>Ga0306923_10008440_pt1 | contig 10336 bp, 9 predicted proteins | sample sta12Can44000108_FD_203841 | JGI IMG/M metagenome (GOLD analysis project Ga0306923, IMG submission 203841) | Lab enrichment of tropical soil microbial communities from Luquillo Experimental Forest, Puerto Rico - statanox.12C.anox.44.000.108 (v2)... | ecosystem: Environmental > Terrestrial > Soil...
AATTCCTGCACCTGCAGAGGAGCTAAAAGGAAAGGTTTTGGATGAAGTACAAAAAGGATATTATTTAAACGAGAAAATTATTCGGTTTGCAAAGGTGGTGGTAGGAAAATAAGATTTTCCCAAATTCGCCCGAAGGAGGGATTTTACAGAAGCATATTATAAATTATTTTTCAAATTTTCCCCTTTGGGGGGAAGTAAAGGGGCTATGAAAAGAGATTATTACGAAATATTAGGAGTGAGTAAAACATCTACTGCCGATGAGATTAAAAAAGCTTATCGAAAGGTAGCTATGCAATTTCATCCCGACAGAAACCCAGGTGATAAAGCAGCAGAAGAAAAATTTAAAGAAGCAGCAGAAGCTTACGAAGTATTGAGTGATGCTGATAAGAAGGCAAAATATGATCGCTACGGGCATCAGGCTTTTGGCCCGGGAATGGGTGGTGGAAGTGGGTTTCATGCATCTAATATGGAGGACATTTTCAGCCAGTTCGGAGATATTTTTGGAGATGATGTGTTTGGCAGTTTCTTTGGCGGTGGCGGAAGAAGAGGCGGTGGTGGTGGAAGACGGACAACGGGGCAACGTGGTTCTAATCTTCGTATAAAAGTGAAATTAACATACGAAGAAATTGCAAAAGGTGTTACCAAAACAGTGAAGGTTAAAAAACATGTTGCTTGTAGTACTTGCGGCGGCAGCGGCGCAAAAGATAAGGGAAGTGTGCAAACTTGCGGAACCTGCGGAGGTAGCGGACAGGTAAGAAGGGTGCAGAACACTTTTTTAGGACAAATGCAAACAGTAACAACTTGCCCTGCCTGCAATGGAGAGGGTACAACGGTTACAGCAAAATGTACAGCATGTAAAGGTGAAGGAAGGGTGTATGGAGAAGAAACTATTTCAATTGAAATACCGGCAGGCGTACAGGAAGGAATGCAATTGAGTATGGGTGGAAAAGGAAATGCAGGTGAACGTGGCGGAATGCCTGGTGATTTGATTATACAGATAGAAGAAGAGCAGCATGCAGAATTACAAAGAGACGGATTAAATGTTGCGTACGACCTACATTTATCATTTCCTGATGCAACATTTGGAACTTCAGTAGAAGTACCAACAATTGATGGAAGGGCGAAAATTAAAATTCCGGCAGGTACACAAAGCGGCAAAATATTCAGATTAAAAGGGAAAGGTTTCCCCGAAGTGCAAGGATATGGAAGGGGAGATCAGTTGGTGCATGTAAATGTTTGGACACCTCAAAACTTATCAAACGAGGAAAAAGAAATTTTAGAAAAATTAAACAACAGTCCAAACTTTAAACCCCAACCTACCAAAAGCGATAAAAGCTTTTTTGAAAGAGTAAAAGAAGCATTCAGCTAAAAATATTAATCCCGCAGCATAGCGGGATTTTTTTTATTAATTAAAAAAAGATTTTTTCTTTTTATAATTATAGATCTTCTCGGATTTTTTAATAATGGAGAGAAATTGCTGCTGTTGATTAGAATTAATATCGGCGGCGGCGGCAGCAATAGCATATACTTTTTCGTAATTAAAAAGTTTGCCGAATTTAGAGTTGCGTAATAGTGTGCCTAACATAGCTACAGATGTTGCAAACCTTACAGGTGCCGGCGCTGTATCAAATGATTCAGGCGAGTATAATGCTTTAAAATTTTGATAGATTGGTGTTTCGTTAGCAGGCAGGTGATATTGCAGATGCAGATCTGCAATGGAGTTGTTAAGTGAATCGCGAATATCTGTTTGCGGTGTAATTTCAAAAATGGCCATCATGTTATGACCGCTGCCTACCTCACCGCCTTGCAAAATGCTGCTGCTATCGTTTACTGCTTCTTTTTTATTATCAAATCCAATAAGCCTGTAATCTTTTACAACATCTTTATTAAAGTCTACATTTAAATAAGCATCGTTGGCTACTGCATAGATAGTTTTTGTAAACTCAGTTACAAGAACTTTTTCTGCTTCACCAATATTATCCAAATACGCAAAATTGCCATTCCCTTTTTTGGCAAGTGTTTCTAATTTACTGTCTTTATAATTGCCCATTCCAACACCAATACAGGTAAGATAAATACCGCTCTGCTTTTCAAATACAATCATATCTTCCAACTCTTTTTCGGAAGACTGGCCAACATTAAAATCTCCATCAGTAGCCAAAATTATTCTGTTGTTGCCATTTTTAATGAAAGCCTTTTTAGCAATATAATAAGCTGTGCGTATGGCACCTTCTCCGGGTGTATCTCCATCGGCATATAAAGAATCGATAATGTTATTTATTTTATCTTTTTCAGCTCCGCCTGCTTTATTTAATTGCACATGAACTCCGCCGCCATAAGTAACAATAGAAATGGTATCTTTTATTCTTAAGTTTTCTACCAGCAGCTTAAATGCAGATTGTAATAATGGTAGCCGGTTGGGCCTGTCCATAGAGCCTGAAACATCAATTAAAAAAACAAGATTACTTGCGGGAATACTATCCAGATTAAGTTTTGGAGCTGTAATATTTATAAAAAACAATTTGTTAGCTGTATTCCACGGGCAGCCTGTAACTTTTGTTTTGCAGGAAAAATGAGATTGATTATTGTTATTGTCAATTTTAAGATTAAAATAATTGAGCATTTCTTCAATTCTAACTGCATCCGCGGGAACATTCATTTCGTTCATAATGAATCTTCTGATATTGCTGTAAGATGCCCTGTCTATATTTAATGCAAAGCCTGTTTCCGGATAGAAAGAAGCATTGATAAAAGAATTTTCAATCAGACTGCTGTAACTTTCTCCAAAAGCAGATGAAAAATTATTTTGATCTGTTGTAAAATTTGTTGTGTTAGAAGTTAAACGGTTTTTCATCATGCTTACCATTGAAGGCAGCATTTTCATATTTAAAACCTGATATTCACGGGCATCTATATTTCTTTTCAAAACTTCATATCCGTCATAGATCAAAGTAATAGTATCGGTAGGAGTATTTAATGCAATTCCGAAAAACCCGTTATTACCGCTTGTATATGGGAATGTTCCTTTTGTTTTGAGAAAAATTTTTGCATCGGGCAGAAGCTTGCCTTTTTCATCTCTTACTTCTCCGCGAACATAATATTGACAATTTACAAAATTGCAAAGGAGCAGCATACAGCAACAAGCAATTAAGCAATGCTTACATTTCATGATAGGGATAGTTGAAACTATAACGAAAAAAAACAAAGAAAAATATATTGATGCCTGCTCAGTTTAAAATCTAACTACGCAGTTGGTATATTTCGGGTATGTTTCTGCCAAAGCCATCATAATCTAAACCGTATCCTAAAACAAATTTATTGGGGATAGAAAAACACATATAATCAATAGGTACAGGAAACTCGGTAGCATCCGGTTTGTGTAATAGAACAGCCACTTTTAAAGAAGCCGGTTGCCTGTTTTGAAGTTGCGGCAAAAAGCTATGCAATGTTTTACCTGTATCAATAATATCTTCTAAAATAACTACATGCCTGCCTGTTAATTCAACGTCTAAGCCTATAGACGTTATTACATTTCCGGTTGATTTGGTGCCTTTATAAGAAGCCAGCTTTATAAAACAGATTTCAGTTTCTATATCTAGATTTTTAAAAAGATCGGAAGCAAAAATGAATGATCCGTTTAAAATAGCAATAAACAAAGGTTTTTTACCCTCATAATCTTTTTTTAATTGAATGGATAACTCTTTTATTTTATGCTGAATGGTTTCTGCTGAAATAAAGGGAACAAATTCTTTATCGAGAACTTTAATCAAAGACATATTTAAATAAGCGTTTAATTAGTGGATGCGTTGTTATCTCCTAAATGTAATGCAATTTCTGTTTTAGGGCTAACAGGAGCATTACTTCGTAAATAAATTTTTTCCCCGTTAACTGGCTTACTATCTTTTTTAATACCATTGTATAAAAGAACACAATCCATTCTTACACCTTCTTCTTGGCAGATATCGTACAATGTTTCATTCTTTTCAACTATATGAAAATCTTTGGCTCCTTTTTTTAATTTTTTTTCAAGGAATAACAGATTGTCATTCGCAAGTATGTTGGTTTCGCTTATTTCATTAAACTCGAGTAACCTGCCCAAACTGATGGAATATTGATTGGCAACGGAAAGCAACGAAGTGCCGGCTTTTGCATAAATAACTTTTACATGGTTGATGGTAAAAACACCTTCAGGATAATGTGCGTAATAAGAAGATTTCGAGGTTTGTTCGGTTGTTTTTTTTGTATACACTTCTACTTCCTCTTTTTCGTCGGCCATCGGGGTAGGCGTTATCGTATTTGCAAAACCTGTGATTTGCTGCTGCTTTGGTGCTGCAGTTTTTTTCAGTGCAGTAAAATCTTCTTTTGCAGGCTCTGTTTTTATATTTCCGTTTAAAGCAAGTAATGTGTATTGGTTTAAATTATAATCGTTAATTACTTTCAATAATTTTTGAGGGTAATCTTTTTCCGTGGCATAACCTGCTTTCTTTAAACCGTAAGCCCAACCTTCAAAATCAGTTGGTTGTAGTTGAAAAAGAGAAGCATACCATGGGCGGGTTTTTAAAAAATCGGAATGGTCTTTATAAGAGGCTGTTGCATCTGGATAACTGCGGAAACATTCGTGTTTAGCATCATCATCATGATATACTTTTTCTCCTGTCCATTCTGTTTTGCATTTAATACCGAAGTGATTATTGGATTGAATGCAGAGGTTACTTTCGCCGTAAGAAGATTCCAGAATACCTTGTGCCAAGGTAATGGCAGCAGGTACTCCGCTTCGTATCATTTCGTTTATGGCAATATCTTTATACTTATTAATATAGGCTTCGCCTTTTTGTGATTGGGCAAAAGCATTTAGCAATAAAATATTCAATCCGAAAATTAAAATAAGTTTCTTCTTCATCAGTATTTTTTTTTAATCATCAGTAAGCCGTCTCTGATGGTTAGTAAAACTTGCTCAACAGTTGTGTCTTCTGCAACTTTTTTATTAAAGGCTTCAATGGCGATTGCATTTTTTCCTTTAACGGGTTCTTCCAGCACCTGCCCATGAAATAAAACGTTATCTGCAATTATCAGTCCATCAGAACTTAATTTGGGCAATAATAAATCGTAATAATCGCAATAGGCTGTTTTATCGGCATCTATAAATATCAAATCCCATTTATATGGTAAATTTGGTATTATTTCCAATGCATTTCCAAGATGCAAATGTATTTGCTTAAATTTTTTTGAAATGCTAAAATTCTTTAACGCCGTATTTGCATCATCTTCTCTTAACTCAATGGTGTGTAATTCTCCGTCCGGTTGTAGGCCTTCTGCAAGGCATAAAGCACTATAACCGGTAAATGTTCCTATCTCTAAAACGTATTTAGGCTGCAGAATAGTACTGATAAACGTCAAAAATTTTCCTTGTACAGGGTTGCTAAGCATGTGGGCATGTGAATGATTCTGCAATGTATGTTGCTGAATTGCCTGTAACAGTGTATCGTCTTCACTTGTAAACCTGGCAGCATAAGACTCTGCCAGCGGGTGAATCAATTCCATCCGGTAAAGTTAAGTATTTAACTTTTCAGAATGAGAAACAAACCATAAACCTATAAATGTAATAAGCCCGTTAATAATGAGCAATTCTAAGCCAATTTCGAACGAACCGAATATTTCTTTTTGAAACCTGTCTATTATAAAACAAATAAGTGGAGCCGCAACACAAACAACAGGAACTAATTTATCGTTTACTTTTCTTCGGGTAATAATGCCAAAAGTAAACAGACCTAATAAGGGGCCGTAAGTGTACGATGCAATTTTAAGGATAACACCAATCATACTTGGATTGTTAATCCATTTGTACATCATTACAAAAAGTAAAAAGATGAATGCGAAAGACAAGTGCACTCTTTGCCTGATTTTTTTCTTCTTTGCATCATCCCATTTGGTACTTCTTTGCATTCCTAAAATATCAATACAAAAAGTAGATGTTAATGCGGTGATGGCTCCGTCCGCACTTGGAAATAATGCAGAAATTAATGCGATGATAAAAATAACAGAAACAATTGGCGGCATGTGGTTCAATGCAATTTCGGGAAAAAGTTTGTCGCCCGTTGCAGTTACATTTTGTTGTGTTGCATATAAATACAATAAACCACCAAGGAACAGGAATATCAATATCACAAACATTAAAATAACGCCCATGGTGATAACGTTTTTCTGCGAATCTTTTAATGTTTTTACAGAGATATTTTTTTGCATCATTTCCTGATCCATACCGGTCATGGTTACTGTAATAAATGCACCAGCCAATATTTGTTTTACAAAAAATAATTTACTGTTCGGATCTGCAAAAAATATTTTTGAATAACCCTTTTCACTCATTGCAGCGATGCTATTGCCAATTCCTAAATGCAGGTTGCTTAAAATATAAACAATACAAATAATCAAGCCTGCAAGCATACAAGTTGTTTGCAAAGTATCTGTCCATACAATTGTTTTTACACCACCTTCGTAAGTGTATAATAAAATCATTAAAAGTATGATGAGCGTTGTAACCCAAAATGGCACATGAAAGCTTTCTAATGTTGCATCCTGCAAAATTTTTACAACAAGATATAATCTGGATGTTGCACCTAAAACTCTTGATAAAATAAAAAAGGAAGCACCTGTTTTATATGATGCAAAACCTAATCGTCCGCTCAAATAATTATAGATGGAAGTAAGGTTTAAGCGGTAATACAATGGTAGTAAAACATAAGCTATCACTATATAGCCAATCAAATAACCCAATGTTACCTGAAAGTATGCGAAAGATTCTTTGGCAACAGCTCCGGGTACACTTACAAACGTTACACCACTTAAAGATGTACCTAACATGCCAAATGCAACCAACATCCAGTTGCTGCTTTTATTTCCTATAAAAAAAGATTCGTTGTTACTGTTTCTTCCGGTATACCATGCTACTGTGAGCAATATTAAAAAGTATACAATTACGAAGGAGAATAATAATATTGGGGACATAATTTCTACAAATATTTCGACAATATATAACATTCAAATCAATTGCTTTAAAGTTATTGTCAGGCGTTAATAATTATTTGTTTCCGCATCAAATCAATACACCTTAATTTGCCTTAAAATTGGTACTATGAATTATAAAAGTGTGGCTGTTTTTTGTGGAAGTAAGAGCGGCAATAATTCTTTGTTTGAAGAACATGCGCTATTGCTTGGAAAAATAATGGCTCAAAAAAACATGCAATTGATTTATGGCGGAGGGAGAGTTGGATTAATGGGTACTATTGCAAATGCGGTAATGCAAAACGGAGGAAAGGTTATTGGTATTATTCCGAAAGTATTATTAAAATGGGAGCAACAACATCATGATATTACAGAGCTGCGTATTGTAGAAGATATGCATGAAAGAAAAAGAATGATGTACGAATTATGTGATGCTGCAATTATTCTTCCGGGCGGTAACGGAACATTGGATGAATTGTTTGAACTGATAACATGGAATACTTTAAAGATTCATGAGAAAAAAATAATCCTATTAAATTCGGCAGGATATTATGATTATTTGATTGCTCATTTAAAAAACATGCAGCAAGAAGGGTTTTTGCATGAAGATTGGCAAATGCGAATCTCTATTCACGGAACACCTGAAACTATTTTCTAGACGGGTGCAGATAAAATCCGAAGCCGGCTCTGAAAATAGGATACGCATCTCCATAGGCATCTCTGTACGGAGAATTAGGATCGTTCATTAAATCTACCATTAAAGTTAAATAGCTGTAATGGCTACCAATTAGTCTGGTACCATAGCCAATGCCTACTAATAGACTATTTGATTGCAAAGTTGTTCTAGGAATGATATTTCCATAATTATCAAAGTTCCTTTTTACCCAATTTATTTCCGGTTGAGCCTGAATATAAAGAAAAGGTAAAACCCATGCTCTGGCAAAGAGTCCTGTGCCGTAATTGAAATTTTTGTATTTGGTACCGTAACTATCTGTTTGACTTAAATAGTTTATGTTTAGCACAGCACCCGCATCCAGCCACTTGGTTAACGAATAGCCAATTTCAGGTGTTGCACCGATATTAAATGAGTAAGAACCAAACCCTAAATTTATACCTCCGCCAATAAATAGATTTTCTTTTTTAAAACCGTTTGTATAATTAGTTGATTCGTTAAAGTTATTATTATAAGTTGGTGGTGCAGTTTGTCTTTGTGCTGTTCCTATTAATGAAATCGAAACCAGTAAAACCAATGAGAAAAATTTTTTCATAAAAATTTTATTTATGCAAACATCTGATAAAATATCTTTTTATCAGGCACTAAACTTCTAAAATAATGTTAGTATCGTTGTTTTACCTCATCAAAATTATAAATATGACTGATCGGACAAACCGTTGAATTTGATAAATTTTAATTTCGGACTGTTTCTCGCTCCAAAAATTGGTATGTGTATAAATTACACAACCATTTTTTTAAGAATTTTTAAAATCTATTTTTGTGAAAACTAATGATTGTTAGCCTATGTCTTTTCCAATTATTCAACTCAAGCCAGAAAACCTTTTACAACTCGGTTTATCAAACAAAGTCAACATCCATTATCAACTTTCACCCGAAGAATTAACAGAACAAACACTTGCAAGGGAACAAGGATTCTTAAATGATACCGGGGCACTGTGTATTTATACCGGAAAATTTACAGGAAGAAGCCCGCAGGATAAGTTTATTGTGAAGGATATTATTACCGAGAACAATGTTCATTGGAACAATTTTAATTTGCCTATTGATGAAAAGTATTTCCATCAGCTTCGTAAAAAAATGGCAGATTATTTAGCCGCAAAAGATGAGTTATGGGTTCGTGATGCGTATGCCTGTGCCGATCCTCAATTTAAGCTCAATATTCGTGTTATTAATGAAAATGCGTGGAGCAATTTGTTTTGCTACAATATGTTTCTTCGCCCCAAAGAAGAAGAGCTTGAAAATTTTAAACCTGATTGGCATATTATTCAAGCACCAGGTTTTAATGCCGATCCTGCAGTTGACGGAACTCGTCAATCCAATTTCGCAATTGTTTCTTTTAAAGATAAAACTATTTTAATTGGCGGTACGGGTTATACCGGCGAAATGAAGAAAGGTATTTTTACCATTCTCAATTATATTCTTCCCAAAGAAAAAAATGTATTGAGCATGCATTGCAGTGCCAATATGGGTACAGATGGTGATGTTGCCGTTTTCTTTGGATTGAGTGGCACCGGAAAAACAACTTTAAGCGCCGACCCAAACCGGAAATTGATTGGTGATGATGAACATGCCTGGACTAATAAAACTGTCTTTAATTTCGAAGGTGGTTGTTATGCAAAATGTATTGATCTGAGCGAAGAAAAAGAACCTGAAATATTTCGTGCCATACGCCTGGGTGCACTGGTAGAAAATATTGTGTTTTACGAAGGCACTAGCAAAATAGATTTCACCAATAAATCAATCACAGAAAATACGAGGGTTAGTTATCCTTTAGATTTTATCAGTAATGCGCTAGAACCAAGCATTGGCGGATTACCTAAAAATATTTTCTTTTTAACCTGTGATGCGTATGGTGTTTTACCTCCCGTCAGCAAGTTAACACCTGGACAAGCCATGTATCAATTCATTAGCGGATATACTGCAAGAGTTGCAGGAACAGAAGCCGGTGTTTCTGAACCGAAAGCTACATTCAGTGCATGCTTTGGTGCACCTTTTCTTCCGTTACATCCAGGATATTACGCCAAAATGTTGGGTGAAAAAATGAAAGCCAATCATGTAAATGTCTGGATGATTAATACCGGCTGGAGCGGTGGACCTTATGGTGTTGGTAACAGAATAAAATTAGCATATACACGCTCTATGATTACGGCTGTTTTAAATGGGGAATTGAATGATGTTGAGTTCGAAACGCATCCTATATTTGGAGTGAGCATGCCTAAACGCTGCCCTAATGTTCCGGTAAATATTTTACATCCGAGATTTACATGGACAGATAGAATTGCTTACGATGCAATGGCAAAACAGTTGGCAGAAATGTTTATTAAAAATTTTGAAAAATATGCTTCCGGTGTTAGCGAAGAAATTTTAAAAGCTGCACCTAAGCTATAAACTTGCTCTTGTTGATTTTAAAATGGTCTCTTCGATTGCTAAAAACAAACCCCGCAATTTTGCGGGGTTTGTAATTGTATAAAAAAGATGTATAAAATTTAAAATAAGCCAAACAACATCCCATCTACTTTATTAATAATCTCTCCAAAATGTTCATCATTTTCTGCAAATTTATTTTTATCGCAGTCAATAATTAAAAGCTGGCCTTCT
>Ga0306923_10008443_pt1 | contig 10333 bp, 6 predicted proteins | sample sta12Can44000108_FD_203841 | JGI IMG/M metagenome (GOLD analysis project Ga0306923, IMG submission 203841) | Lab enrichment of tropical soil microbial communities from Luquillo Experimental Forest, Puerto Rico - statanox.12C.anox.44.000.108 (v2)... | ecosystem: Environmental > Terrestrial > Soil...
CCTGATGCCTGCGTTGCGTGCACCGCCGCCGCCGCCAGGTAAGGCGTTGCGCACTATGCGGATGCGTCGATCCGCAGCCACAAGTTGCTGCAGGTAGTCTGGCGTGTCATCGCTCGAGGCATCATCGACGACGATGAGCTCGAATCGCCGCTCGGTTTGTGCACGCACCGAGGCCACCGCACGACGCAGTAGCTCGAGGCGGTCGCGCGTCGGCAGGATCACGCTGACCAGGGGCGTAGGCAACACGATTGGCTCAACTGCTGACATCTAGTGCACGCCGGCGCGTTTACTGAAGGACATGACCAGCATACTGCCGAGCAGGGGCTCTAATGCCCGGTCGAGTTTCCTCACAGTGCCGAACTTCATCAGCCGGCGTCCCAGCCATGGAAACTCGCCGATGGGATGGCCATTCTTGCGGATCGCCAGGCCGTTGATCTGGTAGTCGCTGGTAGCGCGCCTGAGCTGGGCCTTGGAAAACGTCTGAGTCCAGAGGTTGAGCCGTCCGCCGGTTCGCCAGGCGCCCTCGGAAGCCTCCCCCATCCACCGATCCATGTCGCTGCGGGTGAGATTTCCCCGCAGTGCCCCCAGCCCGCGCACCAGTCCGAACGCGGTCGACCAGGTGGCGTAAAGGGCGATGATGGCCTTGCCGCCCGGTTTCAACACTCGATAGGCTTCATCCATAGCCGTAGAGAAATTCGGCGTGTGGTGCAAGACGCCGTTCGAGTACACCACGTCGATGGACTCATCCCGAATGGGTAGCGAATCGGCGTTTCCCTGGACGGTGAAACCGTCGGCCTCGACCGCACGCAGGTGGCGCAGTGTATAGCTGGCGGCGTAGCTGGAATGATCGATCCCGATGTAACGGGCGCCGAGGTAACCGAACATCGCGCCGGACGTTCCGGCTCCGCAACCGATATCAAGCAATACCTTGCCACGGATCTGGTCGCGGCTTGCCTCGACGACGCTGACGTGACGATGACCGGCGAGATTCACGATCTCGCCCTCGAGGTAGGCCTGCCATGCGGTCCGCGTTCTTAGCTCGTTGAGGAACGCGTGGTCGTTCTGGAAGCGCGCTTCCCAACCATGGTCCCAGTAGCTGCGTCGCTGATCGCGGCTGCCGCCGGCGACAGTCTCCCCTGCTTCGCCATTGCCTTCGCCGTGCGCGACATCGCGCGGCAGGTCGAATTGCGGTACACCCTCGCGAATGGGGTACCTGCGGGCGCAGGCGCGACACATCAACGCCGCGGTTTCAGGGGCCAATGCGCCGCGGCAGCTCGGGCAGACGAGGAATGTGGTCATGTCGAGCATCACTAGCTCCGTTTGATGATCAATGAGACTCAGGCAGCGCCGCGTCGCTGACTCGGGCCGAGCGCACGCATCAGGGGCAGCAGCTGCTCGCGGGAGATTCCGGCGACCGAGGGATATACCAACACCAGCAGTGCGACTGCTGTGGCGTAGACCGCCGATGCCAGGACGAGTGCAGCCACATCGCCCAGTCCCCTGCGCTCGAGCCAAGCACCGCCTGACTCGAGCAGCAGCACGGCAAGCGCACCGACTGCGGCCGCGGCGATTAACTTGCGCAACAGCACTCTGGTGTAGCTTATTCTGAGGTAGCGGCAATTGAGCCAATCGTAAACTTCAGCCGTGACGAGCCCAAACAGGGCGGTTCTTATCGCCATGCCCATCGCGCCCAGGTGCAGCCCGGGTACGGCTGCGGTGGTCGGCGCCAGCAGCAGATACGTCAGCAGCAGATCAGGCAGTGATAGCGCAATGGTCCAGCGGGCGTAGCTGCGGGTGCGCTCGGTGGCTTTCATGGTGGCCGCGGTCAGCTGATTGATCGTCTGGGAGATCGGATAGAACGCCATTACCGCGAGCACCGCGGCCGCGGGGCGGAATCGCTCGCCAGCGACGACCTGTACCAGCAACGCACTGCCTGCGGACAGTCCGCACGACAGCACCAGGGCTAGGAAAAAGAAGAGACTGCTGAACTTCCCGTAAACGACGGCAGTGTGGCGCAGGTCCTGCACGGCATGGTGCGCGACTTCGCGCCAGAATATCCATACGCCCGAGGTCGTGAACAACATCGCGAACGCCGACCATTGCAAGGCGAGCGCGTAGTAGCCCTGCTGGGCCGAGCCGTACCACTTCTGGATGAGATACAACCCGAGCCATGCGACCACCGGCAGGTAGTATTGCGGCAGCAGGAGTGGGCTTGCGAATCTCCACCAGCGCTGCGCATACCGGCGGGCTTCGATTGCGCCGCTCCAGAACAGCAAGCGGTTGCGGACGAGGAAGCGGTAACTGAGGGCACTGCAGGTCACCAGCGCGCCCGCCAGGTTCAGCCACACGAAAGTGTAGAAGTCGAGCGTGCCAGTGAAGCGCATCACCAGGAGCCCCGCGAGCACCGTCAGCGCGACTGCAGCGCCGAGCAACTGCCCATAGGCCGTGTGCGCTTTGGTGTCACCCAATTGCTGCAGCGAGAGCGCGAGGAAGAGCGCCCAGTCGAGCACGGTGACAAGCAAGATTTGGTCCAACCGTTGCTCGTGCCAGATCCAGTCGATCTTCCCGGTGAGTGCCAACAGGACGATCAGCGCGAGTACGGAAGCAAACTGGCCCCCAAGTACCAGGGCATACAGTTTTGTAAGTGGACCACTGCTGCGCTCCTGCGAGGAAAACGTGAAAAATGCCTGCTGCGCTCCGTTGTCGAAAACGCCGCGCACCGCCGCAGAGGTCGAGAGCAGGAAGCTATAGTTGCCATAGATCGAGGGCCCGAGTGTTCGCGGAACGATCGCGGCCGTGACCAGCGAGACCAGCAGCCTCAAGACCTGCGCCCCGAGCGTGACGGCATAGCGTGAACTGACGCTCTCCACTGTGGCCGGACTGTCGTTCATGTCTTAGCGGACAGGCGCAGCGTGTGCGGGGCTCTGCTCGAAAGCATAGTGAGCGTCAGCGCACGGAGCCGACACAGAACCGCGTGGAAATCTGCACCGGAAGTCTGACCCGCCAATAGAGATAAACAGCTGGCGCCGGCTGCCGCTCCCCATAGGTGCGCGACACCCATGCTCCCTCGCGCGCACCCAGGAAGGTAGAGCGCGGCAGTCCGGGTACACCTTCGACCTTCAGCACCACGCTCCGGTCGCCACCGGACACCGTCAGGTGCTGCGCGTCGAATCGGTCCAGCCAGTCGCCGAAGTGCCAGCAGAACCCCAATTCGGCATCACCCTCACCGTCGAAGCTGTCGAGCACGGTAAGCATGTCGAGCTCGAGCTGCAGGCGCCGGCTGTGACGCTCCACCGGCGTCGCGCGCGCAAAACCATCGTGCGTCAGCATCATCTCAGCGCCGTTCACGCTCGCCTCGAGGCGTGCGGCCGCGTACGGCAGCGGCCACCACTGCCCCGCGGCCAGGAGACTCTCGCACAAAGGGGCGAAGCCGTTCACGAGCGGCACGTTGTGCCCGGCGGCAGAGCGCTGGAATGCGGAGGTAGCGTCCGCGGTATAGCGGTAGCGACCGCGATCCACGAGGATTTCCGCGCCGTCATGCAGCCAGGCAAAGCTCGTGAGGTCGCCGTGGCCATGAGTCGGAAACTTGGTTGGGAAGGCGCCGGGGGGGAAATTGCCAAGCACGATCGACTGCCCGGAGACCATGCGGAACCAGCCATCCCGTATCGCCCCAGCCGGCGGATTCTCGCGGGGCGGCCAGAACTCCGGATACAGCCTATGCAGGCGCGCGAGGGATTGCGCCGGAGTCAGGTCTGGCGACACATCGCCGATCAGCGCCAGCAGCCGCGCGCCCCGCTCGCAAAGCATCGCGGTGGCGGCAATCATTCGCCGGATATAGTCAACAAGGAAATCGCGGGCCTCGCCTTCTGCGTCTTCACCTGCGCCGAGAAACTGCCAGGTATCGAGCAGCCAGTTGAGCACGATCACTTGGTAGTGAGACGATCTTTCCCGCAGGAATCCCCCTTCCATGATGAGTCGGGGCAGACATTGCCGCATGATCTGAATACCCGCAGCGCAGGCCCGCGCGTCGCGCAGTGCGACCGCGGCCATCACCATCGCCCTGGCATTGTTGATGATATGGTTGTTAGTCCGTGCCGGCCCATAGTATTCGAGGTGCTGCCGGATCCACGCGAGTGAATCCTGCAGAAACACCGCCAACCGTGGCGGAATGGCGGGCGCGCGCGGCGATTTCTGCATGACCGCGAGAAAAACGAGCAGGTTCGCGACCCTCTCACACGAGGAATACGGTTCCCAGGCGGGATCCGACCGGTCGTAGTGATCGTCCAGCCATCGAACGCACGCGGCGAGCTGATCCTGCCAGTCGTCACTACCCTCAAGCAACGCATTTATCAGCGCGCTCCAGCGATGTACGGCCAGGTAATCTTCGGGATCATTCGACTTCGCCCGCGACACCATTGCCGAGGCGCCGGCCCACACGGGGTGACCGGAGGCGTAGGTGGGCAATGTCAATGGGCCCGCGCTCCACGCATCCGGCGACGCGACGCTCGGGACCGCGTTATCAAGCCACGGCGGCTCGCTCTTGCGTGCCTGGTGGGTGCGGGAGAGTTTCGTGTACAGCCGCGTCCTGATCCTGCGCAGCACTGCCCCGGACAGGGTAGGCACGTGGCGCAGAAGGAACCCCGGCTCGGTCCGCAATCGCCGCAGGTAGGCCTGCCGCTCAGTCCCTGCAGTGTCAGGGAACGGCGTATGCGGCTGTGTAACGCTCATCATTTCTCAGGGCTTCACCGACGAGAGCACACTCCCGCCCGATGTGGCCAGATGCGCGAAGCGCTGCGCCATACCCTTGCCAAAGAGAGTCCGCCCGGCATAAGTCCAGTGATTGGTATCGCTGTAGAGAAACCTGCCTTCGGGTCCGACCACCTCGCAGCGCGCGGCCGCCTGCGAGCAAACCAGCGACTGCCGGTCGATGAACCCGAGCGCGTTCTCCGACGCCAGCTGCTGCAGCTGCGCGTTGATGTGGATGTCCGCTGCCGACTGCTGGTCAAACAGCACCGCGTTCAGGCGCCCCAGCTGCGCAGCGTCCAGGAAACGCAGACTGTCGTCGAAGGTAGGGAACGTGGCGTTTTGCCCGACGAGGACTATCCGTGCCCTCGTGAGTGAGCGCAGCAGGGCGAGCCCTTCGCCGAAGCCCTTCAGCGATTCGTCTGTCCAGCGATTGGCGATAAACAGGTAGTCAGCTTCTGCGAGCGAGCGACTCCGCTTCAGGGCATTTATCTGCGACTCACAGGGAGTGTGTCCCCCGGTAATGCGCAGGATCCACGGTCTCCGGTCCACGGAGGAGAAGCAATCTGGGGCGAAACCGCTGCGGGCATAGTCGTACCTGTCATTGCCGAGATTCAGGAACATTGCCGCAGCGACATCACCGCTGTGCGAATCGCCGACGAACAGCAGTCGTACACGGCCGGTGGTGCTTGCAAATGGACGATCACGCAACAGGTTGTCCACGGCATCCTGCTTGCGGAGTTCAGCCGTCTGCTCGAACTGAGCTGAGCTGATCTCGGCGATGGAACCCCTCCAGAAAAGGCTCCCCTTCGCCCATACGATCGATGCGGGAACCAGCAGGATCGTCACTGCAGCCATGCAGGCGAAACCGAGCGCTGCACGTGAGGGGAATTTCACTCTGCGCGGGTCCCGAAACGGCTGCTCGATCAACTGATACATGAGCGCTGCTGCCGCTACCGAAGCGACGCAGAGCAGTACCTGCTCAACATGATTGAGCGGGGCGAGTCGATGGTAGGAGTAGAAGACGATCACCGGCCAGTGCACCAGGTATAGGGAATAGCTGATCTTGCCGATGCCGACCATGAGGCGATTGCCGAGGACCCAACGCAGATTCCTCGCGTTGCCGCCAAGAATCGCTAGCGCCGCGCCCAAGCACGGTATCAGGGCGTACACCGTGGGAAAGGGTGTGCTGGTGGTGAAGCGAGACACCGCCACGGCGATCAGCGCGAGTCCCACGAGCAGCGCCGCCGTAAGGACACGTTCGTTACGCCGCTCTGCCCCGGGGAGCCACAGCAGCATGGCGCCGATGGCGAACTCGAAGATTCGCCCCGGCAACAGCAGAAACACTGCCCGCTCGGTTCCCAGCTCGAAGAAGTACTGGGCGACGAACAGCGATACCAGGGCGGCGAGCCCCAGCAGCGGCCACGCATAGCGGCGAGCGTAGCGCAGCATGAGCACGATGCTCAGCGGCCAGATGAGATAGAACTGCTCCTCGACAGCTAGTGACCAGGTGTGCAGCAGCGGCTTGTACTGCTCCGCTACACCGAAGTAGCCGCCGTCGAGCCAGTAGAAGAAGTTCGAGGCCGCGACCAGCGCGTAGACCACTTCGCCAGCGAAGTGCTGCAGATACACCGGATCGAATATCACGCTGCCCGCGATGAAGCTGGCCACGACTGTGAAGAAGAACGCTGCGAACAGACGCCGCGCGCGGCGTGCATAGAAGCCGGCAAACGAGAATGAGCCTGACTCGATCTCGTCCCGGATTAGCCGGGTAATGAGAAATCCGCTGATCACGAAGAAAACATCCACGCCAACCCATCCGCCGTTAAAACCGCGGAAGCCGACGTGAAAGAAGACAACGCTGAGGACGGCGATCGCTCTGAGGCCGTCGATATCAGGCCGATATCTGCCGTTGTCCAACTCGCGCCGCAGCGGGAGATCGGCGGCGGCACCGCCACTGGGTGGCCTGGGGTTCATGGCAGCCGCGCCCACAGTTCGCCACCGGTGTTGGCCGTCGCCGCGTGCGGCCGGGTCGACTGGCGGACGACTGGCGCCAGCAGGTGCTCCCAGCGCGGAAGCTCAGGATCCAGAAAAAAGAAATCCGCGCGCTCGCCGGGCGACGCCCCGGCAGTGGTCGTTTGCAGCGACTGCGCCAACTCGGCGACCGTGCTGACGAAGCGAACCCCGGCCCGTCCACGCAGTGGACTCAGGTTCAGACTGTCGCCATCGACCGCAATGATGACCGGTACGCCCGCCACGAAGGCGTCCACAGCGGCGGAAGTGCTGTTAGCAGCTACCGCGACATCGTGGTCGCCCAGTATCCGGCTCAACGCTTCCCGGGTCTCCATGGCTCGCAGCTCCGGGTACGCCGCGAGATCAACCGCCAGGCCCGGGTGCGACTTGAACGTGAATGCGTACTCGGACGGCAGAAGTCTTGCTGCTTCCTGCAACAACCCCAACAAGTGATGTATTGAACCAGGCACTATGTCCCCGACGATGAGGACTCTGCGCGGGAGCTGCCGAGCTTTGCGTGGACTCGAGCGTCCCGCGGTATCCGCCAGCTGCAGGTAGCGCAGCGCCTCGACCTCGACGACTCGCTCAAGCGGGAATCCAGCGGCAGCGAAGGCGCGCCGGGCGTCCGTGCCGTTTACGGCCAGGTGATCAGGCAGGGGCAGCGAGTTGCTTGCGCTGGAAGTGAAGCTGCGCCGATCATCGAAGTAATACAAGTGCCAGAATGGAGCAGTCGCATGTTGGACGCCGACGATCTCGCCATGACCGTGCCTGCGCCATGCACGCAGGAGGGCTTTCTCCCATGCCTGATTCTCGCAAAGGTAGAGACCCATCTTCTGCGGCGGCATGTCGGCCAGTGCGGAATCGAACAGTACGACGGCGAGACAGTTAGCGAGGGCCACCGGACCGGCAAGCGATGACTGCCAGTCATGACGCAGGAACGGCCACATCCACGCGCCGGACCCCGACGGATAGAAGGCTGCGGACACGTTCCGCAGGCGCCAGGCAATCAGCGTGAGCCGCAGCCAGATCGCCAGCGCCGCCACAAGTCGCGTAACGGTCAGGTAGCTGTCCAGAAAAGCATGGCATCCCTGCCGATGTGCGTCCGCGTTGAATCGCGCAACCCAGTCGAGGCCCCTGCGGAGGTTGGGGACGACCGCACTGAGCAGAAACAGCTGCAGCCAGTTGATTCGGCCGCCCCGCTCCTGCACAGCCCGTGGCAGACCTTCCCACTGCCGCGAATGAAACTGCCCCTGCAAACACAGGCTTGGATCCAGGTGGATGAAGTAAGAGCATATGAAGAGCGCGGACTCCCCCGAGAACCATTGGCGCGGCAACGCCCGGCGCAGCGGCCAACGTCTCACCACATGCCGCAGGCTCAGCACACCCTGCAACAAATATGGCATTGCCTCGTAGATGCGGCGTGTCGCCGAGCGCTGAGCCTTCGGCGGCCGTGGCTTCGGCTCGAACCGGAAGCCGATGCTCAGATGCGCGCACAGGCGATCCACGGCACTTGCGAGGACGCGGCTGCAGCTTACGAGAGTAAGCTGCGAAGGCGCTTGCGCCAGCAGCAACTCCTCCAGACAGAGCAGACGCAGGCAATCGTAGATACCGGGCGACTTGAACGGGCTCTTTTCCGCTACCTGTGTCAGCCACCAGTAGCTGAAGCCATCGCCGAGATCCAGATGATCGACGATGCGCCTGCTCGCTATGCGGCACTGGCCCAGCTCGTGAACAAAAGCGAGATAGCGACCGCGGATGCGTTCGGCGTGCTCCTCGAGGTAACGCGGGATCGACACGACGCCGTCGCCGCAACAGTAGCTCTGCCAGCACCACACCCCCACAGCGCCGGGTAATGGCTCCTCTTTCAGATCCCAGAGAACCACTGCAGAAGACACGCGTCTGCTCTCGCAAGTCGCAGTCAACAGCTAGAACACCATGGCGTCATGAATTTCCGCGGGCAATTGCAGCTGCAACTGTACGGCGCCCGTAGCCTCAGTCCGTTTGCGAATCGAGAACGCAGCGAAGCACAACCGCTCGTAGGGCGTCACCGCGGTTGCCGATGGCTTGCCCCAATAGCCGAAGGCATGAATCTCACCCGGTTCGAAGCGCCTGAGTCGTTCCATCAGGGCCCGCGCATCGAGAACGATGTAGGCAGCACGCTCACCGCTGCGCACCCCATCGTAGTTGATGTACTGATACGATCGGCTCATGTCGGCACAACCTTCCGTGCTCACAAGACGAAAGGTGGCAACCAGATACCCCCCAGTTTCGACATGCCGCCATGCGGCGCACAGCATCTCCTCGAAACGCACGTTCCAATCGACGCAACTCAGGGAGAACACCACGTCAAATCGACGCTCCGCAAGTTCGTTGCGGCTCAGATCGAGGATATCCCCACACAGGATTTGCGCGCGCGGATTCATCTGCCGCCCCTCCGCGGCCGCCAGCGAGTTGATTTCCACGCCGGTGTACTCAGTGACACCGAATCTGTCATGCAGCGCGAGGCCCAGTCCACCACAGCCGCAGCCGATATCGAGAATCGTCCTGTAGGCATTGAGATCGAGCCGCTCAATGATCGCCCGCTCGGATTTATAGAACTGCGCCCAGGCAACTCGATTGTGCGCGAAGTAACGGACCAGTTGGTCCGTTTGGTAGACAATATTGGAGCTCATCCCGCCGCCGCGAGGCGCGATGCCGTGAAATCGGCTTGGTGCTTCACCGGTAGACCGGCCAGAGTTCGTCCGACAACATGTGCTGTTCTACCAGTTGGATGTCGCTCGGACTGTCCACGGAAAAAGACCGGACATAAGGGTATGGAGCAATGTACTGACGAAACGACATGTCCAGTATGCGGTTGCTGTCGCACGACTCCAGCTTCTCGAGCCGCGTCTGTTCGTGCGCAGTAAAGGCCCGGAGGTAGCGCCACCGAAACGCGAAGATCCCATAGATACGCCGGGCCAGGAGTGCGGCAGAAAATGGGCCCTTGCAGTACGGAACCGGCGCCCTAGAGGTGTAAAGGACTTCGCCCGCATCGTTGTGGATGATCTTCACGGTGTCGGGATTGAGCCAGATGGATTCCTCGGTGATATGCATTGCCAACACCGTGCAGGGTATACCCCGGTCTGCGAGTAGCGGTGCCAACACGGCATCGATCATATCGGGCCGCATCATCGGCTCGTCGCCTTGGACGCACACGACGATATCCTCATCCTCGTAACTGGCGCCCAGCCGCTCCATCGCCTCAGCGATCCGATCCAGCGCCCGCGAATGATGAGCGCCAGTCATGACTACCGGGATAGTCAGGCGCTGTGCAGCCTGCACAATTTCCTGGTCGCATGTAGCCAGCACCAGATCGGTCCAGCCAGCATACATCTTGGCGCGCAGGTAGACATGCTCCAGCATCGGCCGCCCGTGGATGGGGTGCAGCGGTTTGCCGGGAAAGCGTGAAGCGGCCATGCGCGCTGGAATGATGCCCGCGATTCTCATGTGCCTGTCTTTCGCGACATTGAGTCGCTCAGTCGCTGCTTGGCGCTGGTGTCCGGTAGAGTTCTGCCAGCTTATGGTCCACGCACCCGAG
>Ga0306923_10008444_pt1 | contig 10332 bp, 8 predicted proteins | sample sta12Can44000108_FD_203841 | JGI IMG/M metagenome (GOLD analysis project Ga0306923, IMG submission 203841) | Lab enrichment of tropical soil microbial communities from Luquillo Experimental Forest, Puerto Rico - statanox.12C.anox.44.000.108 (v2)... | ecosystem: Environmental > Terrestrial > Soil...
TCATATCCCGCGGCTTCAGGATTGGGTTGCACCCGACGTCGAAGCCGTTGCGGCGCATCCACTGGATCTCGCCGATCCACACCGTTACGCGCGCCAGTTCGGCGGCATAAGGATTGATCTCAATCCCCTTGACGGCCTCTGGACCGATACGAGGGAACTCGCGGGGCAGGTCCAAGATCTCGGCCTCGATCGCGACCCGATGCTCAATGTCCTTGAGGGCCAATAGCGCCAGGTAAAGGAAATTCCCCGAGCCGCAGGCTGGGTCGAGCACGCGGAAGGCGTGTAGCCGGTCCCGAGAAAGCCGCGATAGAGTGCTCTGGCCTCGTTGCGCAGGCGCGTACGGGTGCCCGGTGCGCTGGCCTGCTGTGCGCGCTGCAACGCCGTTTCGATCTCACCCTTCATCTTTGCCCATTCGGCGAGCCAGAGGCGGATGATCACCGGGTCAACGATCAACATGATCTTGTCGCGGTCGGTGTAATGCGCGCCCAGTTGACTTCGCTTATCGGGATCAAGCCCGCGCTCAAACAGGGTGCCGAAAATGCTCGGGTCGATCTCGGCCCAGTCGCGCGCCGCCGCGCTTCGCACCAGCGTGATGTCGTCGCGCTTCAACGGCAATGCCTCGTCATTGTCGAACAGGCCGCCATTGAACCAATCCACTCGCTCGAACCCGATGCGGCCGCCCTCGCGCATTGCTGCAAACAATGACGACGCCAGCGCCTCAAAGTCATCCGGCGAGCCCGCCGCACTGTCGAGCATTCGCCCGAACATCTTGCCCGGCAGCAGATCGACATCCTCGGCAAACATGCAGAAGACGAGCCGGTTGATGAAATGCGCGACCTTTTGCGAGGGATGGCCGCGGTCGCGCAGGCGCTGCGCAAGCCTGGCGAATTCCGCCGCTGCTTCCTCGGTCAGCTTCTGCCGGGTCAGTCCCGGCCTCAACCGCTCCGGATCGGTGAAAGCCCATTTGAGCCAGCGCAGCTTTCGCGCATCGGCGAGTTCGTCGAGACTGATCGCGTAAGTTTCGCTAACGGTGTTCGTCCAATTGGTATGGATCTCGAACCGGGCGAGGTCGCAGACTATCAGCAAAGGGGGGTTGTCGAGCGCAGGGGCATAGCGCTGCAGCTGCGCGTAAGCCGCCTTCAGATCCTTGCCTTTGCTCTTGTACTCCCAGCCGAAGCAGCCGCGCTTCCAGACATCGGCCCAGCCCTCGCCGCCGGTCGTTTTGGTGGCACCCTTCTCGAAGGCGTACCATTCGCCTTTCGGATCGGCATCGGTCGGCGCCTCCTCGCCGAGCAGGTCGCACAGATCGCGGAAATGCGATTGAGCCGCAGCGCGCTCGCTGAGGTCGGCGGTGCGCCATTTGGTAATGAAGTCAGCCGCGAACATTGCTCGCGTTAATGGCACGGAGCAGCTCCGATCATCAACTGCCGTTCCGTCGAATTCCCGACATTGCTATTTAGAGTATTATGTCATCATAGAAATGACAAATTCATATTGCACACTTCGACCGATCACGGCTTGGAAACCGCGCGCCGGTTGGATCAAGAGACGGAGATGGCTGAGAAGCTTTTACCCGATCGGACGCCGCTTCTACGAGAGCAGCGACTTCGATCGGCCGGCTTTCGGCTTGAGTTGGCACTACAACCCTAAGGAGAATTTGCTGCTGATTCGCTGCAGATTGCACAATGGCCCAATATCGATGCAATTTTCGATTGCAGACAGTGGCGGGTGCCGCGGCGGGGGAGCCTGACGCGGTGCACAGTCCAGCCGCGCGCTGCGCGGCATTGCCGGGTGAAGCAAAATTACGCAATGTTGCAAGGTTGCCGCGGGTTACGGAGAACACAGCGACGATGAGGATCGATCAGGCCGTCAATATCGAAGATCTGCACCGCATGGCGAAGCGGCGGTTGCCGAAGATCGCGTTCGATTTCATCGAAGGCGGCTTGGAGGACGAGCGCGGTCTCGAAACCAACACCTCGGCCTTTCACAAGCACAAATTATTGCCGCGGTATCTCGTCGATGTGTCGAGACGCGACCAGTCGAAGTCGATCTTCGGCCAGACCTTTGCGAGCCCGTTCGGCATCTCGCCGACCGGCGGCGCGAGCCTCTTCCGCGACCAGGCCGACCTGATGCTGGCCGAGGCCGCGCGCGACGCGAACATCCCCTACATCATGTCGGGCGCCAGCAACGCTTCGATCGAGGCAGCGGCCAGGATCGCGCCGAAGAACCATTGGTATCAGCTCTATGCGGCGCGCGATCCCGTGGTCAATGCCGATTTGATCAAGCGCACCGCCGATGCCGGGCTCGGCGCGCTGGTGCTGACCGTCGACACCCCGGTCGGATCAAAGCGCGAGCGCAATATCCGCAATGGCTTTGCCAATGTCCGCGGCGGGCTGTTTCAGGCGTTGAGCCTCAAACCCTCGATCCTTGCCGAGGCGCTGACCCATCCCGGCTGGATCGTCGAATACTTCAAACGCGGCGGCGGCACGCCGATGCTCGGCAACTGGCAGCCCTACGCGCCGCCAGGCGCCAATGCGGAAGAGGTCTACAAGCATTCGAGCTCGTTGCGTCCTTTTAACGCGCAGACCTGGCGCGACCTGGAAACCTACCGCAAGCTGTTCCCGCGCGCTCTCGTCGTGAAGGGCATCATGAGCCCGGCTGATGCATTGCGGGCGCTCGAGGTCGGTTGCGATGGGATCCTCATCTCCAACCATGGCGGTCGCCAACTCGACCAGGCGCCCGGCTCGCTCGATGTATTGCCGGCGATCAAGGCCGCGGTCGGCGACAGGCTGACCCTGCTGCTCGACAGCGGGGTGCGGCGCGGCGCCGACATCCTGATCGCGCTGTGTCTCGGCGCCGATTTCTGTTTTATGGGACGCCCGACCCTCTATGGCGCCGCTGCCGGCGGGCTGCCCGGCGTCAAGAAGGCGATCGAGATCTTCGTCGGCGAGATCGATCTCGTGATGGGTCAGATCGGCTGCCCGAGCCTCGATCAGCTCGGCCCCGATTTTCTGTGGCGCGACGACTGGGCGCGCAATGTGTGACCCCATTATCGTCGTCCCGGCGACAGTGGAATCAACGTGACGAACAGATTGCCAAGCCATGAACCTTGACAGTGCGATCAACATCGAAGACCTGCACCGGATCGCCAAGAGGAAACTGCCGAAGATCATCTTCGATTACATCGAGGGCGGGGTCGAGGATGAACGCGGCCTCGCGCGCAACGAAGCGGCGTTTCACAAGCACCGGCTGCTGCCCCGCTACCTAGTCGACGTCTCCAAACGCGACCAGTCGGCGACGGTATTCGGCCGCACCTATGCAAGCCCATTCGGGATCTCGCCGACCGGCGGCGTCGGCCTCTACCGGCGCGAAGGCGAAGTCATGCTGGCCCAGGCGGCGGCCGAGGCGAACATCCCCTACATCATGTCGGGCGGCAGCAACGCCTCGATGGAAGAAGCGCTGCGGGTCGCGCCGAACAACGTCTGGTTTCAGCTCTATGCGGCCAAAGACGGGAATGTCACCGATGCACTGATCGGGCGGGCGCGAGACGGCGGCGCAGGCGCGCTGGTGCTGACCGTCGATGTGCCGGTGCATCCGAAGCGCGAGCGCAACTATCGCAGCGGCTTTGCCCGCGTCCGCACTGGCGGCGTTCTCGAAACGCTGAAGCTGAAGCCGTCGGTCCTATTGGAGGCAATCACCCACCCCGCCTGGGTCATTGAATATGTGCGGCTCGGCGGTGCGCCGACGCTTGGGAATTGGGTGCCGCACGCCGGCAATGGCGCCAGCACGGCGGATGTCATCGCCTTCGGCCGCGGACAGACCCCGGCGGCGGCGCAGACCTGGCGCGACCTCGAACGCTATCGGCGTCTGTTTCCGCGCGCCCTCGTCGTCAAGGGCATCCTCAACCCGGCCGACGCGGTCCGCGCCGCCGAAATCGGCGTCGACGGCATCATCGTTTCGAACCATGGCGGCCGCCAGCTCGACCAGGCGCCGGCCTCGCTCGAGGCGCTGCCGGCAATCAAGGCGGCGGTCGGCGACAAGATGACCGTGATGCTCGACAGCGGCGTCAGACGCGGCGCCGACATCCTGATCGCGTTCTGCCTCGGCGCACAGTTCGTGTTCTTCGGCCGGCCAACCCTCTACGGCGCCGTCGCCGGTGGCCTTCCGGGTGTCAAGAAGGTGGTCGATATCTTCCGCGGCGAGATCGACCTCGTCATGGGCCAGATCGGCTGCCCGAGCCTCGATCAGCTCGGGCCCGACTTCCTGTGGCGCGAGGACTGGGCGCAGAACCGCTGATGCGATCCGGTCAGCCGCCAGCCGATTGTGCCGCCGGTCTCGCCGAGGCGGCCCGCCGATCGAGCGCGCTGTCCATCTCCTCGAAGGTGCGGCCCTTGGTTTCGGGGCCGAACACCCAGAAACCGATAACGCCGAGGATGAGCCAGGAGGCGAAATAGACAAAGGCCGGGCCCAGCATGACCAGGTTGGGCGCGGCTGGCTTGATGATGTCCCCGGCGCCCATGATCACCGCCAAGCCGGCCGGCCCCAGGACCTTGCCGCCGAGATTGCCGGTCCCGTAGCTCATGCCCATGCCGCTGCTGCGCAGGCGAGCCGGCCAGATCTCCGACATGTACGGCCCAACCACCGAGTAGATGGCGCTGCCGAAAAAGCTCTGCGCGATATACAAGAGGTAGAACAGCGACCACCCGCCGATAAAGACGTTGTAGAAATATCCTTGCATCACCATCAAAAGCGCCGCCATCACACAGGCCAGCGTCCCGGCGCCGCGGCGGCCGAGCGGCTCGATCAGCGCGGTGATGAAGAACCGGCCGACGATCCCGGAAAGTCCGACGAACACCATCAGGAACGCCGCATGCGCCGGCGTCGTATTGAGCACGATCACCAGCAACGTCGCCCCCCAAAAACCGAGCGAGGCCCCACCGGTCTGGGTCAGGCCGGTCAGGCAGCCGGCGGCCACCAGACGCGGATATTTGAACAGCTCGATCCAGCGCGTCTTTTCGACAGCCGGCAGTGCGGCCGGCAGGACGATCTCTTTCGGATCGACCATCAATGCCCAGGCGAGCGAGCGCCGCGCTTCTTCGTGGCGCCCCATGCGGATCAGCCAGCGCGGCGATTCCGGCACCCAGTAGCGGATCATGAAGACCAGCACGAGCGGCGCCAGACCGACCAGGAACAGGTAGCGCCAGCCGACGATCGGCAACAGCCACGCGGCCACCAAGCCGGCGAGCATACCGCCGCCCGGCAGCAAGGTCGTGACCAACGCGCTGACCCAGCCGCGCTTGTAGGCAGGAATGAATTCCTGCACCAACGGCAGATCGATCGTGAAGATGCCGGCATTGCCGATCCCGACAAAGACGCGGAAAAACACCAGGAACAGCCAGCCCGGGATCAGCGCGTTCGGGCCCGGCGTAAACACCATGATGCCGGTCGCGAGCGAGATCGTGACCGCCGACCACATGAAGATGGTGCGGCGGCCGATCCGATCACCTAGCCAGCCCCCGATGAAGGCGCCCGGGACGGCGCCGAGACCCGAGGCCAACAGGATCGCGCCGCCCTGTCCATAGGTCAGCGACCATTCCTTGGTCAGCGCCGCAGTGACATAGCCGATCAGAAAGAGATCGAAGAAATCGAGCAGATCGGCGACGTTGGCGGTGCAAATCAGCTTCCACTGATTGGCCGTCAGCTTCTTCTGCCGCTCCAAAAGTTCAATCATCACAGCCTCCCAGGTCGTCTGCCGAAGGTAGCGGCATCGGGTCGGCGCTACAATGGTCGAAAAAGGTTTACCCGGACGTGCGCTGCAGGATCGCCGCGGTGGCGTCGGCGGCATATCCGGCGGCGACATGCACGTCCACGACACAGACTTTACCAGCGCGGACCGCGGCGACCGCCTCACGGATCGCTCCTACCAGCTGCTTTGGCTCCTCGACCGGACCGATGCCGATGCAACCCTGACCGCGCGCCATCGTCGCGAGATCGATTTCGGGGCCGGTGATCGCCTGCCCGATCCACCGGTTCTCGACCGGCCGGCCACGCTGGCGTGCGACCCTCTCCTGGTGCAGCTCGTCGTTAAAGAAAGAGAGGTTGTTGGCGACGACGATCAGCAGCGGGATGTCGTTGCGGACCGCAGTCCAGAGGGCGGTAACACCCATCAGGAAATCGCCGTCTCCGAGCACCGCGACCGGCAAACGGCCGCTGCCCGTGTCGCGCAAAGCCAGCGCGGCGCCGACTGCCATACCGGGCCCCGAACCAATCCCGCCGCCGCCATCGGTACCGAGATAGTCGAGCGGATGGCGGAACTCCCACAGCCCGTCGGCCCAGGAGAGCGGCAGCCGCAGCATCGATACCGGAGTATCGCCGAGCGCGGATTTGAGCGCCGTCGCGATGTGCGGGACCTGGATGACGGAAGCGCCCTCGAGCACCGCTAGCGCCGGCGGCCCTGGCCGTGGCGCTGGTTCCGGCAAAGGGGGTGCGTTGGATCTTAATTTCTGGACCTCGGCGAGCAGCGGCGGCACACCGGCGTCGGGCTCGGCCAAAAGATAGACATCGGCCGGCGGCAAGCCCTGATAGTCCATGCTCCAGCCGTTGTGGATGTATTGGTCGATCGACACCTGGATGATTTTTGCCGCAACCGGCTTTTCGCCGTAGGCGGTCTTAAGCGTGCCGGCGAGGTCGACCCAGTCGAGGCTGAGGATCACATCGGCGTTGACGACAAGCTCGGGGCCGCCACCATGCAGCGGATGGTCGGTCGGAAACGTCGCGCCGGATTTGCGGTCGGTCATCACCCGCGCGCCAATCGCCTCGGCGAGGGCGATCCGCCGCTGCCAGGCTCCGGGATCGCGCGACCCGCGGCCGGCTAGAACCAGCGGGCGCCGGGCGCTGGCCAGTAGCTCGGCGGCGCGCCGGACGATCGGCCCCGCGGGCTCGGGAGGCTGGGGCGGCGCAAAGCGCGCGCGCTCCGGCAGCGGCGGTGAGGCAGTGATTTCATCTTCCTGCAATTCGAGATTGAGATTGATGTAGACCGGCCCGCACGGCGCCGTCTGCGCGATCATACTCGCGCGCAGGATCGCCTCCTGCGCCGCGCCGATGGAGCCCGGCTGATCATCCCATTTGGTATAGTTGCGAATGAGTGCACCCTGGTCGCGGGCGGTATGGATCCATTCGATCCACGGCCGCCGGCGCGTTGCATCGACCGCGCCCGTAGCGCCGAAGATGAGCACCGGCATGCGGTCGCACCAGGCGTTGAAAATCGCCATCGTCGCATGCATCAACCCGACATTGCTATGGACGATCGCGCCCATCGGCCGCCCGGTGACTTTGGCCCAGCCGTGCGCCAGCGCCACCGCGCTTTCTTCGTGCAGGCACAGAAGCATGCGCGGCCGGGTATTGCCGAGGTAATTGACGAGGCTGTCGTGCAGCCCGCGATAGCTCGCTCCCGGGTTCAGCGCGACATAGGGGATTTCCAGTTCGCGCAGTACCGCGGCGATCGCGTCGCTGCCCCAAACCCGGTTCGAAGGCGGGCTCGGAACCGGCCGGTCGATCTCGTTCCCGGCAGCCGTGACCGGCCTTGCGGGCGCATCGTCCATCATTTTCCTCCCTCGAATGAGCCGTCAGCGGATTACGCCGCATTCGCGCCTAAGGGACAAGAGCGCCGGCAGACGTATTGCTCCTACCACCCCCTCACCCCAACCCTCTCCCCGCACGCGGGGAGAGGGAGGGACCCGCGCGGCGGGAGGGTGAGGGGCTATCGGACGCACCTGCCTCGCTCAAACCGTCGGCTTGATGTTCTGATTGAGCCGAAACAGATTTGTCGGGTCGTATTTGTTTTTCAGGACGACGAGCCGCTCGTAGTTGCGGCTGTAGGCGGCTCTGATCCGGGTTGTGCCCTCCTCGGCGTCGAGGTGGTTGACATATACCTGCCCGCTCGCGAACGGTTCGACGGCGGTCCAGAAGTCGCGGGTCCATTGGATGTGACCGGCAGATTCTGCAACATCCGTCCACTGCGAGATGACGTCGTAATCCCACTGGTCGTCGCGGGCCCCAAATGCGGTCTCGTTCGGATCGACGCGGGTCGCGGCGCCGTGCAGATGAAAAAACAGAACATTCGACAGCGGCGACAAAAACTTCGCTGAGCGCGCGATCATGATATCCAGCATGTCGTCGCCGAGTTCCTTCAGAAAGCTCGATTTCCAGTACCGTTGCACGCCGCCATAGGGGAAGGCCTCATCAAACAGCGAGTTCAGCGCGACGTATGAGGTTGGCGCGATCGTGTCCGCTAGCGGCGGACCGAATTTGCGCAGAGACGCCATTGCCCTTTCTCCTGCCCTCAGATCGCCGATATAGGCGGCGACGATGACAGCGATCGGATCGCCATCGGGCGAGGTCATCATCGCGGCGGCGGCGACCATCTCGTCGTCGCAGCCGCGGCAGAACTCGCGGTAAAAGCGCAGCACCTCTTTAGCTTTGGGCATCGGGTGGACGACCATGCCGGCAAGTACCGGATCAACCGGGTGCAGCCTGTATTCGAACGAGGTGACGACGCCGAAATTTCCGCCGCCGCCGCGGAGCCCCCAGAATAAGTCCGGGTGCTGCTCGGGGCTCGCAGTCAAAAGCTTGCCGTCGGCGGTGACGAGATCGGCCGACAGCAGATTGTCGCAGCTGAGGCCGTGCTTCCCGTGCAGCCAGCCGAGACCCCCACCCAGGGTCAGCCCGGCGATGCCGGTTGTCGACACGACCCCGCCGGTACTGGCGAGGCCGAAGGCTTGGGTTTCACGGTTGTACTCGCCCCAGGTGAGCCCTGCCTCGGCACGGGCGATGCGCTTCGCCGGATCGACGCGCACGCTCTTTATTGGCGAGAGATCGATCATCAGACCGCCCTCGCAGACGGCATTACCGGTGATGTTGTGGCCGCCGCCTCGGACCGACACCTTCAGCTCGTGCTCGCGCGCGAAACGGACCGCGGCGATGACATCGGCGGGCCCGGCGCAGCGGGCAATCAATGCCGGACGCCGGTCGATCATACCGTTCCAGACTTTGCGGGCCTCGTCATAACCGCCATCGCCCGGACGCAGCAACAGGCCGCGGAGATCAGCGGCAAAGTCATTTACTGCAGCTTCTTCAAGTATTTTGTCCGACCCGTCGGCGGCGACGACACGTAGATCTGTCATGCTCACGTTCTCCCCTGTTCGTGGTTACTCGGGACAAAAAGCCCGCGTCGGTTAAAACACCGTCGACGGGTGTATTACCTCGATCTGATAGCGGGCGAAATCCCCGGTGTTGAAGGTGAGGATACGGCCGACCCCGTGCACCGTCATCGCCGCGACGAGACGCGCGTCGTAGACCTGGCTGCCGATCACTCCGTGTGTCGCGACCAAGCGCTTCCAATGGTCATAGATCCCCGGGTGGTCAGGCAACAGTGCGAACACTCGTTCGATGTGATCGAGCGCTAGCGCCGCCACCGCGACGGTGAGGCCGAGACCGTTTTGCGCCGGCGATCGGGTCGCCGCTGCCCAGAACTCCGCGATGTTCTGTGCCGTCACATGCACCGTTTCGCCGCTCTGGAGCAGCCGAGCAGTGCTGTCCACGGCCGCACGATGGTGGGGATTACCGGGCGCAAACTGACGCAGCAGAACGTTGGTATCGACGAGAACGGTCAAAGCCCGCGCGGCGGCTCGTATAGTGCTTCCCGGGTGTCATCGATAACGTGATCGACCTTTGGCACCGATTCGATAAATTCGCGCCACAATGCCGCCCGCTCGGCCGGGGTCAGCGACCGGTCCTTACCTTCATGCTCGCCGAGCCAAGCGCAGGCGAGCTCGACGAGTCTCGGGATTGGCGCGGGCTGCGGGTTCTTGCCGCGGGTGTGGCCCAGCTCAAAATCAGCGAGCCGCGAGGCGCTTATCTTGAGCCGCCGCGCGAGTTCGGCGCGAGCCCAGCCCATGCGGGCGCGAAAGGCGATCAGGTCTTGCGGTGTCATGCAAAGGAATTCCTGATTATGCATGATCCTCAGCTAATCTGAGGAGGCGATAGGGCATTGGTGGAGTTCGGAGGGCGATGTAGGCGAGCCGCGGCATCATGGCGGCGAGATCGTAGCGCCGGTTGAACCGGTATTCGAATTCGGCGAGGTAGCGGGGCACATGCTTGTGATGGATGGCACGGTAGGTGCCAGTGATGGCGCTTTTGATGTTTCCGAGGGTGGTATTGACCCACTTGAACGCGGGCGTCAGGGCAGCGCCGCGGCCAGATTGGGTGATGATCGGCTGATGGACGCAGCCGGCTTTGCCGACGCCGGTGAAACAGCGCAGCCCGTCAGTGACG
>Ga0306923_10008448_pt1 | contig 10329 bp, 7 predicted proteins | sample sta12Can44000108_FD_203841 | JGI IMG/M metagenome (GOLD analysis project Ga0306923, IMG submission 203841) | Lab enrichment of tropical soil microbial communities from Luquillo Experimental Forest, Puerto Rico - statanox.12C.anox.44.000.108 (v2)... | ecosystem: Environmental > Terrestrial > Soil...
AACTGGGGCTTCTCAGCCGGCGGGCGCTACACACATGTCAAGACCAATTTCCTCGGCGGCCAGAGCGATCTCAACTCCTTCCCGCTGGGGTCCACTCTCTGGCCTATCGTGACTGGGACGCCGTTCCAGCGCTACTTCCCGGACATCCCGGACAGCCAGAGCTGGGACATCTTCGATCCCAAGCTCGGCATCCAGTACCACTTCAGCCCGGATGTGATGGCGTACGCGAGCTGGGCCAAGGGCTTCAAGCAGGGCGGCTGGACGACGCGCCTGTCAGCCGTTATTGACAATCCGACCATCGCGCGGTTCAACCCGGAGTACTCCGAGACGTACGAGCTCGGACTCAAGTCCGAATGGTTCAGTCACCGGTTGCTCACCAACGCGGCGGTCTACTACACCAACTACAACGGCATCCAGCTCAACATCCAGCAGGGCATCTCGCCGGTCTACACCAACGCGGGCAACGCCAAGATCAAGGGTGCAGAGCTCGAGCTGCAGTGGCTGGTCGGCGGCGGCTTGCAGATCAACCTTACCGGCGCTTACATCGATGCTTACTACACGTACGTGAACGCCTACGCCAACATTCCGCAGTACCTGCTGCCGGATGGCGCGAATGTCTGTCCGGCCACAGGACTCGTCCCCAGCCCGAGTGGGCCCCATCCGGTGTGCGCGAATCCGCATGGGCCGCCTCCCGTGACGCAGCTGGACGCGAAGCTGCCCAAGACGCCGAAGTACAAGGGGACGATCTGGCCGACTTACGACTACCTGTTGCCGAGCCAGGCCACGCTGCGCCTCATCGCGGCGTTCACCTACACTTCGGAGATTTGGAACGACTCGCTGAACACGCCCGAGCTGCGACGGCCTGCCTCCCGCAACCTGGACGCATCGCTTCACTACCTCTCGCCGGGTGGGAAGTATGATCTGTCGTTCGGCGGCACGAACCTGACCAATGACCGCTACTGTACCGCCGGCTCACCCAACGCCGGCGCTGGCGAGGTCGGTTGCTACTACAATCCCCCGCTGATGTGGTACGTGTCGCTCAGGGCCGAGTTCGGCGGGAAATGAAGCCGAGGCCCGTGCGGCGGCCGGGACTGCGAAGTCTGCGCTCGCGCAGCTGCGGTCCTGGCGCTCGCGCTCCGGCTGAGCAACCCCCAGGAGGATGAACATGGCTACATCGACTGCAAAGACGTCTGCGCCGGCCGCTCCCAAGGGCATCAAGGCGCCGCCGTCCACCGCGTACAAGATCATCGACATTCCTGAGACCTACAAGGACGTCATTCAGCGCTATGCCGTGCCGGGAACCTTCGTCGGCGCTTCCGAGAAGGAAAGCCCGTGGGTGCCCTTTGGAAACAACGCGGCGATCCGCCATCTCGCGTTCGATGTGCGCCACAACATCTTCAGCAACATCCTGTGGATCAAATCGAAGGGCGTGGTCGGCACGCACAAGCATCGCGGCACGGTGGTGATGATCTGCCTCGAGGGCAGCGTGCGCTATCTCGAGTACGACTGGGTGGCGACTCCCGGGGCGTTCATCTACGAGACGCCCGGGCTCACGCACACACTCGTGACGGACGATCCGAACGGTGTGAAGCTCTTCGGCTGGCTGCAGGGACCGCTCGAGTGGTACGACGACAAGGGTAACTTCGTCGAGACCTCCGATGTCTGGTGGTTCATGAACCACTACGAGAGCTATTGCCGCGAGCACAACATACCGCTCAACAAGCAGCTCTATCTGTGAGCGTCGGCCCCGGCACGGGGCTTTCGAGGACAGTTCGACATGGCCAGGATCGTCGGCGGAATCGGCTCGTCGCACACGCCGACGATCGGCTTTGCGCTCGATGCCAGGAAGCAGGCCGACCCGGTCTGGGCGCCGATCTTCGCCGGCTACGAGCCGGTGCAGCAATGGCTCGAGGACAAGCGGCCCGACGTCCTGTTCTTCATCTACAACGACCACGTCACCTCGTTCTTCTTCGATCACTACTCGCACTTCGCGCTTGGTGTGGGCGAGGAATATGGCGTGGCCGACGAGGGGGGTGGACCGCGCAAGCTTCCGCCCGTCAAGGGCCACCCCGCGCTTGCCCGTCACATCGCCACGGCGCTCAGCGCCGACGACTTCGACCTCTCTTACTTCCAGGGTAAGCCGCTCGATCACGGCTGCTTTTCGCCGCTGTCGGTGATGTGGCCGCACGAGCGCGGCTGGCCGGGCGCCATCGTGCCGCTGCAGGTCGGCGTGCTCGAGTTTCCGATCCCGACGGCGCGGCGCTGCTTCAGGCTGGGCAGGTCGCTGCGCCGTGCGATCGAGAGCTACCCGGAGGACCTCAAGGTGGCCATCGTCGCGACCGGCGGCCTCGCGCACCAGGTGCACGGCGAGCGCGCCGGCTTCAATAACACCCCCTGGGACAAGGAGTTCCTCGACCTGCTCGAGCGCGAGCCCGAGCGGCTCGCGGAACTGACGATCGCACAGTACGCCGAGCGCGGCGGCCTCGAGGGCGCGGAAGTGATCATGTGGCTGATCATGCGCGGCGCCTTGTCGGCCAAGGTGAGGAAGCTGCACAGCACCTACTACCTGCCGTCGATGACGCCGATCGTCACGGTGATCTACGAGGACGACGCCCCGATCGCCCCGACGGAGAGCGACGCCGAGTACCGCGAGCGCATCGGGCGCGAGCTGGCGGGCGTGGAGCGCCTGCCCGGCACTTACCCCTTCACGCTCGAACGCAGTGTCAAGGCCTATCGCCTCAACAGTTTCCTGCACCGGCTGATCGAGCCGGAGTTCCGGCGGCGCTTCCTGGCCGACGCCGAGCCGCTGTTCGCCGAGGCCGGCCTCACGGCAGAAGAGCGCGACCTCGTGCGGCGTCGCGACTGGCGCGCGCTCATTCGCTACGGTGTCATCTTCTTTCTGCTCGAGAAGCTGGCGGCAGTGCTCGGCATCACGAATCTGCACGTCTATGCGGCGATGCGCGGCGAGACCCTGGAGGAGTTCCAGAAGACGCGCAACGTGCAGATGCTCTACTCGGTCGCCGGCCAGGGTCCGCAGCTCAAACAGTGAATATCAGTGGGGAATTGCAGCGATGAGTGGTGAGAGTCTGCAGAGTCTGCTCCAACGTTCCGGCAACACGGTCGAGCTGCTGCGCAACTCGCAGGTCGGGGCCTACGTCTATCCGGTCGTGCCGAGTGAGTTCAGCAACTGGCGCAGCGAGCAGGTCGGCTGGCAGAAGACCGCGGTGCTATACGATCAGTCGCACCACATGTCGGAGGTGACGATCAAAGGTCCCGACGCGCTCAAGCTGGCATCGCAGCTAACGATCAACAGCTTTGCCGGCTTCGCGCCGAATCGCGCGAAGCAGATGGTGCCGTGCAGCTACGACGGCTACGTGATCGGCGACGGCATCCTCTTCTATCTCGATACGGACGAGTTGCTGTTCGTCGGCCGCACACCCACCGTCAACTGGATTCAGTTTCATGCGCAGACCGGCGGCTACAAGGTCGAGACCGTCCGCGACGAGCGCTCGCCCTCCAATCCCCGCGGCAAGGCGGTCACCCGCCGGCACTACCGCTACCAGATCCAGGGGCCGAAGGCCGCGCAGGTGCTCGAGAAGCTCAACGGCGGGCCGCTGCCGCCGGTGAAGTTCTTCCACATGGATGCAATCAACATCAGGGGTCGCAAGGTCCGCTGCCTGCGCCACGGCATGGCCGGGGCTCCGGGGCTCGAGATCTGGGGACCTTATGCCGAGGGCGAAGAGATCCGCGAGGCGGTCCTCGAGGCGGGGCGGGAATTCGGACTGGTGCCGGTCGGTGCCCGTGCCTACTCCAGCAACACCCTCGAGTCCGGTTGGATTCCCTCGCCGCTGCCGGCGGTGTACAGCGGCGAGCGTATGCAGAAATACCGCGAGTGGCTGCCGGCGAACGGCTACGAAGGGACGGCATCGATCGGGGGCAGCTTCGTCTCAGCGAACATCGAGGACTACTACACCACGCCGTACGACCTGGGCTATGGACCGTTCATCAAGTTCGATCACGACTTCATCGGACGGGAGGCGCTGGAGAAGAAAGCAACCGCACCGCACCGCAAGAAGGTGACCTTTGCCTGGAACGCCGAGGATCTGCTCACGGTCTGGGCCTCGTTGCTCGTACCGGGCGAGGTGAACTACAAGTACTGGGACATCCCGAACTGCAATTACGCTTCCTCGTCCTTCGACCGGATCGTCAGGGGCAACAAGACGGTTGGGCTCTCGATGTTCGGTGGCTACAGTTACAACGAGCGCACCGCCCTGTCACTCGGCATCGTCGACCCGGACATCGAGATCGGCGATGAGCTGAGACTCGTCTGGGGTGAGGAGAACGGCGGTACGCGCAAGACCACGGTCGAGCCGCACCGCCAGCTCGAGATCCGGGTGACGGTGTCCCCAACCCCATATGCGCGCGCGGCGCGCGAGGGATATCACGAGGGCTGGCGCTCGCGAGGCACTCCATGAAGTTTTGCCGGTTTCTCAGAGTCTGTAGTCCTGTTGCCGCTGCGCATACGTGATGAAGTAGTCCAGCGTGCTGGGATCTGCCACGCCGCTGCGGTTGGCCGCTTTCTCGGCAGGCATGCCCATGAGGATCCGGCGCACCGGTACTTCCATTTTCTTGCCGGTGAGCGTGTAGGGAATACCCGGGGCCTGGTAGATCTTGTCCGGCACGTGGCGCGGCGTGTACTCGCGTCGCAGCGTGTCGCGGATCTTCGCCTCGAGGCCGGCGTCGAGCTCGGTACCGGCGGCGAGCTTCACGAACAGCGGCATGAAGAAGCCGCCCTCCGGCAGGTCGAGATTGACGATGAGCGCATCCTGCACCTCGGGAAGCAGCGTCAGCGTGCGATAGATCTCCGCCGTGCCGATGCGTATGCCGTAGCGGTTGAGCGTGGCATCCGAGCGCCCGAGCACGTAAGAGCGTCCCTGCGGGTCGATGCGGAAGAAGTCCCCGTGACGCCAGACACCCGGAAAGTCCTGGAAGTAAGTCTCGAGATAGCGGCGGTTGTCCGGATCGTTCCAGAAGCGCAATGGCATCGAGGGCATGGGTTCCGTGAGCACGAGCTCGCCGACCTCGTCCACGACGCTCTCGCCGTGCGCGTTGAACGCCTTGGCCGAGACACCGAGTTGCGGCGCCTGGATCTCGCCCGCGCGCACGGGCAGCACCGGCACTCCGCCGACGAACCCGGTGCAGCAGTCGGTGCCGCCGCTGCCGTTGGCGACCCAGAGGTCTCCTTTCACATTGCGGTAGAACCACTCCATGCTCTCGGGTGTGGCCGGCGAGCCCGCGAGGTTGATGGTGCGCAGCTTCTCGAGCCGGTAACGCTCGCGCGGCACGATGCCGGAGCGCTTGAGCTGATCGACGTAGGCGGGGCTCGCGCCGAAGGAGGCGACCCCGGCCTCATCGGCCATCTTCCACAGTACATCGGGGGTCGGGTACCCGGGATGTCCGTCGTAGAGCACCGGCAGAGCGCCGGTGAGCGGGATGCTCGTGATGAAGTTCCAGAGCATCCAGCCACTCGTGGTGTAGAAGAACACGCGGTCACCCGCGTGCAGGTCGAAGTGGAAGGTCGCGTTCTTCAGGTTCTCGAGCAGAATGCCGCCGTGGCCGTGGACGATCGGCTTTGGAAGCCCGGTCGTGCCGGAGGAGAACAGTGTCCACAGCGGATGGTCGAACGGCACCTGGGCGTACTCGAAGTCCGTCGCGGCGGGCGCGGGCCGCTCGAAGAGCGTCCGCCAGTGGCGTGCGGATGGCAGCGGCGGCGTCGTGTCCTCGGGGTTGAGTTGCGGCAGGTAGATCAGGTGCTCGAGCGAGCTGAGGCTCGCCGCAATGTCGCGCAGCTGGCTGCGGCGATCGAAGGCCTTGCCGCCGTAGCGGTAGCCGTCGACGCTGAAGAGGACTTTGGGCTCGAGCTGCGCGAGGCGGTCGAGCGTGCCGCGCTCGCCGAAATCGGGCGAGCAGCAGGCCCAGATGGCGCCGACCGCTGTCGTCGCCAGCATCGCGGCCATGGTTTCCGGGATGTTGGGCATCCAGGCCACGACCCGATCCCCCGGCTGGACGCCGAGCGCGCGCAGCTCGGTGGCGAGCGTTCGCACCTGCTTGCCAAGTGTTTCCCACTTGAGCGCGGTGAGCGGCCGCGTCTCGCTGAGGTGCAGCAGCACGTCACCGCCGGCGCGCTCACCCCGCAGGACGTGCTGCGCGTAGTTGAGCCGGGCGCCCGGAAACCACTCGGCGCCCGGCATGGCGCGGCGCTCGAGCACGCGCGTGTGCGGGGCCGAGGACTCGATCGCGAAGTAATCCCACAGCGCCTGCCAGAACCCCTCCAGGTCCTCGACCGACCAGCGCCACAGTGCGCGGTAGTCCGCGAAATGCCGCCCGCGCTCTCGTGCCAGCCAGTCCGCCAGTGCAGTCACGTTGGCCTGTCGGATCCGCTCGGGCACGGGCGTCCACAGGAGCTCACCGGGCTGCATGAGTTAACTCATTCTCGTGACTAGGCGAAATTGTAAGCATGGCATACATTCTGGTGCGCGTGTGGCTCAGGCCGGGGGGCGGGGGCGTCGCCCGCGCGCCTCGCCCACCGCGCGCCGCGGGCGTACGCTTGACCGACAACTCACGCGCCCCGGTGGCTCCCTCCAGCAGGGGAGCGATGCGGGGTGGGAGAGCTATTTGACATGAATACCCAAAGTGCAGCCTTCCCTGCTCCGAGCTCGCTCAAGGTGGTACCGGGCACCGAGGCGGCGCAGGCCGCCTACCCGTACTACATGCAGTTCACGCCGGCGGACGACCAGCGGTTCTGGTTCTACAACTCGATGCATTTCCCCGAGCCCATGTCGGCCTTCGACATGGTGACCGCGGAAGCCGCCTACTGTGCCCTCGGCTCCTCGACCACGCGCGTCCACTGTATCCCGACCACGCTCGGCATCGACTACCGCATCATCAACGGGCGCGTCTACATTGGCGGCAACGCGGTCACGGACCCCGCCGAGATCGCGCGCCGCACGAGCGAGTTCCAACAGCGCGCCTTCTACTACTACGCCAACTGGGAGCGTCTGTACGCGCAGTGGCGCGAAAAGATGCTGGCGCTCATCCGCGAGGCGCAGGCCTTTCCGAAGCTCGAGCTGCCGGAGTTCGAGCCGCTCGCCAACGTGCACGCCGGGCGCGGCATCGCCGCCAACCACCAGCTCCTCGAGATTTACCAGAAGACCCTCGAGGGCTACTTCCGCATGTGGCACCACCACTTCGAGTTCCTGCTGCTCGGCTACGGTGCCTACATGACCTTCTTCGCCTTCTGCAAGAAGGCCTTTCCCGAGATCAGCGACCAGACCATCGCGCGCATGGTGGCGGGCATCGAGGCGGAGATCTTCCGCCCCGACGAGGAGGTGCGCCGCCTGGCGCGCCGCGCGGTGGAGCTCGGGGTCGACGACGAGTTCCAGGACGGGCGCTCGCCGCAGGCGGTCATGGCGGCGCTCGAGTCGCGCGGCGCCGCCGGTCGCAACTGGCTGGAAGAGCTCGCGACCTCGCGCGACCCATGGTTCAACATCAACGTCGGCGACGGCTTCTATCATTACCACCGCTCGTGGAACGACGACCTGTCCATGCCCTTCGCCGGACTCCCGGGGTACATCGCGCGCGTCAAGGCGGGCGAGTCGCTGGAGCGTCCCATCGAGGCGCTGCAGTCGCAGCGCCGCCAGCTGATCGAGGACTACCGGGAGCTCCTCGGCTCGGAAGAGGAGCGCCAGGCCTACGACCAGATGATCGGTCTCGCGCACCGGGTGTTCCCGTACGTCGAAGGCCACAAGTTCTACTGCGAACACTGGTACACCAACCTCTTCTTCAACAAGATCCGCGAATTCGGCGCGCTGCTCGCGGCGCACGGGTTCTTCGCGCGCGAGGAGGACGTGTTCCAGCTCACGCATTTCGAGCTCGAGGCCGCCATCATCGACCTCATGACCTCCTGGTCGAACGGCTCGCCGCCGCGGGGGCCCGAGCACTGGCCACAGATCGTGAGCGCGCGGCGCGCCGCGATCGCCGAGTGGGCGAGACACAGCACGCCGCCCGCGCTCGGACCGGTGCCCGAGGTGATCGATGATCCGGCGATCGTCATGCTGTGGGGCATCACGCGCGAGAGCCTCGACAGCTGGTTGCGCGCCGGCAGCGACGCGGAGAGCCGCGAGTTGCGCGGCTTCGCCGCCTCGAGCGGTGTGGTCGAGGGCCCGGCGTGCGTGGTGAGATCCGTCGAGGAGATCGGTCGCGTGCGCGCCGGCGACATTCTCGTCTGCCAGATCACCAACCCCACCTGGGCGCCGATATTCCAGAAGATCGCCGGCGCGGTGTCGGACATCGGCGGCTCGATGAGCCACGCCGCGATCGTGGCGCGCGAGTTCGGCCTGCCGGCCGTCGTCGGCACCGGCACCGCCACATCGCGCATCAAGGACGGTCAGCGCATCCGTGTCGACGGCGGGCGCGGCGTGGTCACGCTGCTCCCGTAGCGCGTCGTGAGCAAGCTCACCCAAGTTGCCTGGTTCGGGGAGATCGGGCTGGCCGATCGCGGGCAGGTTGGCGGCAAGGGCGCGAGCCTCGGCGAGCTGACACGGGCGGGCATCGTCGTGCCGGCCGGGTATGTCGTGCAGACCGCGGCGTTCGAGCGCTTCCTCGCGGCACTCGAGGGCGAAGCGCCGGTACGTGCGGCGGTCGCGGCGCTCGAGCCTCACGACCTCGAGGCCATCACAGCGTGCTCGCGGGTGCTGCGGCGCCGGATCGAAGACCGCACGCTGCCTCCGGAGGTGCTCACGGAACTCTCCGCGGCGCATGAGCGGCTCGCCGGTGCGGCGCGCGAACAGCCGGTCGCGGTGCGCTCCTCGGCAACGTGCGAGGACGCGGCGGAGGCGAGTTTCGCAGGCCTCCAGGACACCTACCTGTGGGTGCGAGGACTCGAGGAGACGGTACGGCGCGTGCGCAGCTGCTGGGCGAGCCTTTACTCGGTGGAGTCGATCAGCTATCGCCTGAAGCACCGCTTTCCCGAGGAACAGGTGGCGATGGCGGTGGTCGTCCAGATCATGGTGGACGCGCGCACCGCCGGCGTCATGTTCACACGCAGCCCGACCACCGGCGACCGCTCCGTGGTGACCATCGAGGGCGCCTGGGGGGTGGGCTCCGCCGTGGTCGGTGGTGAGGTGACTCCCGATCGCTGGGTGCTGGGCAAGATCACCGGCGAGATCTCGGTGCGCGAGATCTCCGACAAGCAGATCCAACACGTGCCTGCCCCGACAGGCGGGATCGAGGCGGTCGCGGTCAGCGAGGAGCGGCGGCGCGTTCCGTGCCTGAGCGATGACGAGCTGCAGCAGCTCCGCGAGGTCGCGCGCCGCATCGAGCGGCACTACGGGCGTGCGCAGGACATCGAGTGGGCGGTCGACCGTGAAAGCGGCGCCATCCGGCTGCTGCAGAGTCGCCCGGAGACCGTGTGGTCGGCGAGGGACGCAGCGCCCCTCGCAAAGCCGGAGCAGGATCCGCTCATGCATGTCATGTCCGTGTTCGGGAAGCGCCAGTGCCGCTGACCGCCAAGGACGTCGCCGAGATCACGCGGCTGCTGGAGGAGTCGGACTTCATCGAGCTGCGCCTCGAGCACGAGGGCTTCAAGCTCACGCTGAAGCGCGCGGGCGCACCTCGCTCCGGCGCCGACAGCGCGACGGCGGCGCACGCCGCTGCCGCCTCACATGCCGCCGCCGCCGGCGCGGTGCCCGCGGCTGGCGCGGTGCCCGCCGCAGCGGTCCCGGCTTCCTGGTCGGAGCCGGAACCGGCGGGGTCCCGGACACCGGGGTCCGCCACGGGCGACCCCTCGCTCATCGACGTCACTGCACCGCTCCTCGGCATCTTCTACCGGGCCCCGCGACCTGGCGCGGCGCCTTACGTCGAGGTCGGCTCCGCGCTGGAAGAGGGCACCGTCATCGGCATCATCGAAGTGATGAAGCTCATGAACAGCGTGCGCGCCGAGGTTCGCGGCACCGTCGTCGAGATCCTGGCCGCGGACGGCTCGGCGGTCGAGCAGGGGCAAGTGCTGCTGCGTGTCGCGCGGGAGAGCGCCGGTGGCTGAGATCGCACTCGTCGACACGACGCTGCGCGATGGCAATCAGAGCCTGTGGGGAGCGCTCGGCATCGACACGGCCAAGACACTCACGGTCGCCCCGCTCCTGGAGCGCGTCGGCTTCAAGGCGATCGACTTCACCACCTCGACGCACATGGGCGTCGCGGTGCGTTACAAGCGCGAGGATCCGTGGGAGCGCATCCGTCTCATGGCGGCCGCCACTCCGACGACGCCGCTGC
>Ga0306923_10008449_pt1 | contig 10328 bp, 8 predicted proteins | sample sta12Can44000108_FD_203841 | JGI IMG/M metagenome (GOLD analysis project Ga0306923, IMG submission 203841) | Lab enrichment of tropical soil microbial communities from Luquillo Experimental Forest, Puerto Rico - statanox.12C.anox.44.000.108 (v2)... | ecosystem: Environmental > Terrestrial > Soil...
GCACAGGGGCGGCCCAGCTTACTTGGCAGGAATCCGGCCTGGGGATTTGCTGGTTGGATACGGCGAGCGAGAGATTCGACCTCCCGAAGATCTGAACTTCTCCGCCGGAGAATCAGCGCTATTAACCATTCAGAAACTGGACGGAGACGTCCAGGGGGTCAATCTTCAACTGCCAGTGCCCAAGAACAAGAAACATCCCGTCACAGCACCTGAAGCGGTTCATGCAGAAATGCTGACCGACGAGATCGGGCTGCTGAAGGTGGCGATGTTTCCCGGTGCTATCGGAATTGATGTGGCGAAAGACATTGATCGAGGAATAGCGGCTCTGAACGGCTGCAGTCGGCTGATCGTGGATTTGCGAGGCAATACGGGCGGAGGAATCGGCGGCCTGCGGCTGATGAGCTACCTTACTCCCGGGAAGCTGGAAGTCGGTTACAGCCTCACTCGCAAGCGTCGCGAACGTGGTTATCGGAGAGAGGAACTGACGCGTTTTGGTCACATCCCGTCCCACAAATCGACTCTGTTTTGGCTGGTTGCGCGCTATGCCTTCGTGGATAAGTCAATCTTGGTCGTTACCGAAGGACTTGGTCCGCGCCGCTTTCACGGACGCGCCGTTCTGATGGTGAATGAGCACACCGCAAGCGCCGGCGAGATGGTGGCTGCGTTCGCGGAGGAGAACAAGCTGGCAACCATCGTGGGAACCAGAACTCCAGGCCGGCTTCTTAGCGGTGGCGCATTTAAGGTCGGGCACGGTTATATTCTCGGGCTGCCTCTTGCCGCTTATCTGACGTGGCAGGGGAGGATGTTGGAGAACGATGGAATTAACCCGGGCGTTGCAGCTGAACTTCTACGAGAAGCGTTGCGAGACGGCAGGGACACGCAACTAGAGGCAGCCATCGACGTCGTCAAAGCGCTATAGCAACAATCGACCATGAGTCTTGGCATCCATGCCATGAGGTCTGCCGATCTCGGACGAGTCATGAGACCTGTACACGATACTGAACCCACTCAAGTCCCGGCCGTCGGAGCGCAAGGACATACTTGCCGGGACTAACATCACGAAATTCGACGTCTGCTCGCAAAACGACAACACGGTCTTGCAGCTGTGCTGAGCCGATAGCGCTCAACAGCTGCGTGCCCGATTCACTCAGCACGGCGAGTTCGTAGGCTCCTTCCGCACTTCCAATCGGCAAGTCTAGAACTAGGTGTTTTGCTGAGCGTTGAAGTTCGAGAGTCGGAAGGTTCGTTGGAGACGAATTCTCTCCCCGAACGACAGAGATGCCGCGAAGGTCTAGAACAGCCGTCTCGGGGCCCTGCACGGATCGGTGAGTTCGCACCCAAACCCATCCCGTCACTGAGAGAATTACAACCGCAGCTGCTGCGAGCGAGACCTGCAGGCGACGCCTTTGGGTCACCGCCTGTTTGCGCAATTCAGTAAATTCCTGATAGCAAGGGCTGCAGGCACTGAGGTGATCCAGCCATTGATGGACTTCCGCGAGTCCCAGCTTGTGGAATGCGATACCTTTCAACACCGCTGAGCCGGGACATCCAATCCGGTCGGGGTTCGGGAACGCGCGCGACAGACCCCGCTCCAGCGCATCCAAGATGCGCTGCTCTTCTTTGCTGAATTCGTCTCGGTCGCTCAGAAGCTGCCTGCTCTGTCCGGAACTGTCACCATGTACGGAAACGCCCAGTTTATCGTCGCCGCTAGAACCGAATCCACTTGCCCGCCGATGTTCGTTCATTTGCCGTACCTCAGGCGGGCGGCGAGTTTGCGGAGTGCATTATGAAATCGAGCCTTGGCGGTTTGTTCGCTCAAACCTACGTGTTCAGCGATCTCTCGCCAGGAGTAACCGTATTGTTTGGCCGTCCAGACCCTGCGTGTCCAATCGTCCATCTGCTGGACGACCTCTTTCACCTGAACAGAGCGTTCTATGTTGCGCGGCGACTGGATGTCGTGGGCTCTCGGAAGTTGCTCCAGTTCACGAGTCGAAGGTACGAGTTCGATCGTTTCTTGCCTTCGGCGTTCCTTCTTAAGCGCACGATTGAACCGATGATGAAAGACTCCAAACAGGTATGCGTCCAGATCAACGATACCTGGCCCGCTGCCGTTGCGCCGCTGTATGGTTTTCGCAACCGACTGAAGAACGCCTTCCCAAACCTCGGCCGCTAATGCGGCTCCGTCATCAGGGTTCTTGCTAGCAAACTCACGGCGGGCATGGGCCTGTACGCGTGGCCAAAGCCTAGTGGCAGCAGAAATCAACTCCGTCTCAAGTGGCGGTGTTGTCTTGTCTGGGGAGCTATTCGACAGGACCCATTCAGGGCTCAAATCCGGGCTCGGCATCCAGGGGCCTCATATCTCTCCTGTTTGTCGACGAGTTGCGCAAGACATCCAACACTTTCGTCTAGTGTCATTAACTATATTTTGAAACGCGCGGATGAACAAGAGAGATTTCTTTGATACTTTTCTGCGTCGAACGTTCCTTCACTAGATGTGGGGTAAATAACAGCACCTGAGTATGTTGGGTAGCCCAGTGGTCGTCTCGCGCAAGCGCCTTTCTTCGTCCTTGTCACGTCAAGGTTAGGTCACCACTAACGTGGTGGTTAAACAATGCCAACTTCGCTCTAGCGATTGACCGTGAGGATTCTCGCGACCCGTGCATTGCACTGTGTCGCGCAGCAAGCTCACGACGGTGGTCGTTTAGCAGTGAGGTTGCGCAATGCTCGAGGCTCAGGCTCGTACAAGAAATCGGGACAGTCAGCGTTTGGCGGCCATCGATCAATTGCTACTCGCCGGGATCAAACTCGGACCTGCTAGGAAGCGCGAGGCCATCGACCGGGTGCTTCAGCTTGTTCCAGGTTGGACGCGTGGTGATTGCTGGAAGCGCCTTCGGCATTTGCGAAAGCGGCATGAGCATATTTCTATCGAGCCCCACCCCAGCAACAGAGCAAAGAAATCAAGCGGCCCGACTCGGAGGTTATCCTGCGGCCCCTGGACACCTGCGGATGACGATACGTTGCTGAACCTGGCCGGGTACGAGCCGGTCACCAGAATTGCGCAGCGCCTGGGCCGTTCCGTACCCGCAGTCAGGTTCCGCCTCGGATCACTCGGGATGAGTGCGAAGGTTACTGATGGGTGGTCGCTGCGGGCATTGCGGGAGATGCTACACATCCGTACCTCCAGAGCATGGAGCCTTATCGGAAATGGGCTCTTGAGAGTTCGCGACGCGCGTATCACTGCAAGCTCGCTGACGTCCTACCGTGATAGGAATCTGTTGTCTTTGGTTCCGTCGAACGTCGAGACGGTCGCCCCTCCGGTTGCCAAGGACGGCGCTGCATTGTCGTGGGAGCGAGCAGCAGACGCATTAGGTGTTGAATTGGCCGACGTGCAAAGGCTGATTTCTACCGGCCAACTGAAGCTCGTGGACACGCTTGTCACTGACAGAGCGTTTGAAGAGTTCTGCAGGAAACACGGCGACCAGATCAACATGGCGCTGATTGATCCGGCCATTGCAAAATGGCTGGTACGCGAATACGGCGTTTTGGAGTCCGCAGGCAGCACCAAGTCGACGTCACGTTGGCAGAAACATGCCTTGGTAGTGAGGGAATGCAAATGTGGACTGAAGATTGCCGGCAACGCCTACTTCAAGCACGTCAAGTGCTGTTCGCCGACCGCTGATAAGCAACGCCGGAAGGTTGGTTAAAAGCGGCTTACACCGAAAGCGTCACTGCGAGTCCGCGCGGAGCTTAACCGGGTAATTCAACATACAGGTCCGCTTCTCTGCGCCAGTCCGCAAATGGCGGATACGGTTCGGGCAGTTTCGAACTCCAGACTTTATCGCAGTGGTCGGCGAACTCCATGGTACGAATTGCTCTCGGATGATTGCGTACTTGAATGAGGATGGCGTCAAACCAGCCCTCGGATTTCGCGTCCTGAAAGAAGTGATCGCCAGTCCAGAGCATGAGACGCTCCCAGCCTTGTGCAGAATCGCTGGATGTCTGCTCGCTCACCGTTGAGCGTAACGGCAAGTATCCTGGGCATCGACGTTCTATCTCGCGGGCAACGTCAGTCGGGAGTAGGGAACTGCTCTCCAGGGCGGGGCGTGCCCAGTACGCTAGCGCCTCGTAATCCATATAACTGGCGACAGCTTCGGCGAGACGATTAGGGTGAACCAGTTTAGCTGATGATCTGGCTTTGCGTTCTCTGGCGGTCAGATGAGAGGTTTCGTCACATTGGGCCGTTGAGGCTTTCCATTCTTCGAATGACGGATACTGGATAGGCTTGGCCTTCTTCCAATTCTTAACGGATTCCGACCAGCAAACCTCCGCTCGCAGATAGCGAGGATCGCGCACTGCGTAATAGGTGACTGCGAAAAACCAACCCTCTTGCTTTGCGACGTCGAAGATGTTGTCGCAAATCCAATCTTCCAGACGAAGAGCCAAGGGTCGCTTTTTGAGAGGGTTTCGCTGTGAGCGCGCTATCCTTCTCGAGAAAACCCGGGCAGCGAGTTTGCAAAATTGACTCCAGCCAATCGGGAATGCCTTTTTCCGTCTCGACGATTGAGCGAATCCAGCAACAGAACTCCTGCCAGTCGATGTATCGATTGCGGGTCTCCTGAAGGCGCTGCCACGGAATCCGTCGAGCTTCCTCGTCGGCACGAATACGAGCCGATTTCCGGAGCCGGGCAGTCGTACGCCGCACGGATTGAACGGTAGCTTTCTTCAATTGGGAGTCCCCGGTGGGTGCCTTGGAAGCTTGCGCGAGATGCGGAGCACTGCGCCGCCCTATTTTAGTGAATTCGCTAAACGATTAACAGGTTTTATCAGCGACATCGAGACTGTTAGGAGTGCATAGCAAAGGTCGGCGCTTTGGACGCATTCTCGAAGCTCACGTCCAGCGAAACCCCATGACGAACGTTCGTAACCAATGCAGGTCGGAAGCAGCTGATGCAGTCGCCGTGCTTTTTCTCTCTCACACTCGGGTAGACGATTCCTGCCGAGCCTTGCTGGAGCAACATTTGAGCGAGCTGCTGTGAGGGGGCGTAGCTATCCGGCGCTAAACATGCGACGAAGTCTGGTTGGTTTCTGATGTCGTGAAACTCAACCCGAAAATCAGCCAGATACTCGACGTACTCGAATGTCTCTGGATGAGGCCAGTTGATCTCCTGAAGCTCCCTGGCCCGATGATAGGCCACTTCGGCTTGGGAGGTTTCGAGTTGGAAGGCGGCGTACCAAGCCCCGCGCTCCGGGCCATTGAACCGGCTCCCGGTGGGATGTGCATATGTAAAAGCAGCATTCACAATATGGGCATACGGTACTCCAAAGACCAGCTCGTGGATGCTGATCCCTGGCAATAGGCCCGATTCTCCGAGCACACAGTTGTCGGTCGAGCCCTCCAGTTCAATGAGAGCGCCGAGTTCGGCGTCGTCATCGGCCAGCCTCGACAGAGGACCTTGCTCATCCAGGGCGTACTGACGGGGAACCAGACGGTGCGCGTTGTCCTGGCGCAGTTGAACGGTCGGGGGAAGCTTCATCCGGACATGCGGCGTGAGTCCAACAACTGACGCACACGCATCATTGCCGGCTGCCCGCCTCTGACCATATACGCCAGGGGGGACTCACCGGCGAACATCGGATTGTTGTTCGGCAGGGAGATCCAGGCATCTGCGAGTTTCTGGCTGTACAGCGTATTCAGCGCCTTAAAGATGCCGACGAGAAGCGAGATTCGGACGAGGCGGTCCTGATCGAGCGCCGTTTTCGACTCCCCACGCTTCAGCTGATAGAACGCTCCATTAGAGATCCCGCCCAGCAGTTGTTTGGCTCCTTCATCGCGAATTTTCCAAGCGGTTATGATTTTGAGGAAAGCCTTGCGGGCAGTTGGGCTCAGTCGCTTCTGGACATGCTTATCAGCTAAGTTGGTCGACAAGTCTACACCGAATCCGGCAACCGGTTGGGATAATACTGCCATCCGTATCCTCCTACTATGGAGAATTGTAACTCCACTTATGGAGAACCGGCAAAAGGGTTATCGGATTGTTGACTGTTCGCTTTTTGTTCGCCTACACTGCAGCCATGTCAGAGGAACGCGATCGAGGTGCTCTCCTCATTGCGGCTTGTCTGGTTGCCGCCATCCGGCTAAGGGGCGAACCAATTCAGCCCAGCCCAAAGCTGAAAGCAACGATCTCCGATTCGGTTCAATTGGCGGTGCTGGTTTGGCGAGAGATCCAGGGGCGTAGCCCAAAGCCAGTTAGCTGAGGCCCGTGGTTAGAAATGATTGATGAAGAAATCCTAAAGTCTATCGCTTCGCAGTTGATGACGAAGAGCTCTGTGACCGTCGAAGGTACATCTGCGCCTGTCCGCCGCACGAGCCGCCAGAAGCTGAAAACCGCCGCGTTCAGGGTTGAGGGCCACGAATACCAGGCCATTGAACAGAACCCGGAAAAGCCGAGCCGGTGGGGACAACTAGCGCGTAGCGGCCGTCAGGTCGTGCAATTCAAAGATGCCGAGCGGAATAAATTCATAGCCGTTTCTGTCGACGGTAAGGTCACCTTCTACAGTTCTGGCAAGAAATGACTCCTTAGGTGTGGCGAATCTGCCGAAATGTTAGGTTGATTCGCGGTAGGGGGCACATTCGGTTCTTTTGGCACCTCATGCTTGAAGTTCTTCTGGGTCTTTCACGCCATGATGAACAGACTTCCGTGGGGCAGCCGCTCCGCAAAGGCAACCGCGCCATTCTTGCCTTTGAGACAAAATAAGCGTTCAGCTCCCAGACTGACTGAAGCGATTACTGGCCCCATTTCCGGCTCTGCGTCCGCATGCAGTCCAACGCTATCGTTTCCGTTGTTGTAAAGGTTGCAGAGCACGGCGTTGCAGCACAGCTTCGGCAAGCCCAAATTGGAATAGGCGCACAAACCGCATTCACGCGACTCCTTGTCCGTCCCATTCTGCAGCGAGCGTTCGGGTCAGGCTGAGCAATCCGTTCTTCGTGCCTTGGACTCTACTTGCTGGGTTGAGGCGGGTAATTCTTGAAGAGTCTGGTGACGGCATTTTGTAGGTTCTTATCTCCGATTCCCATAATTACACGCATCGCTCTTGATTTAGAACAAGAAGTCGAAGTCAAGTAGGAACTTTCGATCATAGTTGCCGAAGAACCTTCCGTATTGCGGATCGGCGAAGTTGGAATGCACTTCCAAGGGATTGAAGTGGTTCGTCACGTTGCGAACGGTAAAAGATAGTCGTACCGCGTGCTGCAGATTCACCTGCACGTCCTTCGACACGCGCATGTCTAATGAGAAGTAATTCGGGTATCGGGACTGCGGCCCGGTTAAAGGCACCCATTGCTGGTAAACATTCGTCGGCTGGTAAGGAAATCCGTTGCGATACTCGATGTGTGGAGAGAATGTGACTTTGTGGGGCAGATTACCGTAGGTTCCCCAGAACAGGAAGCGGTTGGGAATCTCGCTGGGCAAGCTGGCAATCAGGTTCGATTGAATTACCGGCGAAGGAAAGTTCCCCAGGTATGAGCCCGCGTCGTTAATATCACCGTGGGCATACTGCCGCACGTAGGAGAAGAAGAACTGGCGCGGCGCGTTGGGCCCAATACGGGCCGTGAATTCGGCCTGGCGGCGATTGCGCCCAGCCCGAGGATCCCAGCACGAAGGCAGGCTGGTTCTGGACGACCCCGGGCTGCAGTGTGATCACGCCATGCTCGTGGCTCTGCAGGTACTTCATGCGGACCACTAACCACCGCTTCACCGTCCGCTCAAATTCGAGGTTCCATGCCGTACTGTAAGGCGCGAAGTTCCCGCTCTTCGACTTCCGCTCGATAAACGGGAAGGTCGAGTTCGCCGCCTCGGCGGTGATGTTGAGATAACGAACTGGCGGGCCGACCGGCAAGCCCTGCGCGTCGTACGTGGTGATGATTTGATTCGGATAGCTGTTGAAGGCATAGACATCCAGCGGCACTGAGTCGTAGGAGACGCCGATGCCACCCCGGACTATGGTTTTGCCGGAGTCCCCCGGCGACCACACGAAACCGGCGCGGGGCGCAGCGCGCGTGGTGGAAGTAACGGTCTGCCGTTCCAGACGAATTCCCACATCCAGTGCGAGGTGCGGATTCAGTATCCAGTGGTCCTGGGCGTAAATGGAGGGCTCGGTATCGGCAACGCAATACGGCTTGCCTCCAACGTATCGGATCTGTTGTAGGACCTGGCCGTTGGCATTCTGCAACGTGACTGGATCGCCCAGAAAGTGGCCTTCATTTTCGCTGTGCCCGATGACAGAACCGATCTGGAAAATGTGTTGACCGTGAAACTGCAAGGCGCGCGGCGTCCACTGCTCCATCCACACCAGGCGGGTGGCGCTGCGGGAGTTGTAGCCGAAATAATTTCCCCCATTGCCTCCCGGCGTAAGCACCATAGTGGCGTTGCCCTGCGGCGAAACGTTGCTGGAAACCGACGTACCTGCGAACGTGCTTTGCAACAGACCGCCACCAATCGCCCAGTGATGGGTCAACATCGCGGTGGATTCATGGAAGTTCGCATCCGGGGTCACCGGCTGGGGATTGAAGTAGTCAAGGCCGGCGTACCGCAAACTGTGGGGAGCGAAATGGAAGCTCGCGGTTAGGGTCTGCTTCGGAGTCAGAATGGCGTCCAACTGCGTGAAGGAATTGAAGGCGGTCGACCTGGTCAGATTTTTCGGGTAAGTTAGCGTCCGCACCTCCTGATTATTGAAGAGGTATTCCGCGCCCTCCACAAAATAAAGTTTGTTCTTGACCAGCGGCCCACTCAGATTGAAGCGGGGAGAAGCATCGGCGATGCCCTCCAGGTGTCCACTGCGAATGCGGAAATCCGGAAACGGATCGTTCAGGCTGTAGGCCCATTTATCCCCGCCACGACGCGTCTCAGCCGAAACCACCCCCGCCGTGAACTTCCCATACTGCGCTAGGTAGGGCATCTCTGAGACTTGGATAGTCTGCACGCTGTCGATGGGCACGCTGAGGCCGAACCTGCCAGTCGCCGGGTCGGTGACATCAACCGAATTGACCAGCAACGCACTGTGATCTTCACCGAAACCAGCGATGCGCACCGAACCGTCCTTGGCGCGCACGATCCCCGGGATAAGAGGCAACGTATCGGTGAGAGTTGCGGGGCGAGTCGAACTAATCTTTGCCTGTTCCAGCGGCAAAGTCTTCTGGCTGCTCTCGGTCTCAGTGACGGGGTTGGACGCCTCGCCCGTCACGGTGACGCTCTGCTGACTGAGAGCGGCACTGCTCATGACGACGTCCATGTCCTGAACCGGGGTGTCCGCGGCGATCTCGAGCATTGTTTCGGTATTAAGGTAGCCCTGCTTGCTGATGGCCAGCGAATAATCTCCGACAGCCGGAAGGGTGAGATGGACCTTGCCTGAGGCGTCAGTTGCCGAGGTGCTTAAGGATTTGTCGCCGACGCGGACCTCTACGGTAGTGTCAGGGACGGGCTGGCTCTTCTCATCGATGACCGTGACAGCCACTGCAAACGTCTTTACATCATTCGGGCCCGAGGCGAAAACCGCCCCACTGAATACAACGAGCGCCGCAGCCAATAGCAGCCACCGCCTAGCGAATGTACAGACCGGACCCACGTCGTATAACTCGCAAATAAACCCAAATCCACGCCCCAACCGTTGATCGCACGCGGATGAATACTCCGAACGGCGTACAAAACCAGCAATGGAGGCGAGAAAACAGCCCGGCTTTTCGAGATCAGGTTCGGTCTGCAGTCGGGCTGTTTGCATCGCGTTTCAGCCGGGTAATCGTGCATGAGGCTTGCCAGAGTTCAGAGCTTGTAAGTCTTTGTTTTGCAATGTCCAGCGTGTGGCCTGCTCGTTAGAGCATTACCCGCAGTTGGGCAGTGACGGCAAACAGGCAGGAGGGTCGGTCAACCCCGAGAGAAACAAGAACAGCCGTGCTAACGGCAAACGGCTCCGGGGTTCAATGGTGATTTAGGCCTGATGGAAGACGCTAAAGCCGCTCTCAACATCGATCGGGGAAAATTCAACGCATCCCCTGGCTCTGGGTCGGAATGAACTGGATACACATCGGCAGTCCACAGACCGCTGGGGTGGTTCGTCAAAATTAAACTCCGTGTGGTTTGCCGGTCACTAGGGTTCTTCAAACGCTCAAATTGCAGAGGCTCTCAAAAGAGTGGGTTGTGAGCAAGCGTGCGTCGCGGAAATGCGCTCAGAATCCTTTGCGTCAGAGCCGACGCGTGAATCGGCGGAGTGTAAGGCAGGAGCAATCTGCCGCACCGCAGTATGGTTTAGGCGGCGACTGCGTAGCGGTGATACAA
>Ga0306923_10008452_pt1 | contig 10327 bp, 9 predicted proteins | sample sta12Can44000108_FD_203841 | JGI IMG/M metagenome (GOLD analysis project Ga0306923, IMG submission 203841) | Lab enrichment of tropical soil microbial communities from Luquillo Experimental Forest, Puerto Rico - statanox.12C.anox.44.000.108 (v2)... | ecosystem: Environmental > Terrestrial > Soil...
ACCCGGTGCGGGTGCGCTGACGTCGGAGATGGTCGTCATTCGGGGTCTCCCAGTCGGCTCGTCACTTGCAGGAACCAAGCCTCGAGCGAGGCCTGAATGTGCTGGAGCCGGTACACCGAGATCCCGCCCTCGACCAGGATGCGATTGACCTCTGCGACGACGTCTCGCTCTGTCCCCTCGGGCAGCGTGATGTCGAGCCCCTCGGGAGTCACCGCCACGTGGGCACCCAGCGCGGTCGTCCCGAGCAGGGTGCGGGCTCGATCGGGCTCCGAGCACTCGATCTCCAGGTCGAACGACGATCCCGCCAGCAGCTGTGCGATCGGTCCCTGCCGGATGACCTTGCCGTGGTCCACGATGGCCACGGCGTCGCAGGTGCGCTCCACCTCGTCGAGCAGGTGGGAGGAGAGCACGACGGTGCGCCCCTCGGCAGCGAGGGACCGGATCATGTCGCGCATGTCGAGCATGCCGGCGGGGTCCAGGCCGTTCATCGGCTCGTCGAGGATGAGGAGCTGGGGGTCGGCCAGCAGGCAGGCGGCGACGCCGAGGCGCTGGCGCATGCCCATGGAGTACTTCGACACCTTGTCGTCGGCCCGATGCAGGATGCCGACACGCTCGAGCGACTGCTCGATGCGGCCCTTCGCCGCCGGTTCGCGCGCGGCGGCCAGGATCTGCAGGTTCTGACGCCCGGTCAGGTGGCCGTGGAAGCGAGGCTCGTCCACGATGGCCGCCGCGCTCGCCAGGGCGCGGTCGCGGTGTTTGGGAACCTCGTAGCCGAGGAGGGACATGGTGCCGCCGTCGGCGCGCGTGAGACCGAGGAGCACTCGGATCAACGTGGTCTTGCCGGCGCCGTTCGGGCCGAGGTAGCCGAAGGCCGAACCCCGCGGCACCAGGAGATCGACGTTGTCCACCGCGACCTTGTCGCCGAAGCGCTTGGTGAGGCCGTGGGTCTCGACCGCCCACCCGTTCTCCACCCGACCTGCTTCCTGGGTGAGCGTCACGTGCGCCTCGCAATTGCCGCCATGTGCATACTCGGTAGCGTCGCGGTTGAGAGTGCGCAGTTCAAGCCGGGTCGCCCCCGACGCGGCCTGGGGCTAGCACCAGTTCAGGCGCCTCGCCGCCGGGGACGTCGGCCTCGGCCATCGGCCGGAACGCGACCGCGCCCGAATCAGGCCGACGGCAGGAAGGCGGGGCGGGTGAGCTCGAAGGCCGCGATGTCCGCTTCGTGGCGCAGCGTGAGCCCGATGTCGTCCCACCCGTTCAGCAGCCGCTGCCGGGTGAACTCGTCCAGCGGGAAGGTCCCGGCCAGTCCCGCGGCCGGTGCCTCAATGCTGCCCCGCTCCACGTCGATGGTCACCTCGAGCGACGGGTCCTTCTCGACCGCGTCGAGCAACGCACGGTCGAGTTCTTCGGTCACCTGCACCGGCAGCAGGCCTTGCTTCGTGCAGTTGTTGCGGAAGATGTCGGCGAAGCGCGAGGAGACCACCGCCCGGAAGCCGTAGTCCATGAGCGCCCACACCGCGTGTTCACGTGAGGAGCCGGTGCCGAAGTTATGGCCTGCGACCAGAATGGTGGCGCCGGCGAACTCGGGCTGGTTGAGCACGAAGTCGCGGTCGTCGCGCCACTCGGAGAAGAGTCCGGCACCGAAACCGGTCCGCTCCACTCGTTTGAGCCAGTCCGACGGAATGATCTGGTCGGTGTCGACGTCCGTGCGGTCGAGGGGGACCGCACGCCCGGACACCACGACGACGGGTTCCATCAGTCGAGGTCCTCCGGTGTGGCGAAGGTGCCGGCCACCGCGGTGGCGGCGGCGACCGCGGGCGACACGAGGTGGGTGCGGCCGCCCCGTCCCTGTCGTCCTTCGAAGTTGCGATTGGACGTGGACGCGCAGCGCTCCCCGACAGCCAGCTTGTCCGGGTTCATGGCCAGGCACATGGAGCAGCCCGGCTCTCGCCACTCGAACCCCGCCGCGGTGAACACCACGTCCAGCCCCTCGGCCTCGGCCTGCGCCTTGACCCGGTGCGAGCCCGGCACGGCCAGCGCCCGTAGACCCGTTCGCACCGTGCGGCCTTGCAGCACGGCCGCGGCGGCGCGCAGGTCCTCGATCCGCGAGTTCGTGCAGCTGCCCAGGAAAACGGTGTCGACCGCGATCTCCCGGATGGGCGTCCCCGCAGCGAGGCCCATGTAGGCCAGGGCCCGCTCGGCCGCCTCGCGGTCACCCGCATCGGTCATGCCCGCGGGGTCCGGCACCGAGCCGTCGATGGCGGCGACCTGCGCCGGGTTGGTCCCCCAGGTGACGTGGGGCCGGATGGTGGAGGCATCGAGGACGACCTCCTTGTCGAAGGTGGCGCCCTCGTCGGTGGGGAGGCTGCGCCAGAGTGCGAGCGCGGCGTCCCACTCGTCGCCCGTCGGCGCGTGGTCACGTCCTTCCAGGTAGTCGAAGGTGGTCTCGTCCGGCGCCACCAGGCCGGCCCTGGCCCCGCCCTCGATCGACATGTTGCACAGCGTCATGCGTCCCTCCATGGACAGGTCGCGGATCGCCGAGCCTCGGTACTCGATCACGTGCCCGATGCCGCCGCCGGTCCCGATGGTCCCGATGACGGCGAGTGCCACGTCCTTGGCGGTGACGCCCGGTGCGAGGGCACCCTCGACGGTGACCGCCATCGTCTTCGGCCGGACCTGAGGAAGCGTCTGCGTCGCCAGCACGTGTTCGACCTCGCTCGTCCCAATGCCGAAGGCCAGCGCACCGAAGGCACCGTGCGTCGATGTGTGGCTGTCGCCGCACACGATCGTCATGCCCGGCTGCGTCCATCCCTGCTCCGGGCCGATGATGTGCACGATGCCCTGGTTGGGGTCGCCCATCGGGTAACACGTGATCCCGAACTCCGCGGTGTTGGCGTCGAGCACCGACAGCTGTTGCGCCGAGACCGGGTCGGCCACCGGCTTGTCGATGTCGGTCGTGGGCACGTTGTGGTCTGCGGTCGCCACCGTCAGCTCGGGGTGCCGCACGCGCCGGCCCGCGAGGCGCAGACCGTCGAACGCCTGCGGCGAGGTCACCTCGTGGACGAGGTGCAGGTCGATGAAGAGCAGGTCCGGCTCACCCTCGGCCGCATGGACGACGTGCGCCTCCCAGATCTTCTCGCTCAGCGTGCGCGCGGCCATTGGCGTCAGCGCTCCACGGCCATGATGTGCACCTTGAGCGTGCCGCCGGGCGCCTGGTACTCGACCGTGTCGCCGGCACCGTGCCCGATGAGCACCTGGCCCAACGGGGAGCTGGGGGAGATGACGGGCAGGTCGCCCTGGCGCTCCTCGATGGAGCCGACGAAGAATTGCTGCGCCTCGTCCTCGTCGTCGCCGTCGTAGCGCAGGGTCACGGTGTTGCCGAGGGCGACCGACCCGTCGTCCGAGCCGGCGTCGTCGACCAGCTCGACCTCCTTGAGGAGCGCCTGCAGCTGGCGGATGCGGGACTCCATCTTCCCTTGGGCGTCCTTCGCCGCGTGGTAGTCGCCGTTCTCCGAGAGGTCACCGAGAGCCCGGGCTGCCTCAATCTGCTGCGCGATCTCCACCCGTCCGCGTGTCGTGAGGTCCTCCAACTCGGCGACCAGCCGTTCGTGGGTGGCCTGGGTCAGCTTGGTCGGCTCGGTCTGGTTGGAAGAAACATTGGTCACGGTGTCCTCCGGGGGTGGCGCCAGCGGTGCGGAGCACGGCGGCCGGCCCGAACAAGGCTAATCGGCCCGACGTCGCCCCCCGTCCGGCGCCGCAGCCGGGCGCACCCGTTGTTGACGGGGAGCCTACGGGCGAGGGAGACTGGACTGGCTATGCGCCGCTCCGCACACCTCGTAGGCATTATTCACTAGGCGCGCTGCTCCTCCGCGCGCCGTTCGACCGTCCACTGCGTGGACGGTTTTTCAATTCCGGGGCGGGTCCGGGCGACATCCGGAGCGAGGATCGCAGGAGCGACAAGGACACGAAGGGGAAGGCAGGATCGTGAGCAGCAGGCAGAGGGTGGCCGTCATCGGCGGCGACGGCATCGGGCCGGAGGTGTGCGCCGAGGCGCTCAAGGTCGTCGCCGCGGCGGGGGTCGACCTCGACACCACTGAGTTCGACCTCGGAGCCGCCCGCTACCTGCGGGACGGCGCCGTCCTCCCCGACGAGACCCTGGAGGAACTGCGCGGCTTCGACGCCATCCTGCTCGGGGCCGTCGGTCCGCCGGTCGGCGACACCTCCGTGCCGCCCGGGACCCTCGAGCGCGGTCTGTTGCTGCGGCTGCGCTTCGAGCTGGACCTGTACGTCAACCTCCGCCCCTTCACCGGCGTGCCCGGGTCGATCGCCGAGGGCGCCGACTTCGCAGTCGTGCGCGAGAACACCGAGGGTACGTACGCGGGCGAGGGCGGGTTCTTGCGCAAGGGCACGCGGCACGAGGTGGCCACCCAGGGCTCGGTGAACACCCGAATGGGAGTCGAGCGCTGTGTGCGCTTCGCCTTCGACCTCGCGGCGCGCCGGCCGGCGCGCCGCCTGACGCTCGTGCACAAGACGAACGTGCTCACCTTCGCCGGCGACCTGTGGCACCGCACGGTCACCGAGGTCGCCGCCGACCACGCCGACGTCTCGTGGGACTACAACCACGTGGACGCTGCGTGCATTTATCTGGTCGAGCGGCCGCAGCGCTACGACGTGATCGTCACCGACAATCTGTTCGGCGACATCCTCACCGACCTCGCCGGTGCTGTGAGCGGCGGCATCGGGTTCGCCGCCTCGGCCAACCTGAACCCGGCACGCACCGGGCCCTCGCTCTTCGAGCCGGTGCACGGAGCGGCCCACGACATCGCGGGGAAGGGCGTCGCCAACCCGTTGGCCGCCATCCACTCGGCGGCGCTCATGCTCGACCACTTGGGCCAGTCCGACGCTGCCGCCCGGATCCTCAAGGCGCTCTCCGCCCAGGCCGATGCCCTCTCCAAGGCCACTGACCAACCACCGACGTCCGCCATCGGCGACGCCATCGCAGAAAGGCTCTAGCGGCAAATGCCCATCACCCCCAGCGAGAAGATCTGGATGGACGGCGAGCTCGTCGACTGGGCCGACGCGACCGTGCACGTCCTGACCCACACCATGCACTACGGCTCGGGCGTCTTCGAAGGCATCCGGGCCTATCCGACCAGCCGCGGCGTCGCGGTGTTCCGGCTGCGCGAGCACATCAACCGGCTGTTCGCCTCGGCCAAGGTCTTCATGATCGACATCCCCTTCACCGTGGACCAGATCGTCGAGGCGACCCGCGAGGTCGTCCGCGTCAACGGGCTGTCGGACGGGTGCTACCTGCGTCCGCTCGTCTACCTCGGCTACGGCGAGATGGGCCTCAACCCGCTGCCCTGCCCGGTCAACGTGGCCATCGCGGCCTGGCCTTGGGGCACCTACCTGGGCGACGAGGGCATCGCCAACGGGGTCTCGGTCAAGGTGAGCTCGTGGCGGCGTCATGACCCCAATGCGGTGCCGACGGCGGCCAAGGGCACCGGCATGTACGCCAACTCGTCGCTGGCCAAGGTCGAGGCGCTCAAGGCCGGCTACGACGAGGCGATCCTGTTGGCCCCCAACGGCAACGTCAGCGAGTGCACGGGTGAGAACGTCTTCATCGTGCGCGACGGCGTGATCCTCACGCCGCCCACCGCGCAGGCGGGCGCGCTGGAGGGCATCACGCAGAACTCGGTGGAGACCATCGCCCGGGACCTCGGCTACGAGGTGCGCCACGAGACGATCATCCGCACCGACCTCTACCTGGCCGACGAGGCGTTCCTGACCGGCACGGCCGCCGAGGTGGTGCCGATCCGCGCCGTCGACGACCGACCGGTCGGCCCCGGGCACCCGGGCAAGGTCACCAAGGAGATCCAACAGACCTACTTCTCCACCGTGCGCGGCGAGGTCGACCGGTACAAGGAGTGGCTGGACCATGTCGACTGAGTCGCACCGCCACGGGGGCGTCCGGCACAACCACGCGCACGGCCACGCGCCGCACGCGCACGACTACGCCCTGCCCGAACTGCCCGAGGCGGTCGACATCTTCGACACCATCCTGCGCGACGGCAGCCAGCAGGAGGGACTGTCGCTCACGGTCGACGACAAGCTGCGGGTGGCCGAGCAGCTCGACCACCTCGGCGTCACCTTCATCGAGGGCGGCTGGCCGGGTGCCAACCCCAAGGACGTCGAGTTCTTCGCCCGAGCCAAGAAGGAGCTGACGCTGGGGACGGCCACGTTGGTCGCCTTCGGCTCCACCCGTCGCGCCGGCGTGAAGCCCGATGAGGACGCGGTGCTGGCCAACCTCGTCGAGGCCGGGGCGCCTGTCGCCTGCATCGTGGCCAAGTCGTGGGACCGCCACGTCGCCGAGGCGCTGCGCACGTCGCTGGACGAGGCGGTCGCCATGGTGGCCGACTCGGTGCGCTTCCTGCGCGAGCACGACCTGCGCGTGTTCCTCGATGCCGAGCACTTCTTCGACGGCTACTACGGCAACCCCGAGTTCGCGCTCGACGTGCTGGCGGCGGCGGAGGAGGCCGGCGCCGAGGCGCTCGTGCTGTGCGACACCAACGGCGGGCGACTGCCCGACGACGTCGGACAGGCCGTGGCGGACGTGCGCGCCCGGACCAGTGCGCAGCTGGGCATCCACTGTCACAACGACGCCGGGTGCGCAGTCGCCAATTCGCTGGTCGCCGTGCAGGCCGGCGCCACGCAGGTCCAGGGCTGCATCAACGGGTACGGCGAGCGCGCCGGCAACACCGACCTCTCGGCCGCCATCCCGAATCTGTCGCTCAAGCTCAACATCCGCACCATCCCCTCGGAGCGCCTGGAGCGGCTGACGCCGGTCGCGCATCACATCGCCGAGCTGGTCAACATCGCCCCGAGCCCCCAACAGCCCTACGTGGGCAACTCAGTCTTCGCGCACAAAGGCGGCCTGCACGCCAGCGCCGTGGCGCGCAGCGCGGATCTCTACGAGCACGTCGAGCCCAACACGGTCGGCAACGGGACGCGCGTGGTCGTCTCCGAGATGGCCGGCCGCTCCACGCTCGCCATGAAGGCGGCCGAGCTCGGCCTCGAGATCGACGGGGAGGTGCTCGGACGCGTGCTCGACGAGCTCAAGCACCTCGAGCACGAGGGGTACCACTTCGAGGTGGCCGACGGCTCGCTGGAGCTGCTGTTGCGCCGGGCCGCGGGTTGGGTCGCGAACTTCTTCGTCGTCGAGTCGTTCCGTGTCATCACGGACCACGCGGGCCACGACGTCGAGCGCGACGACGACGGGGTCGCCGGGGAGCCGGCGGGCCTCCTGACCGAGGCGACGGTGAAGGTGCACGTCGGCGGGGAGCGGGTGGTCGCCGTCGCCGAGGGCAACGGGCCCGTCAACGCACTCGACGGGGCGCTCCGCGGTGCCATCGGCTCCAAGTTCCCAGCCCTCGACACCATCCACCTCACCGACTACCGGGTGCGTGTGCTCGACACGGGCCGGGGCACCGGTGCGGTCACCCGCGTCCTGGTCGACACGACCGACGGCCAGCGCACCTGGACCACCATCGGGGTCTCCGAGAACATCATTGAGGCGAGCTGGCAGGCCCTCTACGATTCGATCGTTTTCGGGCTCCTCCATACGTCCTAGGAGGGATCGCCCGGGGGGTCGCAAAGGGGGTCCGAACGCATGACGGTGGGTAGCCGCCTCGCAGCCGCGCTCGTGCGGTTGCCTCGTCCGAAGACCACTGACGTGTCCGTCGAACGCGACCTGACCGCCAAGATGCCGGACGGCGCGGTGCTCCTGGCCGACCGTTGGTTCCCCACCGACCCATCGGGTGAGCTGCCGACCGTGGTGATCCGCACACCGTACGGGCGGCGGATCATGGGTCCGATCGGACGGCTCTACGCGGAGCGCGGCTACCAGATGGTGATCCAGAGCTGCCGCGGCACGTTCGGCTCGGAGGGCGAGTTCGCGCCCGTGCGCAACGAGCAGGTGGACGGCCGGGCCACCCTCGAGTGGATCGCTGCGCAGCCGTGGTTCGACGGCCGCCTCGTCATGTGGGGCGGCAGTTACCTCGGCTTCACCCAGTGGGCCGTCGCCGAGGAGCCACCCGACTACCTCAAGGCGCTCTGCCTGCAGGTCACCGCGTCGAACTTCCGCGACTCGGTCATGTACCCGGGCGGGTCGTTCTCGCTCGAGACGGCGCTCGGCTGGCTCTATCAGGTCAAGCACCAAGAGCTCGGGTGGAAGACGGTAATCCGCACCCAGTTGCGCGGCGTCAAGCTGCTGAGGGCGGGCACGGACGTGCTGCCGTTGGGGAAGTCCGACGTCGCCGTCCTCGGCGAGCCGTCACCGACCTTTCGCGAGTGGCTCGAGCACGACGCGCCCGGCGACTCGTGGTGGGACGCCGTCGACTTCGGGCGGCAGCTTGCGCGCGTCCCGCCATCCAGCATGATCGGCGGCTGGTACGACCTGTTCCTGCCCGCGCAGGCGGCCGACTACCAGGCACTGCGCGCCGCGGGACGGACCGCGCGGCTCACCATCGGGCCCTGGACCCATAACAGTCCCGGATTGCATCGCGAGACCATCCGGGACGGCATCGACTGGTTCGGCGCCCAGCTGGGCGAGCGCCGGGGCAAGGCGCACCGCGCGCCCGTGCGCGTCTACGTCATGGGCTCGCGCACCTGGCAGGAGTTCTCCATGTGGCCACCCTCGGGCGAGGCTCAGCGGTGGCACCTCGGGCGCTGGGGCACCCTCGGCCTCGAGCCGCCACCCGAGAGCGGCCCCGACCGGTTCCACTACAACCCGCACGACGCGACGCCGGCCGTGGGCGGCCCGGGCCTCAACATCGCGACGACCGGACGCCGCGAGCAGCGCCGGCGAGAGCACCGCCACGACGTGCTGACGTACACCAGCCCGGTCCTGGCCGAGGACCTGACAGTCATCGGGCCGCTGTCGGCCACGCTGTACCTGCGCTCCTCGCTCGAGCACACCGACGTCTTCGTCCGCCTGTGCGACGTGACGCCGCGGGGCAAGTCGTACAACCTGAGCGACGGGATCGTGCGCGTGACACCCGGGTCGGTGCAGAAGGAGGCCGACGGCTCGTTCAAGCTCGAGATCCCCATGTGGCCGACGGCCAACACCTTCAAGGCCGGCCACCGCATCCGCCTGCAGGTCTCGAGCGGTGCCCATCCGCTGTACTGCCGCAACGCCGGGACGGGCGAGCCCCTCTCGACCGGCTCGAACCTGAAGTCGGCTGACCAGGAGGTCTTCCACGACGACGCCCGGCCCTCGTGTATCACCTTGCCGGTGGTGCGCCTGCTGCGCGACGAGGACATGGGCGACGCGCGGTAAAGAGGCCGCAGCGGATGGGGTGGGCCGAGGCCCTGCGGCTAACCTGCCCCGGATGACGCAGCCGACCTTCGTCCCCATCGCCGAGGCCGACCAGGTCAGGCCGGCACGGCACCTCCACGTGCCCGGCTCGTGGACGACGTCTCGTCCGGCCGAGTTGCGCACGCCCCGCTTCCAGCCCGGACGAGGGGAGGGCACCCCCGGCCCCGACTCGGGCTTCGCGCTGCGCCTCGCGCACCGCTTCGAGCACGACCTCCAACTCGACGAGGGCGAATCCGCGCACGACGTCGTGCTCGGGGTGGCGCTGGTCGCCTCCAAGCGCGCCGCACTCTTCGGCCGCGCGCCGAGCGTCTACGACGTCCGCCACGCACTGGCGCTCTGGTGCTTCCTCGACCCTGACGCGCCCGCCGAGCTTCGCCGAGTCCGGCGCGCCGCGTTCTCTGCCATCTCGCACGACTACGTCGCCCAGCGACAGCTGGTCGACGCCATCCCTGAGGAGGTCCTCCTGCTCGGCCCCGAGGACGCCCGCGGTCGAGGCGGGGCGGCCCCGGCGTAGCCGGGGGCGCACGTGGCGACGACCACGGGGGCGATCGACCGGCTCGAGATCGAGGCGGCCGGCATGGTCTTCACCGGCCGCGCCTGCGGCCCGCACGAGGGACGACGCGTTCTGTTGCTGCACCGGTTCCCACAGACATCGTGGGCCTGGCGCGACGAGCTCTGGGAGCTGGGCAAGGCCGGCTACCGCGCCGTCGCCCCCGACCTGCGCGGCTACAGCGGCGGTGCCCGGCCCCCCGAAGTCACCGACTACGCGACCGCACATCTGCTGGCCGACGTGCTGGCCCTGGCCGATGCCATGGACATGGACACCTTCGACCTGGTTGGCCACGACTGGGGCGGTCTGTTGGCCTGGATCGTCGCCGCGCGGCACCCCGACCGCGTCCGCACCCTCAGCGTGGTCTCGACCCCGCATCCGCTCGCCCTCCGGGACGCCCT
>Ga0306923_10008456_pt1 | contig 10325 bp, 8 predicted proteins | sample sta12Can44000108_FD_203841 | JGI IMG/M metagenome (GOLD analysis project Ga0306923, IMG submission 203841) | Lab enrichment of tropical soil microbial communities from Luquillo Experimental Forest, Puerto Rico - statanox.12C.anox.44.000.108 (v2)... | ecosystem: Environmental > Terrestrial > Soil...
GCGGCGTCGGCGTCGGCGCTGGCTGTCGTGGTCGCGGCGTCGGCGCTGGCGGTCGTGGTCGCGGCGTCGGCGCTGGCGGTCGGGGTCGCGTCGTCGGCGCTGGCGGTCGGGGTCGCGTCGTCGGCGCTGGCCGCGGCCGAGGCGCAGGAGCCCAGGGCCGACTGCTGGATCGTCGTGGTGTTACCGCTCGAGACCGCGAGGATGATTCCGAGAGTCAGGCCCAGTGCCATCGGGATGGCGAGAGGTACCGCGATGCGCGCCGCCCGGCTGTTTCCGCGACGGCGCCCCGCGGACCGATGCCCGCTGAGCATTCAATCCACCTCCATGTGGAAGTCCCCTGTTCACGCTCCCGGTGCATCACCGTAGACCCGGGCCGCCGGCCAGATCGGCGAATCGAAAAGATTCGCTCCGTGTAAGGCTTTTTTAAGGTTTAAGGGCGGTCAGCACCCGAACCTCTGGAATTTCTTGCCAAGTCCTTACGTCGCAGGTCAGAAGCCATATGAAGGGGTCGAGATAGCCCCGTGATACGCGCTCGCACGGGCGTCGCGGTAGCGCAACCGATTGCGGGGACAGCCCCGCGGATGGCCTGGTTATTAGCTCTGGAGATGGCAAAGGTGGCCCCGGGAATCCCGGGGCCACCTGGGCCATGGAGCTGATTGAGATTCTTGGTGGTGCTGGGTACTACATGTGCCCGCGCCTGCCCGGCATGAAGTTGCCGCGGTTGCGCGCGCCGCCGCCGGCCGGGCCGGCGTTGGCGCCGGTGGTGGTCGCGGTGACCTTGGCGGTCTGCGCCGTGGTGCTGAACGTCGCGGCGGTCGCCACGCCGTTCCCGTCGAGCGTCAGCGTGACCGGGTTGGTCAGGCCGAAGTTCTGGCAGTTCAGGTTGCCGAACGAACCGCTCAGCCTGGCGGCCAGGAAGTTGGCCAGGTTGTTGCCGAGGGCCGGGACGGGCGAGGCGGTGCCTGCTTCCAGGGTCGCGTCCAGCTTGAGCCTGGCGGCCTGGATGTTGACCATGTCCTGGCAGTACGTCGCCGCGTTCTGCTGGGCGCTCGCGAACAGCGGGCGCTGGTCGGTCTCGGCTCGGTACAGGTTGGTCTTGGCCAGGCTGAACTGGCCGCCGACCAGGAGCTGCGGGTCGTTGACCGGGAGCAGCGCGACCGTGCCTCGCTGGTCCTGCCTGGCCATCAGCTCGTTCAGCGCCTGCGAGGCGCTCATCCCGTTCGGGTTGGTGGGGTTGGGGGCCATCCACGGCGTGCAGCCAAGCGCGGGATCGACGAAGTTGGCGATCAGGCCCTCGTCACTTCCGTTTGCCTGCGTCACGGCCTGCGCCATATTGCCCACGTTGGCCGCGGTGGCCTGGGCGGCCTGGCCGGTGTTCGGGTCGACCAGGTAGCGCGCCACCACGTTGTCGCTCTGGTCCTGGTCGATCAGGCCGAAGTCGCGCGTGGTCGGGCACGCCTGGCCGTCCTTGGCGGTGCCGACCGCCGGGACCTTGAGGGTGCCGCGCGCGATCTCGGCGTTGGCCAGCCGGTAGAAGGCGCCCGCGTTGCACTGCGGGGTCTGGTTGATCAGCGAGGCCCCCAGGGCGTCGATGCAGTGGGCTTGCGCCGCGCCCGGGCCCACCAGCGCCAGCGCGTTGCCGTTGAACCCCAGGCTGATGATGACCTGGGAACCCGCCGCGATCGTCGGCGGCGTGGGCGCCACGGCCGGCTGGGTGCCCTGGTTGACCACCAGCGGATCGTAGATCTGGACCTGGCCGTTCGGCGCCAGGATCGTGGCCTCCACGAACGCGCCCTCGGTCGCGCCGTTGGCCCACGAGCAGCCGTCGCCCAGCTGCCACGGCGTGGCCAGGCCCTGGGCGGTCAGCGCGTTGGCCGGCACCGAGATGGTGCAGTTCATCGAGTTCGCGGCCTGCGCCGCGTCCTGGTTGAAGCTGAACGCGTTCCCGGCCGCGTCCGCCGCGTTGGCTCCGGCCAGGCCGGGCCGGCCGGCCGGGTTCACCGGAGGAATCGCCGCGGCAGCGGCGGCGCCCGTGTTGGTCGACGCTGCGCCCGCGGCGGCGGCGGCCGTGGCGCTCGGGGTGGCCGCCGCGGCGGCCGCGGCGCCGGCACCGGACGCGCTCGCGGACGGGCTGGCCGAGGCGCCGAGGGCCGACTGGGCTATGTGCGTGGTGTTGCCACTCGAAACCGCGAGGATGATCCCGAGAGTCAGGCCCAGTGCCATCGGGATAGCGAGAGGTACCGCGATACGCGCCGCACGACTTCTATTACTGCGACGGCGCCATGCGGACCGATGCCCGCTAAGCATTCAATCCACCTCCATGGATGTCCGCTGTGCCGCTCCCGGTGAATCACCGTAGACCCGGCGCGGGGCCGAAATTCGAGAATTCTCCAGATTCGCGTTTTGTCCGGTTTTAATGCCCGAGCGCTACCGGAAACCTGGGAAATTCATTGCTAAGCCCTTACGCCGCAGGTGACGGGGTACTTGCGGAAAGCGAAATTCCGCCGTGATAGGCGGTCGCCCGTCACGGCCCGGCCGGGCGGGCGGACGCGGGGACGGACGGTAGTTATTACGGCTCTCACCGTGAACAGCGATCTTGCGAGGAGGTTACGGGACGCGCCTGACCGGGGGCCTGCCAGGCTGGTCACGGCGCCGCGGGGAGCGGCGGGGAAGATCGCGGCCCGCGGGCGGGCCCCGCAGAATTGGCCTGCTGATCTGTTTCGCGTGGGTATAAGGCGACCCCTGCGGCGGCCCTCAGCGTCGGCAATCAGGTAGGGGGACGAGGCCTGCGGTGGGGAAATTCAGGAATGCGGCTGGAGATTTATGAATTGTCTCGGTGACTGGTTTGGCGGATGGGCCCGGTGGTGACGCCGGGGCGGCTGGCCACGATCGTTCGGCGTATTAATGCGGCGAGATCGTGACGCGGGCCGGCCACCGGCCCCCGTGCCCCGGCCCGGCCGGCTGGGTAAGCTGAGGTTGGTGCTGGCCAGCTGTGGCCGGTACGGGTTCATCCGATTACTGACAGCAACACGCCGGAGGCCGGGGACGGTCCGCTTCCGGCGGCGCGCGGGACGGGCTGGGTATCGGCAACCTTTCCCCGCGCGTGCGCGTCTGTGAGTAGTAGGAGTTGTCATCTTGTCGTGCTTGCAACCAGCGTTAGGGCCCGAATTTTTGTCAAATTGTGATATCGCGTGGAGGGGACGGCGTCGTGTGGGGATCCGGATGGTTCCGGAGGCAGCAATCATCGCTGGCAGATAGTGAAAGTTCCGCACCTGAAACTAAGAGAATCCGGCAATCTTTCGGCGTTACCCGGCCGAAGAGGCGAGGGGCGGCGCTGACCGCGACCGGCGCCGCGCTCGTCCTCGGGTCCGGGGTGATGATCGTGGCGTTCACGTCGCCGGGGAGCCACGCCTCGCTGGTGTCGTCGGAAGGGCCGGCGAACGCGGCCAAGCCCCTGCTGCCCGCGGCGGCCCTGCAGCTGGTCTCGATGACCCCGGCCGCGGGCGCGAAGAGCGTCAACGGCACCAGCCCCATCCGGGTGCAGTTCTCCGCGCCGCTAGCGCCGAATTCGCCGATGCCGACGGTATCCCCGTCGATCACCGGGCACTGGGCGGTGCAGGGCGACACGGCGGTGTTCACCCCCGCCGTGGGCTGGTCCCAGAAGACCAAGGTCACGGTCAAGATCCCGGGCGGGCTGGCCGGCGTGGTCTCGGCCGCGGGAGCGACCGCGGGCGACGGCGGGACGCTCGGTTCCAACCTGAGCCGGAGCTTCACCACCGGCTCGTTCAGCACCACGCGGCTGCAGCAGTTGCTGGCCCAGCTCGGGTACCTGCCGATGACGTGGCAGGCCACGCCGGGCCCGGCGATCGGCACGGGCGACGCCAAGGCGCAGCTCGCCGCCGCCTACCACGCGCCCGCCGGGACGTTCACCTGGCAGAGCGGCTGGCCGTGGATGCTGCTCGAGCAGTGGAAGGCGGGCTCGGGCAACATCCTGAACGTCGGCGCGATCCGGGCGTTCGAGTCGGTGCACGGTATGACCATGGACGGCGTCGCGGGCAAGGCCGTCTGGTCTCGGCTGTTCACCGCGGTGGCCAAGGGGCAGAGGAACCCCAACGGCTACACCTACGCGATCGCCAACCAGCGCTACCCGATAACGCTGACCGTCTGGCACAACGGGAAGGTGGTGCTCAAGAGCCTGGCCAACACCGGCATCCCGGCCTCCCCCACCGTGGACGGCACCTTCCCCGTCTACCTGAAGTACGTCTTCAGCCACATGAAGGGGACCAACCCGGACGGCTCGAAGTACGACGACCCGGTGTGGTACGCGTCCTACTTCAACGGCGGCGACGCGGTCCACCAGTTCAGCCGGTGGAGCTACGGGTCGTACCAGAGCCTGGGCTGCGTCGAGCTGCCGCTCGACGCGGCCAAGACGGTGTACCCGTACCTGACCTACGGCAGCCTGGTCACGGTGACCGGCCCGGTCGCCTGAGGCCCGCGTCACGCACAGAACGGGGCGGTCCGCTGCGGACCGCCCCGCTTCTGCTGTTTCGTGACGTGTTAGATCGGGTGAACCTCTTCCGCCTGCGGGCCCTTGGGGCCGCGGCCAGCGGTGTACTCGACCCGCTGGTTCTCCTGGAGGGCACGGAACCCGTCCATCTTGATGGTGGAGTGGTGGACGAAGACGTCGGCCGAGCCGTCGTCCGGGGCGATGAAGCCGTAGCCCTTGTCCGAGTTGAACCACTTCACGGTGCCCTGAGGCATGTACTTCTCCTACTGATGACGATTTCGGGAACCCACGGTCGTGTGTCCCGGGTTGCCGCGACCACTGCCCATTAGGCAGCCGGGGCGTCTGCGGATACAGAACGCCCGCGGTCAGAACTTCGCAGGCGCTGTGACACGTACACGAACTTCGTACAACCGGAACCTATTTAACCACTCTCGGCAACCGCATGTTCCCGACAGGCGGAAATGCCGTCACTGACCGGCGGCCACGGCCTGCTCCGCGGGCTCGCGCAGCCGGGCCAGGCAGGCCGCGAAGCGCGATCCCGGCGCCACGGCGGCGACCTGCTCGGCCTCGCGGACCGTGTCCACGTCGGTGAGTTCGGGCAGCATCTGGATGCGCAGTCCGGCCTGCTCGAGCCGGGCCAGCTGCCTCGGCCCGGTGTCCGGCCGGGACATCGGGACGCCGAGGATGAGGCCGGGATCGACCTCCCGCAGGCCGAGCAGCCAGAAGCCGCCGTCCTCGGCCATGCCGAACGTGGCGTCGGCGGTCTTATCCACCAGCGGCCTGGCCGCCGCGGCCAGCAATCCCGGGGTCACCTGCGGGGTGTCCATCCCGATCAGCACCACGGGCAGCGGCAGCGTCACCCGGGCGTCGACCAGCGCCCAGGCGATCCGCTCGTCCAGGCCCGCGCCGCGCTGCCCGATCACGTCGAACCCCCTGGGCAGCCAGCGGCCCGGGCGGCCTTCCAGCGCGAGCACCCGGCGCGCGACCGTGGTCTCCGCCACCGCCGCCAGGGTGTCGGACAGGGATGCCGCGGCCAGTTCGGCCGCCGCCACGGGCGTGAACGGCGGCGTGAGCCTGGTCTTCACCCGGCCGGGATACGGCTCCTTGGCGATCACCACGATCTGCGCCGCCAGCAGGCGGCTCGCCTTGCTCCAGACGGGAGCCTGGGCCGGGACGCCCGGTTTGCCCAAGGCGCCTTCGCGGCGGTGCCTGCCGGTGTAGACGTCGGCGGTCATGACGAGGCCTGCTTGGCGAGTTCTGGCGCTGGCGCCGGCGCCGGTGCCGGGGCCGACGCCGGGGCCTGGGCCTGGGCCTGGGGGGCGATGGAGGCCAGCACCCGGCGCATGTCCTTGACGGTCCTGACCGTGCCGCGGAGCGTGCCGGTGACCTTCGACTTGCCCTCCCTCGGGTAATAAGGGACGGCCGTCTCCGCGATCCGCCAGCCGGCCTCGGCGGCGCGCACCACCATCTCCAGCGGGTAGCCAAACCTGCGGTCTTGGAGTCCCAGCGCCAGCAGGGCCTCGCGGCGGGCGGCCCGCATCGGGCCGAGATCCCGCACCGCGACGCCGACGCGGCGGCGCAGTTCGGCGGCCAGCACCCGGTTGCCGATCCTGGCGTGCAGCGGCCAGGCGCCCTTGCCCTGTGTGGTTCGCCGGCCCAGCATGAGGTGGGTCGTGCCCGTTGCTACCGGTTCCGCCACCAGGGGCAGGTCACCGGGGTCGAAGGAGGCGTCGGCGTCCATCACGCAGACGATGTCGCTGCTCGCCGCCAGCAGCCCGGCGTGGCACGCGGCGCCGAAGCCGCGCTGCGGGACGGGCACGACGCGCGCCCCGTACGCCATGGCTATGGCGGCCGACTCGTCGGTGGAACCGTTGTCCGCGACGATGGGCCGGAAGCCGTTCGGCATCCGGGACAGCACCCAGGGCAGGGCGCCGGCCTCGTTGAGGCACGGCAGGACGACATCGATTTCCATGGCGACAGACAGTACTTCCAGGGCTTTCTGAATGAGTGCGAAAAAGGGCCGAGCGGGCCTTACGAAGGTATGACGGTCTTCGCCCGCGGGCCGTGCCGGTGTGGCGGGCTGGTTGGCTTGCAGGCATGCGCGTACTAGTGACGGGTGCGGCCGGCTTCATCGGGTCGCACATCGCTTCGACGTTGCAGGAGGCGGGCCACGAGGTCCGCGGCCTGGATTCGCTCACCCCCGCCGTGCACAACGGCCGACCTTCGCACGTTGCCTCCGATCTCGTCGTGGGCGACGTGCGCGACCCGGCGGCGGCGGACGAGGCGCTGGCCGGGGTGGACGCGGTGTGCCACCAGGCCGCCATGGTCGGGCTCGGCGTGGACCTGTCCGACCTGCCCATGTACTCGGACGTCAACGTCACCGGCACCGCGGTGCTGCTCGAGGCGATGGGCCGGCACGGCATCGGGCGGCTGGTCTTCGCCTCCTCGATGGTCGTCTACGGCGAGGGCGCCTACGACTGCGCCTTGCATGGCCGGATGCGGCCGCTGCCCCGCGACCCGGGTGACCTGGCCGCGGGGCTTTTCGAGCCTCGCTGCCCGGTGTGCGGATCTTCTTTGGCCACGGCCACGGTCAGCGAGGAGGCACCGCTCGACCCGCGCAACGCCTACGCCGCGAGCAAGGTGGCACAGGAGCACCTGGCGGCCAGCTGGGCGCGGCTGACCGGCGGCGTCGCGGTCGGGCTGCGCTACCACAACGTGTACGGCCCGCGGATGCCGCGCGACACCCCCTACTCGGGCGTGGCCGCGATCTTCCGCTCCTGCCTGGAGAACGGCGTGCCGCCGCGGGTGTTCGAGGACGGCGGCCAGCGCCGCGACTTCGTGCACGTCCGCGACGTGGCCCGGGCCAACCTGCTGGCCCTGTCGGCGGTCTCTGATCGTGCTGACGGGACCTTGCGCTGTTACAACGTGGCCAGCGGGGAGCCGCACACGGTGGGCGAGATGGCTGGCGCGCTGGCGGGCGCGTTCGGCGACATCGAGCCCGTGGTGACCGGGGAGTACCGCCTCGGCGACGTCAGGCACATCGTGGCCTCCTCCGAGGGCGCGGCGCGGGACCTCGGCTTCCGGGCGCAGACGCGGTTCGCCACGGGCATCGCCGAGTTCGCCCGGGCCCCGTTGCGCGAGCCGGCCCTGGCCCAGGTGTAGCGGATCTCTTCAAGCCGAACGGGCGGGCAGTCTGCTCGCGCACCACGGCACGCACAGGCATCGCGGTACGCACGGGCCTCACCGATGCCTGGCGGCGGCCGCGCCTCATAGGCGGAAAACGGACATCAGTCACTCTGGCCCCGCCCGTACCAGGGCGTAAGGCGTGGATGCCACATCCACGTCGTGTCAGCGACATGGCTGGGACATCCACGCCTTATGCAGCGGGGGCGGCCGAGCGGCGGGCGCATACCACCAGTCACAGCAGTATGCCGGAAGCGCAGCAACACCAGGAGGCAAGGCTTGGCGCGCACCGGTCGCCCAGGATCCACTGAAGATAGCGACGTCGTGGTCGGAGGGCCCGGGGCGCCGGTGCTGACGGTGAGCAGTCAGCCGGCCTGGGCCGGCGCGTGCTGTCTGGTGATCGAGTGACGTGGGCGGCGCACGGTGACAGGGTGGTCAGCGGGTGGGGATGACCCGGGGCTGGTCGGGGCCCGCGGGGGGCGGTCCGGCCGACGCGGGGCCAGCATGGGCTGGGCCGCTGTGGACAGGGGCGCCGGGGACGGCGGGCATGGGGCCGGTGTGGGCAGCAGGCATGGGGCCGGTGTGGGCAGCAGGCATGGGGCCGGTGTGGGCGCCGGCGCGGCGGCGGGGGACGGTGCGGTTGAGGGCGGGGACGCCCCCGCGGGCCAGCGGCAGCCTGATCAGGAACTGGCAGCCGGGGCCGGCGTTGCGCACCGCGATCTGACCGGAGTGCGCCTCCACGATGCCGCGGGCGATTGACAGGCCGAGTCCGCCGCCTGACTGCGGTCCCGGGGTGCGGGCCGACTCGCCGCGGAACGCCACGTCGAACACGCGCGGCAGGTCATCGGGCGGGATCCCGCCGCAGGCGTCCGACACGGTGACGCAGGCCAGGCCGCCCTGCACCTCGGCCAGCACATCCACGCCGCCGTCGGCCGGGGTGTGCCGGATCGCGTTGGTCACCAGGTTGCGCAGGGCCCGGCCCATCTCGGCCGAATCGACGTAGACGGGCATGCCGCGCACCGCGGCCCCGCTGAGCCGGACGCCCTTCGACCGCGCGACCGGCTCGGCGCTGGCCACCACCTCGGCGACCAGGTCCTCCAGGCCAACCATCCGCTTGGACAGCCGGAGCGCCCCCGCGTGGATGCGGGACAGTTCGAACAGGTCGTCGATCATCACGGTGAGCCGGTCCACCTCGCGGCGGATCTGCGAGTGGTAGTTCGACACCTCCTGCGGATCGATCACCACCTGGTCCTCCAGCGCTTCGGCCATGGCCCGCAGGCCGGCCAGCGGGGTGCGCAGGTCGTGGCTGACCCAGGCGACGAGCTCACGCCGGCTGGCCTCGAGGGCCCGTTCCCTGGACCGGGCCTGGGTCAGGCGCTCGTGGGCGGCGGTGAGCTCGGCCGACAGGTCCTGGAGTTCGGTCGGCAGGGTCAGCCGGGGCGCCAGGTAGACGCCGTTCTCACCGACGCCCTGCACAGCCTTGGAGAGCGCCCGGCTGGCCTTGGTCAGCCGCCGCCCGACGAACAGCGCGACCAGAAGCCCGGCGAGGCCGGCGATGACCATCAGGTCGAGCACCACTCGCTGGTCCGCCCCCGGCAGCATGCGCTTGGCGATGACGCCGACGCCGGCGAGCGAGGTGAGCACCGAGGTCAGCACGATGACGCTGAGCATCACCGCCACGGACCTCGCGGCGAGCGCCCGCAGCGACACGATCCCGGCAACGCTGATCACAAGCGCGAACACCAGGGTGACAGCGGATATGAACTCCAGGTCCGACAGGGCAATGCCAGCGAACATGTTGGGTCCGCCGGCCAGTGGAGTCACGCTGCCTCCGGCTCGTACCGGTAGCCGACGCCCCACACGGTCACGATGCGCCGGGGCATGGTCGGGTCGGGCTCGAGCTTTTCGCGCAGCCGCCGGACGTGCACGGTGACGGTCGAGGTGTCGCCGAACGTCCAGGCCCACACCTCGGTGAGCAGCTGCTCCCTGGTGAACGCCTTGCGCGGGTTCCGCATCAGGAAGACGAGCAGGTCGTATTCGCGCGAGGTCAGCTGGATCAGCTTGCCGTCGGCCCTGACCTCGTGCGCGGAAAGGTCCACGACCAGGTTGCCGTCGGTGATGGCGCCGAGGTCGAGTTTGTCGGGAAGGCCGGCGCCGCGCGACCTGCGGAGTACCGAACGCACGCGAAGCGCCAGCTCACGTGGGCTGAAGGGCTTGGTGACGTAGTCGTCCGCGCCGGTCTCGAAGCCGACGAGACGGTCGGTCTCGTCTCCCAGGGCGGTCAGCATGACCACCGGGATCGGCCACTTGGCGCGCAGCCTGCGGCACACCTCCAGGCCGTCCATGCCGGGCAGCATGAGGTCGAGGACGACGAGGTCGGGCGGCTCCTCGGCCACCCGGCGCAGCGCCTCGTACCCGTCGTGCACGCACTCGACCGTGTGCCCGTCCCGCACGAGGTAGCGCCCGACGACGTCCGCCACGGTGGGATCGTCGTCGACAACGACGATCCGCCCCGGCGGATCGGGGTTGCTTACCAAAGGATTCCCGTTCCTCGTAATAAGACAGTGATTACGCCTCCACGGTAAGACGTAAGCAGCCGGTCACACCAGCAAACCGGTCAAAAGCGTCACCGGTC
>Ga0306923_10008457_pt1 | contig 10324 bp, 10 predicted proteins | sample sta12Can44000108_FD_203841 | JGI IMG/M metagenome (GOLD analysis project Ga0306923, IMG submission 203841) | Lab enrichment of tropical soil microbial communities from Luquillo Experimental Forest, Puerto Rico - statanox.12C.anox.44.000.108 (v2)... | ecosystem: Environmental > Terrestrial >...
GAGAGCCCCGACCCGATGCGGCTGGCCAGTGACAAAGGGGTGGACTGCGATCGCCATGACGCGCGGGATCGTTTCGCCTTCGCGGTAAAGGGTGTCGAATTGGCGCCGCAGCATCGCCTCGAATTCGGGCACCGATACCTTCATCTCGAAATAGGCGGCCGATCGGCGCGGTCTTAGAGTGTCTCCGCCCACCGAGACGAGCACAGTGGTCGGCGCGCGCGTCCTGGGCGTCTGCGGATCGTCGAGGTCGCGTTCGATGGGCGCCAGGCCGCCCTTGTACGCAGCGTCCGATGGTGACAGCAGTTATGAGTTCCGCTCGCGGAACCGACTGCCGACCACAGCTCCGCCAAATCGCGCTCGCGGCGGAGATGCCGCCGCTCCGCCTCGACGTCGGTAAAACTGGTCGAGGTCATTTCCGAAACGATCGCGTCAGCCGGCCAGAGATCGGCGAAAATCGCGGCTCTTCGCCTCCGGGAACGAGGCACAGTACAGCCAGTCCTCCGACCCCTGCAGACATATTTGTAGAACGCGAATCTGCCGGCATAGCGCCTGGTTCTCTGCTGGGCCAAGAAGTTGAGGAAGTCCCATTGCGGCATCAGCGCGATGAATTTGCAGCGCGTCGGTACATAGCGGAAATCCACCATCTTCAGATGCTCGGCGCCGACCTGCCCGGTGAGCGTCTCGACCTTCTGATGCGGCAGCTTCAGGAACTCATCGATGAGGCCCAGTTCGCACACCAGCTCAAGGGTCGAAGGGTGGACCGTGTCGCCGCGGAAATCGCGGAAGAAATCGGCGTGTTTTTCCAGCACGACAACGTCAACGCCCGAGCGCGCCAGCAGAAATCCCAGCATCATTCCCGCGGGGCCGCCGCCGGCGATGCAACACTGTAGTGATCGTTGAATCAATCATGCCTGTTAAATGGGTTCCAAATGAGGCTTTAGAGGCACCGGTTTATGTCCGCTTGCTGGTTATAACGTCCTGTCTCACGACCTATAAAAGGTAGCTCGGGCCCCTTCCCTGTCGGCTGCCGCTCTACGTGATAATCGGGCTAATTACGTGGCGGCGGTGCGCCTTTCGGATTGGGCCCTTCCACCGTGACTTCCGGCCACCGGCGGGTGACGCCGGCGGCGACTTGGGAGAAGTTGGCGGAGAAGCGTCGGGGGTTCGGCCGCAGCCGCAGTGCAAACAGATCGGCAAGCCCGAACGGCGCGGCTATATGCAACCGATCGTCACGCTTCAACCGGCGGTCGCGGCCTTGCGCGCGGCGGTTGAGGAACGGACGCGCGAAAAATCTTCCGCCGTCGATGCCGGTCTCCAACCTCCCGCTAGATCCTCGCCCAGATTTGAGCAGAGGGATCATGGCGGCGCGGCTCCCGGATAGGGCGGCGGTTTCCGGGCCGCCGTACCGGCGTCGGCCCGGACCCAGTTCTCAGGAATTGACGACGGCGACGGCCTCGATCTCGATCATAAAATCGGGTCCGGCGAGACGGGTAACGCCGACCGTCGTGCTGGTCGGGGTCGCCACCCCGAGATAGCGCATGCGGATGTCGGCGCACTTCTGGAACTCGTCGAAGTCGGTGACAAAGGTGTTGGTCTTGACGACGTCGGCCCAGCTGGCGCCGGCCGCCTTGAGGCACCGGTCGAGGTTCTGGAAGGTCTGTTCCATCTGCGCGCGCATGTCGCCTATGCCGACGCAGTTGCCGTCGATGTCGCGGGCCAATTGGCCGGCGGTGTAGACGATCTTGCCGCTGCCGCTCACCGTCACGACGTGCGAGTAGGACGGCTTTCCGCCCGACATTCTGACATTCATGCCTTCCGGCTGAAACCGCTCGATCTTAAGGACCATTGTGCTCTCCTGGTCAGCGTTGGACACCCTGCGGCCGGCATTTGGCGCACAAGACGACCCGACGAGATAGCGGCTTGGTTCAGGGTCCAGCAAGGATCTGAAGACACCCGTGGCAGGCTATCCTGCGGTCTCGTTGTGCATCCATTACACGACGCGTTTGTGAGAGAGCATAACATCTCGAACACTCGCCCAACGACTTGGGCCGGACAAACCTGACTAAGGACACAGGGAATGAGCGAAAGCAACCTCGAAGATCGTGCAGCGATCCACGATCTCTTCACGCGCTATTGTTGCGCGCTCGACAATGGCGAGATTGAGGTCGTGGTCGATTGCTTCACGGTAGATGCGATCCTCAAGAGCCCGGTCATCGACATCAGCGGCTGCGACGAAATCCGGGCCTTCGCCGGCCGCTTCGCGGCTCAACGCGCCGCGGGCACGCAATTTCGTCACATGGTCAGCAATATCGCCATGACGATCACCGGTAACCGGGCCGCCGCCAGTGCCTATCTGCTGGTGCTCATCTCAAAGGACGGCAACCACCGTAGCCTTCCGCCCGGCAGTTACGCGTGCGAGCTGATTAAAGAGGACGGCGGCCCATGGCGCTTCTCGCGCCGCACCGTCTTTCATGACCACGACTACACGCTCGATGGGATCGGTCGCTAAACTCGCGGGAGAGCGGATCACCATACCAGCAAGGTCCTCTAAAGCGCACCGCAGCGGCCAATCTCGATCTCGCTCGTGATAACGTCTTATATCGCAAAGAAGGGCCATGCCATTTCGGCCGGCATATCGTTGTCCGACAGGTACTTGGCGATCATAAACGGCGTAATCCTTGGGAATCGATCCCCGGCGCGCCGCTTTATGAACCTTGTCGAGAGCCCAGGTCCCAATCGATTCCGAGACTAAGGCTTCATCTTCAGTTAAAGAGACGTGCTCTCTGTGGGAAGGGGTGTCCGCATGATCGTACGGATACATACGGGCGACGACGGCCAGACCCATTTTGAAGATCTCCCGTTGCCGGCCGAGGGGAGCCAAAACGTTGCGCTTCGGGCGGGTTCCAACCTCGTGTTCCGCTGTTTCCCTGCGGACTATTGGAGCGATTGGCATACCGCGCCCCGGCGGCAATACATTTTTATTCTCGCGGGGCAGATGGAAATCGGGATCGGCGATGGCACCACGCGCCGTTTTGGGCCGGGTGATGTCGTCCTCGCTGACGACCTCACCGGCCAGGGCCACACGACGCGCTCGGTGGGAGTTCCGCGGATCAGCGCCACCGTGCCGGTGGGCGCCTAGCGTTCGGTCACACACGAGGACAGCGTATGCCAGAGCGTCAACGCGTGACGACCCGATTGAAGACTCTGTTTCAACGGCCCGAATTATTTGTCTTAGCGGGCGGGATCAATCCCATTGGCGCGAAGATGGCAGAAGCGCTGGGCTATGACGCCTTCTACATGTCCGGGGGCAATACCTCGGCGCACCAACTGGGTTGGCCCGACTCCGGGACCAGTATGCGCGACATGGTGGACAACGCCCGGAAAATCGTCCTGAGCGTAGAGATCCCGGTCTTCGCGGATGCCGACACAGGCTACGGCGATGCCATCAGTACGCATTACACCGTGCGGGAATACATTCAGGCGGGCATCGCCGGCGCCCACATCGAAGACCAGACGTTTCCGGTGAAATCCGGCCCGCGTCGCCGCTGCATCTCGATTGCAGAGATGGTCGGCAAGCTGCGGGCGGCGATGGATGCGAAACAGGCTCTCGACCCGGACTTTGTGATCATGGCCCGGTGCGATCTCGCCGGCGTGCCGGGCGCCAGCTTTGCCGAGGTTATCGAACGCTGCCAGGCCTACAAAGCCGAAGCGCAGGTCGATGTCGTCTGCTTCAGCGGCTTGCGCAGCTGGGAGGAAATCAAAGAGGCGATCCGCCTCATTCCCGGACCTGTCGCCCCATTGATCCCCGCCGATTTGTCACCGTATCCCTCGTTGCAGGCGCAGCAGGCCGCCAGCGCCGCCGCGGCCTGGTTTCCGGCGCTGACCACGATGGCGGGCTTGCAGGCCAACTGGGATTTCTTGAGTGACTTTAAGCAGCGCGGCACCTTGGCTCTCGACGCGCTGCGGGCCCAGGCGGCGCAGAGTCCCTGGGGCGTCGCCAGCAATGGCCGCATTCTGGACGAGCCGCGTCTGCGCTCTATGGAGGAGAAGTATCTTCCAGACTAAGGCTGGGAGACGCTGCCTGATCCCGGTTCTGGCGAATCTGGGGGCACGCAAAGGCAGTGCTCGGTTTATTCGCGGCCGGTTGGTCCAGGGTCCTGCCCGGCGGCGGGTTCGTCATAGAGCGTCGCGATCTCGTTCAGCTGATCAATGATCTTTTTGTCGGTCATTGCGGCTGCGTAATGGCGAGCCCGTTCCGCTTCCTCGCGGAAAAGCGTGGCATCGGTCGTGATCGTGGTGTTCGGCAGCATTTCATCCATGTTGGTCTAACACTTGGTCTGCAAGGCGCGATCCAAGCCATTCGCAAGGGCCTATAGATAGCTCATTCTTTCTCTCCGGTCGCCGGGTGCTGGCGCTGCCAATGCTCAGCGATCTCGTAGCGTCGGCAAATCCAGACGCGGTCACGGCGCAGGACGTGATCGACGAAACGGGCAAACGCGGCGGCGCGCGCCGGCATGCCGGCGAGACGGCAATGCACAGCGACGGTCATCATCTTTGGCGTCTGCTCACCCTCGCGGTAGAGCGCGTCGAAATTGTCGGGCAGCGAGACAAAGAAATCCTCGGCCTGACCCCAGCCCTGGCCACGCGCCAAGCGCCTGTCGTTGTCGTCGAGCGTGTGCGGAATGATCAGATGCGGCCGGCCGTAATCGTAGGTCCAATAGGGTAGTTCGTCGTTGTAGGCGTAGCTGTCATAAACGAACCCGCCTTCCTCGATGACAAGGCGCCGGGTATTGGCGCTCGGCGCGCCGATGTACCAGCCGATCGGCCGCTTTCCGGTCAGTCGCCGAAATGGTCTCGACGGAGAGGAGAATATGCTCGCGCTCGGTTGCTTCATCGATGCCCTGATAGTCGATCCAGCGCCACCCGTGATCGACGACATCGCAGCCCTGACGCGCCATCGCCTCGGCGGCTTGCGGGTTGCGCTCGAACGCCATGCCGACGGCATAGATGGTCGGGATCACCTGCCCCTCGGCGAAGACGCGCATGAGACGCCAGAAGCCGACGCGACTGCCGTATTCGTAGGCCGACTCCATATTAAGATCGCGCGCGCCCTGGAGTGGGGCCGGCATGAGAAGGTCGGTCAAGCGCGTTTCGGCGACTTTGTCGCCGTGCAGCACACTGCGCTCGCCACCCTCCTCATAGTTGAGGACGAAATTGACGGCGAGCCGCGCCCCACCGGGCCAACGCGGGTCCGGCGGCTGCTCGGCATAGCCGACGAGATCGCGCGGATAGCCGGTCATCGACGCCGAACTGTCATCATGCCGATGAGGTTATCGCGGGCTGGTGACCTCTGATTCCCGAGATCGACATCTGACGCCCCGCCCCCCTGATGCTGGACCGCGCTGACGAGTTCGCCGGGCGTAACAATTACCACGGCCAGGCAACATGGCGCCGGATCGTCGAGGCCGTCGGCCAGCTGGTCAACAAGGCACTGCCCGGTGCACTGTATTGACGACAGGAATTTTCGTTCCGCAAATCCGACCCCTGCCCGCCCGCTGGTTTCATTCTTGATAACAGATTTTTCGAGAACCGAGCGGCAAGGCAGGAGCCACGCCAGCTTCATGCGTGGTCCGGGAACCATCCCTACGCATGTACTACAGGGGTTTGGCTTCCGGTATGCGCACATGCTCGGGACGAATGCCGATCCCAATCAACCAGGCCGGAATGCGACGCAGAGCCGGAAAAAATCCCGAAGAGCTTGAAAAACAGCGGTGGTTTCGGCCGCCGTTGGCTTTCGAGAACGCGGCCAATGATCCGCCTCTGGATGGTGAGCTGCAGCCACTGTGTAAAGCGGATAGGGAGGGTGCGGCGGTCCTGGATCGCCCGCAGATCGTCGTCCCTTAACTCTCCGTTCCTGAGCGGGCTGGCGAGCCGGTTGGCGGCAGCAACCGCGTCCTGCACCGCCATATTTATACCCACGCCGCCGATCGGCGACATCGCGTGGGCCGCATCGCCGATGCAGATCAGCCCAGGTCGCCACCATTTTGCAGTCGATCGACCGTCACGCTGAGAAGCTTGACATCATCCCAGCTCTCCAATTCGCCGACACGATCGGCCAGAAACGGCGACATCTCGACAACCCTCTTGCGGAAAGTCTCAAGGCCCTCCGACTTCACCTGCTCAATTCCACCTTTTGGAATGACATACGCGCACTGCCAATAATGGCCGCGATCGAGCATGACCATCAACTTGCCAGCCTCGATATGGCCGAAAGTATCTGTGTTGTCGCTCTGCTTGCGCGACATGCGAAACCATAGCACGTCCATCGGTGCTCCGTAGTGGTCGCTTTCCAAACCGGCCTTCTCGCGCACCGTCGAATGACGTCCGTCACAGCCGACAACCAATTGCGATCGGATCGTGAGCGTCCCGTCCGGTGTCTTCGCGTGCAACCCTACGATCCGCCCGTCCTCTTCGACCAGGTCTGTCGCCTCAACGTTCATGCGCAAATCGAAGGTTTTGTAGCGCGTGCCCGCCTCGTGCACACGTGCCGTCCCTGCTTTCTCGCCGCTAAGCGCGCGGTGCCGAGATTGTCCTGAGTCATCGCCCCATTGTAGCTCTCGGCTGTAATTCTTGCATCTAGCATATTTATCATGATAAATATGCTAGATGCAGATGCAACGTAGCTTCCGTGTGCAAAAACGTGGCGACATGGTCGTTGAAGAGATCAAGCGCTGGATCGCCGCGCGGCGGCTCGTACCGGGTGACAAGCTGCCCAAGGAAACCGCTTTGCAGGAGCTGTTCGGCATCAGCAAGGGAACGGCGCGCGAAGCGCTCAAATCGCTCGAGGTCCAGGGCCTGGTCACGGTGAGCACCGGCCCGGCGGGCGGCGCCACGATCAGCGAAGTGCCACTCGAACGCACCTTCCAACTTGTGCAGAACTACCTTTTCTTTCGCGACCTCAACGTGGCGCAAATCTACGCGATCCGGCGAATGCTCGAACCCGAACTCGCCGCTGGCGCCGTTGCGCATCTTACCGACCCGGACTTCGAAGCGCTGGAGCACAGCATCCACATCTGCGCGCCGGTTCCCGCGAGCGCCGCTCAAGCTCGTGCGCAGCGGCAGGAGGACTTGCATTTCCACGACGTGCTCGCCGCAGCCAATCCCAATGCTCTGCTCCGCTTCATATGCGAGGTGATTAATCAGCTGCTGCGCCATCTCGTGACTCTGGGCAATCAGCCGGCTCATCCCGCCTACAAAAGGCTCGGCGATGCGAACGTCGCGGCTCACCGCCGTCTACTCGTGGCGGCGCGACAGCGCAATGCGAACGAGGTGCGGCGCTTGATGCTCGACCATATCGACGAGGCCGGTGATCTGGCCGCCGAATTGGACGCTGCATTGCGTCAGGGGTTTGTCAGCGACGCTGATCTGCAACCGCGCATCGTGCCGCCCGGGAGGAAAGTATGAGTGAACTCAATCGCCGCCATCTGCTGACCATTGTCGGAGCCGGGTTGACGATCGCGCCCTCCGCGTTTGCGACATCTCTATCGCAAGACATCGCTCAACGTCTGGCGCAGGCACGGCAGGATGGCAAGGTGGCCGGCCTGCATACCCTTCTGGTCAGCCAGGGCGGCAGGCTTGTCTTCGAATACTATGGGCAGGGCGACGATGAGGCGGAAAGCCGAGGGGCGCTCGGCACCGTCGTTTTCGGCCCGGACGTACCGCATGACCTGCGCTCGGTGTCCAAGAGCGTGGTCGGTCTGGCGTATGGCATTGCGCTCGGTGCCGGGAACCTCCCTCCACCCGAAGATAAGCTATATGAGCAGTTTCCGGAATACTCCGACCTTGCCAACCAGCCTGGCCGCGATCGCCTCACCGTCCATCACGTGCTCAGCATGACGCTAGGGCTCGACTGGGACGAACTCACGATCCCTTATGGCGACCCGCGCAACGCCGAGAATGCGATGGAGGCGGCGCCTGACCGTTTCCGCTTCATCCTGGAACGGCCGCTCGTCAGCGAGCCGGGCATGAAATGGACCTATTGTGGCGGTGCCACTGCGCTTCTCGGTCGCCTGATCGCCAAGGGAACCGAGGAACCGTTGCTCGCCTATTGCCATCGTGTCCTGTTCGATCCGATGGGTTTTGGTCCCGTGGACTGGGCGAGAGGCCGGGATGGTGAATTCCGCGCGGCATCAGGCCTCCGCTTGCTGCCGCGCGACCTCCTGAAGATCGGTCAACTCGTGCTCGCCGGCGGCGTCTGGAACGGACAACAGGTCGTGCCGGGTGACTGGTTGAAACGCTCATTGACCCCCGCGGCCACCATCGCGGATGGGCGCCGCTACGGCTATCACTGGTACCTCGGCGCGTCTCCTGCCGGCCCATCCCAGCGCTGGGAGCGCTGGGTGGGCGGGATCGGCTGGGGCGGCCAGCGCCTGTACGTCTTTCCCGCGCTCGACCTCGTCGTGGCGCAGCACTGTGGCAACTACGACAAGCCGGGCACGGAACAGAGGCGTATCAACGATGCGATCATCGAGATTATCATGCCGGGCTTCGTCTGAGACTTGGGCGCAGCGTGACAGCAAGCCGCTTCTGATGGGCATCGCCGGCCTGTTTGGCGGCCCGCGCCCTAGTTACTAGGCGGCGATTAACGCGGCTCGCCGCAGCGGTAGTTATCGCGACCGGGCGAGCGAGCGGGTTTATAGCCGGGCGCCGATTCTCGGGGTCGACGATTTTGCGTGCTTCGTTGCCGCCGCGAACCAAGTGCGCTACGCGTGGATCGGTGACGGCAGCGGCGAACTGGACCGTGTCTTCGGCGACGGTGCTCAGCGCACACCGAACGACTGGATCCGCGATCACGGTCACATCGTCGACCCGGCGCAGTGGCGCTCGATGGGTCGCGCTGACCAAGCCCGTATTTAATGCCCGTCAGCTTCTTCAACAGACGTTACCGGTCGCCTGGCGCTACGAGGCTGAGCCTTGCCCCATTTTGGCTGTCTGCGGGTCGGCTGCGATCGAATTTCGTTGCCGCGCGCCCTGCCGAGACGGAAAATTGCATCCAGTACACCAGGAAATCCGGGGAATGTCGGTGAAGGCGCCTACGCAAATCGAGGCACGTTGAGGACACCATGTTTGAAAATTCCCGGCGCCACATCCCGGCTTTCTGTCCGCTGTGCGTCTCGCGCTGCGGCTGCGAGGCGGTGGTCGAGAACGGCCGAGTAGTGGCGATCGAGCCGGACCCGTCGCACCCGACCGGGAAGGCGCTGTGGGCCAAGGGACGCGCCTCGCCGGCGCTGGTCGAGGCGTCCGACCGTCTGCTTTATCCGCTGCGCCGCACCCGGCCGAAGGGCGATGCCGATCCCGGATGGCAACAGATCTCGTGGGACGAGGCGCTCGACGAGACGGCTGCTGCGATGCGACGGATCGCGACCGAGAGCGGCCCCGAGGCGGTGGCCTTCGCGGTCACGACCAGCTCCGGGACCGCGATTTCCGATGCGCAGCCGTGGATCGACCGGCTGATTAACGCCTTCGGCTCGCCGAACAACTGTAACGCGTGGGAGATCTGCGCCCGGCACCGCCAATATGCCCGCGCCTTCACCACCGGCACCGGCATCGGCACGCCGGATTATGCCGAGGCCGGGTGCATCCTGTTGTGGGGACACAATCCGAGCACCTCGCTGCTCGCTGCCGCGACCAGGGTGGCCGCGGCGCGCGCCCGAGGCGCCAAGCTGATCGTCGTCGATCCGCGCCATATCGGCTTCGCGGTCAAGGCCGATTGCTGGCTGCGGGTGCGGCCCGGCACCGATGCGGCGGTGGCGCTGGCGCTGGCCGGGGTGATGATCGAGCAGGGCTGGTTCGACGAAGATTTTGTCCGAGAATGGACGAACGGCCCGTTCCTGGTGCGCGAGGATGACGGCACCTTGCTGCGCGCCGAGGCGCTCGCGGCCGGCGGGGAGGGGTTCGTCGCCTGGGACGAGGGGCGCCGCACGGCGGTCCGCTATGACCCGACCACGCGCGAATACGAGTTGCCGCCAATCCGGCTCACGTTATCCGGGGCCTGCGTGGTCGCCGGCCGTGAGGGGCCGATCGCCTGCCGGACGGTCTTCGCTCTTTATGCCGCGCAATGCCGCGCGATGTCTCCCGAGACCGCTGCCGAGATTCCGGGTGTCGATGCGGACGCGATCCGCGAGGCGGCGCGAATGTTGTGGCAGGATCGGCCGTTGGCGCATTACACCTGGACCGGGCTCGAGCAGCAAAGCAATGCGACGCAGACCGACCGGGCGATCGCGATCCTGCACGCACTGACCGGCAGCATCGACGCGGCGGGCGG
>Ga0306923_10008458_pt1 | contig 10323 bp, 10 predicted proteins | sample sta12Can44000108_FD_203841 | JGI IMG/M metagenome (GOLD analysis project Ga0306923, IMG submission 203841) | Lab enrichment of tropical soil microbial communities from Luquillo Experimental Forest, Puerto Rico - statanox.12C.anox.44.000.108 (v2)... | ecosystem: Environmental > Terrestrial >...
AAAGCTGCTCGGGCCTCTGTTCGAACTCGCCACGGCCGAGGACGTCACTGGCATTGCGCGCGGCATCGCCTATCAACTCGTCGAAGCGCTCGGCGTGATCGAGCGTTCGAAGATCGCGGCCGAGATGAAGGATCTCGACCAGCCCTCGCGTGCGACGTTGCGGAAATACGGCGTGCGCTTCGGCGCGTATCACATCTATGTGCCCGCGCTGCTCAAGCCTGCGGCACGGGCGCTCGCCTTGCTGCTCTGGGCGCTCAAGCAGGACAATGTCGATCCGGCCGCTCTTTCCGGCGTGCAGCATCTGGCGGGCTCCGGCCGCACCTCGTTCCCCGTAGACAAGACCTTGCCGCGAGACGCCTATCGCGTGCTCGGCTACCGGCAGTGCGGCGAGCGCGCGGTGCGCGTCGATATTCTTGAGCGGCTTGCCGATCAAATTCGCCCGGCGCTTGCCTGGCGCGAAACCTCGCCCGGCGAAAAGCCTGCCGGCGCGTTCGACGGCCGCTCGTTCGTGGTGACGCAGGCGATGACGTCGCTCACGGGTTCGGCGGGCGAGGATTTCGCCTCGATCCTGCGCGCGCTCGGCTATCGCATGGAGCGCCGGGCGCCGTTGCCGCCGAAGCCTGTCGTGGTCACGGAGACGGTTTCCGCCGAGACGCCGCCGGTCGAAGAGGCAGCCAGCCCGCCGGCAGAAACGCCGGTCGAAGAGAGCGCCGCTGCCGCGACGGAAGCGCCGGCAGAACCTGCGCAAGGGATGGCGGAGCAACTGCTGTCCGGCGATCCCGCACCATCGGCCGCGTTGCTGCCTGACGTTCCCTTTGTGCCGACCGCGAGCGAAGAGACTCCTGCGGAAAGCGAAGGCGAGACGGCTTCGCCCGCCGAAGCAAGCGCGCCTGATGAATCCGTTGCGGACGCGCCGCGCGAAACATCATCCGAGCTTGCGCCGATCGGCGAGGCGCTGCCTGCGGAAACCGTGGCCGCGGTCGAGGCCGCAGCAGAAGCTGCGCCCGCAGTTGCCGCCGAGCCTGCGCTGGTCGAGGTGTGGCGGCCCGGCGGCCGCATGGATGAGCGCCGTCCGCGGCACGATCGTCACCGCCATCGCCAGAAGGCGCGAGGCAAGGACGGCGAGCAGGCGGCAGCAAAGGCCGGCGAGGCGAGCGACGGCGCGCGCGAGCGGCATCGCGGCCACGGCCGGCGCGACCGCAAGGATTTTCGCAAGCCGCCCGAAGCGGTCGTGGCCGAGGGCGCTGCTCCGGCAACAGAGACTGCGCCCGCGGCCGGGCATCAGGAACAACGTCACGAGCGCCGCGACCGTCCGCGCGAACGCTTCGAGGGCAAGGACAGAGAGCGCGACGGCGATCGGCGCCGCGAGAAATTCGGCGGCGATCGCAAGGAGCCGCGCGAGCGTGGCGACCGTGATCGTCCTCCTCGCGAGCACGGCCGCGACAAGCGGGATCGCGACAAGCGCGAGAGCGGTCCGTCGCATCGTCCCTATGCATCGTCGGCGTCGCCGCGCGATCGCGATCGCGCGATCGATCCGAATTCGCCGTTCGCAAAGCTCGCTGCGCTGAAGGAGCAGCTCGCCGCCAACCGCAAGGACTGACTTTCGCCTTGGATCGCCAACGCCTCGACAAATGGCTGTGGCACGCCCGCGTCGTAAAGGCGCGCACATCCGCCGCAGCCCTCGTCGAGGCCGGCCACGTCCGGATCAACGGCGTGCGCGAAACCGCACCCGGTCATGCCGTGAAGGCCGGCGACGTGCTCACCATCGGGCTCGATCGCAGCGTGCGCATCCTCAAAGTCCTCGGATTTTCCGAGCGGCGCGGCGATGCGTCTGCCGCGCGCGTGCTTTATGAGGATTTGCAAGGCCGCAAAGAGTAACTATGTGCTTGTCAAGGCAATCCATTCCTGCGCAGGTCCAGGTCACCGCTTCCCTTGCGGCTCCCTTGTTCCTGCGCTAGGCAAACCGCGCCAAATTGATTGTTCCGGAGCGTTGGATGACTTACGTCGTCACAGAAGCCTGCATCAAATGCAAATATACCGATTGCGTTGAGGTCTGCCCCGTCGATTGTTTCTACGAGGGCGAGAACATGCTGGTGATCCATCCGGACGAATGTATCGATTGCGGCGTGTGCGAGCCGGAATGCCCGGCGGATGCCATCAAGCCGGACACCGAACCCGGCCTGGAAAAGTGGCTGGAGGTGAATACCGAGTACGCCAAGGCGTGGCCGAATATCACCCAGAAGAAGGAATCCCCGCCCGACGCGAAAGAATATGAGGGGATGGAAGGCAAATTTGAGAAATATTTTTCTCAAAATCCAGGCGCGGGAGACTGACAGAAAGTCGCCTTGACTTAACCGTAACCCCCGCAAAACGGTCGAAAACCCCGCCGAAAGCCTCTAAATCATTGATTTTTACGGAAAATGTGCTATATTGGGCATATTCTGAGCTGAATCGGTCAGCCGCTTTGACCCTTCCCGATTGAGGGTTTCCGCGAAAACATCGAACAGGGGCGTGGCAGTTCCGCGCACAGGCCGTGTCACACAAAACGCGTAAAAAGAGTACCAAGCCGACCAAGAAAGCCGCTGCGGGCCACCGCAGTGCATCCAAGAGCCGTACCCGGGATACCCGGACCGCCGGTAAGGCGGCCTCGGCTGCAAAGTCCTCCAAGAACAAAAGAAGTGCAATGCCGAATAAAAAGACTGCCGCGAAAGCGACCGGTACGAAGGTTCCTGCTTCGAAGGTCGCCGCAAAGACCGCTCAGAAGACTGCCGCTGCGGCCAAGCCGGCCGCGGCGACCAAGCCCGTGGCGCATCCCCCCCGGGTTGAGGAGAAAAAGGTCCTGACCCAGCGTCAGGGTTTCAAGACCAACGAATTCGTCGTCTATCCCGCCCACGGGGTCGGCCAGATTCTGGCCATCGAGGAGCAGGAGATTGCCGGCGCCAAGCTCGAGCTGTTCGTCATCAACTTCATGAAAGACAAGATGACGCTGCGCGTGCCCACCGCGAAGGTCGCCAATGTCGGCATGCGCAAGCTGTCGGACCCGGCGCTGGTGAAGAAGGCGCTGGAGACGCTCAAGGGCCGCGCGCGCGTCAAGCGCACGATGTGGTCGCGCCGGGCGCAGGAATACGAAGCCAAGATCAATTCGGGCGACATCGTCGCGATCGCCGAGGTCGTGCGCGACCTCTATCGTTCGGAATCGCAGCCCGAGCAGTCCTACAGCGAACGCCAGCTCTATGAGGCGGCGCTCGATCGGCTGTCGCGCGAGATCGCGGTGGTGCAGCATTCGACCGAGACCGAGGCGATCAAGGAGATCGAGAGCCAGCTCGCCAAGAGCCCGCGCCGCGGCGCCAAGGCCGAGGCCGGCGCCGAAGGTGAGGGCGAGGCCGAAGGCGACATCGACGATGTCGATGATGCCGACAGCGATGACGCTGCGGTCGCCGACGAGGCGGCCTGAAAGAATCCATCCGAATGAATTCAAAAGCCCGGTCGAAAGACCGGGCTTTTCGTTTTCCTCTTATTCTCTTCCACAAGCGGAGAGGAGCAGCGGAATTAGCTTTTCGAATTCTCCGGGTTCGCGCTCAGCGTGCTCGTCGCGCGTCAATCCACCACGACCTTGACCTTGTCGCGCACCTTGACCTGGGCGCGGGCGTCGAGCCCGTTGAGGATGCGGAAGCGCTCCATCGGATGATCGACCCCGGCCATGCGGTGTGAAAGCGATTCGACGGTATCGCCGGGCTGCACGGTGATGATCTTGATGCGCAACGGCCGCGCCGCCTGGATCTCCTCCAGCGTCAGCTTGCGGAACGAGTTGACGGTCTCCCGCGCGTTGCGCTCGCTTTCGGTGGTCTTCTGGTGGCTCGCGAAAATAAAGCGGTAAACGTCGGCGCCGACGCGCAGCGCGTAGACCTTGAACTGCCACTGATCGCCCTTTGCGACCGTGGACGCTGCCGGGAAGCCGTTAATGGTCAGTTCTTCGGTTGCGGACTTGTCGACGCTCTCCATCCAGCCGGAATTGAGGTAGTCGCCGAGCGTCTGCTCGGGCGGCACGCGCACCACGTCGAAGCGCATCGCCTGCGTACCGCCTTCGCGCACGCCGATCACGGCCTGCGCGGTGTTGTCGAGCGTGAACGCCTCCGGCGCCTGGAAGGTAAAGCCGAGCTTCGGATGCAGGAAGCGCCGACCGCGTACAAAGCCTTCGCTCGGGTCCTCGCCATAGACGATGTTGTCGATCGCTCCGAGATAATCCTCGCGGTCGCGCTCGGCGTTCTCCGGCGAGCTATATTGGCTGGCGGCGGCTTCCGCCCGCGACACGCGCTCGGGCGTCGCCGGATGCGATGACAGAAAGTCCTGCGCCCGCGGATCGAGCGAGGTGCGGCCCGCCTTCAATTCGGCATTGCGTTCCATCGAGGTCAGGAAACGCGACGCGCCATAAGGGTCGAAATGCGCCCGCGCCGATATGCCCACTCCCATCTCGTCGGCCTGCAACTCCTGATCGCGGGAAAAGTTCGCCATGGTGAGCTTGCTCTTCGCCAGCGTGAAAGCGGTGATCTCCGGATCGTTGCTCATGTCGGAAACGACGCGAGCGACGATCGCGGCCTGCCGCGCCTGGTCCTCGCGCATCGCCGCGTGCTTCGACAGCACGTGCGCCATCTCGTGGCTCAGGACCGACGACAATTCCGAGGTGTCGCTCGCGAGCGCGATCAGCCCGCGCGTCACGTAGAGCTGACCTGTCGGCAGCGCGAACGCGTTCACTGCGCCGGAGTTGAGGATGGTCACCTTGTAGGCCTGGTCGGGACGGTCGGACGCCGCGACGAGACGATCGACGGTCTTGCTGACCAGCGTCTCCAGCCGAGGATCGTCGTAGGCGCCGCCATAGGAGGACAGGATGCGTTCGTGCTCGCGCTCGGAGGCCGGCGTCGCTGTGATGGTCCGGCTCGGTTTCGCAGGTGCTGCAGGAGGCGTGATCGCGGTTTGAAACCGGCCCATGTCGCCGCAGCCGGCGAGCCCGATCGGCGCGCAGACCAACAGCGTCACAGCCCACAGGCGGCGACTTATTCCCCTTTTGCGCCGTCCGACCAACCCATCCACGTCAGCTACTCGTTTGTCCGGCGGTTCAACTTCCGCCCAGCACTTCGATTTGGCCCGCCCCCAGCACTTCAATTCGTGGGCCGGGACGTGCCTCGACCCAGCCACGAATCCGAATCCGCCGATTCTCAAGGGACTTGAGGGTTATCCCGGCAGATTCGACCGCCGGGATCATGCGCTTCGAAATAGTCGCAGCAAAGTCCCGTGTAAAGTTCCGCCCGAAATTCAGGTAAGTCGTTGTTCCCGCTTGCCGTACCGACAGAACCTTGCCCTCGACCACCGCAAACCGCCCGATCCCGGCCAAAATATCGTCCGGACTTTCGGCGTTTTTTATGACAGTCGGGTCGGCCCAGATGCCTCTTTTTGCGTCGCGCGCCTTGGCCTCGGCCGCCATCAGAAGGCTGAAACAGTCGCGGTCGACAATCGCGACCGAGACCAACGCCTCGCCTTGGGCGAGCAGGAGGACCTGCACCGGCGCTTCAGAGGAAACGAGAAAGACGAAGGCGCTTTGCCGGCCATAGCGGTCGGGCGAGTCGTCCTGGCTTCGCAAGGTCACGTCCTGCCCCGCGACAATGGCCGACAACGCCGCTCGGCTCGATGAGACCGGCTCGATCCCGGCGAGCTTGATCTCGCGGCCGTCGGTCAGGCGGATGCTCTTGCCGTCGATGACATCGGAGACGCGGCCTTCGCCTTGCGGTTCGAAAGCGCAGTTTGCGGCAAAGCCCTCGCGAGGCGAAGCCGCGACCCAAAGCAGAGCACAAAAGGCAAGCGCCACGCGTCGCGGCTGTCTGGACATCATCGGCGAGAAAACCATCGCGTCCATGTTTGCACAGTTCGGTGCATTCCGCTCAACGGAAAACGTCGGTCCCGGTCATGCGCCGGCCGCTCCCTTGTCGCTCACTTGCGCATGCGGCATGATCGCGCGTAACGGACAAAAAGCCCGCGACAGCGCGTGCCGACAGGGAGGTTTTGATGAAGCGAATTCTTTCGGCGCTCGCCGCGTCGCTTTTGGTGCTTGGCGCGCCGGCTGCGCAGGCCCAGAGCAAACCGCCGCTGAAACTCGGCGGCATTCTGGACATGTCCAGCCTCTATGCGGATATCACCGGCAGCGGCAGCGAGACGGCCGCAAAGATGGCGGTGGAGGATTTTGGCGGCGAGGTGCTCGGCCGCAAGATCGAGGTCGTCGTTGCCGACCATCTCAACAAGGCCGATCTCGCCGCCAACATCGCGCGCGACATGTTCGACAATCAGGGCGTCGAGATGCTGTTCGACGTGGCGGCTTCCGCAACCGCGCTCGCGGCGCTCGAGGTTGCGAAAGCGCACAACAAGATCACGATCTTCAACGGCCCGGGATCGATCCGCCTCTCCAACGAAGCCTGCACGCCCTATAGCGTGCACTATGTGTTCGATACATTTGCGCAGGCCAACACCACCGGGCTTGCGGCGGTCAGGGGCGGGCTCGACACCTGGTTCTTCCTCACCGCCGATTATGCATTCGGTCAGGACCTGGAAAAGGACACCGCCAATGTCGTGCTGAAGTCGGGCGGCAAGGTGCTGGGCAGCGTCCGCCATCCGCTCAACACCTCGGATTTTTCGTCCTTCATCCTGCAGGCGCAGGCCTCCAAGGCCAAGGTGATCGGGCTCGCCAATGCCGGCGGCGACACCATCAACGCGATCAAGCAGGCCGCCGAATTCGGGGTCGTGAAGGGCGGCCAGAAGCTGTCGCCGCTGCTGGCCTTCGTCACCGACATCGACAGCGTGGGGCTGGAGACCGCACAGGGCCTGTTGCTCGCGGAGGCGTTCTACTGGGACATGAACGACGACACGCGTGCATTCTCGAAACGCTTCATGGAGCGCGTGAAGCGCGTGCCGACTTCGGCGCAGGCCGGCGTCTATTCGTCGGTGACGCATTATCTGCAGGCGGTGAAGGCCGCCGGCACCACCGATTCCGCCGCCGTCATCAAGGTGATGAAGGAAACCCCGATCAACGACATGTTCGCCAAGAACGGCAAAATCCGCGAGGACGGCCGCATGGTGCATGACATGTACCTGTTCGAGGTGAAGAAGCCGTCCGAATCCAGGGGCCGCTGGGATGACTACAAGCTGCTGGCCACCGTTCCCGGCAACGAGGCGTTCCAGCCGCTGGAGGCCTCGCGCTGCCCGCTGGTGAAGAAGTGACGGAGTGACGAAGTCAAATCGTCATCCCGGGGCGAGACGAAGCATCAAACCGGGGATCTCGAGTTTCGGGTCTGCTGCTTACGCAGCATCCCGGAAGGACATCCAACCAACAACAAAAGGCAACATCCATGAGCGCAAATGAAATGGTCCTGCAAAAGCTCGAGGCCGGTCTCCTCACCATCACCATGAACCGCCCGGACCGGCGCAACGCGCTCAATCCGGACATGACGCGGGGTCTGGTCGAAGCGGCGCGGCGCGCGGCGGAGGATCACGAGGTACGTGCCGTGCTGTTCAAGGGCGCCGGCGGTACCTTCTGCGTCGGCGGCGATGTCAAGTCGATGGCAGAGGGCAGGGCGCCGCTGCCGTTCGAGGCAAAGCTTTCGAACCTTCGACGCGGCATGGAGGTGTCGCGCATCCTGCACCAGATGCCAAAGCCCGTGGTGGCGCAACTGGATGGCGCCGCGGCCGGGGCAGGTCTGTCGATGGCGCTCGCCTGCGATCTTCGGGTGGCGAGCGAATCCTGCAAGATCACGACCGCTTTCGCCAAGGTCGGCTTCTCCGGCGACTACGGCGGGACTTATTTTCTTACCCAAATACTCGGCAGCGCGAAGGCGCGCGAGCTTTACTTGCTGTCGCCGGTGCTGAGCGCAAAGGAAGCGCTCGCGCTCGGCATGGTGAACAAGGTCGTGGCGGATGGCGAGATCGATGCGGCCGCGCATGAGCTTGCGATGTCGCTGGCGCAGGGGCCGTCGATCGCGCTCGGCTTTATCAAGCGCAACATCAACAATGCCGAGCATTTGTCGCTGGAGGCCTGTTTCGACGGCGAGGCGATCCATCATACCCGCGCCGGGGAGACTGCCGACCACAAGGAAGCGGCAAAGGCCTTTGTCGAAAAGCGCAAGGCGAACTTTCAGGGGAAATAGCGCGTTGAAGCGGCGCGGCGAACGGTTCAGATGAAAGTCGCGGTTCTCACTGAACCACCAACACCGGAGTTTTCGCGTGCGTCAGCACCTTGTTCGTCACACTGCCGAGCACCATTGCGGATAGTCCGCTGCGTCCGTGCGACGCCATGACGATGAGATCGCAGCCCCGATCCGTGGCCGTTGCAATGATGGCTTCATAGGGTTGCACGTCTTGCACATGAATCGTATCGCAGGGCACGCCGGCCTGCTTGGCCGCATTGGCCACGCGATCCAGCACGCTCGCAACGTGTTTCTTGATTTGCTCGGTATAATATTGGGCGAAGGCTTCCGTTACCCCGGATTCTGCAAATGACAACCAAGCGCCGAGCCGTTCATCGACGGTAACGGCGGTTACCTTGGCCCCCAGGAATTTCGCCAGCGACAATCCATGCGTCACTGCACGCTCCGCCAGCTCGGACCCATCAGTTGGAATGAGAATATGCCGGTACATGCTCCACCTCTCGAGGGTGTGAACTTATGACCCTGAGACAAACGGCGGAGACGAGGCGAGTCTTGACATGGGTCAACAGTTCGCCGCTCTGAATGCGGCAGGGCGGCGCAAGCCAAGCTTGTGCGAGAGCACCACAAACATCGAGCGAGTTGCCACATCACGGCGCGCCGCTGGATCTCGGCGTCCTTACCAGTACCAGTACCAGTTCCGCGGAAGCGTCACCTCTTGATTCCCGTAGCGTATCACCGGCACTACGGGCGGGCCGTATGGATCGACCCGGTCGTCCTCAGGGCGATAACGATATCGCGGAACAATATTATAATCCCAGTAAGGCCTTACCACGGGCACCGGGACGTAAACAGGAGTGGGTCTGGCCTTCCGCGCATGGGCTGCAGTCGTAGAGGTCAAAACCGTCGATGCAAGGGCCAATACGACAACTAGCGCAGTGAACAGGCGGTGCATGTTACTTACTCATCCCCCGACAGGCGGCGCTGACAAGGCACAGCTTAAGCGTGACGGGCGTGTGTCGAAAAGGGGTAAGCTGACCGAGCACGCAATCGTGAGACCATCGACTGTGGGGCAAAAAAAGATAGCCCGCCAAAATTTTCGAGCGCGGCGGCGCTTCAATCTTGGCGGCCGCAGGTTGGGGAAACTCTGCGCGACATGCATCGACAGGCTTTCGTCCGCTTGACTCCCAAGAACTGAAGATTGCGGTCATTGCGAAACCATTGCTATGAGCCAACCTCGGACGTCCAAAAAACCGCTACGTTCGTGATAGCGGAAGACTGATGTGAAACACCGCGCCACTCCCGGTCTTTTTCTCAGCCCATATCTTGCCTTCATGGGCTTCGATGATCGTTCGGGCAATGGACAATCCCATTCCCATGCCTTGGGGTTTCGTCGTGAATAATGGCTGAAACACCATTTCGGCTTTATCAGTTGGAATGCCAGGGCCGGCATCCGATACGACGACTCCAGCGAAGTTATCGACGCGCATTGTGGTGACGGTAATCTTGCGCTTGGCACGCGGCACGGCGGCCATCGCGTCCATGGCATTCACAATCAGATTGATGATGACTTGCTGAAGCTGAACGCGGTCGCACTTGATCCGCAACTCGCCCAAAACAGTCTTGCTGTCTAGATCGATCCCCCGCGAAATTGCCGCTCTCGACAAAAGCTCAATTGTGTCTCGGACAATTTCATTAAGATCGTTATCTATGCGCTCAAACGGGGCTTTCTTCAACAGGCTCTGCACGCGGCGTAGCACTTCGCTGGCGCGTTGATCGTCTCGCTGAATATCGGTCAGGATCTCTCGGAGTTCTGCCAGATTCGGCGCGGAAGACTTGAGCAGCGCTTTCGCCGCCTCGCTGTTCGCGAGAATGGCCCCAAGCGGTTGGCTCAGTTCGTGTGCAATTGTTGCAGTGAGCTCGCCCGCCACGTTAAAGCGGTTGATGTGAGCCAGCTCTGCAGCGCGCTGCGAATTTTGGATCTCGGCATACATGCGTCGCCGACGCTCATACAGTAGAGCAATAAGAAGCGCGGCTAGCGTTGCGACTATCAGAAGGATCTCCCAGCGATGTCTCTCCCATTCACTTGGTTCACCAGGGCGAACCTCGCTTCCGGGGGTTTCGCCGACGCTCCCGGGCA
>Ga0306923_10008460_pt1 | contig 10323 bp, 5 predicted proteins | sample sta12Can44000108_FD_203841 | JGI IMG/M metagenome (GOLD analysis project Ga0306923, IMG submission 203841) | Lab enrichment of tropical soil microbial communities from Luquillo Experimental Forest, Puerto Rico - statanox.12C.anox.44.000.108 (v2)... | ecosystem: Environmental > Terrestrial > Soil...
TATGTGCTCGATGTGACCTCCGTCGATCCGACCAAGATCGATCTGTTGTTCGAGCGCTTCATTTCCAAGGAACGGCTGGAGCCGCCCGACATCGACGTCGATTTCGAACATTCCCGGCGCGAGGAGGTGATGCAATATGTTTACCGGCGATACGGCCGGCACCGCGCAGCTGTTATCGCAACCGTCATTCACTACCGGCCGCGCAGCGCGATCCGCGACGTCGGCAAAGCGCTGGGGCTGACCGAGGATGTCACTTCGGCGCTGGCGGATACGGTGTGGGGAAGCTGGGGCAAGGGGCTTGACGAAAATCAGGTCAAGCAGGCGGGGTTCGATCCGCAGAATCCGATGGTCGAGCTCGCGGTCGAACTCGCCACTGAGCTGATCGAGTTTCCGAGGCATCTGTCGCAGCATGTCGGCGGCTATGTGCTGACGCAGGACCGGCTTGATACTTATGTGCCGATCGGCAATGCCGCGATGGACGACCGCACCTTCATCGAATGGGACAAGGACGACGTCGATGCGCTGAACATGATGAAGGTCGATGTGCTGGCGCTGGGAATGCTGACCTGCATCCGAAAATGTTTCGATCTCATCGAAAGGCATAAGGGCGAGCGCTGGGAGCTGGCGACGGTCCCCAAGGAGCAGAAGCCGGTCTATGACATGCTGTGCCGGGGTGAATCGCTCGGCGTCTTCCAAGTCGAAAGCCGCGCGCAGATGAACATGTTGCCGCGCTTGAGGCCGCGGGAATTCTACGACCTCGTCATCGAGGTCGCCATTGTACGGCCGGGCCCGATCCAGGGCGATATGGTGCATCCCTATCTGCGCAGGCGCAATCATCAGGAGAAGGTGGTCTATCCTTCGCCGTCGCCCGCGCATGGCGACAGGGACGAATTGCGCAAGGTCCTGCACAAGACGCTCGGCGTGCCGCTGTTCCAGGAACAGGCGATGCGGATCGCAATCGAGGCTGCGAAGTTCACCCCCGAGGAAGCCAACGGCTTGCGCCGCGCCATGGCGACATTCCGCAATGTCGGCACGATCGGAAAGTTCGAATCCAAGATGGTCAACAACATGATCGCGCGCGGTTACGACCCGCAATTTGCGAAAAATTGTTTCGACCAGATCAAGGGGTTCGGCAGCTATGGATTTCCAGAAAGCCATGCCGCAAGCTTCGCCCAGCTAGTCTATGTCTCGTCATGGCTGAAGCATTACCATCCCGACGCCTTTTGCTGCGGGTTGTTGAATTCGCAGCCGATGGGCTTTTACGCCCCGGCGCAGATCGTGGGCGATGCACGCAAGAACGGCGTCGAGGTGCGCGAGATCGATGTTTCTTTCAGCTACGCCCAGAATACGCTGGAGGAAAAAAGCGGGAAATATTGCGCCGTGCGGCTCGGTTTTCGCCAGATCGACGGATTCCGGTGGACCGATCCGGACGAGGCGCGGTTGAAGCGGATTCAGGAGTCATTCCGCGACATGCAAAGCACGAACTCTGATGTGCAGTTGCACACCAGAGAATCTCGAGATTCCGGGTCTGGTGCTGACGCACCATTCCGGAATGACGATGTGGAGGAAGTAGACGATTGGGCCGAGCGCATCGTCGCCGCGCGAAAGCGCGGTTCCTTTACGTCGCTTGAGGATTTCGCCCGCGACGCCGCATTGCCCAAGCGCGCTCTGATTCTGCTCGCGGACGCCGATGCGTTTCGTTCCATCGGGCTCGACCGCCGTGCCGCGCTTTGGGCGGTGCGGCGGTTGCCCGATGATGTCCCGCTGCCGCTGTTCGAGACGGCGGCTGCGCGCGAACAGCCGGACGAAGAGGCGCAACCACTACCCTTGATGCCGCTCGCCGAGCACGTGGTGGCGGATTATCAAACCATTCGGCTGTCGTTGAAGGGTCATCCGATGCAGTTTCTGCGGTCGAAATTTGAACGCGAGCGGGTCATTTCCTGCGCATCGGTTTCCGATGCCAGAGACCGGCAATATGTCCGCTGCGCCGGCGTGGTGCTGGTGCGGCAGCGTCCGGGCAGCGCCAAGGGCGTCGTCTTCATGACGCTGGAGGATGAAACCGGCATCGCCAATATCGTGGTGTGGCCGAAGGTGATGGAACGTTTTCGCAAAGAGGTGATGGGCGCGCGGCTGGTGCTGGTCGAAGGTTATATTCAAAGCAGCCCCGAAAAGGTCGTGCATCTGGTGGCTGAAAAACTGTTCGATCGCTCCGGCGATCTCACGGGCCTTGCCAACGATGCGTTCAGCCGAAAGCACGCGGTGCCACCGGGACCTGCGCTGATCGAGCCGCTCAACGATGATCCGCGCGATCATCTTGAAAATCCGGCCCAGAAAATCCGCCATCCCCGCAACGTGCGCATCCTGCCGCCCTCGCGAGATTTTCATTGACGCCAGACTGTTCTTTGCCCTCCCTGGAGGAAGGGGCGTCGTGAGCGGAATCAGCGATAGGCATTGTCCGCGATTTTCAAGGAGCTGACATCCGTCAGTGCGAAGGGTGCGTCGGCGTTCGACCAATCAGCAACATCGCGAGAGCCACTTGTCTGTGAATGCTCATCTCGCGCAGCATCCGGCTCACCCTTGTCAACTGGCAGCCATCCGCATCCAGCTACACGCCTATGAGTCTGCTCAATCCACGCGCTGATCAAAGGTGTTTCTTCGGGCGAAGTCATGGCCGCGGTAGAAGCTGCAGGTCCCGCAAGTCGAGCCGAAGCGAAGCTTGATTGAACTCAAGGGAAGCCCTGCCATCCGACTTTACTCGAGTGAAAGCTCCCGCAAGGCATTTTTGATTTCCTTCAAATCATTCAACGCTTTGCAGTTCTTGAGAAGTGGAGTCACTTCTTTTACGCCTTCCGCCTTTACGGCACGCAGCATCATCGCCACTGACTTTCGAGCGGCTTCTTCAATTTCCAGTCTCTTTTCCGATTGCAACGGCTTGGCAATTATCGATTCAATTTTCGCGGTTGCTATTTGGGCTTGTACGTAATTTTTTTTGGCTTCAGCATTGGATGCGAACGTCGAGAGACCCCCATACATGAGCGAGCATTCAGAAAAGCGTCGAACTACCTTTTCGCGCAGTTCGATGCCTTCCTTGCTTTCTTCTATTGCGCCGTTTATTGCCGCGGTTGCGTCAAGTACCGCCCATGTGCTGTCTCCGCCAGCGGACTGCGCAAAGGCAAAGCGCGGCGAGATCGGCAAGGCCGCTAGCACGACAAAGACCAGCAGCGAGATCAGCCCGGGACAGTCGGACATCACTGGAATCTCCAATTTCAGCTAAACCAGGCTTTTCACCCGGCATGATGACAATTTCCTCGACCGGAAGATGGCATTTCGGCTTTATTCCGGCAATGGCGGCAGAACGTGCATTAGCCCTTCGAGCCTCAAGAACATGAGAACCAGTTCCCGCACCTCGCCGCGGCATTCCCTGCGCCCTCTTTTATGGGCGATGCATGACGCAAGACCAGGGTATATCGTGCCGCGGAAATGCCGAGACGTATTCTGATCTCGCTCATCCTTCGAGACGTCGCTTCGCGGCTCCTGAAGGATGAGGTCTTCGATATCCGGCAAACGCCGCGACCCTCATGGTGAGGAGCGTGGCATTGCCAGGCGTCTCGAACCGAGAGGCCCGAATATTTTACGGACTTGTGACCACTCATGTTCTTTGATCTACCCGACGAAGAGGACAACGTGGTCGCGTACATGCGCAAGCCCAATGACGAAACCGGACGAAACGTTCCATGCAAACGCCCCGCGAAATCCTGACCGGTCTCTGGACCCTCGCAGGAGGTCCGCTCGAAGCACTCGACGCCGTCACGCTGACCGGCGAGGAGCCGCATCTGCCATCGTCGTTTCGCGTCGCGGCTGCCGCGCAATCAAGCGTCGCCGCGGCTGGACTTGCCGCTTCGCGTCTCTGGAAATTGCGCAGCGGACAAAGCCAGGAGGTCGCGGTCGACCTGAGACACGCCGTCGCCGAATGCCGCAGCGAGCGCTATTTGCGCGTCGATAACAAGCCGCCGCCGCCGGCCTGGGATGCCATCGCCGGCGTTTACCGGACGCGCGATCGCCGTTTCGTCCGCCTGCACACCAATTTCTCGCATCACCGCGAAGCTGTGTGCCGCCTTCTCAACTGCAAGGCGGAACGCGACGACGTTCAGGCCGCGCTGATGCAATGGGACGCAGAAAGCTTCGAAACCGCGGCTTACGCCGGGGGCGGCGTGGTCTCCACGATGCGCTCACATGAGGAATGGTGCGAGTTGCCGCAGGCGAAAGCTCTCGCTGCATTGCCGGTGCTCACCTTCGAGAAAATCGGCGATGCGGTACCGAAACCGTGGCCGCAAGGAGATCGTCCGCTCGCGGGCTTGCGCGTGCTCGACCTGTCGCGGGTGATCGCAGGTCCCGTGGCAGGCCGAACGCTCGCCGCGCACGGCGCCGACGTGATGTTGATTTGCGGCCCTGATCTGCCGGCCATCCCGTGGCTCACCATCGACACGGGACGCGGCAAGTTGACGAGCTTTGTCGATCTCAAGAGTGAGCAGGGGCGGGTGCAATTGCGCGCTCTTTTGGCGCAAGCGGATATCTTCTCGCAGGGCTATCGCCCGCTTGCGCTCGCCCATCTCGGCTTCTCGCCGCAAGACGCAGCGCGGATCAATCCCGGCATTGTCTGCGTGTCGCTTTCGGCCTACGGACACGCCGGGCCGTGGGCACAACGCCGCGGTTTCGACTCGCTGGTGCAGACCGCAACCGGCTTCAACCATGCCGAAGGGCAGGCGGCGGGTGTCGACGGCCCGAAGGAATTGCCGGCGCAGATCCTCGACCACACCACCGGCCATCTGATGGCGTTCGGCGCCATGATGGCCAAAGCGCGCCAGTCGCACGAGGGCGGGAGCTGGCACGTCCGCGTATCGCTCGCCCAGACTGGACGCTGGATCTGGAATTTGGGCCGCGTGTCAAACGGCCTTGCGACCGAAGATTTGAAGGAGAAGGCGATCGCGCCCTTCGTGGAAGAAGTGTCATCGGGATTCGGTCGGCTCAAATCCATTAGCCACTCGGCGAAGCTGTCGAAGACGCCCGCCTTCTGGGCGCGTCCGGCGATGCCGCTCGGCAGTCACGCTCCGCAATGGCCGGCGCGCCCGTGAAGTCGGGGGCGCGCCTTCGTTTGCGTGGATCGCGTCGGTCAGGAGAATCCGTAAAGCCTGGCCGGGTTGTCGACCAGAATCTTCTTTCGGATGCCGGCGTCGGACGTCCACACCGGGAGTTGGTTGAGCAAGCGGCCGTCGTCGATCTGGAACAGCGGCGTCACGTCGGTCGGCTTCTTGTCCGGCGGCGTCACTGAATTCGGGTGCGGCCAATCCGTGCCCCAGATGATGCGGTCGGCATTCGCCTCGATCAGCGCTTTGGCGAATGCGGTTGCGTCCGGATAGTCCGGCGCCTTGTTCGACAAGCGGTAGGCGCCGGAAATCTTCACATAGGCCTTGCCACTCTTCACCGCTTCGACCAGGTCCGCCCAGCCCGGTTGTTCGAGACCAAGCGCGGCGTCCGCTCCGCCAAAATGGTCAAATACGACCGGAACCGGCGAGGAGGCAAGGACATCCTTGATCGAGGAGAGCAATGGGAGGTTGGTGTAGACCTGAACATGCCAGCCGCGCCCTTTCACGCGGGCGATCGCAGCCTCAAGGCGCTTGCGTCCGACGCTTGGATCGTTGACGCCGCCGGTAGCCAGGTTGACGCGAATACCGCGAATGCCTGCTTGTCCCATGGCATCGAGGTCGCTCTCGGACGTCTTGTCGTCGATGACTGCAACGCCGCGTGCGGTTGCACCCCGCGCCTTCATGCCGAAAAGGGTTGCCGAATTATCCGGGCCATAGACGCTCGGTGTCACGATCACCACGCGCTCGATATGCAGCGCCTTGTGCAGGGCCGACATTTCTTCGGGCGAAGCCGGCTCTGGCGTGTAGACCCGGCCCGCGAAGAATGGGAATTTTGCGGGATCGCCGTGGATGTGGGTGTGGCAATCGCAGGCGCCAGCGGGAACGTCGAAGTTCACCGTCGTTGCCGGCTGTGCAGCCTTTGCCAGCGCGTTCCGGTTTTGAATGGCTACACCGGCGGCAATTGAAGCGAGCAGAAGATCACGTCTGTTGAGCATTTAGGTCGTCTCCTCTATGCGGTTCTTGTTATTCGGCTGCGGCCGTCCTTGCACTTGCTCTCGCCCTGGCGGCGGGGTCGCCGGCCGCGCGCGCGGCGAAGAGCGCGATGATCGCGGCCATCAGCGAACAGGCGGCCAGGAAATACAGCCCGACCTGGAAACTATCGGTGGCGTCCTTGATCCAGCCGACGATGAAAGGACCGAAATAGCCGCCGAGATTGCCGATGGCATTGATCAAGGCGATCGCGCCCGCCGCAGCGGTTCCGGTGAGGAAGAGCGACGGCATCGGCCAGAAGGCGGCTCGTGAGCCATAAATGCCGGTGGTGGCGGCGGACATTCCGAGCAGCGCCCAATAGGAAGCGCCCGACCAGGCCGCAAACGCCAGACCAAGCGCGCCAAGAGTCGAGGCCACGATCAGGTGCCAGCGGCGCTCCTGGTTACGGTCGGACGACCAGCCCCAGGCGATCAGTCCGATGGTGCCGATGATATAGGGGATCGACGACGCCACACCCGTCATCATGTTGGAAAGACCTATCCCCTTGATGATCTGCGGCATGAAGAAAACGATGCCGTAGTTCGCAGTCACGCTCATGAGATAGATCAGCGAAAGCGCGACCACGCGGGGGTCGCCGAGTGCCCGCATCAATGTCAGGCGGCCGGCGCTTTCCACCTGACGGCATTCCTGATCGATGCGCGCCTGCAGCCATGCTCGCTCGTCCTCGGCGAGCCAGTCGGCGCGCGCGGGCTTGTCCGTCATCACCTTGAGGATGACCAGACCGAGCAGCACGGCTGGCAAGGCCTCGAGGATGAAGATCCACTGCCAGCCCTTGAAGCCGAGAACGCCGTCCATTCCGAGAATGGCGGCAGAAACGATCGAGGCAACCGCGTTGGCGACGGGTTGCGCGACGAACAGTGTCGAGATCACCCGGCCGCGATATTCAGACGGAAACCAATAGGTGAAGTAAAGGATCATGCCCGGGAAGAACCCGGCTTCGGCCGCGCCAAGCAGGAAACGAATGATCAGGAAGCTGGTGGGTCCGGTAACGAAGGCGGTGAGAGCAGAAATGATCCCCCACGTGATCATGATCCGCGCAATCCAGATACGCGCACCGATCTTTTCCAGAATCAGGTTGCTCGGAATTTCGAACAGGAAATAGCCGAAGAAGAAGATTCCCGCGCCCCAGCCGTAAATATAGGCGCTGAAGCCAAGATCCTTGTTCATGGTCAACGCGGCAAAAGAGATGTTGCTGCGATCGATATAGGCGATGCAGTAGGCGAGGGCGACCAGAGGCAGCAGTCGCCAGGAGACCTTTGCGATGGTTCGGCGCTCGATTGTCTGCGCACCTTCCGCAATCGCCATGAAAATCCTCCCGTTGCGCGTTCCGCGTCTGTCAAATGCCGACGGCTTGAAATTTTCCTAGCCGGTCGCAAGACCGATGTGAAGGGGCAGCACCTGATTTCGGGCTCGCTTTCGAGTTTTCGGATCGGCGAGTGGACCTGGAAATCCATCGTTCCGGTGGTTTCGGTTGAGAAAGGTTGAGATTCGCGGAGGAGGCGCTCGCAGGCTATCCTCTAATTAAGGTTTGGAACAAACAGCTTGACGTCCTCTTCCAACAACAGGCGCTCCTGTACCAATTGCTGCGCCGCTTTGGCGACCGCCGCCGCGCGGTCGCCGCTGTTCGGATAGCGTTCCGCCATCGACAGGCGCGGATCGTTATTTTTGAGCCGGTCCTCACGGGTGGCCGCGAATGGAACCATGGTGCCGTTGTTGTCGCACAATTCGCCTTCGCCAAAACCGGATTTGCGCAGGTTCCAGCCGGTGTGGGTCGCAGCCGGCGCTTCCAGCGTCGGCAGCCGGAGGCCTGCGAGGTCGCGGCCGTCGGCATCGGTTTTCGGGACGAACACAGGATAAGCGGCGCCCTTGGATGGCGGCATCTCATCGGCCCCGAGTACGGTCGGCTGCGCTATTTTATCGGGATAGGTGATGCCGGGAATGTTGGGAAAGCCGACCCGACCGGTTTCGGACGGTACCAAGGTTGCGTCGCCACGGCTCGGGTATCGACTGTCCGGCGGCAAGGTGGCCTTGCTGATCCAACCGCCAAGCGCAACAAGCAATGCCCGCACCGACGGACCCGCGTTCAGGGGATTGGTGGGATAGGCGCAGGTCTTCGTCATCTCGGATTTGGCGTTGGCAAGCGAGTAATGCTGCAGGTTTGAGAGCAGGAACAGCCTGACATTGTCTGGCATGGCAATCGCGTTGCCTTGCGTGTCCGTCACGATAAGCGAGGCGCGCTGCTGGTAGAATTCAAGTTCGCTGTCGGTCTTGATGATCTTGGGGCAATTGCCCCCTGCAAGGCAGCGCGCCAGAAAGCCATCGTTCTTGCCTGTGAGAACGTCCGTGATCACCGGATAGGTGAAGGGAAAATCGGCACCGGAATAAAGCATGTCCGCGTGCTCGTAGGGCGATCGGCCAGGCTGGCTGAATCGATAATTGGTAAATGTCTTTTTGGCGCCGGAGATATGCGGCATCAGGCCGTCGAAAACGATACGCCCGGCCTCATCGCCATTGAAGCCGAGATAGAGGTAATCGTGCAGGTAACGGCCGCTCTGCGACAGGCCGAATCCGATAGCGCGCTCGATCCGCCCCGCGAGGGGATTGGCGGTCCCGGCGGCGTCGGCGGTCTCGTTGCGAAGGAACGAGACGACGTCGCGGGTGGCGGCAAAGCCGAGGCCCATGACCTTCGGATCTTTGGCCGTGTAGATGAATTCATAGATCGCGCCGGCGTCGAAGCCCTCAGGTCGATGAATCGAAATTTTGGTCGGGCTCTCGAATTTCACTTCGAGACCCGCGGGCGTCGACCGCTTGTCCCCCTCGCGCTGGCGCACACTGATCCTGGCATGGGCGGGATCGAGATCGGCTGCAGGATAGCTCAGCGTCGCGCCGGCCGGATTGTCCGTGTGGTCGAAGATAAAATCTTCACGTGCAAGACCGGTGATGCCGGACACGATGGGCGGCGAAAATGTCATTCGTCCGCTGCCCGGCGCGATGTCGCCCTGCCAACCGCTCCACACAACCGTGTAACCGCGATTCATCAGAAATCCATTGCCGGCGTCGGTGGCCTTCACGAGATCATTGGTCACCGCCGGCAGATCGTTGAAGAGAGTAAATCCGAGTTTGCTGCCGCGGTTGAGCACTTCATAGAACAGGGTCCGGTTGCCGTTGGCTGCAACGGTCGGCCGCAAGATTTCGACATCGGTGGTGGCTTCGACCTGGCCTTGTGCGTTGCGCGGCGCGCGGTCGAGATCGACGATGACCGAGTTGAGCGGATGTTCGGGCGCTATGGCGATGGTGGCGCGGCCCACGATCCGGTCATAGGTGCCGACCCCGCCGAAGCTTCGTCCTTCGAATGCGGGGGATTCGACGCGTACGATCTCGAATTTGACGACCTTCGCATCGCAAGGGTTGGCAAAAGCGATCATACCCGCGATCGGAATGATCGCCCGCAGCAAATTTCCCATGGCATTTCCCCGATAACTCGCCCGGCGTTAATCCGCCGTGACCTTGAGCCTTCGAGATTACCGACAGAAGCGTCGGGCGGGAAGGGCCGTGGCCGGTCGAGGACAGGCCCCGATTCAGACTGCGCGTCAATCGATCGCTATCCGGCCTCCGCCACCACCGCCTTGCGCACGGCCGGCCTTTCCGACATGCGGTCCCGGTGGGCCTTGACCTTGGGAAATCGCGCCGGATCGATGCCGTCTGCCTCCAACCACTGGGCGATCGTGAACAGATAGGGGTCGCAGATCGTATAGCTTTCGCCCATCACCCAGGGGCCCTGCAGCATTTTGCGCTCGATCAGATCAAAGCATGCACCCACGGAGTCGGGCACCTTGCGCTTCATTGCTTCGATCGCGGCGGGATCGTCGACCCAGCGCGTTCCGCGCGTGCGGTGGGCATGAGCCACATGCACTGTCGAGCATAGATAGCTGTTGAAGGCCTGCACCTCGGCGAAGCGGAACGGGTCATCCAGCGGCGCGAGGCGGGCCTTCGGAAAGCTCTGCGCGACGAAGGCGAGCATGGCAGGCGTCTCCGACAAAATCCCCCTGTCGGTGACCAAAGAGGGGACGCGTACTTTGGGATTGATGGCGAGATAATCCGCAGATCGCTGTTCCTGGACGGCGAAATC
>Ga0306923_10008464_pt1 | contig 10321 bp, 9 predicted proteins | sample sta12Can44000108_FD_203841 | JGI IMG/M metagenome (GOLD analysis project Ga0306923, IMG submission 203841) | Lab enrichment of tropical soil microbial communities from Luquillo Experimental Forest, Puerto Rico - statanox.12C.anox.44.000.108 (v2)... | ecosystem: Environmental > Terrestrial > Soil...
ACCACAGCGCCCCAGTCGGCCGCGGCCCCTCACAACCATGCCAGGCCGACGCACACCGCGGTCAGCACGCCAGCCGCGACCACCCCCGCCCAACCTGCCAATCCCATTCCGCAGGGCAACGGCGGCAACCACGACGCCGATAACAACGGCGATCCCAGCGACGGCGACGGCAACATCTAGCCGCCACCGCCACACCCAGGCCCACCGGCCCCGACTCGGCGCAACGAAGGGCGAGATCATGACCACTGCTGCCCTGCGGCGCGGCGGATACGTCCTGCCCGCACTCGCGGCCATCGCCGTGACCGTCACCGTCGTCGCGTTCGCCCTGCCGAGCCACCCGCCAGGGCGGGTGTTCCCCCCGCTGCATCCCGCGGCGCCACCCGACGGGTGGCTGCGGGCGGCGCTGCCAAATGGGACCGCCGTGCTGTCCTACCCGCCGTCGTTGCGCCCTCTCGCCGGCGACAAGGGCACCGTCTCGGCCGGCAAACTCGGGCCCGGCGGGACGTTCCAGCTCTACCCAAACGCAACCCCCCGGCAAGGCGCGGAAACCCTGACCCACTGGGTCGCTTTCAGGCTCAAGGTTCTGCGCGCCGACAATGTTGCCGACGCCCACCTGGACGCCGCTGCGCAGGGCGTCAGGTTCCGCGGAGGCACCGGCTCATGTGTGATCGACGACTACCTCACGAAGATCGGTGCCCACCATTTCGAGGAGATCGCCTGCCTGGTCCAGGGCCGAACCAGCGCCAGCGTCATCGTCGCTGCCGCTCCCGCCGCCTCATGGGCGAAAGCCCGGCCGCTGCTATTCCAGGCGGTGGCTGCCTACCAGGTGCGCTGACTCGGAGGCGAGCGTCATCCGACCACAACAGCCTCGCATGCCATGCTCGGCCACCCACGTCTCATTCACATTTCACGAGCCGCTCAGGCCCACGAAAGGAACGACAATGCGGGACACCTTCGCAGTGCCGCTGCGGCGCCTCGCCTCACCGCGTAGGCCCAATCCGCTGGGCTCGCCAGGCCGCCGGATCGCCGCGCTGCTGCTGCGGCTGGCCTGTGTGGCGCTGCTGGGCTGGATCGGCTACATTCACCTGCATCTGTGGCTGGAGGGGTACCGGCAGATCCCGACGGATGGGCCGCTGTTCCTGCTCAACGCGGTGGCTGGGTTCGTCCTCGCCGTCGGCTTGCTGGCGTGGTCGGCCCCGCTTGGCGGGCTGCTGGCCGCCGGTTACACGGCTACCACCCTCGGCGCCCTGCTTATCAGCCTCACCGTAGGCCTGTTCGGCTTCCGCGAATCGATCTCGGCGTCGTACGTCACCCAATCGCTGATTATCGAGCCGATCGCGATACTGGCCTTGGCCGCGTGGACCGTCCTGGTATCAGCCACCTCCCGGCCGCTGGAGGCCCGCTCACGGCGGGTGAATCCAATCAGAAAAGGAGAACACCGATGCACCGGGTATTGAGGCTGACGCAGAAGAGTGAGGTCTTATCGTCCCGGCTGATCGGGAAGGCCCGCGAGGCTGGGTTCTGGAATCGGCGCTGTATCTTGCCGCGAGTGCGGTAAGCGCACGGCCGTGGTCCTCCAGCCCGGTCAGGGCGGTGCGTCAGCCTCATGACGGGCAAGAAGGATCCTAGTGACCGCGTGAGCTGGTCTGTGGCGGGCATCGGCCGGTTATTATCGCCTCGTTCGGTCGCCGGGTTCGACGGCGGGCAGGACGGGAGACGGAGGGAGTCGCAAGGGGTGGGTGCGTCTGCTTCGCAGCGTGCGGGATCGGCGGCCGCCCGGCCCGATGTGATCTTGACGCCGGATCAGCGGGTGCGGGTGTTCATCTCCTCGACGCTGGAGGAACTGGCCGCCGAGCGGGCGGCGGCGCGGCGGGCGGTTGGGCGGTTGCATCTGGTTCCGGTGTGGTATGAGTCCGGCGCCCGGCCGCATCCGCCACGCAGCATGTACCGGGCTTACCTGGAGCAGAGCCAGGTATTCGTGGGCATCTACTGGCAGCGCTACGGGTGGGTCGCGCCGGGGATGGAGATCTCCGGCCTGGAGGATGAGTACCGGCTGGCCGCCGGCAAGCCGATGCTGCTGTATCTGAAGCGTCCGGCGCCGGATCAGGAGCCGCGCATGAAGGCGTTCCTCGATAGCATCCGCGTGGCGGGGGCGGTGTCGTACCGGGTCTTCGCCACGCCCAGGGAGCTGGAACGGCTGCTGGCCGATGACCTTGCTGTCCTGTTGAGTGAGAGCTTTGCCGACGCGGCGGTCAGAGCTGGGGGGCCGGGTGTGTCGCTGGCCGGGACGTACGAGCCTGGAGGGGCGGACTTGCCGGCCGGGACGGTGACGTTCCTGCTCACCGATGTCGAGGGATCGACACGGTTGTGGGAGACCGCGCCGGAAGCGATGGAGATGGCTCTAGCGCAGCATGATCGTCTTCTGACCGAGATGATTGAGGGGTATGGCGGAGTGGTGGTCACTCCCCGCGCGGAGGGGGACAGTTTCTTCGCGGTGTTTCCCGGCGCGGTTGCCGCGGTCGAAGCGGCTGGCGCGTGCCAGCTGCGGTTGGCGGGGGAGGCGTGGCCGGCGGGGGCAGCGTTGCGGGTGCGCATGGGACTGCACACCGGCGAAGTGCGTGTGCCCGGAAGCGACCAGATCGACCACGCGCCGGTCAACCGGTGTGCCCGGGTGAAGGCTGCCGCGCACGGCGGGCAGGTACTGATCACCAAGACCACGTGCGACTTGACGGAGGGGCGGCTGGGTGGCGGGTTCGGCCTGACGCGGCTAGGGGAGTTCCGGCTGCGTGATCTGGCCGAGCCGGAGCTGATCTACCAGTTGACCCACGCTGATCTCCCGGCCGGGTTCCCGCCGATCGGCGCGCTTGCCGAGCGCACCAGCAACCTGCCGTTGCAGGTGAGCTCGTTCATTGGCCGTGATCGGGAGCTATCCGAGGTCAGGGCCTTGGTGGCATCTTCTCGTCTGGTCACTTTGACCGGGGCGGGGGGATGCGGCAAGACCAGGCTGAGCCTGCAGGTGGCTGCCGGGCTGGTGGACGGGTCCGGGGACGGGGTCTGGCTGGTGGAGCTGGCCGCGGTCACCGACGAGGACGCGGTAGCGCCGGCTATCTGTCAGGCGCTGGGAATCGCCGGGCAGCCGGCCCGGCCTGCGCTGGAGGTTCTGCTCGATGCTCTAGCCCAGCAGGAGTTGTTGATCGTGCTGGATAGCTGCGAACACCTGATCGGCGGCTGTGCCAAGACCGCTGAGGCCATTGTGCGGCGTTGCCCGAGGGTGCGCCTGGTGGCTACCAGCCGCGAGCCGCTAGGCATCGGCGGAGAGATGATCTACCGGGTGCCGCCGCTGTCGCTGCCCGGGCCCGCCGACGGCGGCCTTCCGGAGCCCGGGTCCTCAGATGCGGTCGCGCTGTTCGTCGAACGGGCCAAGGAGCAGGGCGTCGTCCTTGCCCTTAACGAGGAAAGCGGCGCGCTGGTGGTGTCGATCTGCCGGCGGCTGGACGGGATGCCGTTGGCTATTGAGCTGGCCGCCGCCAGGCTTCGCTCGCTTTCGCTCAGTGACCTGCACGACCGCCTCGGCCAGCGCTTTCGCCTGCTGACGGGGGGGAGCCGCACCGCCTTGGCACGGCAGCAGACCCTACGAGCTGCCGTCGACTGGTCCTATTCGCTGCTGCAGGGGACCGAGCAGATGCTGCTGCGGCGGCTGTCGGTGTTCGCCGAGAGCTTCGACCTGGACGCCGCCGAAGCGGTCTGCGCCTCCGGCGGCATTGAGGTGCTCGATGTCACCGGCCTGCTCGGCTCGCTGGTGGACAAGAGCCTGGTCATGGCCGAGCCGGCCGGGCCGGCCCTGCGCTACCGGCTGCTGGAGACCATTGGCCAGTTCGCCGCCGAGAAGCTCGCAGAAGCCGGCGATGACCAGGCCGTCGTGGCTGGGGCGCACTGCGCGCATTACCTGTCGGTCGCCGAGGCGGCGGCACCGCACCTGACCGGGCCGGATCAGGGCATGTGGCTCACTCGGCTGGACACCGAGCAGGCAAACCTGCGGCGTGCTGCCGGGCATGCGGCCGCAGAGCCGGAAGGGACCGCACGCGTGCTTCGCTTCGGCCTCGCACTGCGGCGCTACTGGGGAGAGCGTTACCGGGGCGAGGAAGCTCTCGCCCTGCTCGAGCCGGTGCTGGACCGGCCCGATGCCCGGGCCGATCCCGCGCTGTTCGGGGAGGCGCTGGTCACCGCCGCCCTCACGGCTCGCTTCGTTGACGTAGCGGCAGCGCTGCGGCGGGGGGAGCAGGCGGTCACAGTCGCCCGGCAGACCGGCGCCGACCGGCTCCTCATCGAATCCCTCGCCGCCCTCAGCTACCTGTGCTACCTGACCGGCGAGCCGCAGCGAGGACTCTCCCCCGGACAGGAGGCTGTCGAGCGCGCCCGGCAGCTCGGCGATGATGTCCTGCTCGGCGAGAGCCTCACGGATTACCTGTTCTGCGACGCCCACGTCAACCCAGCGCACGCTGCGCCACTGTTCCCCGAGGCCATCGCGAGCATCCAGCGATCCGGCGACCATGTCGTTGCCGAGTCCTTGCACACCATCGCCGGCATCTACGCCCTGCGCGCCGGTGACATCCCCGCCGCCCGGGCCCATCTGCACCAGGCGGTACAAGCCATGCGGGCAATCGGGTACGAAAACCCCCACCTGTCCATCAACATGGGCTGGGTACTGCGCCAGGACCACGACCCCGACGGCGCGCAAGCCAGCTTCCAGGCAGCCCTGCGGATAAGCCGCCGCAACGGGGACCGTTTCGGTATCGCCTGCGCCAGCCTCGGCCTGGCCTGCCTAGCCGCGGACGTCGGCGACTGGCGCCAGGCGGCCATACTCCATGGCATCGCGCAAGCCTTCCTCGACCGGGCCGGACAACCGTGGCAGGAGCTTGAAGCGCACTACCGCCAAGACAGCCTCGACCAAGTGCGCGGTCACCTCGGCCAAGAGCAATTCGAGCAAGCCCACGCCACGGGCATGGCGGTCAGCTCCGATCAGGCCCTCGACCTGGCTTCCGGAAAGACCTTCCCCAAATGACACAAATGTCCATTATGCGTGACACCAGTCACTCATCGATCACGTCCCATGACGATACAGATCAGGCGGCTACGTGCGCGGCGGCCGGTCACGGCTCCCGACAACGCTCTGCTATCACCGTCGCCACTATGGGTCTGGGCGTCAGCGTCTCTAGTTAGTATCGATATCGACGGTAACGGTAAGAAGAAATGGCATTTGTGCGCTCTGGCCGCCTGGGCGATTTATAACAGCTTCTTGGAACCTGACTCAGATTAGAACCGCGAGTCGTCTCAGCTCTCCGCGCGGTCGACTGGGCCGCAGCTGGGTCGCCCACTGATCGGCGGGCACGCCTCGCCGACGTCGAGTCGGCCTGGCGTCGCAACGGCGGCGGCCGGCGGACCCGTCTTTCGGCCCTGAGCACCGACCGGCAATCCGGAGAGTGACATGGACCCGTAGGCGGCAATCCGTCATGGGCCTGAACAGGCGCACGGAGCGCGGCAAGAGCGAGCGTTGAGCCAGGTCCTGCCCTGGGGCAGGCCACGAGACCTAGGCTGGTGTCCCGTGCGGATCTTTGTCGCCGGGGCGACCGGTGTGATTGGCGTCCGACTGGTCCCGTTGCTGGTGACCGGCGGGCACACGGTGGCTGGGATGACGCGCTCACCTGGCCAGGCTGGCCTGCTGCGCGAGCTTGGCGCCGAGCCGGTTATCTGCGATGTGTTCGACCTCGCCGCGCTTACCCGGGCCGTGGCCGCGTTCGGTCCCGAGGTGGTCTTTCACCAGTTGACAGACCTGCCTGATGCCGCCGCCGATCTGGGGCGCTTCAGCGACCGCAACGACCGTATCCGCGGCGAGGGCACGCGTAACCTGCTGGCTGCGGCGGCCACGGCCAAGGCACAACGCGTCATCGTGCAGAGCATCTCCTGGGAGCTGCCCAGCGAGAACCGCCGCGCGATCACCGCGTCACACGAGCGCGCAGTGCTTGACGCAGGCGGCGTGGTGATCCGGTATGGCCAGCTCTACGGGCCAGGCACCTTCTACCCGGGCGCCCCGCCGCAACCGCCGCGCATCCACGTCGATGACGCCGCCCGCCTTACCCTGCCCACGCTGGCGGTGCCGCCGGGAGTGACAATCGTCGCCGACGACAGGGCCATGTGATCTCTGGCCCCGCAGGTCAGGAACGCTCGCGAGGTTCGTTCTGGTTGCCGCGCTGAACCGTGGCCGCCTGCTCAGGCGGCGCCAGCCGCGGTCCTCTAGTTCGCTGCCCTGACCCCTGTCGCGAACAGGTCGATTCAAGTTCGCGGCGCCAGCCTAAGGCTGCTGGCATTTTGGGTAGAACGACGGGTAGTCTAACCGGTCACTCACGTTACCATAACTCAGTTGAAAGATTTTGATTAAGCCCGTGAAACTCGGTACGGGAAGTCTTGCGGACTGGTAAATCGCCTGCAGCAGCACATATGTGGACTTAAAATCGAAAATTGCAAATTAGCTGGAGCAGGCGACGGGAATCGAACCCGCATGACCAGCTTGGAAGGCTGGTCACACACCCTGGAAAGCGCCAGTTTGCGGACGTGACCAGGATACATAACATCTCGACTCCGCCACGTTACCTGCTTGGGTAGAAATTTGGGTAGAAAATCGCCGGTGCCTGGAATCTTGGAGGCCAGTGCAGCGCAGTCCCGTCCCGTGCACTGCGGCGTCCGGACACTCGGTGGCTCTTCGCACGGGTGTTCGATACACAGTTGTTACTCAGAGTACATGGCCGTCATGAAGAAGTGGCTGCCAGCCTGTCAGCGTTGCCGGCGGCCCGGCTGCCGAACGTCGAACCCGTGCACCTATCGATGCGAACGCCTGGGCGCATTGCCGAACACAGATTGATCATTTTGCACGGTATGGGTATGAACGGGGCTCTTGCTGCTGGGGGGCCTGCGCATCCTCGCGAGGTCGAACGCACTCGCGGGCCTGCTGACGATCCGGTGCCCGTAAACGGCCATCTACAACTCCAATCCGGCATGACGGGTTCTCGTCCCGGATCCTGGTCGGCAGCCGCTATCGCAGGCTTGGCCGTGGTGGGCCTAGCGATCGTCGGCGGCCTGGCGCCGCTAGTCGCCAGCTGGTTCCGGATGGACCGTGGGGCTGCTCGTCGATGCCTCAGCAGCCGTCGTACGGCGCCCAGGGCCTCGTGCCGAACGCGGCGTACGCCTGGGCAAAGACCTGGTTCTGCTCCGCTACCGTGGCGTGGCCGAAGTCGTTCGGGTTGCCGCCCGCTGCGGCCCAGGTGGACGCGGAGAACTGGTACAGGCCATAGTGCCCGGTCGAGTTCATCACCTGGCTGTTGCCGCCTGACTCCCGGGAGATCACGCAGGCCTGGAAGCCGCTGTAGCTGGCCGGGTTCACGTAGGAGCCGCTGCCGGGCGAGCCGGCGCTGGAGGCCGCTGAAGGAGAAGGGCTGGAACTGGCGCTGGCCAGGCTGCTGCGGTCGTCCTGGTCCGAAGCACCACCATTGGACGGCCCGGACGGGGCTGCCGCTGCGGTGAGGACACCGCCCTGGCCGCCGCTGCAGGCGACCGTCAGCTGATAGCCGGCGTAGATCAGGTCCGGGTCCGTGATGTGGGGGTTGGCGTGCCACACCTGCGCCCAGTCGCCTGCCGCGCCGCACAGTTTCTGTGCTATCCCGGACAGCGTGTCACCGGGCCGGATGACATAATCGCGCGGCGATGTCTTCGCTGAGGTCGTCGCGGCCGGCTGCTGCGCGACCGGGCCGGACCCGGCCACCTGGCTGCCCCCAGTGACGCCGAGCGAGGCCAGCAGCGCGTTGAAGGACTCGCCTTCGCTGGTGGGGTAGGCGTACTGCCCGGCGGCATGCGCAGCCGACTCCCCGTCCCCGGGCGGTGCGGCCCAGCCGAGCTCGATCCCGGAGCCGCCGCCGTTGGCGCGGCCGATGTACTGCCCGGCCCTGACCTGCTGGCCGACTCCGACTGCCGCGGTGATGTCCTCGGCGTAGTACACGTACTGCCCGGCGTCCAGGCGGATGCCCAGGAACACCCCGCCGGGCCACCCGCTGTTGTCGACGTTGACGACCGTGCCCGAGCCCAGTGCGTACAGCGAACCGGACCCGGTGAAGTCGACGCCCTGGTCTACCCTTTCGTGGACCAGGCCCGCGCCGATCGGGTTGACGTAGCCGGGCGATGATCCGGCGGAGGCGTCGAGCACGGTCACGGTGGTGGCGTGGGCGGGCGTCCGCACCGCGGCATGCGCCTGCGGCGCAGTGGCGACCAGCGCGCCGGCGATCGCCATCGCGGGGGCGGCCCGGCCGGCCTTCTCCGCGACCTTCTCCACTTGCGACGGGGTGGTGTGCCGGCCGGTACGCCGGATCTTCCGCGACCGGCGGTGCGTGTGCATGGAACCCACAGAACTCCCGGGGTTAGGTCCTCGCCCGCCTGCTGGTGGTCCCGCGGGCGGGCCTGCCGGCGAGCATTTGCCGGTACTGTGCGCCACCGATGCCGGGTTTCCGGCGCCGTTGGCGGAATGTGCCGTCTGCGGCAGCATGGCAGCAACAGTCCGGGCGTGCAGCTGAATCGACATATTTCTGTAACCCCTCTGTGATGTTTCAGCTCACCCGGCGCAGTCGCTGAAAACACCTGTGATCGTGACCGGCCATGACCTCAGATACGCCGACGCGCGCTTCGGGCGGCACGCCGGGATGGCGGACGTGCTCGGCGGGCGAATGCTCCAGGAGCCCATCCAGAACGCAGGTCCGGTAGAACCCGGCTACGACGGAGAACCGCCGGGAGACGGTGGAGGGCTTGAACCGGCGGATCTCTTGCATCCACCGGATGTACAACTCCAGGTGCGGCCGCTGGGCGGCCAGCGGGTCCAGGCCGCGCTCGGCGCACCAGGCCAGGTAGCAGCACAGGTCGGATTCGGTGTGTTCGCGAGAGGAGCCCTTGAAACGGGCCAGGTGGGCCGCTATTGCCAGGCGTAACCGACCGGTGAACGGCTCAGGAGGATCGCTGGCCGCCGGGGCCCGCTCGGTGAAGGTGATCATGCCCCGACACTGCAGCGGCTCACGAACTCCGTGAGGCTAACCCAGCACGCACCTGACGGCATGAGGGTACGTGCTACCTGACAGCTCCGGACGGGCTGCTTACCTGGCTGAGTGCCCGGGCAGCAGGGGCCGCATAAAGGTCCGCTCATAACGGAGTACGCACCCGCTCTCGTCCCTGATACGGTCTGCCTCGATGAAATTCGGGTCACTGCCGAACAGGGCACGGTACTGCTCGTAGGCGGCAAGGCTGGGAAAGCTGAACAGCGCCAAGGCCCTATCGCTAGCTCCCTCGGCCGGCAGGAAGTAGCCATGATGCATGCCGCCATGCGAGTCGACCAGCTCGATCCACCGACGGCCGAAGCGCTCAAAGGCGCCGATCTTTGCCGGATCGATGACGTACTCAACCACGCAAGTGATCATGCCCCAGGCTAGCGGCGTCCGCTTCCCAGCAGAGTCGGCCACCGGGTCGGCGGCAGATGCGGGGCGTCCCCGCGGGGACGCTTCACGCAATTGCGGCACGCGTCCCCGCGGAGACGCTGACAGCCGCTATCCCGGTCACCGGGCCGGAAGGCAACAGCTCGACTGCCCGATCGCGGCATGACAGCGCGTCCGATGCGAGCAGAGTGGCCCATGCCGGCTACTGCGGGCATGCCACGATGGGACACGGAACCGGTAAATCTGGACGCGATGCTGGCCCGTTTTGCTGAGCGCTGGTCGCCGAAGAAGATTGCCCAGATCAACGACTACGACGTTCGCATCGTGAAGGTCCAAGGTGAGTTCACCTGGCATAAGCATGCCGACACCGACGAGTGGGCAATCACGCGGACTGGTCAACGTTAGCGGCACCGTAGGGCTCTCAGCTAGTACCGCAGAGCAGCCTGACGAGCGCAGGAAACACCAGTTCAGAGAGTGTGCGAGTTCTGGCACGGCACAGGCACGTCTACCCGCAGAAAACGACCGGTAGGCGCGTTCTGCGCGGGGCCCGGCTCGGCGGGCTGATCCGCGAATACGCCCAGGTCGCATAAGGTGACATAGTTTTCGCCACCCGCAGGCTGCGACGCCTTGCTTGACGGCAGGGCGGATTGTCGTCGGACCCGTCCTTCTGGAGGGTTCGCCCGGCAGGAAGCGGAGGGTCAGGCCGGGGCCTGTGCCCCCACCACCAGGCGGGCGGCTTCCCGGGCCGGCGTTATCAGCAGACCGTTGTCAGCGGGCAAGAGCGCCTGGTACAGATCGTC
>Ga0306923_10008467_pt1 | contig 10319 bp, 8 predicted proteins | sample sta12Can44000108_FD_203841 | JGI IMG/M metagenome (GOLD analysis project Ga0306923, IMG submission 203841) | Lab enrichment of tropical soil microbial communities from Luquillo Experimental Forest, Puerto Rico - statanox.12C.anox.44.000.108 (v2)... | ecosystem: Environmental > Terrestrial > Soil...
CCGCTGACCTCATCATCGGCCGGCCTCGGCGCCGATCAAAGCACTCGCCCGCTTGGTCAGGCCAAAGAACCGCGGGCCCGACCAATGCGCTCCGGTGATCCGCTCGGCAATCACGGTCAGCGAGCGACAATGCTGGCCCTCATATTCGAACCCGTCTTCGCGAACGAGGACGGTGTGGGTGTGTCCGCGCCACTGGCGCACCAATGTCGTGCCTGTCCTCAGCATGATACCGGGATCGGAGGACCCGCTGCCCTTCTCGAACTCTCGGGCCAGCGTCTGCAGGCGACGCCGCTGCGCCCGGCTCGTGCCGCGATGGGTTTCCTCTTGCAGCCGATGAGCAAGAGCTCGGATCAGCAGATCGCGACTGAGACCCGGAGGAGGTTCCGTGCGATGGACTTGGCGCCAAGCCAGCCGCAGATCCTGCTTCGATCGATCGACCAGTCCGATAATGTCGCCTTCGAGCTTGGCGATGTCCGCACGGCGGGGTTGATTTTTCCGGTCACGGCCGCGACCGGGAACGGGCGAGGGCCCGCCAGAGTTCTGGCGAGCCAAAGCCTCGTGGAATGAAGGTTTCATACGATTGCCGGTCCGTTGATGCGGTAGACGCGGCCGCGTTTCTCTTTGGCCGAGGCAATCGTGAGCCCGAGCTTCTTCTTCAGCGTTCCGGAGAAGACACCGCGCACGGTGTGGCGCTGCCACCCCGTGGCGCTTGCCACCTCATCGACGGTTGCCCCCTCGGATCGCCGCAGCATGGCGATCACCTCGTCCTGCTTGGAGGGGCGCTTTGCATCGGGTTGCGGCTCCGGGTCCGGCAACGCTTCAATGCCGGACCACAGCTGATCGATCAGCGCCTCGCGATCGCCGACTTTCCTCCTCTTTTCGACACCGGGCAGCGCATTCCACAATGCCAGGAGCCGCTTGCCGCTAAGCGGCGCGGCGTGTAGTTCCTCATTCGACGCGACGGCAATCTCGCCGTCATCGACTGTGGCTGGCGCCTCGCGGCACAGCGTAATCCCGTCATTGCCGATGATGTAGATGCGCATGGGTGGGTTCTCCTGGTTGCACCCGGCGGCGGACCCCGCCGGTGACGCACACTCACGCTCTCTTTGCCGAGCAAAGCCAGTCTATTCTGGGTTAATCTGCTGGCGTTATTGGGCCACAGCCGAGGGTTTCGGCCTAGTAGAAGTGCGCAGATCGCGATGCCCTGAACGAGTCCGGCAGCATGAATATCCCCGTGCGGCACCACTGGCGGACAAAGCCACTGTCGATGCTCCGAATTCGCGCACCAGGCTGAAAGCCGCTGGAGCAAACGCGTAGGCGCTCTTGGGCAATCCCGATTATTAGCGCGAGGCAGTGACAAGCCGCCGGTCGGCGTCCGAGTGGCCCAAGGAATGTCCGGCCTGCGATGCCATCATTGTGCGCGGCGTGATCCTGGGCCAGAGTCGGCCCGAGACTGCATCCTCGCCTCATCGATCTTCTCTTGGCGGGCAGGATGCTGCTCGACCGGCTCATCGCGCGTTACGATTTTGCGGTCTTCAGCCGCGCCGCCGCTGATGCCACCCCCGGCGCTGCGATAACGCCGGTAGTGCTGTTTCCGCAGTGACAACGGCCCCGGCGATTTCGCCGACGCGTTCACGGTGGCGATCGCCAGCCGTAATTCGTATTTGATCGACGCCAATCGATCTAAGCCTGACTGTACCGGACGTCTTATCTGGAAAATCTTGTAGCCGGGCTACTTCTGCGGCTGCCCGGTTCGATGGTTCATTCCGCGGCGCTCGCCGTCTTCGTTCGCTCTCGCATCATCGCTAGAAGATCGCCGACTTGACCGCCATGCCGCTGAATCACCGAGGCGAATTCCGACCGTTGCGTCACCAGCATGCTGATGCCGTCGATGATACGTCGTTGATCTTGAAGGAGTCGTGGTCGGTGATGAGTCGCCAATCGGCCTTGATGGGTGCATCGCCGTTCGGGCTGACGATATCAGTCGAAACGATGGTCCCGCTCTCGTCGGTTCTACTGCCGCGTACCTTGACGTTTCGCTGCTGAAGTTGGAGAGCCGGGTGCCATAGACAAAGAACACGTAGTCCTCGAATAGCTTCAGAAATTCATGCTGCTCTTGCTTGCTCGCGCTACGCCAATAACGGCCTAGAACAAAACGGGCGATGCCGGGACCGTCGAAATCTGCCAGGTACAATTGGCGAAATCGCGTCAGCCGCTCGGCGCCCGGAACCTTCTTGCTAAGAACCTCGACCGTCTGGCCCCAGAGTTGGTTCATAAAGAGGCTCGCGTCACCGGCAACGGCATCCGACGCGGTGGTCCACCGCCACGCCGACCCGATCAGCAGCAGCATGATGCGTTTCTACGTTGGGTCTACCTGACGTCATTCGGCTGTTTGTTTAGGGAAAGTCTGAACAAGAAGCTGGGTAGGCATCCGCCCTTGGAATTGCAGCAACTAGTGACAGTGCGGCAGTTGCGGGTGTCATCATTGGTGCGGCATTTGCGACGTCCGCAACCCATTAGTGTGGATGGTCAGGACGACCTCGCGTGTCGCCCACCGGTCGTTTCGGAGGGTCAGCAGAACACCCCCTGCGGCGCACAGTAGAGGACGATCGCGTGTACAATTCATAAATCTGGCGAATATCGCCGCATACGTGGTCCCACGTATTGTCCTGGTGCCGCTATCAGGGCGAGCATCTGGGGAATTCCAATTGAGCAAGGCTCCGATGGATTTCGGCGTCGACACAATCAGTTCCCGGCTGGACCTGATCACCTGGGATGACTTCCGGCGGTCGAACGGGGCCATCATGAGCGGCGGAACGCTGGTCGGTGGCCGGCCGGCGTTCGCGGGTCGGCATTTTCTAGGGAGCGCCGACTTTCTGCGGGGCCACCGGGAAGCCACCGACTGCAAGACCATCCCCGGTCCGGAAAATCTTTCGAATCTTACGCTGCTCACGCCGCTGATCGCGCCGATGCAGGCGGCGTTCTCCGACCGCCAGCGGATCACCGACGAGCTGGGAAACTTCTACGGCGCAATCGACGCTAAGGCGTTGTGTAACCGCTTGGCGGCCGCCCTGCAGTCTTCCGGTATAGCTTCTATTGAGCCATGGTTCCTGTCGGGGGTTAGATAGATGGGCTGGATGAGGCGTCGCGAACTACTACTCCTGGTAGGGGGCGCGGCGACCGCGTCCCGCGTCTCTCGCGCGCAGCAGAAGGCGATGCCAGTGATCGGCTATCTCAGCAGCCAATCGGCCGAGGCGCTCGCGCCAATCCTGCCGGCATTCCGCGATGGCCTCAAAGAGGCGGGCTATATCGAAGGGCGCAATTTCAGCTTCGAATTTGCCTGGGCGGCGGGCCAATACGACAAATTGCCGGCCCTTGCCGAGGATCTGGTGTGCCGGGAGGTCTCCGTCATCGTCGCGTCCGGAGGTGCTGTCGCCGCACTTGCGGCCAAGGCTGCGACCTCGACCATCCCGATTGTCTTCGCGATCGGCGACGACCCAGTCCAATACGGCCTGGTGGGCAGTTTCAACCACCCTGGTGGTAACATCACGGGTATCACGCTGTTCATGGCGATGCTGACGCCAAAGCGGCTGGAGTTCTTGAGCGAGGCGGCGCCTGCCGCGGCGCTTGCTATCCTCATCAATCCCCGCAATCCGAACGCCGAAAGCGAAGCGAAGAACGCACAGGCGGCAGCACAGCAAATAGGCAGGGAATTGCGCATGCTGACTGCGAGCAACGAAGGCGAGATCGATGTGGCCTACGGCAGCATCGCGCAACAGCCGGGTGCAGCGGTGATGATCGCCACCGATCCGTATTTTTTCGTTCGACGAGACCGGCTGGTCGGCCTCGCAGCCCGCTACGCCTTGCCGTCGGTCTATTTCCATCGGGCGTTTGCGACCGCCGGAGGCCTGATCAGCTACGGCGCGACGGTGACCGACGAGAACCGCATCGCAGGGCAATATACGGGCCGAATTCTTGCGGGCGAGAAGCCGGGCGATCTGCCGATCCTGCAACCGAGCAAGATCGAGCTGATCGTCAATCTCAAAACGGCGGCAGCGCTCGGCCTCACCGTGCCGCCGTCGATCCTCGCTCGCGCCGACGAGGTCATCGAGTGATGCGCTTTGTCGTTCTCGTTGCCCTCGTCGTCTGCGCCTCAATTCCGGCATTCGCGCAGGTGGCCAAAATGCCGCTTGTCGGGGTGTTGCGCATCAACACGCTGGCTACCAACGAGCCGGGTGCCTCGATGCTCCGTAAGGCGCTGGCGGCCGTCGGTCGGGTGGATAACCATAACCTCCGTCTTGAGTTTCGGCTCGCCGAGGGTGACCCCGAGCGTTACCCTGCACTGGCCGAAAGGCTGGTGCAGGACGGCGCGAGCGTCATCATTGCCTACGGCACGCCGCCGGTGCGTGCAGCGCAACAGGCTACGACGGCGATCCCGATCGTGGCCGTCGCATACGACCTCGTCGACGCCGGATTCATCACCAGCCTGGCCAAGCCCGGTGGCAACATCACCGGGGTCAGCATCCTCTCCCCCGAGCTCGGTACCAAGAAACTCGACATCCTGAAAGAGATCGTGCCGACGGCACGACGCTTTGGCGTATTGACGGAGCCCGCTCTCAAATCACCTAAGTGGCGGCAGGCCATGGCCGACACAGCCCGCATGCTAAGCGTCGAGCTGCAAACCATCGATGTCAGCGGTCCCGCCGATTTTGCCTCGGCATTTGCCTCGTTCAAGGTTGGAGGCGCCGAAGCCCTGATCTTGTCCAACACAGCCACGCAATTCAGCTTCCCCAACGAGCTCGGCGCGTTGATCCGGCAGGAGAGGCTTCCGGCGATCGGTGAGTTTCGCCACATGGCCGAGGGCGAATGCGTGGCTAGCTATGGCTACAGCCTGACCGAGCTCTATGCCACCGTCGCGGAGCTCACCGACAAGTTGCTCAAAGGGGCGCGGCTGGCCGAAACCCCGGCTCACCAACCGACTAAGTTCGACTTAGTGATCAACCAACAAAGGGCGCGCGCGATCGGCATCGAGATCCCGCCAGCGATCCTGGCTCGCGCCACTGAGGTGATCGAATAGTAACCGCCTTCAGAGTGAATGGCCGTTCCTGTCCGCCCGAAGCGCCCCGACCAGTTCGGGGGAATGGCCGGTGTGGGGCATGAAGAGCGGTAGCCGCCGCCACCGTTGGGTGGCTGCTGTCAGTTCGGTCAAGGGACCTTCGCCTCCACGCACGGCTACGGGCGAGAGGCGCCGATTCTGGCCGTCGCCGGACCGCAATGGAACGGCGAGGCCCAACCCTCAAGAGACATTTTAGGCGACACCAGCGGATCGTCGGGTTGACCAGAAAGCGGTCATCCGCGTCAGGCTGCTCGACATGCCGACGGCCCGCTCACGTCAACTCATCTAGCAGCCCCTTCGCCTCTTTCAGATCGACGGTGTTGAAGCCCTCGGTGAACCAGCCGTAGACGGGCGCAAGAAGTTCGCGCGCCTCGGCCCGCCGGCCCTGTTCGCCCCACAGCCGGGCGAGGCTCGTCGCCGCGCGCAGCTCGTAAGATTTGGCCTGCTGATTGCGCGCGACACGCAGTGCCTCATGGAACGCGATTTCGGCCTCTTCAAGCCGGTTGAGACCGAACAACGCGATGCCTTCGAGACGATGAAGTTCCGCCCCCCATCGGCGCTGGCCCGTACTTTCTTCTGACTCCAGCCCGTCCCTCGCCGCGGCAAGTGCCGCTGTGTACTCGCCCTGTCCCGCGAGAGCTTCCGCCAATCCGGCGAGGCCGTAGGGGCGCGACCGCGTCGCGCCGAGCCGGCCCGCAAGCCCCTCGCGCAAGCAGGCAACCGCTTCGTCGAATGCCCCCTGCGCGCTCAGGCCGGCGCCCCGCAGAAACCGTGGCTCCTGCGTGAACGCAAGTCTTTGCTCGGCTGCAAGCGCCTCGGCCGCGTTGATCTGTTGCAACGCCAATTCCGGCTCACCGCGATCGAGGTGAAGCATCGCATTGTTAATCAAGGCTAGTTGGAGGCTGAACGGGTGCGCGATGCGGTTGGCCAATGCCAAGCCCTCTTTGCCGATCGCTAGCCCCTTCTCGGGATAGCCAAGCGCCCATTCGGCCTGCGCGCCGATAACGCCAGCGCACACACCGGGATCGTGCCCGCCGTAAAGCAGCCGGTGCAGACGGTGCCGCTCGGGGTCATAGAGCCGCCGCCCCGCCTCGCAGTGATCGCGGGCGGCCGCCGGCTCACCGGCACGCACATAAGTCGTCCACGCGCTGTGATGCGCCTGCAGACGCAATCCATCGTCTGCGGTGCCCGCGGTCAATTGCAACAGCCGGTCCGACAGTCCGCGGGCGGCGATCAGCCTGCCGGAACCAGCGGCCGATTGCCAAAGGCCCTGGACCGCCGTGAACAGCTGGTGCGTCTCACCCCGCTGCTCCGCAAGCTCGCAGGCGCGAGTGTAGGCGTTGGTGGCGTCGGCGGATATATACCCTTTGGCTGTAAACAACGACGGGCCGCGGGCGAGTTGTAGTTCGATCTCTTGCGCATCCCGATCCGGTCCTTCGGGTAGTGCTGCCAGTGTCGCGAGACCGCGCTCGAAATGTCGTATCGCTTCGAGATGCGCCAACCGCGCCGCGGCATGCCGACCGGCCTTGAGCCATTGATCTACGGCTCGCCCAATATCTCCGGCTGCGGTCAGATGATGGGCCAGGAGTTCTGGCTGGCGCTCGACGAGATCGGCGAAATGCTGCTCCAGCACCGCCGCGACACGGGCGTGCAATTCCTGGCGCCTGCCGCGCAGCAAGGTACCGTAGGCGGCGTCCTGCACGAGCGCGTGCTTGAACAGGTAGGACGATTGCGGCGCGACGCCGCGGCAGAAAAGGAGCCCAGCCTCGGCGAGCCGGTTGAGCCCGGCCAGCAGCTCGGCGGTAGCGCGCTCCGCCACCGCTTCGATCAGGTCGTAGCCGAACTCGCGGCCGAGCACCGCGCCGATTTGTCCGACCTCCTTGCCGATCGGCCCGAGCCGATCGAGCCGTGCGATCAGCGAGGCGTGCAAGGTCGCGGGGATCGCAAACTCAGGCAGCGGGCTCGCTGTCGGCACCGCGGCGATCCGGTTGTCACGGTCGCCGGTTTCCAGCACCGCTTTGGTCAGCTCCTCGATGAAGAGCGGCACACCGTCGGCGCGCTCGACGATCTCGTTGACGGTCGCGCGGGCGAGGCCTGCATTGGCGGCGAGCCGCTCGACCAGTGCCACGCCGTCATTCTCGCCAAGCCGGTTCAGCGCCAGTGTGGTGAGATGCGGCTGGCCACTCCAGGCGTGCTGTAACTCGGGACGGAAGGTGATCACGAGCAGGACCGGTAGTCGCGATACGCGGTCGAATGTCAGATCGAGCAATTCGCGCGAGGTCGGGTCGATCCAATGCGCATCCTCGAAAACGAACAAAACGGGCCGGCGGCGCGTTAAGGCTTCGAGCTGGTGCAGCAGCGCTTCGAACAGGATTTCACGCTTGCGCTGCGGGCTGAGGTTGAGCGCGGCAGCGGAACTCGGCAACGACAGCAACTCGGCCAATAGCTCGATTTCGTCGGCGCTGTGCGCCCCGGCTGCGAGCAATGCGCGCAACTTGTCGATCTTCTGCTCGACCGTGTCGTCACGCGCGAAGTCAGCGGCGCGTTCGAGCTGGGCGATGAACGGGTAGAGCGCGCTGTCCTGATGGTAGGGCGAACAGAAATATCGCAGTCGGGTGTGCGACTCGCTCTCGATGCGGTGCGATAGCGCCGCAGTGATGCGGGATTTGCCGATCCCTGGCTCGCCCGACAGCAGCACCGCCCGCCCCTCGCCGGCCTTCGCCTGCTGCCAGCGGCGCAGCAGCTGGTCGAGTTCTTCGTCACGGCCGACGAGCGGCGTCTCCTCCGAGCGCAATGCCTCGAAACGGCTCAAGACGCCGCTTGCGGCGACCACGCGCCAGGCGTGCTGCGGCTCGGCAAAGCCGGCGAGCGCCTGCGGCCCGAGTTCCTCGATCTCGAATAATGCGCCGATCTGCCGGCGTGTGCTCTCGGCAATGACGAGCGTACCCGGTTGGGCCAGCATCTGCAGCCGGGCGGCGAGGTTCGGCGTCTCGCCGACCACCCCGCGCTCCTGCGCCGCCCCCGCGCCGATCAGATCGCCGACCACGACGAGCCCGCTGGCGACGCCCAGCCGCACCTTCAGCCGCTCCGGCGCCTCGAGCCGGGCGACCGCCTCGATGACCGCGAGCCCGGCGCGTACAGCCAGCTCGGCATCATTTTCGTGCGCCTCGGGATAGCCGAAATAAACGAGCACCCCGTCGCCCATGTATTTCGCGACAAAGCCGGCAAAGCGGCTGACCGCATCGGCGACGCAGCGATGATAGGCGCCCACGATCTCGCGCAGATCCTCTGGATCGAAACGCGTCGAGAGTGGCGTCGAGCCGACCAGATCGCAGAACATCACGGTCAGCTGGCGCCGCTCGGCATCGGCGGGAATCCATGCGCCGGCGACTGCCGCTGTGACGGCGACGGTGGGCACCGAGGCGCCGAGCGCGGCGATGGCACCCAGCAGCTTGCGCCGGTGGCCGACCGCTGCAACGCCAATCTCCCTGAGATCTTCCGATGTCAGCTTCGGCAGCACCTCCCAATCGATCTCGTTGTCGCGGAAGGCCGGCGCATAGCGCTCAAGACCCAAACCCTGCAGCCACGCCGCTATATCCATGCGGTGATCCCCGGCTCCACCGAGAGGCAGCTCCACTTGTTCTAGGATATCGCTCTGCCCGCCGACCTGCCAGCGGCAGCGCTGAAATAGGCGCAACGTTGGAGATCGTGGACTTCGTCAGGCAATGACCGCTTTCGAAGCTTGGGCATCGCAGGTCGGGCAAATCGGGAACGGAGCCCGCGACCCGGCGCCGACCTTTACAGGTTTAGTTGAGCCAAGGTCGGGTATGGGGCATCACCGCCCGTTGGGCGGTCGGTTTCGGTCGGCCGAAACCCTAACCGATAGCGGTCGTTCGTCGGACGAGCGGAACCGGCGGGGACGATGCCAGTCATTCGCCGACGCTCCGGTGATCGTCCCGAACGGCAACATGTGGTAGCCTGTATCGATCGCGGTATGATCCATCCGGAAGGTCGGTCCCGACGAGGTCCGCACATGAGCGCGACGCCTGATAGCACTTTAGCCGATCCCGAGCAGCTCATAGCCGATCTACAACGTCAGCTTGCCGAGCGCATAGCCGAGCGTGACGAGGCGCTCGACCAGCAGACCGCGACTGCCGAGGTCTTGCAGGTCATTAATTCCTCACTCGGCAATCTTGCGCCGGTGTTCGATACGATGCTCGAAAAGGCGCTACGGTTGTGCGACGCTGCATTCGGCTTCATGGCCACTCTTGATGGCGAACTAGTCCGTGTTGTAGCCGAACGCGGCATCCCTGCCGAACTGTCCGAATATCACCGCGACCCATATCCAGTTGCGCCTGGCACCCCTATCCACCGCTTCCTGCATGGAGCGGAAGCTATCCACGTCGTCGACACGGTTGACGATCCCGACACCTGGTCGGGTGCCTCACCGAGGCGGCGGCCATACGTTGAGCTTGGCGGCGCAAGGAGCCTTCTCGCCGTGCCGCTCCGCAAAGACGGTTCCGTGCTCGGCTGCTTTGTAATCTATCGGCAGCATATGCAGCCCTTCTCGGACAAGCAGATCGCGCTGCTCCAGAGCTTTGCCGCGCAGGCGGTAATCGCGATGGAGAATGCTCGACTGCTCGGTGAATTGCGCCAGAGAACAGAAGAGTTGACGCGCCGCGAGGCCGCATTGCGCAACAGTGAAGAGCGCTATGCGCTGGCGATGCGGGCGATCAATGAAGGCGTCTACGAATGGGATGTTGCCACGAGCGAGATGTATTATTCGCCGCGGGTCTGCGAATTGGTGGGGCTCCAGGCGTCCGAGCTGCGGACGATGATGGACTGGACCGACCGCATCCACCCCGATGATCGCCAGCCGTTCAAAAAGGTTATTGTCGCGCATTTCAAGGGAGAAACCGACCGGCTAGAGGCCGAGTATCGCTACCGCCACGCTGATGGCAGCTGGCACTGGGCGCGGCAGCATGGCATCGCGCTGAAGAACGAGGCGGGCCGCGCCTATCGGGTCGTCGGCTCAACCGGCGATATTACCGACCGCAAGGCAGCCGAGCAGGCCCTGCGAGAGGCCTTGGAGCAGCAGACGGCCACCGCCGAGGTATTGCAGGTCATCAATAGCGCGCCTGGCGAGCTCGCGCCCGTGTTCGACGCAATGCTCGAAAAGGCGATGCGGCTCTGTACCGCAGCC
>Ga0306923_10008469_pt1 | contig 10319 bp, 9 predicted proteins | sample sta12Can44000108_FD_203841 | JGI IMG/M metagenome (GOLD analysis project Ga0306923, IMG submission 203841) | Lab enrichment of tropical soil microbial communities from Luquillo Experimental Forest, Puerto Rico - statanox.12C.anox.44.000.108 (v2)... | ecosystem: Environmental > Terrestrial > Soil...
ACGCATCGATTGGCGTCTTTCGGACTCAACGCTCGTGGTGGAAATTGAAGATAGCGGCCTTGGCATCGCCAACACCGATAATTTGTTTGTTCCTTTCTATACCACCAAACCCGCAGGCAGCGGCGTTGGGCTGGCACTTGCGCAGCAGATTGCACGCGCACATGGCGGCGAGATTCGCTTGATCAACCGCGAAGACTCCACGGGGGCACGCGCAACGATCCGGTTGCCGATTGCATGGGGAACGACCTAGACAAACGCGTTGAGCGAAGAGTGCCCCTGGGGACTGATCTCAGTCGCAACCACGCAATTTCGTCCCTGGTTCTTGGCCTCATAGAGAGCGGCATCTGCAATCTGAATCATCGCCTCGTGATTCGTCGGGTAACCCGCCGCCACGCCGAAACTGGCTGTAACAGAAAAGGTCTTGTCGCCTTCTCCGACGATCACGGTCGACTCCAGCGTTTTTCGAAGCTGCTCTGCACGAACGCGCGCCGCCCCAAAATCCGACCCGGGCAGAATCAACAAGAATTCTTCTCCGCCGTAGCGGCCTACCCAATCGTAGCTGCGCACAGCCCGCTGGAAGATCGCGCCGGTTTCTTTGAGTGTCAGGTCGCCTGCCATGTGCCCCATCGTGTCGTTGATCCGCTTGAAGTAATCCAGATCTACGAGGATGATGCTCAGGGGCGTTCCGTCTCGCTGAGATCGGTCCACCTCCCCCTGCAGTCGCTCAACCATGATTCGGTGGTTCCACAGGCCGGTCAAACCATCGTGCTCCGCAAAATGGCGCATCTGCTCCCGAGTTCGAACCAACTCTGTCTTTTCGCGCTCCAGATCGACAGTGCGGCCCTTCACGGCCTCTTCCAGAATTCGTTTCTGCTTCATCAGTTGACCCACACGCGAACGCCATGCATACACAAGCGTCACAAGCGCCCACAGCGCAAGGCAAATCTGCATGGCTCTGTTCTGCCACCACAGCGGAACGATTGTGAATGACAACGATGCCACTGGCGATACGGCGCTCCCCGCCGCATTCACAGAAACCACGTCAAAGCGATACTTTCCGGGTGACAGATGTCGATACCGCACCGTCGTCTCGTGCGTATCTTCCCAGCCGGATCCCTGTTCCCCGATCAGACGATAACGGATTCCGATGTCCTGCGTATTTTTGAATGACAGCAATGCCATCGAAACCACGAGGGGACTTGAACTCCACTTCACCGTCGATCCCTCGGTGACCGGCATATTTCCCAGCATCACCTGCGAAAACACGGGAGGAGGAGACGAACCCGCGAGCGCGGCCTTCGGCTCGATCAGGTGGCTCAATCCGCCGGACGTGCCAATCCACATGCTCCCGTCGCGATCCTCGGTCATTGCGTTGCTGTCGGTGTCGTTCCAGATGAGCCCATCGTCCTGGGTAAAGCTCCGCCAGCGAAAGCCGTCGTACACGGTCACGCCGGCATCTTCACCCACCCAGAGCCAGCCGCGCCGATCAACGACAAGAGACACCACTTCCTGCGAAAGCAGCGGAGGGTGGGCAATATGCTCGGCCTCAACAATGCGATATGCATTCACGCGGATCCGCATAAGATCCTGCGATGGACCAGCAACCCACAGGTTGCCTTTCCAGTCAGCGGCAATCTCGTCTGGCCGAACCCCATACTTTCCTGCGTCAATACGGTGCCAACCGCTCTTGTCCTTCACGAACAACCCTTGATCTGAGGTGACCCAGACGCGTCCGTCGGGATCGAGGCAGATGCTCGGGATTCGTAGCGACCGGCCCGGAAAGGCTGCATCGGTCACCAGCTCGGGCTGACGTTTCCTTGCCGCGGGATCAACTTGATAGAGCCCGCGCGCTGTAGCGATCCAAAGCCTGTTTGGACCGGTCGCCATGGCGTACACGGGGGGCAATGTCCATTGGGTGCCGGAGAGCGTCTTCGGATCGATGCGCGTCAGGCTTCCGGCCGCGCTTCCTATCCAGATAGCGCCATCCTTGCTCACCTCAAGCGAGCCGGCTCGCGAAATCTGGATTCCCGATTGTTGCCAGATCCTCGGATTGTTTCCTCCCTCCGGAATCCAGTTCAGCCCCGACTCGGTCCCGATCCACAACCTGCCCTGATGGTCCCGCTTGGAAGCCCAAACGAGGTTATCGCTCAAGCCGTCTTCGGTCGTGTAAGCTTCCCACCGGTCCTCTCCGACCCATCGCAGAAGACCGTGCCCTACCACGCCCATCCAAACGGATCCTTCACGGTCCACGAACAGGTCCTGCAATTCAAAGGCAGAAAGCCCGTTGCGGTCGGTAACCGTGCGCCAGTGGTCCTTCTCCCACAGCGCGAGCGAAGAGCCGCGCGAAGTCAGTATGCGGCCCTGCGAATCTTCTGCGAGTTCCGGGTAGGTCTCTGAAATTGCCGGAGCGGGAAGGTCGCGATTCTCGAAGCGACTCCCGTCAGGCCACATCTCCACAATGTGCAGTTCGCTGCGCATCCAGATGTGCCCGTTGCGAGAGGTCATCAGCGTCTTCCACTCTGTTTCCGGAAGGCCAAGCGCCGCGCCCATCTTCATGGTTTTGCCATTGTGCAGCCGGCAGAGGTCTTTGTCGCAGCCGTACCACAGCGAACCATCGGGCCCGTAGAGCACGCTCCAGATGTAGCTGCCCTCCAGGTTCATGAGCTCTGCAACCCACTTGTCCGGGCCCTGGTTCCGCAACAGCACGCCTTTGCTGCTGCTGGCTGTCACCACCTGATCGGGCCTGTTCGACGTGAAAGTAGTACCGGTCGGGTGGAAGAACTCATTGATTGAAACTGGCAGCGCGACCTGAACGAATTGACCGTCTTTCCGCTGTATGTAGGTACCCACCGTAGTTCCAACCCAGAGTGTTCCGTCCGTGCTGGTGAAGATGGTGTCGATGATCCGCTCCCGAATTCCCTCCGCCGCGCCATACCTCTGAAAATGGCCGCCATCGTAACGGTAGAGCCCGTTCTGGGTGCCGACCCAGAGGTAACCAGCGCGGTCTTGGCCAAGGCAGTTGATTCCCAGGCCTTCTGTGTATTCACGAAAGCTGTATCGCTGGGCCAGACACGTCGAAGCAGCAAGAAAGAGGCACACAAAGGCGATGGCAGCTCGCCTAAATGTGCTCTCCGGTCTGGATTTGAGATTCCGCAAAGTCCGTTCTTTCCAGCAACTTGGAATCGAGGTGTGCGGGGCGCCTGCCCCTTTTCGCCGAGCTGTCCACGGCTACGGCTCGAGTGGTCGGCGTGCAGCGCTGCCCGATTCCTCGCTTTTGTTGAACTCAATATAGTGCTGGTGCGAATGGCGCAGAATGCCACTTTCGTCTAAACCATTGTGGGACAAAGGTGCAGGGGCTAACTTCAGGAACCTGAACAGGATAGAGGAAGTTGTATCGAAACGGAACACCTGCAGGCGCTAGTCGCAAACAAGCGCTCCCTCTGGGAAGCTCGATTCCGGCTGACTGTCGGGTGGTGAATCCAACGACGGATCCATGGAAAAGAATTCATTCACGCGTGCGAGAACCTCCTGGCCGCTCCGCGCCTGGTAGATCGCAGCGCGAAGCTTGGACCCGCCAGGCACACCATGAGTGAACCAGGTCGCGAACTGTTTCATCTTGCCGGCTGTCTCCCCGAGCCGTGCATCTCGTGGCAGATCTTTCGTCGCCTCCGCCTCATCCAGAAGCATCTGGAAGTACGCATGGATCATGCGATAGCGGTCGTCAAACGACGGCTTGTCATAGCTTCCCGTCGCGGTGTATTGCGCAATCTGTCTGAAGATCCACGGATTCGCCGCCGCAGCGCGACCAATCATGACCGCATCGCATCCGGTCCGGTCCACCATCGCAGCAGCGTCTTCCGGGGTTCGAATGTCGCCGTTGCCGATCACCGGAATACCGACGGCCTGCTTGACCTCCGCAATCCACTCCCACCGCGCCTGGCCGCTGTATCCTTGCTCGCGCGTTCTCGCATGCAGTGCCACGGCATTCAGGCCTTCGCCTTCTGCCATCCGCGCAAGTTCCACACATACGATCTGCGTATCGTTCCAGCCCATTCGGAACTTTACGGTGAAGGGAATCGTCACTGCCCGCCGCACGGTTTTGAAAATCTCTCCGATGCGCGGCAGGTCGCGCAGCAGCCCCGAGCCCCCGTTGCAGCCCACAACCCTCTTCGCCGGACAGCCAAGATTCAGATCCACCGTGTCGAAGCCGGTATCCTCGACGATCCGCGCGGCTTCCGCCAGCGTCGCGGGATTCGATCCGAACAATTGGGCGCCGATTGGGTGCTCGTCGTCATAGAACGTGAGGTACCGCTTGCGCTTGGTCTCCCGCATCCGCGAAAGTCCGTCCGCTGACGTGAACTCGGTCATCAACAGCCCACACCCAGACTGCTGGTTGGTAAGGGTCTCTTCGACGGCTGTGGCAGATCCCTGATCCCTGACCCCTGCCGGGGTACCCCGCGAGCCGATGTTGCTCGTTGGGGTGGCTGATCCCTGAAAGAGGCTGGCATGCCGGATAAACCTCCGGAACACAGTGTCCGTCACTCCCGCCATGGGAGCGAGTACCGTCGCGGGTGCAACGACCACAGGCCCGAAGCACACCTCCGCCGGCACACGCACGCCTTCGGGCATCTCGTGCTCACTGGGATTGTCCCAGTCCTTCTTCACCGTGAATCCCTTGCCAGCCATGGAACAGCTTTCAGTTCACGGTTCATAGTTGGCTTGGTCAGGGTCGAAATGCAACTCTGAACTGTCAACTCGGAACCGCGCACTGCCTCTCAACGAAGTTGGGCCTCCGCCTTGGCGGAGGCCCAATCCCTTCAACCGCTTGCCGCGCTCTTACTTCGCGGGAGCGGCCTCGCCAGCCTTGGCATACTTGCGGCGGAAGCGCTCCACGCGTCCAGCCGTATCCACGAGGCGCTGCTTGCCAGTAAAGAACGGGTGGCAGTGCGAGCAGATTTCCACGTGGATATCGCCCTTATGGGTCGACCGCGTCTCAAAATTGTTTCCGCAGGCGCAGATCACGCGCACCGCAGCGTAATTTGGATGAATCTTTTCCTTCGGCATCTCTGAAGACAGACCTTTCCTGCAATCTCTCTATCTCATTGTATGGGGATTCACCCTGATTCGCAACGTTGGGAGGCCGACCGATTCTATAAGCCCAGGGCCCAGCCGCATCACGGATCTTGGGAACGGGCAGCTAAAAGCTAATGGCTGAAAGCTGATAGCTGCTTCTCAATTCCCGCTTCCGCCAGAGGCGCCATGATTTCGTACCCGGCGGGAAGCGGATGCACGCCATCCTTGCTCAGCTTCTCAGGCAACCCGTCTCGCTCGTCCTTCATCGCCGAGTGGTAGTCGACATAGACGTGTCCATTCTTAGCGGCGTAGTCTTTGATCCAAGCATTGATCGCGTCGATCTTGGGCGCCGGTGTCAGTCCCGGTTGCCACGGATAATCGAACGCCGGCAGAATCGAGCAGAGAACAACCTTGATGTGGTTTGACGAAGCCATCTCTGCCATCGCGGCAATATTGTCCTCGGTCTGCTCCTGGGTCATCGGCCCCGTGTTTCCGGCAATGTCGTTGGTTCCGGCAAGAATGACCACGACCTTCGGTTGTAGAGCGATCACATCCTGGTGAAACCGAAGCACCATCTGCGGCGTGGTCTGGCCGCTTATGCCCCGGTTGACATAGGGCTTTGCTGCAAACACTCCGCCCGGCGCGTCGAAGTGCCACCCCTCCGTGATCGAATCGCCCATGAAGACAACTCGGTTTTCACCCGGCGCGGGGGCGCCCAGCTTCACATCCGCCTCCTTGAATCGTGCCAGCCAGGGGAAATCGCTAAGCAGCATTGCATCGTGTTTGCGCCAGTACTCGTTGTCGGGATGCTTGAGCGGCGAGGGCGGCGCAGGAACAGGTGGCGCTGCCTGCGTCGGAGGCGGAGCCTTGGTCTCCGGCACGTTCCCCGGCTCCTGGCCGGCAAGCGAGAGCACCTGGCTAGCGCACCAAAGAAGCGGTATTGAAGCAGCAACCACACCAACGGCAGAGCGGAACGTGATTTTGCTCAAGGCGAAGCTGTCCTCCGTATTGACACTCCATCTTAATCCGCAAATACAACGCGTTGTCTCGCTTCGCCTTTTCCACAAATGCGCACATCTTCCGCACCGAAACGCTCTCGTGCCATTTGCGCTAGCCTGAAGAGACAATGAGCGAGTGTTCCATCTGTCATGGTGTTGGTCTGGTCCGCGTAATGTCCGCGACGGGCATTTGGGTCTCTCGCGCATGCGAGTGTCAGGAAGCCGAGCGCGAAGAGCGCCGCCTCGCTGCCGCGCGCATTCCGGAACGCTATCGCCAATACACGCTTGACGGCTTTGAGACCGACTTTCGGGGAGCTGATCGCTCTTTGGGCCGTGCCGCTCTGACGGCGCGAAGATTCGTCGATGAGTATCCGGGAGACACAGGTGGCAAGGGGCTGCTCTTCATCGGCTCCATCGGAGTTGGCAAAACTCACCTCGCGGTCGGCGTCCTGCGTCGGCTCGTCCAGGAGCGCGGAGCGAAGGGGCTCTTCTGTGACTATCGTGAGCTGCTCAAGAACATCCAGAACAGCTACAACCCTCAGGTCAACACCACGGAACTGGAATTGCTGAAGCCCATCTTTGCGGCCGAGGTACTCGTCCTCGACGATCTCGGCGCGCAAAAGCCAAACGAATGGGTGTGGGACACCGTCGCGCTGATCCTCAACACGCGCTACAACGACAAGCAGACCACCATCATCACGACAAACTACACTGATCTCCCCGCAGCCGGCGGAAGCCTCAGCAGCGCCGAGCGCGCCGCCCGCGAGCAGACTCTCGGTGACCGCATCGGCGACCGCATGCGCTCCCGCCTTGCTGAAATGTGCGTCCGTGTCGAAATGACCGGCGAAGACTTCCGCCAGACGGTGAAACGCGCCCGGTTCGGCTGACGGCCGCAGCGCTTTTTCAGCCTTCGTAGTCTCTTCATCCTGAGCGGAGCGAAGGATCTGCTTTTGTCCTTTCCAAAGGCCTTGCTCATCCCGCGACCCTTGCGTAGAATTCGCGCTCTCTGACACAAAATGGAGAAAGCGCAAAAATCTTTGATAATGCCCGAGGTTGTATCTAAGTCTTTTCTCAAGAGGAATTTGCTTGTAAGTTCAATCATAAGAGGAATTTAGAGGTATGCTTGCTGACATCTTATTTAAAATGAGTAATTTGGCTCAAAAGATAGGGGAGGAGGGGTGCAGAAACAATGGCGGCGGGATCGACTTGCCACCCATGAGCATTGCCAGGACCCCGTCGCGGATCCCAGAGCACTCCAAAAGTTTGCAAGAACACCTCAAAGGGAAGTCAAAAACGCACAAAAAACACACTAAAAACATGCAAAAAAGCGTCACCACAAATAGTGCAAGTATTTGCATCCAAACGAAATATATGGACGAGAAGCCAAAATGTCAAAACGCACTTGTGAACCTGCGCACCCCGCCCAGCTGGATCGGGCGTATCCTTAAGCATCAAACGAGAGGCTGAACCAATGCGCAAGACCCTGGAGCTCTTTTCGCTCGGGATGTTGGCCATTCTCTACTGGATGACCTGGGCCGCTGTCAGCGGGCCCAATCGCCTCCCCGATCGAGTACCGACGCACTTCGATATTTCCGGCAATCCCAACGCCTGGGGCTCGCCGCGGATTCTGATCTTTCTGCCGATCGTGGCCACGGGCGTCTACCTGCTGATTACAGTGCTGGCCCTGATACCCGCCACGCGAATCAACCTCCCTGTCCGCGTAACCGCGGCAAACCTTCCGTTCATTCAGGAAAGGACGCGTGACCTGATGAGCTGGATCAAGGTCGAGATTGTTTGCCTGTTCGCGTACGTGCAGTGGTCCATCATCCAAGCCGTGCGCGAGAGGGAATTCCACATCTCGCCGTTGATGCTCCCGTTCTTCCTGGTATGCGTGCTCGGCACGGTTGGGGCATACCTGGTAATCATCGTGAACGGAGCGAAGGCGCGCACAGATTCACCTGGCTCGCGCTGACCGCAAGCTGAGTCGAGAGAAGAACGAGTTCATGCTTCGCTTAGAAAACCCAGGCGCTGGCGAGCACGGCAACTATCGCAGCAACAGTCATGACCTGGTAAGGCAGGTCTTCGCGGCGACGACCGAATGCGCGATTGCGCGACGTGGTCTGAGCGGCATTGACGGGGGAGTATGCCATGGGGTGCCTTTCCACGACTCACGTCGAGACCCGAAGAGCCCGAGCGCGATTGACACCTATTTGGCTACATATTGACTCATTTTTAAATCAAACGAAAGTATTAATTACGCACGTCACCTTTTTCGCCGATTGCAAAACTCACCGACGATGACTCGACGACTTCTCAGCCTTCTGAAGTGGTGGGATCGATGATGCTCTTCACCTGAGAGATGCGGTTCGCCGGAAAGCCGCCCTGGCTGGCATGTTCCCTGATGATTTGCTCATTGGGCGCGAAGTAGAGGCAGTAGATCTTGTCGCCGGTAACATAGCTCTCGATCCATTGGATCTCGGGACCCAGCTTGCGCAATACGTTGCACGACGTCTGGGAAATACCCTTAAGTTGTTCCGGTGTCAGGTCGCCGGCGCCGGGAATCTCGCGCTCAATCACGTACTTTGGCATGAAAGAACCTCCAGGTTCCGCAGGGAATGACAGCCGCGACAGTGTAACCGGGTCGGCATTGCCGATGAAAGAGTTTTCGCAAAACGAAGAAAAGGAACAGCCCATACGCGCACATCGCTCGCAGCCAGTCTGCGGCCGGCTCCAAGTCTTTGGGAATGCAGGAAAGAGGGTGTAGAATCCGGGTCGTGAACAGTGGACCCGAGTTAGTTGCGAAGTCAGAACCGCGGGAGCGCAACTGGCTTCCATTGGCCATTGCGGTTGCGGCCGTCGTCATCATCGCCGTCATTGCAGTCGTCATTTTGGAGCGCGGTAAATCAAGCGGAACGGTTACTCCCATCACCGCCACAACAGACCCATACGCTGCCAGCCTCCCGATTGCCGGTTTGGTCATGAGCGAGTCAAGCAACCTGGCCGGAGGCAAGGTGACCTACCTCGATGGCCACGTCGCCAACGCGGGCAATCGAACGGTTACGGGAATCACCGTGCAGGTGCTCTTCCGGAATGTGGCCAGAGAGGTGGCGCAGAACGAAACTCAGTCACTCAAGCTGATTCGCACGCGCGAGCCGTATGTCGATACTGAGCCGGTCTCAGCGGCACCCCTCAAGCCCGGCGACCAGCACGATTTCCGACTCATCTTCGATGCCGTATCTGCGGACTGGGATGGAGCTTATCCCGAAGTCCGGATCATCCGAGTCGAAACGAAATAGACGAGTCCCGATTTACCCGGTAAGACTTACCCTTCGCGGTAAAAATTACGTCCCGCAGACCTCCGATTGAGTCCAAGTCGGCCCTCGATCTGCTTCAACACCTTCCGTCAAGCCACTATTTTTGAGATAGTTACGCAATTATCCACAGCCAGCCAATCTTTGGCATGCCCCATGCACTAATGGATTGCGAGCGGCATGATCAGCTCATCCGCAGATTGTCCGCGGCATCCGCAACAGGGGATACAGAAAAATGAAGAACGAAAATACAGCACGGACAGTGTTTCCAATTCTTGTGTTGGCGTCTGCCATGACGATTCCTGCGATTGCGCAGCAGACTCAGCCAACGGATAGTACGAGCGCAGCCCCTGCAGCCGCAGCGCAAACCGCGCAGACCTCAACCTCGACTCCGCCTCCGCCTCCGGCGGCGACGACTTCAATTCCCGGAGACAAAGAGGGATTCTGGGGCCGCGTGAACCCGATGGCCCGCAAGGTATGGGTCAAGAAGCGTCTCGATCCGATCAACGACCGGCTCAATGAGCTGGACCAGGTGAACGCCAAGAATGCGCAGGATATCAAGGACGTCGATTCTCGCGCGCAGGCTGGAATCAAGAAGGCTCAGGATACAGCCGACGGTGCGAACCAGGCTGCGATGGCTGCCAACGACCAGGCCGGCAAAGCCAATCAGACCGCGATGGCGGCTGGTGGGCGTGTAGATCAGTTGAACTCGACTGTCAATGGCCTCGACACGTACACGCCGATCAGCGATGTTGAGGTTCCGTTCAAGGGTGGTAGTCCGGTTTTGTCGAAGGACGCAAAGGCACAACTCGATGAGATGGCCAAGAGCCTTGAAGGGCATCAGGGCTACATTATCGAGCTCGAATCGCATTCCCCCAGCGCGGGCGCTGCAGGAATTGCAAATTCTCAACGCCAGGCAGAAGCTGTAAAGCGCTAC
>Ga0306923_10008470_pt1 | contig 10318 bp, 7 predicted proteins | sample sta12Can44000108_FD_203841 | JGI IMG/M metagenome (GOLD analysis project Ga0306923, IMG submission 203841) | Lab enrichment of tropical soil microbial communities from Luquillo Experimental Forest, Puerto Rico - statanox.12C.anox.44.000.108 (v2)... | ecosystem: Environmental > Terrestrial > Soil...
CCACATGCACCCGCGGGATCGCCGTGGTAAGCCGGGCGTTTCCCTCGTTCTCCGTAATCGATATCATCCCGGTCTCGGCGATCCCGAAGTTCGCGCCGCTGATTCCGATATCCGCCCGCAGATATTTCAACCGGAGTTCCCGTCTGGCGATCATCGTTAATTCTTCGGGGTTATCGGTAGGCGTCGAATGCAGCTTCTCGTGAAAGAGATCGCTGATCTCAGTCCGGGTGAGGTGCATTGCGGGAAAAACAATGTGATAAGGATCTTCCTCCCTGAGCTGGACAATGAACTCGCCCAGGTCCGATTCGACCACCTCGCAGCCCGCTTGCCGCAACGATTCATTCAGATGGATCTCTTCGGAAGTCATGCTCTTCGATTTGATGATCGAACGGGCCCCTTTCTCTTTGGCGAGCGCAACGATATAATCCCGGGCTTCCTCGGCATTGCCCGCCCAAAAGACCTTCGCACCGCGCGACTCCAGTTTTTCCACAAAACGCACAAGGTAGGCATCAAGGTGGTTGACTGCCTCCCATTTGATAGCCGCTGCACCCTCGCGAGCCGCCTCCCAATCCTGAAAGAGCGCCTTCCTCTCGTCGCGCGCCTTTTCGTAGCTCTTTAACGCGCTGCGAATCTTTACCCGGTGTTCGAGATCCGCTGTCAGCCGGGTTGCGCGTGCTTTGAATCTGGCGGCAAACGAAGAGAGCATAGGATTCTACGAACTGGCGAGGACTTCGGCGAGGTGGATGATTTTTAACTTTTGCTTCTGCCGGCTCAAGAGCCCTTGAAGATGCATCAGACAACTGGAATCGTTCGAAACCAGGTATTCTGCTCCGGTGTCCAGCGCCGATCTGGACTTGGTTTCGCCCATGGCCGTTGAAATCATCGGGAATTTCACTGCAAACGTCCCTCCGAACCCGCAGCAGCTCGTTTGATCCTCCATCTCGATCAGCCTCAGATCCTTCACGTGTTCGAGCAGCTGGCGGGGCTGACGTTTAACGTGCAACTCACGTAAGCCGTGGCAGCCATCATGGAAGGTGACCTTGGCCGGAAAGCGACTTCCCAGGTCCGTGACGCCAAGCTGGTCGACCAGGAACGAGGAAAACTCAAACGTCCGCCGGGCCAGTTGGACGGCAGCTTCCGCTTCGGACGTATTCTTAAAGAGTTCCGGGTAGAAGTTTCTGATCATGGCGCCACACGATCCGGAGGGAACCACTACCGGGTCCTGGCCGCTGAGGGCTTTCAGTACGCGCCTGGCGATGCCCCGGGCTTCGTCCCAGTAGCCCGCATTGAATGCCGGTTGGCCGCAACAAATGATCGATTCTTTAAAATCGACCGTGTGCCCGAGCTTTTCGAAAATGCGCACCGCGCTGATGCCCACTGAGGGAAACAACTGGTCCACAAAACATGGGACGAAGAGCGTAATCTTCACCTCAAGAACGCCTCGTGCAGCCCGCCGTCAACCGTAATCACTTGCCCGGTTGTCTTACTCAAGCACCTGGTCAGCAGAAGATAAAATGCTTCAGCTTGATCCGCCGGCGTGATCGGCGAACGGGTAAGCGTCCGATCAGCGTAAAATTGCGCCAACTTCTGCGTTAGCGATTCGGTAGGCTCATCCTCGGTATAAGGTATTTTATACTTGGACAGCGACGCTATGACGCGTTCGCGCGGAAACATCGCGCTGCCTTGAACAACCGTCGCAGGCGCAACCGCATTCACGCGGATTAACGGCGCCAGCTCAATCGCCAACTCCCGTGTCAGGTGGTTCGCGGCGGCCTTAGACGTGTCGTAAGCAACGCTCCCTTTTTTAGCTACAACCGCGTTGGCGCTTGTTGTGAGGACCAGGTTACCCGGGAGACCTTGCTCCTGCCATGTCCTGGCCGCTTCGTCTGCCACGAGATAGGAACCCGTCACGTTAATCGCAAACGTAAGAGCCCATTTTTCATCGGGAATGTGACCGGTTGTGTCGGGTGCGACAAAGATTCCGGCCGTGACGGCAATTGAATCGAAGCCGCCATACGCCAGTATCGCATCGTTTAACATTGCCCGCACACTGGCCCGGTCCGTAATGTTTACGGCCAGGCCGATGGCCGGCCCGCAGTTCGAAAGGCCTGTACCAGCCACTCCGATTCCCATCCCGTATTTGTCGGTGATTTCTTTCGCGGTCGCTGCAGCGGCCACTTTGTTCAGGTCCACGCAAACAACGTGCGCGCCCTCCTTCACGATTCGGTGGGCGACCTCCTTGCCGATCCCGGATCCGGCTCCGATAACGGCGATGACCTGGCGCGCCAACTCCTTTTCCGCGGGCATGCGTTGGAGCTTCGCCTCTTCCAGAAGCCAATACTCAATGTCAAAGGCTTCCTGTTGCGGCAAAGCAATGTACTCATCGATCGCTTCTGATCCACGCATAACTTCGACCGCGCAATTGTAAAACTCGGCAGTCACGCGAGATTCCGATTTGTCTTTACCCCATGCGACCATTCCCAGACCTGGAATCAGGATCACCGTCGGGTTGGCGTCGCGCATCGCCGGTGAATTGGGCCGTTTACAACGATTGTAATAGTCGGCGTAATCCCTCCGATATTTTTCGAGCCCGCTTTGCAGCTTGGCTTTGAGGGCCTCGATATCTTCGGCCTGCGGGTTCCAATCAACGTAAAGCGGCTTGATCTTGGTGCGCAAGAAATGGTCCGGGCAGCTGGTGCCAAGCTCCGCCAGGCGAGCAGCATCGCGCGAGTTGACAAAACGCAGGATTCTTTCGTCATCCTGAATGGTGCCGATAAAGCGCCTTTGCTGACTGATCCGTCCACGTAACCACGGCAGGATCGCCGCGAAAACTTCACGCCGCCGCGAATCATCCAGTGTTTGATACTTCGGCCCGCCGAACGCCTTGGCATCCCCGCCCTTTTGTTCGTATCTGGCCTCGATGTAGAGAGCCGCCTTTTCAATGAGCGCGAGCGTTAACTCATAACATTCCTTGTCGTCGTTTGCCCAATTGATGAGGCCATGCTGCCCAAGGATTACCCCCTTAGCGTTCGGATGCTCGGCACAGATGCGCTCAAGCGCCAAGCCAAGTTCAAAGCCGGGCCGCAACCAAGGCGTCCAGAGCACTTCCTCCCCGTAAACCTCCTTCGTCAGCCTCTCGGAATTTTTCGCCGCCGCGATCGAGATAGCCGCGTTCGGGTGCATATGATCGACATGTTTGAACGGAACGAACGAATGCAACGGCGTGTCAATCGAACTTGGCCGGGGGTTCAGGTTAAACGTCGCATGCAGGTACATGCCTACCATCTTGTCCTCCGGCGCTGTCTTGGGCCCTTTCTCCGGCTCCGCCGCGTAAAGCCTTTGCAGCCCTGTCAGCTTTTGCTGGTACAAGGATGAGAAATTGTCACGTTTGCTCGTTCGCAGGTCGCCACCGGAACCCTTTACCCAAAGCACTTCAACTTTCTCGCCCGTTAGCGGGTCACCTTCGAGAGTCTTTGAAGAGGTGTTCCCGCCCCCGGTGTTAGTAATGCGCTGGTCGCTTCCGAGCAAATTTGAGCGGTACACGAGCCGATCAACCGGGCCGAGCTTCGACGCCGCTGTGTCGTCCCACAGATAGTTTACGTATCGATAGTTCATGTCGGAAGGTTAAGTTCACCGAATCGTTGGTAAGCGTCCTGCCAACCTTGAGCCTCGAGCGGCTCGAATGATCGCAGGGCAAAAGAATTGCGCACGCAGCTGCGCAACGCGGGCAGCGAGGTGAGATCGCCAAGCGCCATGGCTTGGATCAGCACATTGCCAATTGCGGTCGCCTCTGCCGGTCCTGCGACCACTTGGCGCTGCAGCGCGTTACTTGCAAATTGGTTCAAGAGAGCGTTCTGACTGCCGCCACCAACAATATGCAGGCGCACGACGGCGCGCCCGGTGAGCTGTTCCATTTCCTCCAGCGTGACGCGATAGAGCAAGGCGAGGCTTTCCAAAATGCAGCGCACAAATTGTCCCGGCGTTTCGGGCGCAAGCTGGCCGCTCTCAGAACAATAGGCGACAATTTTTTGCGGCATGTCGCCCGGCTTCAAAAAGCGTGCCGCGCGTGGGTCGATCAGCGAACGGAAAGGTTCAGCCTGTTCGGCTTCACGCGTCAGCGTTGTATAATCGAGCTCGAGGCCTTGGCGAGCCCACTCGCGCCGGGATTCCTGGAGGATCCACAGCCCGACAATGTTTTTCAAAAACCGCGTCGTGCCGCCATAGCCGGCTTCATTGGTAAAGTTGCGCTTGCGGACTTTTTCACTGATGAGAGGCTGCGGTAGCTCGAGGCCGAGCAATGACCAGGTACCCGAAGAGAGGTAAGCCCAACCATCCCGATCCTCTGCGGGCACCGCCGCTACGGCGGCCCCCGTGTCGTGCGAACAGGTGGCGACCACCTGCACTTCATTCGCCTTCAGCCCCGTGTCGGTTGCCACCTCCTCCAGAAGCGGCCCCAGGATGGTTCCGGGAGCGACAATTTGGGGGAAGATTCTGCGCGGAATTCCACAACGCTTGATCACCGTGTCAGACCACGCCCGGGTGCGGGGATTATAAAGCTGGGTGGTGCTGGCGTTACTCTCGTCCACCCGGGGTACGCCCGAAAAAAGATAGTTAAAATAGTCGCCAATTGTTAGAAAACAGTCCGCCACTTCCAGTAAGGCCGCACTTTTTTCCACGTCTGAAGCGAGATGGTAGATCGTGTTGATAGTCATGAATTGAATGCCCGTCTCCGAAAAAATGAGCTCCGAACCCAAGTCCGCGAGCACTCGATCATAGGTACTTTCGGTGCGGGCGTCGCGATAATGAAACGGTGGCGATAACATCGGGTGTACCGCGTTAATCAACACATAGTCCACGCCCCATGAGTCGACGCTGACGCTGGTAACAGGGACGCGGCGTTGGGCGACTTTGCGCAGGCCAGCTTTCAGCTCCTCGAAAATGCGCAACACGTCCCAGCGGAAAGAGCCCAGCACGCGGACGGCCGCACTGGGAAAACGGTGCATTTCCTCCAGCGTCAAGCGACCCTCTTCGAGCCGGCCCAGCATGACCCTGCCGCTTTCCGCGCCCAGGTCGCAAGCGATATAGTACTTCGGATTCATTCAATCGTCTTCCGCTCCGCGGTTCAACTGCATAACGAAGGCTTTGCGAAGAATCCCTGTGCACCTAGCGAAGCATAAAATGGTTGAGACATGGATAAGATAGGAGCATTGCCGTTACATTTGTATTCTTTTACTTACTCTTAAATCTGACGCCCCTTCAGGGCGACTTGCATCTCGGAAAATGTTCTACCCGGGGTTAAAACGCCCGGGCTGAGTCCTCTTGCCCCTTCGGGGCGTTGGGGTGCTCAGCATTCAGTACCCGAAAAAGTTGGACAAATGGTGCGGGTTCTTCTCAGGCGACTTTATGCCCCGCAGGGATAAGCTCGACGGGTCGAAGACTCGCCAAATACAACTTTAAATACATACTTCGACCGGTGCCGGCTTTGCGTCGTTACCTGTTAAAAGTTGAATTTATCGATGTTATCGGCGTTAAACACTGTGGGCGGGCCCAACAGCACCACTCCGTCTTTGCCGACCGTACGAGTACCCAGCTTGCCGGCTGCGAACGTCTCACCCTCCTTGCCCTGGATGTTGCCGGAAGCGAGTTGGGCAGCGGCATACGCAGCCAGGTAACCAACATCTGCAGGATTCCACAGTTCAAATTCCTTGATGGTGCCATCCTTGACAAACTGGCGAAGTTGGTTCGGCGTCCCCAACCCGGTTAACGCAACCTTGCCCTTGTAAGGGCTGGTAGAGATATAGCGCGCAGCCGCCGCGATCCCGACGCTTGTCGGGCTGATAATCCCTTTGAGGTTCGGGTAAGCCTGCAACAATCCCTGAGTCTCGGTGAAGGACTTCTGATCTTCGTCGTTTCCGTAAGCGATCTTGACCAATTTCATCTCCTTGTACTCCGGCTTCTTGAGTTCTTGCTGCATGTATTTGATCCAGGTATTCTGGTTTGTGGCGTTCGGTGTCGCCGACAGGATTGCAAAGTCGCCGCTGCTGCCGATTTGTTTGGCCAGGGTTTGGACGAGACTTTGGCCGATCCCTTCGGCTGAAGCCTGGTTAATAAAAATCTCGCGGCCTTCCGGAGCCGTATCCGAATCCAGCGTCACGACCGAGATCTTTTGGCTCATCGCCTTTTTCAGGTAGGGAACCAGTGCGTTAGGATCATTGGCGGCAATTAGAATCGCGTTCTGGCGCTGCGTTATCGCCGTGTTAATGTATGGGACTTGAGCCGAGGCCCCAGTCTCGGAAGGACCCACTACCTTACCTTCGATGCCCAACTCCTTGCAAGCGTCCGTTGCTCCACCGCTTTGAATCACCATGTAGGGGTTGTTAATGTTCTTGGGAATGACGGTAAATTTGAGATCTTTTTTCAATGGCTTGTCCTGGGCGAACCCGATCGTTCCAAGAAACGACAGGGAACACACGACAGCGATAGTTCTCATCAGGGGGATTCTGGTCATAGATGGTCGGTGCTGTGATTTAGGGTTTTAGATCTGGATAGGAGAAGTCATTGACTCAAGATGCGGAACCAAGCCTTGCAATCTCCCTTTGGCGTCGCATCAGTCTCCAGCTTTCGCGCGTTTTGGCGATCAAATTGGGCAGAAGCACGCTGACTATTAGCAGCGAACCGGTCACAATTCTCAAGATTTCGCTCGCGACATCTGCCAGGGTTAACATGTTGTTGATAATCCCGATCAACAACAGGGAAAGGACAACTCCGGTCACCGTGCCTTTACCGCCTTGAACCGTGACGCCACCCAAAAACACAGCGGCGATGGCGCTCAACTCGAAACCCGTTCCATTATCGGCTCGCGAACTGGAAAACCGAAAGGTGTAAACGATTCCTGCCAGCGCGCTAATCAGGCCCGAAGCAACATAGAGAAGAAGCTTTAATCGGTTCAGATTGATCCCGGAGAAACGCGCGGCTGTCGGGTTGCCTCCAATGGCATAAATCCTCCGGCCAATGGTGGTGTGATGAAGCAGGATCCAGAAAATCAGCGCCAGGACGATGAATAGCACGAACGGCGTCGGAATAAATGTGTTTGGAACCACCCCGATTCCAAACTCCGCATACTCCGATGGAAAATCGGCGATAGCTTTATCTCCCAGGATGATGTACGCAAACCCCCGGAAGAGTGCAAGCGTGCCGATGGTTACGGCCAGGGAGGGCAGGCGGAATCTCACGATCAAGAAGCCGTTCAGCCATCCGCAGAGTGCACCTGCTACCAGACAAGTAACGAGCACCAGCGGCATGGCCAGTTTGTACTGCCAAAGCGCTCCGAGCAAGGAACTGGAAAGCCCTAAAATCGACGCAACCGAAAGGTCTATTTCGTTGGTGATCACGATCAGGCTTAGTGGCAGCGCCATGAGGGCAATCTCCGTAAAATTGGCCAGCAGATTGGCCCAATTCTCTGCGGTCAGAAAATCTTTGTTGAGAACGGCTCCACCGACAAGGGCGAGCACAAGAAGAAGAGCAAGGATTGTCTCCCAACTAACTCGGCGGACAAGACGTCGTGTACTTGATTGGCCTTCGCTCATACGTGGCTCCATTTAACTCGCGAGCGCAATGCATGGCGGTATGCCAGATACGCATCCGCCGCTATGGCCACGAGAAGCATCGCACCCTGGAACGCCTGTTGCCAAAAGGAAGGGACCCGTAGAAAAACCAAGGTACTGCTAAAGACACTTAGCAGCAGCGCCCCGAGAACTGCGCCAACGACCGTACCGACGCCACCGGTGATCGCTACACCTCCCACTACGGTTGAGGTAATCACTGTCAGTTCAATTCCCTCGGCCGCCGTCGCATCCACCGTCCCGAAACGCGCGAGCCACAGCGCCCCGGCAAGGCCGGCAATGGCGCCGGAAATAATAAAACCGATGGCAATCCGGCGACTGACATTGATCCCGGCAAGCACGGCCGCATTCGGGTTGCTCCCGATCGCATAATATTCGCGTCCCGCGCGGTATTGGCGTAAACCGATCGAGAAGAGGATCAACAGGATCAGGACGATCCACGTCAGGATCGGAACGCCTGCGACCGTTGAAGTGCCGATGGCCAGAAAGGAACCCGGAACGTTTACCGCGTTGACCTGTCGTCCGTGGACCCAGGCGTAGTTGGCGCCCCGGAAGATGTACAGCGTACCCAGCGTGGTAATCAAAGCCGGAATTTTTCCCCACGCGATTAACGCCGCATTCACCGCTCCAAGAAGAAGACCCGTCAGAACCGCGATAGCGATCACCACGTAGCCTGAAATCCCCGGGTGATTAATAAACAGCGTTCCCGAGAGAAAGGCGGTAATGCCGACAATCGAACTGATCGATAGATCAATCTGGCGCATCAGGATGATCACGGTCTGACCAAGCACGAGCAGAGCAATGATCGAGACGTTTAGCATCAAGTCTTTCAGGCTCTGCGGACTTAAGAAACGTGGATTGAGTGTGGTGGTCACAGCGGTCAGCACTGCGATCAATAGAACCAGGCTGGTTTCACGGCTTCGAAACAAGGCGTTCAGCCACCCTTGACCCTCGGCGGTATTCTCAGGTTGTTTTGTCATGATTTTCCGTTGGGTGTCGCTTTGGATTTCTGGTCAGGACGTGGACCCACCTGGCCCGTTGCGGCGAACATGATCGCCTCCTCAGTGGCTTCCGCCCGGGACAGTTCGGCGGTGAGTTTTCCTTCATGCATCACCAGGATGCGATCGGCCATTCCTATGACTTCCGGTAAGTCGCTGGAAATCATTATGATCGCCATTCCATCTTTGGCCAACTGGCTTAAGGTCCGGTGGACTTCCGATTTGGCGCCAACGTCCACTCCGCGAGTGGGTTCATCAACGATCAGAAGCTTTGGCTCGGTGGCAAGCCATTTGGCCAAAACGACCTTTTGCTGGTTGCCGCCGGACAGGATATTGACCGGTTCCTCGATATGACCCTTGAGCTGCATCCGCTGCGTCCAGCGTGTGGCGATCTGACGTTCTTTTTCTTTAGAGACCAGACCCAGGCGTTTAAGCTGCCGTAGAATGGTTAATGTCGCGTTGCGCATGACCGTCATCTCCATCACCAACCCTTGCTGTTGGCGATCTTCCGGCACAAAGCCGATCCCGGCGGCCATCGCGGCTTGCGGCGCATGGTTGCTAAGCGTTGTGTCGCCAATTAACACTTCTCCGCTGTCCAGCGGATCGATCCCAAAAATAGCGCGTGCGACCTCGCTGCGCCCGGCGCCTACCAACCCAGCCAAGCCGACGATTTCCCCTTGCCGGACCTCGAAGCTGATCTCCTTGAACACGCCCGCTCGCCGCAAGCTGCGAACACGCAGGACCACCTTGCCGGGTTCGACCTTTTCTTTCGGGTAGAGGGCGTCTAAAGAACGTCCGACCATCTTGCGGATCACCTCTTCAGTCGTCCACTTCTCGACAGGTCCGGACCCGATTACCCGTCCATCGCGCATGACGGTGATCCGTTGGGAAATGGCAAAAACTTCCTCCAGCCGATGCGAAACAAACATTATGGCCACCCCTTTGGATCGCAGACGCTCGACGACCTGGAAAAGGCGCTTCACTTCTTCCAGAGATAAGGCCGCCGTCGGTTCGTCCATGATCAGCACTTTGGCCTCGAAGGTGAGCGCCTTGATGATTTCTACGATCTGCTGATCGGCGATGCTGAGGCCAAGCACCGGGTCCTCGGGCTGCAGGGAGACGCCGAGTTGGCTAAGATGTTGCGAGACGGTCCGGTTCATTTCAGCATAATCGATCCAGCCATAGGCCGTTTTCGGCTGCCGGTGCATGAAAACGTTTTCGGCAATGGAAAGGTCGCGAAACAGCGTCGGTTCCTGGTAAATCACAGACACGCCGGCGTGTTGCGCCTGGGCGGTCGAGCGAAAAAGCATCTCCTTCCCACCGAAGCGCATGGCACCTTTGTCGGCCAGGTGCAGTCCGGCCATGATTTTAACCAGAGTGCTCTTGCCTGCGCCATTCTCCCCCAGCAAGGAATGAACTTCCCCCGGGAAAAGCGGCAGGCTGACGCCCTCGAGCACCCGAGTGCTTCCGAACGATTTGTAAATGTCCACCAACTCAATCGTGGGTGAGCGCATGAGCAATCAAAAAGTTTAAAGATGCGCGATGATTCAACTCTGCTATCGCACCCTTATAGGACGCCGCAGGGTCAGCGACTAACAAAGCTGCTAAGTTTCCGGACATGACTGAAGGGGAACCCGCGGGTTGATCGAACAAAAAACAGCGACTATGGTGAAGTCTGGGTGTTCCTATACAGCATGT
>Ga0306923_10008473_pt1 | contig 10317 bp, 9 predicted proteins | sample sta12Can44000108_FD_203841 | JGI IMG/M metagenome (GOLD analysis project Ga0306923, IMG submission 203841) | Lab enrichment of tropical soil microbial communities from Luquillo Experimental Forest, Puerto Rico - statanox.12C.anox.44.000.108 (v2)... | ecosystem: Environmental > Terrestrial > Soil...
AGCGAGGCTTACCCCGATCTCAAGGCCAGCCAGAACTTCCAGCAGCTCCAGGCCCAGCTCTCCGACATCGAGAACAAGATCGCCGCCGCGCGCCGCTTCTTCAACAACGCGGTGCAGGAGTACAACACCGGCATCCAACAATTCCCCGCGGTGCTGCTGGCGGGCGCGCTCGGATTTGCGCCGAAGGATTTCTTCGACGTCGGCGTCGAGGAGCGCAAGGTGCTCGATCAGGCGCCACAGGTGAAGTTTTGATGCAGCGTGTCCCGGATGCGGTGCAGCGCGCAGCCCTTGCGGAGCGTTGCACCGCTGATCCGGGACCGCCGCAAACCGAAACGGTCCCGGGTCTGCAGCGCACCGCTTCATGCTTTGCACTCGCGCTGCGCAGCGCCCGAGACACGCAAATCTGAGTCCCGCCAATGGCCGCCTACGGACTCTACACCCACATCCAATCGAACAAGCGGCGATCGATCGCGCTGCTCATCGGTCTGTTCTTCCTCGTCTATCTCCTGGTCTACGCCGGCGCGCTCGTGGGCGAGGCGCTCACCATCGACGCGCCGCCCGACGTGCTGTTGCGCCGCGCGCTCAGCGACGCGCTCTACGCCGCGCCCTGGGCGACGCTCGGCACGGCGCTGTGGATCTTCATCGCCTACAAATTCCATCAAAGCATGATCGACGCGGTGACCGGCGGGCGCGAGGTGACGCGGCAGGAGGAGCCGCGGCTCTACAATCTGCTCGAGAACCTGTGCATCTCGCGCGGCATCACCACGCCGAAGCTCAAGGTGATCGATGATGACAGCCTCAACGCCTTCGCCACCGGCATGAACGACAAGCAATACTCGATCACGGTCACCACGGGCCTCATCAATGCGCTCAACGACGCCGAGATCGAGTCGGTGCTCGGCCACGAGTTGACCCACATCCGCAACGGCGACGTGCGCATGCTGGTGATCGCCGTGATCATCGCTGGCGTGATCGGGTTTTTCGCCGAGCTCGTCTTCCGCCTGCTGTTCCAAGGCGGCTTCAGCTGGCGTGGCGGACGCGGCAGCGGCGATCGCAAGGGCGCGGGAGTGGCGATCCTCATCGCCCTCGTGCTCATCGCGGTCGCCTGGATGCTGTCGATCGTCATCCGCTTCGCGCTCTCGCGCAAACGCGAATATCTCGCCGACGCGGGCTCGGTCGAGCTCACCAAGAACCCGGACGCGATGATCTCGGCGCTGCGCAAGATCGAGGGCCGCGGCGAGCTTCCGGACGCGACCTCGGCGGTGATGGAAATGTGCATCGACAATCCGCGCGAGGGATTTTCCAACGTCTTCGACACTCATCCGCCGATCGACGCGCGCGTGACGGCGTTGGTGAAATTCGCCGGCGGCCACGACCCGGGCCCGCTCGCGCTGCCCGCGCCGAGCGAAGCAGAAGCCGGCGAGCGCGAGGATGCCGATCAGGGCGCTCCCGCCGGGCCGTGGGGCAGATCGCAGCCGACGGAGGGTGGCGGCGAGCCGTTCCTGCCGAGCCGGCCGCCGGTCGAGCTCGGCTCTTCGCCGTCAGCAGACAGCGAGCCCGGGCCGTGGGGACCGCACCGGAAATAGCCGCCGCTTTAGTGCCGTTTCAGCAAGGTCGGAATCGCACTTTGGCCCACGCGGCCAATCTCTGACTTTCGCAAAGCGCAGCCGGGAACCGCATGCGGTAGAGAGACGGCGCGCTGAGGCGCAGCTGGCCCGTTTCAATCCGGACCAGCTGCCGAAGCAAGCCAGGGATATTACGACGAGGCTTTCCTCCTCGTCGTCCTATTGACGGGCACATGTTTGACAGCGACCTTCTTGCCGTTGTCGTGACGATAATGCCGCGCGTGCGAGGCCTTAAGATGCACGCTGCGGTGATGACGGACCATGACCTTCTTCGCGCCGGCCCGATGGCTCGCCTTCATTTTATGCGCACCGGTCGCTTGCGATTGCGCAGGCTGAACGCGTTCCTGCGTCGATGCAGTGGACGGCGATGCGGCGAAGGCCGCCGTGCCTAAGCCGAAGGTGGCAGCGGTCGCGAGTACCAGCACAAGCTTATTCATGATGTCCTCCTGGGGGGTGATGACAAGCAAAGCGTCTCTCTTTGCTCGCTCTCGAAAAGTAATAACTCTTGCGTTCTTCTCCTAATTACAAATGTCACAGGTACATGAACCGACGTTTATAGATGTGAACGTTCGTTTTGCTTCGTGAACAACCGTTCAGCGGCAGCACGAAGAGATGAGGCGCCGCTCTTGCGTGCACGAGCGCATGCTCCGTGGCCGGCAGCAGGTCAACGCGCGCTTGAACTTAAGGGAATGTTCGAACCGTCAAGCTAGGTCGTGGACGCATTAACGCGCAGCCACAGCCGTATGGATGCAAGCTGGACGAATGCGAGGGAGTTGGCCGCGAGCTTGTCGTTGCGGGTTGCCATACGCCGACAGTGCTTAATCTTATTGAAAACCCGCTCGATCAGGTTGCGAGCTCGGCCTTGAGCGATGGTGCAGCGTCGGCTTATGACCCTTGGCGGACGCGGCGCGGGTCTTTCGCTGAATGAAACGTGATAGACCGTCGGAATGTGCCCTGATCACTGCGGCTTGATGCCTGCGAACTTGATCACCTTGGTCCATTTGTCGATATTTTCGGCGATGAACTTGGCGAACTCGTCCGGGGAGTTCGGAGGCACCGCCACCGCGCCGAGATCGGCGAACCGTTGCTTGATGTTCGGGTCGAGCACCGCCGCGTTGGTCTGCTGGTTGAGCGTCGCGACGATCTCGGGCGGCGTCCCCCTAGGAACGCCGAAACCGATCCAGCCGGCCGCCTCGTAGCCCTTGAGGAAGCTATCGATCGTCGGCACGTCCGGCAGGAATGGCAGCGGTTCCGTCGTCGTCACGCCCAGTGGCCGGATCTTTCCGGCCTTGATCTGGGGCAGTGAGGTCGGCGTAACGTCGAACATCACCTGTACTTGGCCTGCGACGAGATCGGTCACCGCCGGCGTCGAGCCCTTATAGGGGATGTGCGTCAGGTCCACGCCGGCCATGAACTTGAACAGCTCTCCCGCGACATGCTGCGGGCCGCCGATGCCGGCCGAGGCCATGTTGAGCTTGCCGGGATTGGCCTTGGCGTAGGCGATGAACTCGGGGATGGTCTTGACCGGCAATGAGGGGTGGACCTCCATGACCAGCGGAACGCTCTCGACCTGCCCGACCGGCGCGATGTCGCGGACAAAGTCGAAGCTGAGCTTCTCGTAGAGCGCGACGTTGATCGCGTTCTGCGAGTTCACCAGCAGCAGCGTGTAGCCGTCGGGCGGCATGTGGGTCACGGCCTCGGTCGCGATGTTGCCGGCGGCGCCCGGCCTAACCTCGACGAGGAATTGCTGGCCGAGCTTTTCCGACAGGAATTGCGCGATCAGGCGCGCGACGATGTCGGACGCGCTGCCCGCCGCCTGGCCGACGATGATCTTCACCGGACGCGACGGATAGGCCTGCGCGCCGACGGAAGCCGGGAGCACCGCAGCTCCCGCTGCCAGATGCAGGAATCGTCTACGGCATAGGTTCATGGGCCGATCCCCTGCTCTTCATGCGATCGAGCGCCAGCCAGGATGTGAGCGGGCCGCGACTCGACGGGCTGAGTGCGACGGCCGCCGCTGCTGGCAGCGCTAAGAGCGAGGCTACATCACTCGCGCGAGGACCTGGAAGGGGTCGCGGCAGCTCCGGGCGCTTCTGCCGCACGGGACGCCGACGCTGCCCGTGTGAGATGGCTCACACAAAGCAACTGCATCCATGGGTAGAATTGATTAGGCGGCATGCTTTGCCGCGGGCATCGGTCGAGCCGTTTTGAGGCCCCGAATCCCACAAGCACCATTGCCGCAACTTTGCTCATAGGAGGCTCGCATGAAGCGCGTTGCACTCTTTGCGTTCGTCATAACGTTCATTTGCTGTTCGGCCGCTGATGCGCTTGCGCGCGGGCCCGGAGCGCCTTCCTTCAAAGCGCCTGCCTTATCCATCGGGCCGACCAAGCCGCCATCCGCCGGCACGTTCGGCGGCATTTCCCGCGGCCGGACATACCGGTACGTTCCGCCCGGCAGCGCCAGCGCTAATCCCTACGACACGCCCGCTGGCCGCAATTCACCGGCCGCCGCTTCCTATGCATCCGCGGTGCAATACCGCTCCATCTGCCGAATCTCCGATAACGAGGATGGGGCGGGTGGCACGTGCCGATACCAGACGACTGTGAGCAAGAGCCGCGGCGATAAGTGTCAATGTCATGGACAGTCGGGCACAATCCAATAGTCGGTCCACATGCTGCAAAACGTCCAAAAATGGTTCATTGCAGCGGGGTTCGGCGCTGGTCTCTTGATTGGCGGGTCTGCGATTTCAATCGGCTTTTCATATTTCCAACCACAGCGGGCTCCGCCCGATGTCGTATCGGCCCCCAATCATGATGCACGGATGAATGCGTGCATCACGAAGACGCTCGAGATCACGAAGCTTATCAACGTCAATGTCGATGCCTACGAACGCGTTTGGCGACTTTGTGGAAATGAGATGTTTAATTCGGTTTACTTGGCCGATTTCTTGATTCGGAGAGAGAAATTTACTCAACAGGCACTGGATGAACGCGTGAACCTGTGGCTGGTCGTCACTATCACCATCTCTGGAGTTGTTCTGGCCGGAATACAATTGTTCATGTCGTTCAAGCTCGCAATGAAGGGAAGGACGGAGTTCGGCAAAGACAGCGAGGTGGCACTCGAAAGCGGCCGGCTCTCGCTTAAATCGTCCATAACAGGAGCTGTGATCCTCGCGCTCTCGTTCGCATTCTTTATGGTCTACGTGATTTGGATCTATTCAATTCACGAACTGCCGTTGGCGAAACCGGATAACCTGCAGCCGCCATTAGAGTACGCATCGCCGGAAGATAGCCATAGAGCGGATCAATCGGGGAACGTCAGATAAGTCCGACCCGACGTGGGCACCGTGAGGATCGGTTCAGTACACCCTGATGCGCGCGGTCTTGACGACCTTGCCCCACTTCTCGATTTCGCTCGTGATGTATGTCCCTAATTCGGCGGGCGTCATCAGCATTGGCTCTGCGCCCAAGCTCGCAAACTGCGCCTTTATGGTCGGATCCAAGAGAACGGCGTTGATCTCTTTGTTGAGCTCGTCGATGATTTCCACCGACGTCTTCGCCGGCGCGCCGACCGCGTCCCAAACGTAGGCCTGGTAGCCGGGCACGAATTCCCCCGCGGCGGGGACACCCGGCAGCGAGTCCGAGCGCGTCGCGGCGGTTACCGCCAGCGCCCGCAGCTTGCCCGCTCTGATGTATTCCAGCGATTGCAATATGGGCGTGAACGACGCCTGCACCTGCCCGCTGAGCAGATCGGGCAAGTAATTCCCGCGGTAGGGAACGTTGACCAGCTTGACGCCGGCCATCGCCTTGAACAGCTCGCCGGCCACGTTGGTGGCCGCGCCGCTGCCGACCGACGCATAGTTGATCGTGCCGGGATTGGCCTTCGCATAGGCGATGAACTCGGCAAGCGTTTGCGCCGGAACCGACGGATGCACCACGATGACGAGGCCCAACCGCACGAGCCCCGCGACCGGGGCGATGTCGCGGACGAGATCGAAATCGAGGTTGTCGTAGAGGGACGCGTTGATGACGTTGGTCGTCGTCACGACCAAGAGCGTATAGCCGTCGGGGGGAGCATGGGCGACGATCGCGGTGCCGACGTTGCTGGCGCCGCCCGGGCGGTTGTCGACGACGAATTGCTGTTTGAGCCGCTGCGAGAGGGCTTGAGCGACCAAGCGCGCGACGATGTCGGGCGCGATTCCGGCGGGATAGGGCACGACGATGCGCACCGGCCGCGTCGGATAGTCGAGCGCCAATGCGAACCGCGGCAGCGCCGGCAACGCCGCGGCGCCGGCGGCGAGATGCAGAAATCGGCGGCGCTGAAGTTTCATGGCGCCTCTCTACGCAAACGAGCGGACATCAGCGAGCGCCAGGCAATCGCGACTTATGGCTGCGCGACTTAGTGCCCTTCGAAGCTGATGAGCGTGCGCACCGGCACCTCGAGCTTGCGCAGCTTGGCAGCGCCGCCGAGATCCGGCAGATCGATGATGAAGCAGGCGGCGAGCACCTGCGCGCCCAACTGGCGCAAGAGCTTGACCGCGCCCTCGGCCGTGCCGCCGGTGGCGATCAGGTCGTCGACCAGGATGACCCGGTCGCCCTTCTCCGCCGCGTCCTCGTGCATCTCCATCTCGTCGAGGCCGTATTCCAGCGAATAGGCGATCGACACCCGCTTGTGCGGCAGCTTGCCCTTCTTGCGGATCGGCACGAAGCCGGCCGAGACCTGGTGCGCCACCGCCCCGCCGAGGATGAAGCCGCGCGCCTCGATGCCGGCGACCTTGTCGATCTTCATCCCCGCCCAGGGCTGGACCAGCTCGTCGACCGCGCGGCGGAACGCACGGGCGTTGCCAAGCAGCGTGGTGATGTCGCAAAACATGATCCCGGGCTTGGGATAGTCCGGAATGGTGCGGATCGCGTCCTTGAGATCGTGCTCGAACTGCATGCTGACCATGTGCGTCTCGCCTCGAAGCGGCTTACCGGCATCCATCGTTTACCACGAACGGTCGGAGGTTGTGTCACCCGCGACGGCGTTCGATCGGTTGCGGTCAAGCTGTGGCGAAGCTGTGGCGGACGGTCAAGTGCCGCGCGCGGGCTATCCGCCAGCACGCGGCGGGCGGATGACGAGCGCCGCGGCGACTGCCGAGGCAGCGGTGACCGATTGCATGGCCTCGACAGGGTGCGCTTCCCCCGTTTAAATCGGGCGCGGACGGACAAAATGCGGAGCGCACGTCGGCACGGATTGCGAGCGGAAACCAATGGGTGCGCGCAAGCCTGTCTCCGGTGGCAGCGCGGACAGTACGAAAACACTCCACCGATGAAGGGATGATTGCTGAGCCGATGAAGCGCCGTCCGTCCAATTTTTTCTCCGGCGATTTGTTTGACGGGACGCGGCTCGAGCCCGAGACCGTCGTCATTGTTGGCACAGCGCCATAGGCCCGACCATGGCGGGCCCGATCGAGGATTACGCGCTCATTGGCGACTGCGAGACGGCGGCGCTGGTCGGCCGCGACGGCTCAATCGACTGGCTGTGCTGGCCGCGCTTCGACGGCGGCGCGTGCTTCGCCGCGCTGCTCGGCACGCCCGAGCACGGACGCTGGCAGATCGCGCCGGTCGACCCGAAGGCGCGGGTCACGCGGCGCTATCGCGATGACACGTTGATCCTCGAGACCGAGTTCGCGACCCGCGACGGCGCCGCCACGCTCGTCGACTTCATGCCGCCGCGCGGCAAGGCCTCGGACGTCGTGCGCATCGTCATCGGGCGGCGCGGGCAACTCGCCATGTCCTGCGAGCTTCTTCTGCGCTTCGACTACGGTTCGTTCGTGCCCTGGGTGACGCGGCTCGAGGACGGCGCGCTGCGCGCGATCGCCGGGCCCAACATGACGGTGCTGCGCACGCCAATCGAGTTGCATGGCGCTAATCTGAAAACTGTGGGGACGTTCGTCGTCTCCGAAGGACAGACCGTGCCCTTCGTTCTGACCTACGGCCGCTCTTACCGCGCGCCGCCCGATCCTATCGACCCGATTGCCGCGCTCACCGACACCGAGGTCTTCTGGCGCAACTGGTCGGCCGGCTGCCACGAAACCGGCAAGTGGTCGGCGCTCGTGCGCCGCTCGCTGATTACGCTCAAGGCGCTCACCTACCGTCCCACCGGCGGCATCGTCGCGGCGGCGACCACCTCGCTGCCCGAGCAACTCGGCGGAACGCGCAATTGGGACTATCGCTTTTGTTGGCTCAGGGACGCAACCTTCACCTTGTTGAGTCTGATGAACAGCGGCGTCTACGGCGCGGCGCGGGATTGGCGCGAATGGCTGGTGCGTGCCGTCGCCGGCAGCCCGGCGCAGTTGCAGATCATGTACGGCATCGACGGCGAGCGGCGGCTCACCGAATTGGAATTGCCGTGGTTGCCGGGTTACCAAGGCGCGAGGCCGGTGCGGATCGGCAATGCCGCGTCCGATCAATTGCAGCTCGACGTCTACGGCGAGGTCATGGACGCGCTCTATCAGGCCCGCCGAGGCGGGTTAGGCCCGCACGACGCTGCCATGGAGCTGCAGCGCGCCATGCTCGATCACCTCGCAAAGATCTGGCGCGAGCCAGACGCCGGGATTTGGGAGGTTCGGGGCGGCCGCCAGCACTTCACCTATTCCAAGGTCATGGCGTGGGTGGCTTTCGACCGCGCCATCAAGTTGGCCGAGGAGTTCAGACTCGAGGGCCCGATCGCCCGCTGGAAGGCGCTGCGGCAGGAAATTCACGACGACGTCTGCAGCAAGGCGTTCAACCCTGACCGCGGCGCCTTCACGCAGCATTACGGCGCCGACGCGCTCGACGCGAGCGTGCTGTTGATGCCGCTCGTGGGCTTTCTGCCGGCGAGCGATCCGCGCATGCGCGGCACCGTCGCGGCGATCGAGCGCGAACTCATGGCCGACGGTTTCGTCATGCGTTACGACACGCGCAAGGGCAAGGACGGGCTGCCGCCCGGCGAAGGCGCGTTCTTGGCCTGCAGCTTCTGGTTTGCCAACAACCTGTTGCTGCTCGGCCGTCGCACCGAGGCGCAACGGCTGTTCGAGCGCCTGTGCGGGCTGTGCAACGACGTCGGGCTGTTGGCGGAGGAGTACGATCCGCGCGCCAAGCGTCTCGTCGGCAACTTTCCGCAGGCGTTCTCGCATATTTCCCTGATCAATACCGCCCACAACCTGGTGCTTGCCGACAATTCGCTGAGCCAGCGCGCTCACCATCATCCGCAATCAAAACCGCAGACGCGTTCGACGCGCGGTCGGTCGCCGCGGCCGAGCCGGACGGCGCGGAGAAAGCGGTAACTCGGCGCTGGCGGCCCATTGGCGGACCATGGGCGGCGCGCAACCGGGGACGGACATGCCGCAGTCGACCGAACCACGAGCGCCGATCGTGCCGATCATCGGCGGCGGGCCCGCGGGCATGTCGTGCGCGCTGTGGCTGCACAATTACGGCATGCATCCCGTGATCATCGAGAAGGCGGGCGCGCTCGGCGGCATGGCGCGGCTTTCCCCGTATCCCAATGATTGGCTGCTCGGGCAGCGCGGCAAAAGCGGGCGTGAGAACGCCGCCGAGTTCGCCGGCCACATCCGCGAGCTCGCAATCGAGATCTGGCTCGGCGGCGCGCCGCAGCGCCTGCGGCGGGAGCACGACGGGCAATTTCGACTCGACGTGGCGGTGGCCGGCGCGCCGACGCGATCATCGTCGAGCCCCGCGATCGTCATCGCGACCGGCACGAGATTTGCGGGCGAGGAATGGCTCGAGCGCGTCGGGAACGCGCGGCGCGTTGCGGCGGCGGGCCGCCTCCACGTCGGCGCGGCCGCGGTCGGCGAGCCGAACCTCGATTTGGGCTCCCATGTCGCCGTGATCGGCGGCGGCGACAACGCCTTCGACGTTTCGCGCATGCTGGTCGAGAAGGGCGTGCGCGTAACCATCATCATGCGCTCGAAGTCGCCACGGGCGCAGCCGTTGCTGGTCGAGCGCCTGCGCCCGCATCGGGCATCGGGAATGGCGACGGTGATGGCGGAGCGCACGGTGGAGGCGCTCGACGCCGCCGCTTCCAGGGTCCGCGTCCGGTTGGATGGCGGCGGCGAGATCGAGGTCGACCATGTGGTTTTGCTGTTCGGTTATCGGCCGAATACGAACGAACCTTGGCTCGCCGAGCTTGCGCCCGCGACCGACGCGCTCGGCTATCTCGTGGTCGACGGCAACATGGAGACGTCCTGCCGCGGCGTGTTCGCGGTGGGCGATGTCTCCAATCCGGCGCATCCTTGCATCGCAACCGCGATCGCGAGCGGAACGGTTGCCGCGCGAACGATCGAGAAGCGGCTGGCACGCGCGACGGCGCCGTGACGAGCCGTTCGCTAGATGACCAACGCGAAAGGCGATATCAGCGGCCCATTCACCGTCATTGCCGGGCATAGCGCGTCGGAAGACGCGAGTGAACGCGCTTATGACCCGGCAATCCAATCCTCTTCCGCAAAAAACGTTCTTACGAAATGAATGGACCCGCGGGTCAAGCCCGCGGGTGACGCGGAGGAAGACACCCATCCTAATCAGCGCTTCGGCTTCAGCACCCGCCCCGCCACCGCGTCGAGCTTCTTCAAAAGCTTCTTGTCGCGCGCTTCCGGCGCGGTGATCAGCGCGGTATCGAGCGCGCGGTCCGAACCGATGGGACAGGGCTCGT
>Ga0306923_10008476_pt1 | contig 10317 bp, 11 predicted proteins | sample sta12Can44000108_FD_203841 | JGI IMG/M metagenome (GOLD analysis project Ga0306923, IMG submission 203841) | Lab enrichment of tropical soil microbial communities from Luquillo Experimental Forest, Puerto Rico - statanox.12C.anox.44.000.108 (v2)... | ecosystem: Environmental > Terrestrial >...
AGCCGCCCAGGTGGAACAGCGGCAGGATCTGCAGGTGAACAGACCCGGCGACCTGATCGCCGATCTCGATGGCGAAGTCGGCGACGCTCATCATCAGCGCCCCGTGCCGCAACGGGATCGCCTTGGCCCGGCCGGTGGTGCCGCTGGTGTGCACGAGCGCCAGCACGGTCTCGCCGGTCAACGCTGGCCTCGGCGGTACGGGTCCGGCCAGCGTGCCGCCGTCCAGCCACCCGGGCGGCACCGGACCGCCGCCGATGACCACCCGGCCCCTCGCGGCCCCGGCTCCCGGCCATGCGCGAAGGCGTGCACGAGGAAGTCGGCGCTGTTCTTCGCGACGATCGCGACGACGTCGCCGGGCCTGACGCCGGCGCTGGCCCATCCTCCGGCGGTGCGCTCGACCTCGGTACGCAGCCGCGCGTAGGTGTAGGCCGTTCCCCTGTCGTCCGCCAGCGCGGTCACCTGCGGGTGCACGTTGGCGCGCCACTCGATGACGTGGATCCAGCTCTGCATAGGCCCACATCGTTGCAGGAATGAGTTCTGTCGGACAGACTTCCGGCTATGAATTCGGCAGGCCCGCAGCTCGAATCCGTCCTGGCTGAGGTGCGCCGCGGCATGATCCCGGCGCACGTCTACGGCGACCCGGAGATTTTCGCGCTGGAACGCGACCGCTTGTTCGCCCGGTCCTGGGTGTTCCTGGCGCACGAGTCGGAGATCCCCGATCCGGGCGACTACGTGGTCCGCAGGGTCCTGGCCGACTCGTTCATCGTGGCCAGAGACGAGTCGGGCGCGGTCCGGGTCATGTTCAACATGTGCCTGCACCGCGGCATGCAGGTCTGCCGGGCCGAGATGGGCAACGCTTCGCACTTCCGCTGTCCCTACCACGCCTGGACGTACCGCAACGACGGCAGGCTCGCCGGGCTGCCCTTCCATGCCGAGGCCTACGGCGGCGAGGACGGCTTCCCGCGGCAGGACCAGGCCCTGCTGCCGGCGCCATCCATGGACATCCACAACGGGCTGATCTTCATCAGCCTTGACCCGGACGCGCCGCCGCTGCGCGACTATCTCGGGGACTTCGCGTTCTACCTGGACTTCTACACCCGCCAGAGTCCAGCGGGCGTCGAGCTGCGCGGCCCGCAGCGCTGGCGGATCAAGGCGAACTGGAAGATCGGCGCGGAGAACTTCGCCGGCGACAGCTACCACACCCCGCACACTCACGCCAGCGTGGTGGACATCGGGCTGTTCCGCGAGCCCAAGGCCAGCAAGCGCAAGGAGGGCGCCCTGTACGTGGCCGGTCCCGGCGCGGGCACGACCTACAAGCTGCCGCCCGGCGGCGACTTCGCCGGCCAGCTTCGCTACGTCGGCTACCCGGACGCGATGATCCCGGCGATGGCGGAAACGTGGACGGCAGGCCAGCGCGCGCTCATCGGGGAAAGCGGCTTCATGGTGTCGGCGGCGACGCTGTTCCCCAACCTGAGCCTGGTGCATAACTGGCCGCAGATCGACGACAGCGGCACCGTTGTCCCGTTCATCTCGCTGCGTCAGTGGCAGCCGGTCAGTGAGCGGGAAACCGAGGTCCTGTCCTGGTTCGCCGTCGACGCCGCGGCGCCCGCGGAGTTCAAGCGGGACTCCTACAAGGCCTACCTGATGTGCTTCGGCAGCTCCGGCATGTTCGAGCAGGACGACGTGGAGAACTGGGTCTCGATCACCGAGATGGCGGCCGGCTCGATGGCGCGGCGGCTCAACCTGAACAGCCGGATGGGCCTGAACTCGGCCGGGCAGCCGATCAAGGCGCCGCTCGCCACGTTCGCCGGCCCGGGCGTCGCCTACCAGGGGTTCGGTGAGTTCAACCAGCGGCACTGGCTGCGCCAGTGGAGTGATCACCTGGAGCGCGAGCCGGCCGTCCGCGCGGTCGTCAACCTGGGCGGTCCGCGATGACCGCCGCCAAGCCGAAGCCGCTGCCCTACACCGACCCGGCGCACCAGGCCGCGCACCAGTTCCTGGTGGAAGAGGCCGCGCTGCTCGACGCGGCCGACTACCCCGGCTGGCTGGACCTGCTCTGCGAGGACATCCGCTACCTGATGCCCGTCCGGGTGACGACCGCCCGCGGCGCGGGCTTCGACTCGCTCGCCGACATGGGGCACTTCGACGAGGACATGTACGCGCTGCGCAAGCGAGTGCAGCGGCTGGCCACCGACCACGCGTGGACGGAGGACCCGCCGTCCCGCACCAGGCACTTCATCACGAACATCAGAACTTTCCCGAACGGACGCGGGGAACTGCGGGTCGAGTCATCCTTGCTGCTTTTCCGGAGCCGGGGCGACACTCGCGAGCCTGACCTGGTTTCGGCTGGCCGCACCGACCTGCTTCGGGAGACCGCCGCGGGACTGCGGCTGGCCCGGCGCGAAATCCTGGTGGACGAGGCGGTGCTCCGCACCCAGAACCTGGCGGTATTCCTGTGACAGGCGATGAGCCGGTCATCCGGCTGGCCAACGAGTTCACCGAGGTCGTCGTGGAGCGGGTGCGGACCCGCAACGGCGCGCGGCTGCGCATATCCGTGCCGAGCTCGGGCCGGCAGATCATGCTCTGCCCGCTCGAACTCGAGGCGCTGACCTGGCAAGACCACGAGCTCTTTACCGCCCTCCTGCAGACGCCGAACGGGCCGGAGGACGAGGGCTGATGGCCTGGCTCGACGGCAAGCGGGCGCTCGTCGTGGGCGCCGGCTCGGGGATCGGCCGCGCGGTCGTCACCGCGTTTCAGGAGGAGGGCGCCCAGGTCGGGGCGCTTGAACTGTCGCCGGACAAGGCCGGCCGGCTAGCGGCCGAGTCGCCTGGCTGCCTGGTCAGGCGCGGTGACGCCACGAGGGTGGCCGACGCCCGTGCCGCCGTGAACGCGGTCACCGGCGCGTTCGGCGGCCTGGACGTGCTGGTGAACTGCGTCGGCATCTTCGACTTCTACCGCGGGATCGCCGACATCGACGACGACCAGCTTGACGGCGCGTTCGACGAGATCTTCGCGGTCAACGTCAAGAGTCAGCTGGCCTGCGTGCGCGCGGCGCTGCCGGAGCTTCGCCGGTCCGGCGGGTCCGTCGTGCTCACGGTCTCGACGTCCGGCTTCTACCCGGGCCGCGGCGGGATCCTGTACGTGGCCTCCAAGTTCGCGGTCCGCGGCTGCGTGATCGCGCTCGCGCACGAGCTCGCGCCGCGGGTGCGGGTCAACGGCGTGGCGCCCGGCGGAACGCTCGGCACCGAGCTGACGGGCCCGGCCAGCCTCGGGCTGGCGGACCGCGTGCTGGGATCGGCCCCTGGCCGCGAGCAGGACCTGCGCGATCGCACCCCGCTGCGGGTCGCGCTCACGGGCGAGGACCACTCAGGCAGCTACGTGTTCCTCGCGTCGGACCGGGCGCGCGGGATCACCGGCACCATCGTGCACTCCGACGGCGGCACCGGCATCAGGTAGCGCCGGAAAGCTGGTCCTCCGGCCAGCCAGGCTGCCCGCTCGCTCTCTTTACCCGTGATTTGTCACCCAGGCCGCGATCAGATCCGCCGCCTGGTCGCGCGCGCCGGCCGGCTCCTGCAGGTAGTGGTCCGCCTTGATGAACTCGAGCGACTTGTCCGCGGCGGCGAGCGCGGACACGAGCCTGCGGGCATCGCTGTCGTACACGCAGGCGTCGGCCGTCGCGTGCACGACCAGCGACGGCACGGTGATCCTGGCCAGGTGCGGCGCCGCGGTGCACTGCGAGGTCCGCAGGCTCCACATGGACAGCCACGTGCGCAGCGTGCTGACAGTGCCGATGCCGAACACCCCGTAGTTGGCCTTCATCGGGTCGCCGAGGTAGCACCAGTTCGGCTTGCGGTCCGACGGTTCGATCGAGGGATCGATCATGCGCAGGTCGGCCCACGTGCGGGGGAGGGTGAACAGCTCGTCCCGCGCCCTGGTGCCCGCCAGCGCGTCCAGCCGGCTCAGCGCCCAGTCGGTGATCCGCTCGTTGCGCGTCCGCTGGGCGGCGCGGTACCGGCGCTGGAAGTCCGCGCTGTAGGGCGGTCCGTTGCCGGTGTTGAACGGGTCGAGCGCAGGGTCCATGGAGAGGGGATCACGTTCGTCGGTCACGGACGGGTCCAGCCAGTTGGTGAGCACCTCGGGCCGGCCGGAGTGCGCGGCGAGCGCGATGAACAGGTCGCCCCGCGGCAGGTCCGCGAGGGCGGCCAGCGGCCGCATCCCGGTGACCGGCGTGACGTTCGGCTCGACGGCCTGCGACTGGTAGGCGGCCATCAGCGACCCGCCGCCCGAGTTGCCGAGCAGCACGACCCGGTCCGCCCCGGCTTGCTCGCGCAGCCACCGGACCCCGACGCCGATCTCCGCCAGCGCGTGGTCGAGCAGGAAGTTCGCCTCGTTCCCGCGGAATCTGGTGTTCCAGCCAAGGAAGCCGAATCCGCGCTCGGCCAGGTAGCTGGCGAGATAGTGCTCGGAGAAATCGACGTTGTAGTGGGTCGCGATGAACGCCGTCGCAGGCCGGGCCCTGGCTGGCCGGTGGTAGATGCCCTGACAGGGATGGCCGCCCGCGCCGGCCCGGCCGACCACCGGTGACGGCAGGCCAACGAACTCCATGACGATTCCGGCCAAGAGCCACCCGCTTCCGTTCTGAAGCTGCCTTGTTTTGATCTTGACTGTACAGATTCCCGGCGCAAAACTGAATCTGACATCAGTTTTAGCCTTGGGGAGGCCTCATGGAGTGGCGGAACGAGGAGTTCGACCTCGGCGGCGTCAATCACCTGGCGCTCGTCTGCTCGGACATGAAGCGCACCGTCGAGTTCTACACCCAGGTGCTCGGCATGCGGCTGATCAAGACGATCAACCTGGGCGGCGGGGCCGGCCAGCACTTCTTCTTCGACATGGGCGGCGGCAACGCGCTGGCGTTCTTCTGGTTCCCGGACGCGCCTGACGCGGTGCCCGGCGTCTCGGCGCCGGTCACGGTGCCTGGCATGGGGGAGTGGACCAGCGCGGTCGGGTCGATGAACCACGTCGCGTTCAACGTTCCCGAAGAGCGGTTCCTCGAGTACCGGAGCAAGCTGAAGTCCAAGGGCGTCCGGGTGTCCCCGATCATCGACCACGACGACAGCGAGTTCGGCGTCGCGCGCGAGCTGCACCCGGGGGTGTTCGTCCGCTCGTTCTACTTCCAGGACCCGGACGGCATCTTGCTGGAGTTCGCGTGCTGGCGGCGGGTCATGGGCCAGCCCGGCGACGTGCGGCACGAGCCGAAGACCGCCGCCGACCGCACCGGCGTGCGGGCCTGATGCTGTCACTGGTTCACGTCCTCGAATGGCGGGCGGCGGTCCAGCCCGATCAGGTCGCGCTTTCCGATGACCGCGGCGCGGAGCTGACCTACGCGGCGCTGTTCGCGGCCATGGAGGCTTCGGCCGGCGCGTTCGCGGCGGCCGGCGTCGGCCCGGGCGATGCGGTGCCGGTCATCGCGCGCAACCAGGTGGGCTGGGTGACGGCCATGCTCGGCCTGATCCGGGCCGGCGCGCTGCCCGCCGCGGTCAACTGGCGGCTGGCCGGGCCGGAGGTGCGCGCGCTGCTCGAGCTGATGAAGCCCGCGGCGGTGGTAGCCGACGGCGACTGCGCGGCACTGGCCACCGCGGCGGCCGCCCCGTTGGGGATCCGCGTGCTGACGGACCTCGGCGGCGGGACCGCCGCGACGCCGCCGCGGCGGCCGGTGGACCGGCTGCGCGGAGCCGAGCCCGCGATCCTGGTGCACACCAGCGGCACAACCGGTCGGCCCAAGCTCGTGCCGCTGACACATGACCAGTTCATCTCGGCGGCCACGTTCATGACCCTAGAGGTGCCCGAGGCGGCGCCCGGTGCCCGGCACCTTAGCGCGCTGCCGCTGTTTCACGTCGCGGGCCTGGTGAACCTGGTCTACGTGCTGTTCACCGGCGGGCACCTGCACGTGCTTAGCGGGTTCGACCCGGCCCGGTTCGTCGACGAGCTGGCCAGCCGCCGCATCCAGCTGACGCAGCTCGTTCCGACGCTCATCCAGGCGGTGACGAACGAGGTTCTGTCCCGGCCCGCGCGGCCGGATCTGTCGAACCTGGTCGAAATCGTCTACGGCGCCTCGCCGATCCGGCCCGATGTGCTCGAGCGTGCCGTCGCCGTCCTGCGCTGCCGGTTCCGGCAGAACTACGCGAGCACGGAGACCGGCCCGCTGCCGGTCAGCTCGCTGTCGCCGCGCGACCACGACCCCGCCCGCGGGCGCCTAGCCACGGCCGGCCGTCCGTCGCTCGGCTGGGAAGTGCGGCTCGGGGAGCTCGGCGAGATCCAGGTGCGCGGTGCCTCGCCGCTGCCGGGCTACTGGAACGATGCCGAGGCCACCGCCGCGACGCTCACCCCGGACGGCTTCTACCGCATGGGGGACGTCGGGACCGTCGACGCCGACGGCTACATCACGATCGTCGAGCGGCTGAAGGACGTCGTGATCACCGGCGGGGAGAACGTGTACCCCGCGGAGGTCGAGGCGGTGCTGGCCAGGCATCCAGCTGTCGCCGACGTCGCCGTGATCGGCATTCCCGATGACAGGTGGGGCGAGACCGTGCACGCGGTAGTGGTCGCCGGGCCGGGCTTCGACACCAGCGAACTGCTGGGCTGGGCTCGTCAGCGGCTTGCCGGGTTCAAGTGCCCGACCGGTGTCACGGTGGTCCCCGAACTGCCGCGCAACGCGACCGGAAAGGTGACGCGCGCGGCACTGCGCGAGCCGTTCTGGGCCGGGCGGGACAGGCGTGTCTCGTGACCGCGGCGACTCCCAAAGGCCGTGCGACCGACGAGGCCTTCAAAGAGGCCGCGCGTGTGGTGTTCGCGCGCGACGGCTACCTCAACGCCAAGATCACTGACATCGCGGCCGAAGCCGGCCGGTCCGCGGCATCCTTCTACAACTACTACGACACCAAGGCGGACCTGCTCATCGCGCTGGCCGAGGAGTTCCACGCCGAGGCCACGTCGCTCGCGGTCCTGCCGTTCCGGGCCGGCCTGGCCCGCCCGGAGGCGCTGCGCGAGGCGGTCGCCGGATTCTGGCGGACCTACGCCAAGCGCCGCGGCGAGCTGATCGGCATCTTCCAGGCCGCCATGGTCGAGGGCAGGTTCCGGGACCGGTGGCTGGAGCTGCGCGGCGAGGCGATCACGCGGATCGCCGGCGAAGTCCGGGCGGCGCAGGCGCAAGGCTACTGTCCCGGCGTCGATCCGGTCCTGACGGCCTCGGCCCTGTCCGCCATGCTGGAGCACTTCTGCTACATCTGGCTCGGGCAGGGCGGCGAGAAGGACGTGGCGTTCGACGATGAGCGGGCCCTGGACGCGGTGGCCACCATCTGGGTGCAGGCCGTCTACTGGCGGCCTGCACCCTGACCAGCTCTGACCCGCTCTGACCAGCGGGGCTATCCGATCGCCGGCCGGTGCGCCGGGTCGGTGTACCACGCGTACCGCTCCTCATGGGCGGCGGCGACGCGGAACGCGGTCACGTCGTCGTAGGTCTTGCCGACGACCGACAGGCCGGTCGGCACTCCGTTCCTGGCGCGCCCGGATGGGACGCTCAGCACCGGGCAGCGGCTGGCGATGTTGAACGGCAGCGTCATCATCACGTCCATCCAGGTGCCGTCGGACCGTCCCTCGGCCAGGTCGCCGTGGTTCCATTTGGCCGGCAGCGCCGGGACCGCGAACGTCGGGCAGATCAGCGCGTCGTACTCCTCGAGCAGCTCGCCGAGCGGGGCGTACAGCGCGGCCTCGAGTTCCAGCCCCGGGTAGTAGTCCTGCTTGGCGATCCGGTCGCTTTCGGCGGCGAATGCCCGCGCGTAGGGGGTGAGGTCGTGGCCGTGTTCCTCGTACAGCGGGCGGATCGACGGCCCGAAGATCATCCCGAAGTGAATCGCCGCCGCCCGGTTGATGTCCGCAAGCGTCCACGGCAGTGACACGTGGGTGACGCTCGCGCCGGCATCCCACAGTCGCTCGGCCGCCGCGAGCGTGTTCGCCACCACGTCAGGGTCCACGTCGTAGCAGCCGAGGTTGACGCTGAGCGCGATCCGCAGGCCGGCCGCCGGCTCGATCGGGGACGGGATCTCCAGCTTGGGCCGCAGCGACACCACGTCGGACGGGTGCGGTCCGGCGATCACGTTCTCGAGCAGCGCGCAGTCCGCGACCGACCGGGCCATCGGGCCCTCGTGGCAGTAGTGGTCGAGGTTGAACGGCGGCACCTCGGGAACCCGCCCGTACGGGGGCTTGAACCCGGTGACGCCGCAGAACGAGGACGGTATCCGGATCGACCCGCCGATGTCCGACCCGGTGGCGAGGGTCGCGGTGCCCGCCGCGAGCGCCGCGGCGGAGCCGCCGCTGGACCCGCCGGGGGAGTAGGCCAGGTTCCACGGGTTGCGGGTCACTCCCCACAGCTTCGTCCAGGTGACGGGCGCGCAGCTGAACTCGGGGGTGGTGGTCCGCGCGTGCACGATGCCGCCCGCGTCGATGATCCGCTGCACGAACGGCGCGGTCTCGCTGGCCACCTCGTCGCGCAGCGGCAGCGACCCTAGCGTGTTGCGGTGCCCCGCGATCGGCGCCTCTTCCTTCACCGCGACCGGCAGTCCCTCGAGCGGCCGGGCGTCCCCGGCCCGGTACCGCTTCTCCGCCGTCCGGGCGGCGTCGAGCGCCTGGTCGTAGAACGTCTCCGCGAACGCGTTGACGAACGGCTCGACCGCCTCGGCGCGCTCGACCACGGCGGAGACGAGCTCCACCGGGGACAGTTCACCGGACCGGAACAGACGCAGCGCTTCAGTCGCCGACAGGTAATGCACTGATTCTCCTTCGTGGTTGCCATCCTGGCCGCGGGACGCTCTCGCGCAGCAGCCGCGTGTACGGGTGCCGCGGGTCATCGAGCACGGCGCCTGTCGGCCCCCGCTCGACGACGCTCCCCTTCTGCATGACGATCACCTGCTCGGTCAGCTGCCGGACGACCGCGAGGTCGTGGCTGATCAGCAGGTAGCTGATGCCGGTCGCGTCCCTGATGTCGGCGAGCAGGTTCAGCACCTGCGCCTGGATCGACACGTCGAGCGAGGCGACCGACTCGTCGAGGATCAAGATCTTCGGCTCGGCGGCCAGCGCCCGGGCGATCGCCACCCGCTGCCGCTGCCCGCCGGACAGCGATCTGGGCGGGACGGCCCGCTGCCGGTCGTCCAGGCCGACGAGCCCGGCGAGTTCGGCCACCCGCGCCTGGCGCCGCTCTGGCTGCCAGCCGTGGTGGATGCGCAGCACCTCGTCGATCGCGGTCTCCGCGCTGTGCCGGGGGTCGAGGCTGGTGTACGGGTCCTGGAAGACGATCTGCACCTCGCGGCCGCGCTGCCGGCGCTTGCTGGCCGAGCGGGCGGGAGTGCTCCGGTCGTTGCCGCAGGCGCTGATCCGCCCGCCTGTCGGGCGCTCGAGGCCGATGATCATCCTGGCGATCGTCGTCTTGCCCGACCCCGACTCTCCCACGATCGCCAGCGACTCGCCGTCGCCGATGGCGAACGACACGTCGTCGACCGCGACCAGGTCGCCGTACTCCTTGCGGAGGCTTTCCACCGCCAGCACGTCAGGCACCGGCGGTCACCCCCAGCGTGCCGCGCAGCTGCGCCGCGCGCAGGCAGCGGGACAGCCCGCCGTCCAGCCCGGCCAGCGCGGGAAGCTCCGCGTAGCAGCCCGGCGCGTCATGCGCGCAGCGGGGCGCGAAGGCGCAGGCATGACCGGGCGCCTCGAACCCGGACAGCGGACGGCCGGGTATCGCCCGCAGCCTGGCCTGCGTCCTGCCGATGTCCGGCCGCGCGGCGGCCAGGGCCGCCGTGTACGGGTGCAGCGGGTCCTCGTGCAGCAGGGCCGAGTCGCGGATCTCCACGACCTGGCCGGCGTACATGACCGCGGTCCGGTCGCAGACCGCGGCGGCGAGCTCGAGGTCGTGGGTGATGAACAGCAGCGCCAGGCCGAAGTCGCGGCGCAGCTCGGCGAGGATCGCCATGACCTCGGCCTGCGTGGTCACGTCGAGCGCGGTCGTGGGCTCGTCGGCGAGCAGCAGCCGCGGGCTGGTGAGCAGCGCGGCGGCGATCATGACGCGCTGCAGCATGCCGCCGGACAGCTGGTGCGGGTACTTGGCCAGGTTCCCCGTGTCGAGGCCCACCTGGCCGAGCATGCCGGCGGCCAGCTCATAGGCGTCGGCCTTGCGCACGCCGCCGTTGGTCCGCAGCGCCTCGGTCATGAAGTCGCCGATGCGGCGCACGGGGTTGATGTGCGCGCGGGGGTCCTGGAACACCATCGCGA
>Ga0306923_10008478_pt1 | contig 10317 bp, 8 predicted proteins | sample sta12Can44000108_FD_203841 | JGI IMG/M metagenome (GOLD analysis project Ga0306923, IMG submission 203841) | Lab enrichment of tropical soil microbial communities from Luquillo Experimental Forest, Puerto Rico - statanox.12C.anox.44.000.108 (v2)... | ecosystem: Environmental > Terrestrial > Soil...
ATTCGGTTCAGCTCTCCCGGTCGGGGAGAGGTCGGATCGCATCGCAAGATGCGATCCGGGTGAGGGTTTCAGTGCACCAATAGACCGTCATCCCTCACCCCAACCCTCTCCCAACGGGAGAGGGGGCACACCTCCGTTGCGGTTACACATCGGCGGCGAAATCACTTTCTCGCCCGTTCCATCGCGAGCTCTTCCTCGAGACTTGCGACGTCGCGATAGATCGAGGCGACCGCGAGCACGCGCCCGCCGCTCTTGTATCGCACCAGGCAATCTTTTGCGCCGATATCGCCGTCGACCGCGATCTCGTCCCACTTCTCGGCGTGGCCGACATAGTTGATCGGCACGTCATAATGCTGGCTCCAGAAGAACGGCACGGCGTCGAATACCTCGCGCTGGCCCAGCATGTTGCGCGCCGCCGTCTGGCCCTGGCGCTCCGCCACCACCCAGTGCTCGACGCGGATGTTTTCGCTCGTATGCGGATCGGGCCAGCGGGCGATATCGCCGGCCGCATAAATCCCGGGCACGCTGGTCTGCAGATATTGATCCACGGTGACGCCGCGATCGATCGCAAGCCCGGCTTTTTCGGCCAGCGCAAGCCGCGGCCGCACGCCGACGCCGACCACCATCAGATCCGCCTCGATCACGGGCCCGCTCTTCAAGCTGGCGCGCTTGCCATCGAGCGAGGTGACCGTGTCGGAGAGATGAAAGATGACGCCATGCTCTGCGTGCAATGTGCGAACGAAATCCCCCATTTCCGCACCCAGTACGCGCTCCATCGGCCGCTGCTCGAGGCCCACGACGTGAACCTCGATGTTCCTGGCACGCAAGGATGCGGCGACCTCGAGCCCGATGAAGCTCGCCCCGATCACGATCGCGCGGCGCGCGCCGCTTGCAGAGGCCATGATGGCGCGACAATCGGCAAGCGTGCGCAACACATGGACATGGGGCTGATCGAGGCCCGGGATCGGCAGGCGCACCGGCTCCGCTCCGGTCGCGAGCAGCAGGCGGTCGTACGGAACGGCGTCGCCACCGGCGAGGATTGCGTTTCTGGTTTTCGTATCGATCGAGACGACCTCGGTGCCGAGCCGCAGATCGATTCCCGCGCCGGCATAAAAATCCGACGGACGCAACGGCAGCCAGTCCTCCGGCGCGCTGCCGGCAAGATAATCCTTCGACAGGTTCGGCCGATCCACCGGCTCGGACGCATCGTTGCTGAGCATCACGATGCTGCCGCGATATTCGTTCCGTCGCAGCATTTCGGCGGCGGCAAACCCCGCTGCCCCGCCGCCGACAATCACGATTCTGGCGGGCGCCTCCACAGGTCCCTTGACGCGCGGCTTTGGTTGCTCGCGTTTTTGCCGGACGAAGACCCGCTCTCCCTCACGCTCGACCTTCCATACCGGAAGCGGATTGAGGGCCGGCGCACGCGCCGCTTCTCCCGTGCGCAAATCGAAACAGGCATGGTGCCACGGACAGCGTATGCTCTCCCCGTCCACGACGCCGTCAGCGAGGGGACCGTGGTAATGGCTGCAATGGGGGTCGATCGCGAAGATTTCCGAACCCGAGCGCACCAGCAGCACGTTTTCGTCGCCGACATGCCCGAGCAGCATGGGGCCGGAAAATTCGGAGAGCGCGACACCCTTGGACAGATCGGGACCGGTCGGAGCGTTTTCTTGATCTGCCATACCTTCCTCCGCTGTTTCTTTAATTCACCCCGTCAACGCCGCCTTGACGAGACCGCTGGCCTTGGCGAAATCCATTTTTCCAGCGTATTTCGCCTTCAAGACGCCGATCACCTTGCCCATGTCCTTCATGCCCGCGGCGCCGGTTTCGGTAATGGCGGATGAAATCGCCGCCTTGACGTCATCTTCCGACATTTGTTTCGGAAGATAAGCCTGGATGATCGCGATCTCCTCGCGTTCCTGTGCCGCAAGCTCCGCGCGGCCGCCCTTGTCGTAGAGCTCGACCGCCTCCTGACGCTGCTTGATCATTTTCTGCAACACCCGCAGAAGGTCCTCGTCGCTGAGCGGCGGCTTGCCCTCGCCGCGCGCCTCGATGTCGGCATTCTTGATGGTCGAGTTCACCATCCGAAGCGTGGAGAGCTTGCGCTCCTCCTTCGCCCGCATCGCGTCCTTGACCGCATTATTGATGTCGTCGCGCAGCATTGGTTTCACCTCTTGCGGATTTTTTTCGTCGAACCCTTGATCCAGTGGTCCGATTCTAACATTCGCTTCCCTTCTCAGCGTACACTTTTGCGAATGTTAGTATCAAAGGACCACTGGCAAATATAAGATTCTGGTGGAGTTTATTGGCATTCGCTTTATGAACCCGCGGGCAAGCTGGGTGGCGAATGTCAAATCCACTCCGCTATGCGTTTTACCCCGTCGAAACAACCGAAGCATGACCCGAACCCGCCGCGCCGCCTTGGCGCCAATTGGCGAGCATGAGGGGTTTGAAATATGAGCGTTTTGCGTGTGGAATCGGCCGTTTCCGGCTTTGACGCCTGCGCATGCGACGATTATGTAAGGCGATCATGATCGAAAGCGAAAAAGCCTCAGCCTGGCCGGATCACAAGCCGACCGCGCTTCTTGTGCTGGCCGACGGAACCGTGCTGGAAGGCTTCGGTTTGGGGGCCGAGGGCCAGGCGGTCGGCGAAGTCTGTTTCAATACCGCAATGACGGGCTATGAGGAGATCCTCACCGATCCCTCCTATGCCGGACAGCTCATCACCTTCACCTTCCCGCATATCGGCAATGTCGGCACCAACGACGAGGACATCGAGACGGTGAACATGGCGGCGACGCCGGGCGCGCGCGGGGTGATCCTGCGCACCGCCATCACCGATTCCTCCAATTACCGCGCCACCCGTCACCTCGACTCCTGGCTGAAGGCACGCGGCATCATCGGGCTCGGCGGAATAGACACCCGCGCCCTCACAGCGCTGATCCGGACCAAGGGCATGCCCAACGCGGTGATCGCCCACAACAAGGACGGCAGGTTCGACCTGCACGGCCTGAAGGAAGAGGCGCGCGAATGGCCGGGGCTTGAGGGCATGGACCTGGTGCCAATGGTGACATGCGGCCAGCGCTTCACCTGGGACGAAACGCCGTGGGTTTGGGACAAAGGTTTTGGCCGCCAGAGCGAACCGGAGTTCAACGTGGTGGCCGTCGATTACGGCATCAAGCGCAACATCCTGCGGCTGCTAGCCGGCATCGGCTGCAAGATCACGGTGGTGCCGGCGACGACTTCGGCCGAAGACATTCTGGCGATGAAGCCCGACGGCGTATTCCTCTCCAACGGCCCGGGCGACCCTGCCGAGACCGGCAAATATGCCGTGCCGGTCATTCAGAAGGTGATCAATTCGGGCACGCCGACGTTCGGCATTTGCCTCGGCCATCAGATGCTGGGGCTCGCGGTCGGCGCGAAAACCAGAAAGATGCATCAGGGCCATCACGGCGCCAACCACCCGGTCAGGGACGAAACCACCGGCAAGGTCGAGATCACCTCGATGAACCACGGTTTCGCGGTGGACCAGGCAACCTTGCCGAAAGGCGCGGCCCAGACCCATGTGTCGCTGTTCGACGGCTCCAATTGCGGCATCGCGCTCGAGGGCAAGCCGGTTTTCTCCGTGCAGTATCACCCCGAAGCTTCGCCGGGCCCGCGCGACTCGCATTACCTGTTCAAGCGGTTTGCCGATTTGATGCGGGAACACAAGCGGGCTTAGGCGGCTTGCTCCGTCGTATTTCGTGGCCAGATGGGATTGCTTCGTTTGCGCTCGCAATGACTGGTGCGTTTCTCGTTCATTTATTATGATGATTATCATCGCAATTCCGACAGGAACCCCCCATGACCGATACCTCCGCTCGCAAGATCGAATACGACGTGACGCCGGCCGAAGTGATGGCGTCGATGGCGGGGATCGATTTCGTCCGCGCCATGTTCGAAGGGCGGCTGCCGACGCCGCCGATCATGCAGAACATCGAGCCCTTCGATTCCGTAGTCGAGCCAGGCTTCGTCGTGTTCCACAGCACGCCTGGCTTCCGGCATTACAACCCGATCGGCTCGGTGCATGGCGGATACGCGGCGATATTGCTGGATTCGGCGATGGGGCTCGCCGTGCATTCGATGTTGCCTCGGGGGACCGGCTACACCACGCTCGAATTCAAGATCAGTTTCATTCGAGGCATGACCAAGGATACCGGCGTGGTCCGATCCGAAGGCTGCACGCTCAACGTCGGCCGCCGCGCCGCCACCGCCGAGGCACGGATTACCGACGCCAAGGGCCGCCTGCTGGCGCATGCCACCACGACCTGTCTCGTCTTCGAGATTCCCGCCGATATCCCGAAGGGAATGTGAGGGACCGACATCGGTCGACCTCCAAGGCACGAATCCGGCCCGGGAGAACCATTCCGCCAGCGAAAGCTATCGCAACGCGTTTGAGCGGAGATGATCAGACAGGAAATCGACAAGCGGGAGCATGGCCATGGCGCTTGCGGGCAGTGACCTCAAACTTCTCACCTTCGTATTTGCCGACGACGGCTTCGTTCCCAACAATCCCTTGCCGTTTGTGATCTACCAGGGCGCGGTCGATGTCGCCAACGATCATCCCGAGAAGACCATCGAAAGGCTGTTCGGCGCCAATGGCTGGAGCGACATGTGGCGCGACGGCATTTATGACTATCTGCATTATCACTCGACCGTTCACGAAGCGCTCGGGATTGCGCGCGGCCACGCGCGTGTCCGGTTCGGCGGCGATGGCGGCAAGGAAATCGAAGTTTCCGCCGGCGACGTGGCGATCCTGCCCGCCGGCACCGGTCATCAATGCGTGTCCGCGAGCGATGATTTCTCCGTGGTCGGCGCCTACCCGCCGGGCGCGAGGATGCAAGTGACGCGGCCGACGCCCGAAAATCATCGCAAAGCGCTGCGAACGATCCCGGAAGTGAAATTGCCGAAGACCGATCCGGTAGCGGGAGACAATGGCCCGCTGGTCAGTCTTTGGAAGCGGCCCCTTTAGTTGCGTAAAGTGCGCGCCGCGCGCATTTGCCTGATTTGGCCGATCCACATGCCAACCGCGCAGAGATCGAGCACAACGGCGATGACGCCGAACAGCACGCGCCCCGTCATCTCGCCTGGCGCGAAACCGATGACGTCGAGGAAGCGAGAACGGTGGACGCGGCAAGGCTACGCTGCGTTGCTGCCTTCCTGACGCGAGGCCTCGAACAGGAACCAGGTACGCCGCTCGGTCTCGTCGATGAAAGTTTCGAGCAGGCCGGCGGTGCCGGAATCCTCGTGATCGTCGGCAAGCTTGTGCGCCTTTCGCATGGCGGCTGCCATGTGCTTGTTGTCTCCCATCAGTTCGCGCGGCATCTCGCGCGGCGGGACATATTCCTCGTCGTTGTCGTGAATGGTCTGCAATTTCGAAATCTGGCCGATCGAACGCACCGTGATGCCACCGATCTTGCGGACGCGCTCGGCGAGCTGGTCGGTGGTGGCGAAAATCGCCTCCGACTGTTCGTCGAGCATCAGGTGATAGTCGTGGAAATGCCGACCGCTGACATGCCAATGGAAATTCTTCGTCTTAAGGTAAAGCGCGAAGGCATCGGCCAGCAGCGTGTTGAGTGCCGCCGACAGCTTGTCGACCGCGGCCGGTGGCAGATCGGTCGGGGTATCGAGATCGGGAGAAGTTTTGTGGGATCTGTTGTCGGGCTTGGCTTTGCTCACGATGGACCTTCCTGTAAGTACCGGGGTGCGGCGGCAATGGACATCGGTCGCCCGACCTGTAACGCCTCATGCGCCCCCCGGTTCCGATCACGGGAACCCCTTCTGCCGGACGCCTCAAGTCATGGATGAATGGATCGATTATTACGATTCCACGCATACGATTTATGCGAGCAAGCTGCACCGGAATCTGCACTTCCAGCTGATCGCACGCGACATCATCGGCTACATTTCCTCGCCCGATGCGGTGGTGCTGGACTACGCCTGCGGCGAGGCGCTGTCGGCCGCAAAGGTGGCTGAGGCCTGCGGCAAGCTTTACCTGGCCGAGCCCGCGCCCGGCGTGCGCGGCCGGCTGATCGCGCGTTTTGCTCCGAACACCAAAATTCGGGTGCGCTCGCTCGACGATTTGCGGAAGATGGCCGAAAAATCCATCGATCTGGTCGTGATGAATTCGGTCGCGCAATATTTGACGTCGCAAGAGCTCGATGCCGCGTTTGCCACCATCCGTCGGCTGCTCAAATCCAGCGGCCGACTCGTTCTCGGCGACATCCTTCGCCCGGAGGTCGGCATGCTGCGCGACGTCCTTGCGCTGTTGCGCTTTGCCGCTCGCTGCGGCTTTCTGCGCGATGCCCTGATCGGCCTGGTCTCGACCGCTTTGTCGGACTACCGGCAATTGCGCAGCCGCATCGGGTTGCAGCGCTACAGCGAAGACGAGATCATCTCAAAGCTCGCCAGGGCCGGATTCACCGCCTCGCGCGCGCCGTTCAATATCGGCCACAACCAATACCGGATGACCTTTGTGGCCCGCCCTTCGCTCGCGTCCTGATCATGGTCGCTTCTACCGCCGCCAGGTTAGGGTTAATTCCGGCAAGCGATAGCGCCCGGCGAGCCCTTCGATCAAGATGGCATCGGCCCGGTGGCGGAAAGCGTCGACGCGAGAGCGGTGCATCGTTCTTTATCCTGGTTCAAATCCAGGCCGGGTCTCCAGCCTTCGCTGGCGCTGCGAGCTTGCCGCGGCGAAGCCCATAGGGCGAAGCCCGGCCAGGTCATCGAAATGCCCGTTGATGGCATCCTAAAGCCCTTTCGCTGCTGTGGAATCTGTTCTAAAGACCACCCGCGCGCTTGATCCCAAGCGCCAGGTTTAAGGGACGCGCGGCAGCGCGCCCTTTTTTTGTGCCTGTTTCCGGTCCCGCGAGATTTAATGCCTAAAAGAACCGACATCTCCACCATCCTGATCATCGGCGCCGGTCCCATCGTGATCGGCCAGGCTTGTGAATTCGATTATTCGGGCACGCAGGCGGTGAAGACGCTGAAGGAAGAGGGCTATCGCATCGTCCTGGTCAATTCCAACCCGGCGACGATCATGACCGATCCGGAACTCGCGGACGCCACCTATATCGAGCCGATCACGCCGGAGATCGTCGCCAGGATCATCGAAAAGGAACGCTACGTCGTGCCCGGCGGCTTTGCCCTGTTGCCGACCATGGGCGGACAGACCGCGCTCAACTGCGCGCTGTCGCTGCGCCGGCAGGGCACGCTTGCCAAATTCGAGGTCGAGATGATCGGCGCCACCGCGGACGCCATCGACAAGGCCGAAGACCGCCAGCTCTTTCGCAACGCCATGGAGCGAATCGGGCTGCAGACGCCGAAGTCGCGGCTTGCCAATGCGTCTGCGCTCAAGAAAGCCGATCGCGACAAGTACCTCTCCGATCGCGAGAGACTCTCCGGGCCGGCGCTGGTGGAGTTCGAGCGGCAGTGGACGCTCGGCGATAACGAACGGCGCAAGCGCTACCAGGAACAGGCGCTCGGCGAGGCGCTGATGGCGCTCTCCGAGATCGGCCTGCCCGCGATCATCCGTCCCTCCTTCACCATGGGCGGCACCGGCGGCGGCATCGCCTACAACAAGGAAGAATTCCTCGACATCATCGAGCGGGGGCTGGACGCCTCGCCGACCAACGAGGTGCTGATCGAGGAATCGGTTCTGGGGTGGAAGGAATTCGAGATGGAGGTGGTGCGCGACAAACGCGACAATTGCATCATCGTCTGCTCGATCGAAAACCTCGACCCGATGGGCGTGCATACCGGCGATTCCATCACCGTGGCGCCGGCGCTCACGCTCACCGACAAGGAATACCAGATCATGCGCGACGCCTCGATCGCGGTGTTGCGCGAGATCGGAGTGGAAACCGGCGGCTCCAATGTGCAGTTCGGCGTCAACCCGGCCGACGGGCGCATGGTGGTAATCGAAATGAATCCGCGCGTGTCGCGCTCGTCCGCGCTCGCCTCGAAGGCCACCGGCTTTCCGATCGCCAAGGTCGCGGCAAAACTTGCCGTCGGTTACACGCTCGATGAGATCGCCAACGACATCACCGGCGGCGCCACGCCGGCCTCCTTCGAGCCAACGATCGACTACGTGGTCACCAAGATCCCGCGCTTTGCGTTCGAAAAATTCCCCGGTGCTGCGACCACGCTGACCACCTCGATGAAATCGGTCGGCGAAGTGATGGCGATCGGCCGCACCTTCCAGGAGAGCCTGCAAAAGGCGCTGCGCGGGCTCGAGACCGGGCTGACGGGCCTCGACGAGATCGAGATCGAAGGCATCGGCCGCGGCGACGACAAGAACGCGATCCGCGCCGCACTCGGTACGCCGACGCCGAACCGCATCCTGCAGGTGGCGCAGGCGATGCGGCTCGGCTGGAGCGACGAAGACATCTTCACGTCCTGCAAGATCGATCCGTGGTTTCTGGCTGAGATGCGCGTCATCGTCGAGATGGAGGAAAAGGTAAGGCAAAACGGCCTGCCGGCGAACGCCTTCGGCATGCGCTCGCTCAAGGCCATGGGCTTTTCCGACGCCCGCCTTGCGGTGCTCTCCCACAGCACGGAAGCCGAGGTGAAATCGCGGCGTCACGCGCTCGGCGTCCGCCCCGTGTTCAAGCGCATCGACACCTGCGCCGCCGAATTCGCATCGCCCACCGCTTACATGTATTCGACCTATGAGGCGCCGTTTGCCGGCGAGCCATCCGACGAGAGCGCGCCGTCCGACAAGAACAAGGTCATCATTCTCGGCGGCGGCCCCAACCGGATCGGCCAGGGCATCGAGTTCGACTATTGCTGCTGCCACGCCTGCTTCGCGCTGCACGATGCGGGCTTCGAATCGATCATGATCAACTGCAATCCGGAAACGGTGTCGACCGACTACGACACCGCCGACCGCCTGTACTTCGAGCCGTTGACGGCCGAGGACGTGCTCGAGATCATCGAAACCGAGCAGCAGAACGGCCATCTGCGCGGCGTCATCGTGCAGTTCGGCGGACAAACCCCGCTCAAGCTTGCGCATGCGCTGGAAGCGGCCAAGGTGCCGATCCTTGGCACCTCGCCCGACGCCATCGACCTCGCTGAAGATCGCGACCGCTTCAAGCGCGTGCTCGACAAGCTTGGATTGAAGCAGCCGAAAAACGGCATCGCCTATTCGGTTGAACAGGCGCGGCTCGTCGCCGCCGACCTTGGATTGCCGCTGGTGGTGCGCCCCTCTTACGTGCTTGGCGGCCGTGCGATGCAGATCATTCGCGAGGAAAACCAGCTCTCGGATTACCTGCTCGGCACGCTGCCGGAACTTGTGCCGGGCGACGTCAAGGCGCGTTACCCCAACGACAAGACCGGCCAGATCAACACGGTACTCGGCACCAATCCGCTGCTGTTCGACCGCTATTTGTCGGATGCCACCGAAGTCGACGTCGACTGTCTCTGCGACGGAAAGGACACGTTCATCGTCGGCATCATGGAGCATATCGAGGAAGCGGGCATTCACTCCGGCGACAGTGCCTGCTCGCTGCCGCCTCATTCGCTCAACGGCGGGACCATCGCCGAGCTCGAACGGCAAACCCGCGAGCTCGCGCTCGGACTCGATGTGGTCGGCCTGATGAACGTGCAATACGCCATAAAGGACGGCGAGATCTACGTGCTCGAGGTCAACCCGCGGGCATCGCGCACCGTGCCCTTCGTCGCCAAGGTGATCGGCACGCCGGTAGCGAAAATCGCCGCGCGGCTGATGGCCGGCGAGAAGCTTGCGGATTTCAACCTGAAGAAGAAGAAGCTTGGCCACGTCGGCGTGAAGGAATCGGTATTCCCCTTCGCCCGTTTCCCGGGCGTCGACACCGTGCTGGGTCCAGAGATGCGATCGACCGGCGAAGTGATGGGCATCGATCGCAGCTTCGAGATCGCATTCGCGAAAAGCCAGCTTGGCGGCGGCACCCGCGTGCCCCGCAAGGGCACCGTATTCGTCTCCGTCCGCGAGAGCGACAAGACCCGCATCGTGGACGCGGTGCGGCTATTGTTCTCGCTCGGCTTCAAGGTGCTGGCGACCTCAGGCACCCAGCGCTTCCTTACCGACAAGGGGGTGCCTACCGAAAAAGTTAACAAAGTGCTGGAAGGGCGCCCGCACATCGTGGACGCCATCACAAACGGCGACATTCAGCTCGTTTTCAACACCACGGAGGGCCCGCAGGCGCTGGCCGACAGCCGCTCTTTGCGCCGCGCCGCCCTCTTGCATAAAGTGCCGTATTACACCACTCTTTCGGGGGCCGTGGCGGCTGCCCAGGG
>Ga0306923_10008481_pt1 | contig 10313 bp, 7 predicted proteins | sample sta12Can44000108_FD_203841 | JGI IMG/M metagenome (GOLD analysis project Ga0306923, IMG submission 203841) | Lab enrichment of tropical soil microbial communities from Luquillo Experimental Forest, Puerto Rico - statanox.12C.anox.44.000.108 (v2)... | ecosystem: Environmental > Terrestrial > Soil...
GGTGGCCAAGATTCACCGCAAAGTTTTCAACCAACGCAACGATTTTCAGCACCAGTTGTCTCGAAAGATCGTCAACAGCTACGGAATAAGTTTTGTGGAAGACCTGAACGTAAAAGGTCTGTCCCGTGGCCTGTTCGCTAAATCGGTACACGATGCAGGATGGGCGGCATTCTTTCAAAAACTCTCGTACAAGGCCGAAAGTGCCGGGCGAAGGTTCTCGTCGGTCGATCCTCGTGGAACAAGCCAGCGTTGCCCGTGTGGAGAAGCAAATCCCAAACAGCTTTCGGATCGTGAGCATGTGTGCCTCGATTGCGGATTGGTCACCACGCGAGACCCCGCCTCGGCCATGGAAGTCCTGAGGCTCGGACTGAGCCTTCAGCCGCTAACCGCGGTGCAGGAATGCTGCGGTTGACTGAGAAGCCTCAGGCTTTCAGCCAGGGGAGTACGTCACTTGGGATGTTCGTCTGAAAAAACTACTTTCGGTGCGATCTCGTTCGGTAAGAACGCCAACTCGCAGATGGCGGAAGTCGCCCGGCAGTGAATTGTGGCTATCCGAGGGATGGTTGAAACCGAGGAGTCAGGGAAAGCCTGGGGAGGGGTCTTCGCCGCGAAACGAAAGAGGAGTTTTGACTCATCTTTTGCTCCCGGTAGAACCACACTCGAGACAATTTTGGGACCGGGAGCGACAAGAGCCACGATGCGTTCGTTGAGATCGGTTTTTTCGGCAAAAGGAACGGTAACGGTGCGGTTGCCATTCCGGTTGCGCGAGGCTTCGAGGAGTTGCTCATTCAAAGCTTGTTCGCTCCCGGCCAGAGCGAGAAAGCGCTGGCGCGCTTCCTGTTGGGCGGCCGAAAGGGAGCGTAGTGGCGGTGAAGCCGAGTCTGCGGGTGCTGCATCTTCTGCGCTCGAAACCTGCGCGCCGGCAAGTACGATGGCGTAAGCCCGCTTGGCCTCTTGCGGGTGTCCCAAAGCTTCCTCGAGGCGGCCCTTGTGGAGTTGAATGGTCGATTCGTCGCTGAGATCACAAGCTGCGCTCAGGTAAGTCTCCGCCGCCGTGAGATCACCCTGCTTGAATTTGATCCAACCGAAGGTGTCCCAGAACGCCGCGGCAAGGTTCAAAAGCTCTAGTGCGTCGCGATTAAAATCCGCGAGCTTCACGGAATTCAATTGACTGTCGAGCGTCACGATCGACCGCCGGGAAAGCTCTTCCGCATTCCTGAGATCGAGTCCAGCGTCGGCGCTGTAGTAAGCCGCGGCGTTGAGCGTCAGCGGGCTGTTGTCCAGCTGCAAAGCCCGGCGAAAGGCGGCGCGAGCCTTGTTCGCCTGGCGGTCGCGGCTATAGGCGCGGCCAATCTGGACGAGCAAACGCGGGTTGGCAGGCTGCAATTTGGCGGCTGCCTCGTATTGCTCGGCAGCGTCATCGAACCAGCCGGCCTCCATGTAAGCCGCACCCAGGTTTGCGTGGCTCTCCGCGCGATCCGGAAGCTGTTCGAGCTGCTTTTTTGCCGTGGCGATGGCATCGGGGTACATCCGCTCCGCCATGTAGCCGCGAACTAATCCGCTGTAGGCCTCCGGGTCATGGGGCGCAAGTTCAATTACGTTCTGGTAGGCCTGCCGGGATTTGTCCCAGTTTTGCGTTTTTTCAAAAAGCGCGCCGAGAGCCTCCCACGCATCAACGTATTTCGGATCGTCCTTAACAACGGATTCCAGGAGCGACTGTGCCTGCTCGAATCTCTGCGCGTGAATCTGTTCGAGGGCTTCGGCGAAGCGCACAACCTGAAGCGTAGGAGTACCACCGGAGGGAGGCGCGCCGAGAGCGTAAGCCAGTTCGGCCATTTCCGATTGCACGGCTGAACGGAAAGCCGAATACTCGGCGGAGCGATCGAGTGGAACCGAGGCCATCTTGGTGGTCAGCCGCCAGTTGCCGATGAGCGCGGGCGACTCCCAGTTCCAACTTTGTTCGTATTCGGCAAAATCCTGAATCAAACGGGACGGATCGATTTTCCGGCTCTTCAATTCGCCGGCGAGCTTATCGGCCAACTTGTCCCCGAACGTGAGTTTCAGATTGATGGTCATTTCCTTGGCATCCCCGAGGCTGGTTCCCAGGGTGGATGAAACAGGCGGCAGCAACGAGGAAACCAGTTCATCGAGATTCCGGAAGGAGCGCTCCGGACGATCAAATTTGGCCGTGTCCTCCATGGAGCGAGCCTGACTATCCACGGGCAGCGTGGCGGTGAGGTGGAGACGCATTCGCAGTGGAGAAGAGGTGTCATACGGGTCGCCGACATCGAGGTCGCTGATCGTCAAATCAGCGCTTCGGGCTTCTTTCTTTGCGCTGGCTTCGAGGACACTCTGCAATTGGGGCACGGAGGATTGCACCAAGCCCAGGCGAAGAAGCACCTCCCAATCCCCGCGCGTTTCGAAGGCCAGCAGCGCATCCAACCTTCGATCGTCTGTGAGGTGCCCTTCGAGGCTGATCCCATAGAAGGTCGGCGTGGCGAGTTCGCTCGGAATGCGGCGCAATTCCGAGCCTTTTTCGGGTGAGGTCACCAGGGCAAGCTTTCCGCGAAGGTTCGGCATCAGGTAACCGAAAGGAGCGACGCCGAGAGTGGAGTCGAGCCACATCTCTTTGCCATCGAGGACGAGGTAAGTTATGGCGTGATCGAACTCGAAGGGCGTTGGTATTTCCTCCATCCTTCCGTTGGCCTGCAAAAGCGCCGCTGAGGCTTTGACCCCGACCGACTCGAGCATGGCTTCAAAGAGAGTCGCTTTATCCTTGCAGTCGCCATACTGATGAGCGAGGACCTCCGTGGCGAAATGAGGTTGAAATCGGCCGACGCCAAACGAAAGGCTGACGTAACGGATGTTGCGCGCGACGTAGTTGTAGATGGCGCGAACTCTCTCGAGATCGGTATGCGAATCGCGCGTAAGCTCTTCGGCTTTGGCGCGGACTTCCGGGCTCGGAACGCGGCGGTCACGCTCGAGGCTGGAGTACCACGCAGAGATCTCCGCCCAATCGGCGAAAGAAGTAATCCAGATGCGGCGGGAATACAACCTGGGCGAGGTTTTGAGCAGCGACTTGACGTCCGGGAAACCATTCGAAGACGGGAGCGCCAGGGGCCGTTCCCCTCGCGGCAGGTTGGAGGTTTTCCAGGTCCAGATGTTGCGGTCACCTTGCTTGCGCGATTCGGGGCCGTCGGCGCCGGTGGTTGAGGTTTTGACGGCAATTTTGGAAGAGACGTCCAGTTCGACCTGCTCATCGAGGCACACATCGTTGCTGACCAGGTCCCAGTATTGCCAGATTTTCCCGGGAGTCAGGGGGCGGTAGGTGGTGAAGGTTTCATACTCGAGAAGGTCGCCCGGTGAGAGATTGGGCACGACGACGTGTTTCTGGCGCAGGTCCGTGTAGGTAGGCGCCGACTGGGCGATGGGAGAGGTCAAGTCCTGGATCGCGTCCGGCCCGGCCGTAACCACCTTGCCGTCCGGCTTGGTGACGCGCACGTTGCGCACTTCGATCTGGGCGCTGGCTGAATCGTAATTGAAGACCAGCTGGCCGACCTTCTGCACGCCGGAATAACTCTGAACACGAATGCGCGCGTAAGCATCGGCTGAGCCGCTGCCGTCTTCCGCGTAGCGAAGGTGTCCGCGGACCTGCTCATAGACCACTGGCTCCTTGGAAGTGTCCACCGCGGCCGGTGGGGTCGTGCCGGGAGTGACGGTGGCAGGGGGCTGCTGGGCGATTCCCCGCAACGGGCTGAGGAGGCCAATAAGCAAGCAACCGAAAGCCGCAGACAGCTTGCGCATAGATACAGCTTGGCAACATAACCTAGTGCGGTGTGCGGCGCAATTTGCATCCGCAAGGAACAGCTTGTAATGGTTTCGAGCGCTAGGAGTTAGAGGTAGTGGTGAAAGCCAAGGTGATAAGCGTCGTCTGCTCGAGTTGGTGGGCCTTGGCAGAGCCGGTCGCGGGGCTGGCGCTGGCCGAGCGCTTCACCGAGCGTACGCGGACATTCTTCGCCTGGGCGATGCGCTCGAGCCGCGGCAACACATAAAAGAGAGCTCCCATGTTGGCGGGCTCTTCCTGAACCCACACGATTTCGCGGGCGTTCGGATGAGCGTCGAGGGCGGCCGCAATTTCATCTTTGGGCAGCGGGTACAGCTGATCCAGGAAGAAGATGGCTGTAGAAGTGTCTTTGCGACGGCGGCGCTCGGCACGTAGCTCGTGGCCAACCTTGCCGCTGGCGATCAGGATACTCTGCGCGTCGCTGACTTCGCTGTCGGGGATGAGCGGGAGGAAGCGCGGCCGCTCGAATTCTTCGAGCGCGGAGGCGGCTTCCGGATGGCGAAGCATACTCTTTGGCGTAAACACGACCAAGGGTTTGCGCCACAGGCGACGGGCCTGCCGCCGCAGCAGATGAAAATACTGGGCTGCATTCGCAGGCTGGCAAATATTCATGTTGCCCTCGGCGGCCAGCTGCATAAACCGCTCGATTCGCGCACTCGAATGTTCCGGGCCCTGGCCCTCGTAGCCGTGGGGAAGGAGCAGGACAACGCCCGTCGGAAGTCCCCACTTGTCTTCGCTGGCGCTGATAAACTGGTCGATGATGACCTGCGCGCCGTTGACGAAGTCGCCGAACTGCGCTTCCCAAAGAATGAGCCCTTCCGGGTAGTCGCGCGAAAAGCCGTACTCAAAGCCCAGGCAAGCGGCTTCGGAAAGCGAGGAATTGTGAACCTCGCAGAAAGCCTGGTTGGACGAAAGGTGAGCGAGCGGGAGATACTCCTGCTCGGTTTGGTTGTCGACCAGCACGGCGTGGCGCTGGTTAAACGTGCCGCGTTGGGAATCCTGGCCCGTCAGTCGTACGGGATTGCCCTCGAGGACCAGCGAGCCATACGCAAGTAACTCGGCGAAACCATAATCAATCGGTCGCTTGCCGTGTCCCATCTCGGAGCGCTGCTCGAGCAGCTTGACGATTTTCGGATGCACGTGAAAGCCGGGAGGCGTGCGAATGAGCCCGTCGGTAATTTCCGCGATCTTCTGCCGACCGAGGCCGGTATCAACCTCAAACGCTGGGTTGTATTTTCCGTAGTTATAGGGAGTCCAGTAGTCCGGGAGCTTGCGCAGTAGGGGAATCTTGGTGAGCTTGGCGGCCTTGCGCTGTTCCTCTTCGTATTCTTTGCGGACAGCTTCGCCGATCGGGGCGGCGTCGATGCCAGTGTGCTGCGCATAGATCTTCCACAACTGGGCGTGATTCCGGATGCGCTCGTAAAGGCGCGGCTGAGTGATGGTGGGGTCGTCGACCTCGGAGTGGCCGTGGCGTCGATAGCCGATCAGGTCAATGACCACGTCCGACTGGAATTGGGCGCGGTATTCAGCGGCGAGGCGGCCGACGCGAACGACGGCGTCGGGATCCTCGGCGTTGACGTGGAAAATCGGCACACTTTGGCGGCGCGCAAGGCTTGAAGCATAACGGGAGGAGTGCTCCTGCGCGGGGCGCGTGGTGAAGCCAATCAGATTGTTGACGATGATATGGATCGTGCCGCCTACGGAATAGGCCGCCAGGTCACCGAGATTCAGGGTTTCCGCCCAGATACCCTGGCCGGCAAACGCGGCGTCGCCGTGCATGACAATCGGCCAAACCTTGTTCAGGGTGGCGCTGGAGCGGTCGATCTGCGCGCCTCGGACACCGTGGCGCGTAAGCTTGGCGCGCGCGCGGCCCATCGCGACGGGGTCAACAGCCTCAAGATGACTTGGATTGGAGACCAGGTGAACGTTGAGAGATTTTCCGGAGGAAGTTTTGTAAACACCGGTGGCCCCGACGTGGTACTTCACGTCGCCCGCGCCCAGGACGCTGCGCGGATCGACATCTTCGAACCCGGCAACCACGTCGTGCATCGGCTTGCAGGCGATGTGGGTCATCACGTTTAGTCGGCCACGGTGGCTCATGGCCATTACGGAATCGACTCCGCCGAGCTCGCCTGCCGCATCCAGGACAGAATCGAGCAGGGGGATCAGCGCGGTCTCGCCTTCGAGGGAGAAGCGCTTGCTGCCCAGGTAGCGGCTCTGCAGAACTTGTTCGAACAGGTCGGCGCGAACCAGACGCTCGAGGATTTTGCGCTGATTGAGCTCAAATTCGGGTCCTTCCATATGCTCGGCGACCCAATTACGCCGCGCGAGTTCCGCGATGTGCAGAAATTCAACACCGATCGTCCCGCAATAGATGCGGCGCGCCTCTTCCGCATATTCGCCAGAAAGGCCTTCGAGGTCGGAGCACTGGAGCGGGGTGAAGTAGCCGAGCGGGTCGAGTGTGGCTTCATAAAAGCCCCAGCGGCGGAACAGGTAGAAAATGCGCTCGCGCTCGCTGTGCCCGGCGCCATTCGAGGAGGCCGGGCTCTTTGCACTCTTGGTGGTTTTGTCAGCAGCGATCGTCGCACGGTTGGCCATAGGTAATGTCTCGAGACCTACTATTTTGCCATAAGAGGGTGCAGGGGTTCAGAAGAGGGCAGCGAAGAAAGGAAAGGAGGAACCACAAGGTAACCAGGGTAAGGCTCGCGGTGGCTTTCGTGTTCGAGAAGGCGGCACGGCCCAGGATGATTCCACTTCCCATCGTCGTCGTGAATCAGCAAGGCGGCAAGCCAGCCGAACAGTCCCTGAGGCTAGCTTGTTCGTTTCGATTTTCGTTTACTCTTCTCAAAAGCCAGAATCGACGAACCATGGGCGGTCCAACGGTCTCGAGAGCAGCGGAACGAGAGCAGAATCTAAGGGTTCCGGGAAGAGCGCATCTCGGGTAGACTAGAGATTCGGGGGCGCGCGCGCATCTAAGTTTTTGCTAAGTCTTCATAGGGGCAAGGAATGCCTGTACCTGTATCGCAAGCGTGGACGGTAGCGAGCTACGTCCTCAAGCAAAAGATGAAGGGGCGCAAACAGTATCCGTTGGTGCTGATGCTGGAGCCTTTGTATCGCTGCAACCTGGCGTGTGCGGGCTGTGGCAAAATTCAATACCCGGCGCACGTGCTGAAGCGCGAACTGTCGCCGGAAGAATGCTTCAAGGCGGTCGAAGAATGCGGTGTGCCGACGGTGGCGATTCCGGGCGGCGAGCCGCTGATGCACTCGCAGATCGACAAGATCGTAGAAGGCCTGGTGGCGCGCAAGAGGTACATTTACCTGTGCACGAATGCACTGCTGCTCAAGGAAAAACTGCATCTGTTCCAGCCGAGCAAGTATCTGACGTTTTCGGTGCACGTCGACGGGCAGAAAGAGCACCACGATTTCTCGGTTTGCCGGGAAGGCGGCTACGAACTGGCCGTCGAGGGCATTCGCGAGGCGGTAAGAGGCGGTTTCCGGGTAACCACCAACACCACGCTGTTTGATGGGGCCGATCCAAAGAGTGTGCGCCGCTTCTTCGACGAAATGATGGAACTGGGTGTCGAGGGCATGATGCTCTCCCCGGGTTATTCCTACGACAAAGCGCCAGATCAGAAGCATTTCCTCGGACGTGCCCGCACGCGGCGGCTCTTCCGCGCCATGCTTTCGAACCGCAAGCCGACGTGGCAATTCAACCAATCGATGCTGTTTTTGGAATTCCTCATGGGCAAGCGCGACTTCCGCTGCACGCCCTGGGGCATGCCGACCTATTCGATCTTTGGCTGGCAAAAGCCGTGCTACTTGCTGCAGGACGGCTATACAGAGACATTCGCCGAGCTCATGGCCGAAACGGAATGGGCCAACTACGGCACGGAGTCGGGCAATCCGAAGTGTGCAAACTGTATGGTGCACAGCGGATATGAAGCCTCGGGTGTTGACTACACGTTCAGCTCCCTGAAGGGACTGTGGGAGACCGCGAAAGCCACGCTTTTTACGAAAAATCAGGACGACGAGGCGCTGCGCATGCTGAATGAGCCGGCAAAGCCGGTACACTCCTACAATCCGCTGGTGCAAATTGACAGAAATCCCTCCAAGTTCGAGGAGACACGAGCGTGACCGGTCCGCGCCACGCCGATCGTCCCGAGCACACGACACTCCATCCGGATCAGCTCGAGGTTGCACCGGGAACGGCTCACGAAGCGCGGCAAGGCTGGATTCCCGAATTGGCTTCGGAGGCGGAACTGCGCGAGGCACTCGAGAAGGCGTTTGACTACCGCGGGGATGTAACCATTACCCGCAAGGATGGCACGAAGCTAGAGGGATACATCTTTGATCGCGTGAGCGGACCGGATTTGGTCACATCGTTCGTCAGGCTTCTGCCAAAGGAATCGAACCAGCGTGTCAAAATTCCCTACTCGGAGATTCGAGCGCTGGCCTTCACGGGCCGCGACACGGCGGCTGGCAAGAGCTGGGAAGCCTGGGTGAAAAAATATTGGGAAAAGAGGGAAAAAAGTGGGGAAAGTCTGAGTTTACAGCCCGAATCGCTCGAAGAGTAAGCGTGGCAAAGAGCGTGCCAAAGAGGCACCCCCGGATCACGTAAAGATTGTAAAATCAATGGTTTGCGTTGAATTGCGGGCCCTTCCGGTCGCCCATTCCCTAGTGGACAATAAGCCCTTATCTGTGATAGCGTTAGGTATAGCGTTTGTTGCTCTTGTACTACCTTTTGACTCGTTCAGGGGGCTGTGAGAACAAACTCGCAGCCCTTTTTTTCGGGGCTAGAGGCAATCCCAAAGCGCGGGAAACCGTGGTTTGGGGCCAAGAGAGGCAAAGCAATTTCAATATCGAGGTTCAGCAGTGAAGGAACAAGGAACAGTGAAGTGGTTCAACGCTTCGAAGGGCTACGGGTTCATCCAGCGCCAAACCGGGGAAGATGTATTCGTGCACTTCTCAGCTATTCAGATGGATGGTTACAAGTCCCTGAATGAAGGTCAGGCGGTGGAGTTCGAAGTGAAGAAGGGCCCGAAGGGCCTTCAGGCGGAGAACGTCACAAGCCTCTAGCCTGTGGGTTGGGAAGGTCCCCGAGGGGTCGGGGACCTCTCCCGCAGAGATAGTAGAAGAGATCGAAAACACCAGCCAGCCGTCAAGGAGGAAGTTGTGCAAGTAATGCAGGAAGGTCAGACCATTAAGCATGAAATTTTCGGCCTGGGCATCGTGACAGCATCCGATCCAGAGCGTACCGCAATCGATTTCGACGACCATGGACCCAAGCTGTTCGTGACCAGCATGTTCACGGCTGAACTGATCGGCGAAGCTCCCGCTACCCCGCCCAAGACCAAGCGCCGCCGCAAGGCCTCCGCCGCCGCGAAAGCCGTAAAGAAAGCCGCCGCAGCCGCCGCAGCCGCGAAGTAAGTAGCCACAAGTTCTTTTCCGAAGTTACCCCAAATAAGGCGCCAGAGATGGCGCCGGGGTGTGTTTAAAGGACTCAGCCTGGTCGAAGGCATGGTATGACGAGCGAACCAAAGGGCCGGACTCGACGTGCTTGAAGCCTATCTCCATGCCCAGCTGCTTGTACTCAGCGAACTCGTCCGGGTGGACGAAACGGACCACGGGCAGATGATCGCGCGTGGGCTGAAGATACTGGCCGAGCGTTAGGATATCCGTTCCTTGGGCCGCGAGGTCCCGCATGGTGGCGAGAACCTCTTCTTTCGCCTCTCCAAGACCCAGCATCATACCGGTTTTCGCAGGGATATCCGGGTGCGACTGTTTAGAACGACGGAGCAATTCGAGAGAACGCTCGTAAAGGGCGCCCTTGCGCACCTGACGATAAAGCCTTGGCACGGTTTCCGTGTTGTGATTGAGAATGTCGGGCTCGGCCGCGAGTACGACATTCAGTGCGTCCCAATCACCGCGGAAGTCAGGAATCAAGACCTCGACCTTGCAACCAGGGACCCGGTCGCGAATCTCTTCAATGGTGCGGGCGAAGATATGTGCGCCCCCGTCGTGCTGGTCATCGCGATTCACGCTGGTCACCACCGCGTAGCGCAAACCCATGCGTTCCACAGCCTCGGCGACGCGAGAAGGTTCCTGTTCGTCCGGCGGACCCACAGGCTTACCGGAAGGAACGGCGCAAAAGCCGCAAGCCCGCGTGCAGATATCACCGAGGATCATGAAAGTGGCCGTGCCGTGTTCCCAGCATTCACCCATGTTGGGGCAGCGAGCGGACTCGCACACGGTGTGTAGATCCAGGGTGCGCATGGTGCGCTTCACTTCCTGATAGCGCGGTCCGCCGAAGAATTTGACGCGCAGCCAATCGGGCCGCGGGTGTGCGTCCGGTGCTCGGACGGCAACGGGCGCGCCATTCGAGATGATGTTGAAGGGTGAGGCCATCTAACGAATCCGAATTTCCAATCTTACGTGGATTTCGGGACGCTTACAATTCGCTCCTACCGGC
>Ga0306923_10008484_pt1 | contig 10312 bp, 9 predicted proteins | sample sta12Can44000108_FD_203841 | JGI IMG/M metagenome (GOLD analysis project Ga0306923, IMG submission 203841) | Lab enrichment of tropical soil microbial communities from Luquillo Experimental Forest, Puerto Rico - statanox.12C.anox.44.000.108 (v2)... | ecosystem: Environmental > Terrestrial > Soil...
TAGACGGGATAGTTGCCCACCGCGCTGCGGCCCTCGTCGGTCACCTCCTCGTCGGCCAGCACGGTGCCCAGGCCGGGGCACCAGTTGACGGTCTGCTCGGCCTGGTAGGCCAGCCGGTGAGCGTCGATGAGGTCCCGCTGCTCAGTCGCGGACAGGTCAGTCCAGGCCCGTCCGCCGGGGACCGGTCGATGCCCGGACGCGAACCCGGCGATCAGCTCGCCGACCGGGCGGGCGCGGCCCATCGGCCCGGCGTCTGGGTCAAACCAGCAGTTGAAGATCTGCAGGAAGATCCACTGCGTCCAGCGGTAGAAGGACGGGTCGCTGGTCAGGATCTCGCGCCGGCGGTCGTGCCCCAGGCCCAGGCGCCGCAGTTGCCGACGGATGACGGCCGCGTTCTGCCGGACGGTGACGGCCGGGTGCTGGCCGGTGTCGATCGCGTACTGCTCGGCAGGCAGCCCGAAGGTATCGAACCCGAAGGGATGCAGCACGTTATGCCCGGTCATGCGCTGGTAGCGGCCGAACACGTCGGTGCCGATGTAGCCCAGCGGGTGACCGACGTGCAGCCCGATGCCGCTGGGATAGGGGAAGAAGTCCAGCAGGTAGAACTTGGGCCGCCCGGCCACCTGGGCGAAGCCGTCCGAGAGCGGGCCTGCCGGGTTCGGGGACTGGAATGTCCCCTCCCGCTCCCAGCGGTCCTGCCAGCGCAGTTCGATCTCGTTCGCCAGCCGCACGTCGTAGCGGAACCGCGGCATTCCCTCGTCCATCTGGCTCTCCTCGTGCGGTCTACCGGGACATGAAAAAGCCCCTCACGCGTGAGGGGCTGCCGCACTGACCGGTCGCGTCAGTGCGGCGTCACGAGGAGCAGGCTGGCCATCTGGGTCATGGCGGGAGTGTAACCCGCCGTCCAGACGGCCTTCCAGTCATTTCCCTGGCGGGTTTCACGGTGGCTGGCGGCGGGGCCGGGCGGCGGCGAGCTCACCGCGACCGGCCGACGCGCCCAGACCTCCGATGAACGAAACACTCCCGGGCGCGTCCAGAAAATGGGCGGTGAGGTTCGGGTGGTCGGCCTGGCCGGCAGCAGTTGGGGTCAGTTCGCGGCTGGAAACGGTAGAACGGGGCTACTGGTCGCGGCAGTAGGCCCGTTCTACCAGGCGTGTTGAGTCAACGTGGCTAGGGAGCGGTGACCTCGCTGATTCGCGTGCCCCAGTTCGCCAGCGCCGTGCGAGTGTTCCCGCAGCGGAAGCTGGTGTCCCGGTACTGGCTCAGGGTGCAGCTCTGGCCTATGTACTCCGAGGCGATCCAGACGTTGCCGCCCACCGGGACGGCCGCGCCGTAGTCGCCCCAGCGGGGCCGAGTGGTGCCCGGCGGGTTGCCGAATAGCTTGTAGTTCGTGAAGCCGTCGTCGGGGCCTTGCCCGGCTGCGGCGATGTGGATATCGCCGACGCCCGACGGGGTGACCAGGGCATAACCGGCGCTGGGGTAGAAATCGCTCCCCACGAGGGTGAACGCCATCACCCCGGTACCGCCGCTTGTGATGCCGATCGCGGGGTAGGTCAAGTTGTCGTTCCCGAGGCCGACGTAGCCCTGGTTCGCGAGCGTCGCGGTGACCGAGCCGGCTGACGTTGAGGGCGAGGCCGCGAACCACTCGATCCCCGCCTGCTTCGCGGAGCTGATCGCCAGGCCGGTGTCGATCGCACCCCACAGTTTGCCGTTCACCCACGTCACCTGCTGCATGCGGGTGTCGTTGCTGTCCAGATCCGCCGATGTCTCGGCGAACGGATCCTTGATTCCCTCGAGCGTCAAGGAGCACGGGTTGTTGTTCAGGCATTGCCGCAGCGGCTGGGGGCCCGAGTGCTGGGTTGCCGCAGGCGGGTGGGTATAGAGGCCGACATCGAGCTTGGTATTGCTGAGAGTCAGATCTGGAGTGCCGCCGAGCGAGCTGGTGTTCGTGATCGCCCACACGAGGAGCTGGGTCGATGGCTGGAACGTGCTGCTCCCGTTGCCAGTGTCGTGCGCCTCCGCGGCCGCGTTCGTGCTGAGGAAGTACTCGGTCCCGCCCGCGGTGCTATCGCCACCGCCGCCAGGCGTCGTGGACGGCCACAAAGTGAAGCCGTTCAGGCCGAAGCCGAACTTGTCCAGGCCGTGCGTGTCGAACTGGGTAACGCTGATCGCGGCCGGCGTCCCGGCCAGTTGCGTCTTGGAGAACGCGTAGATCTGCGCGCCGTGGAACTCCGGTCCGAAGAACGAGTACTCGTTCGTGGTCAGGTAGATGCCGTTGGCGTTCGACCCGATGTGGGGATAGTCGGCGAGGCACGCGTGCGGGTTCGTCGGCAGCGGCAGTGCTGTCTCGTTACCCGCCGAGCAGCCGTGGTTGGGGGTGCCCTGCGTGCCATCGTCCTGCACCGGGAGCCGGTAGACCGTCCAGGTACCGGCCGGGTCCGACGTGTTACTGACAGCCAGGTCTAGGTGGTTCGTGCCACTTCGGGCGCGGGACGGCGATCAGTATTGTGCCATTTGGATGATCCAGTCAAGCCCGAGGCCAACGGGAATGTGTGCATCTCGCACACCGAATACGCCTCCAATGGCCGGGGCCTGAGCGCGGGCTTGCCACGCCGTTCCAGTGCAGGATAAGGGTCTCCCGCTCGCGGCGGCCACTGGTCGGGATCGTGCGCCGGCGCCTCACGCGTCGCGCCCGGATGGCGAGCACGTGCAGGCCGCGATGCAGGGTCCAGGCCGGCCGGACCGGGCCGCAGTCACACCAGGTAATCACGCTGGGCGAGACCGGGCAGCTCGGCATGGCGGCGGTCCTCGGCGAGCTCGCCGCGCGGGGCGTGGGCATCAGCGCGGTGCAACAGATGGGACCGGAGGGCACGCCCGGCTCACGATTCTGCTTCTTCGACGATCCCGACCGGAATACGTGGGCCATCCAGGAATACAAGCGCGCGTAAGGCGCTGATGAAGTCCGTATGGCGGGGCGTGACCTGGCCGGGCCGTTGAGAGTGACGCCGAACTGGAGGCCCACCGCCGCCCTGCTCAGGTAATGCCGACGTCCTGCCTGCAGACGAGGCCGACGAGCTTGCCGTCCGAGGTCGTGACGGGTGAGTTCTCCAAGTTGCGCTCGAGCATCGTGCGCCGCATCTCCGCCACGCTCACAAACGGCCGGTACGTGCTGGGTCCAGGGCGCATGACGCGTTCGACGAGGAGTTCCGGATCGGCCTCGAGTTCCTTGGCCCTGAGCAGTCCGAGCACCACCCGGTCCTGACTCACGACCACGCATGCGTCCCAGCCTGCGGCGATCACTCGATCACAGACGTCGCCGAGTCGCTCACCGAGGGAGCACGTCGGTACGTCCCGCCTGACCACATCGACCAGCCGCGGGTGCTGCGCGTTCGTCCCGTCGGTTGGCAGGCCCGCTCCCATCCAGTCCTGCTTGCCTGTCCGGAAGTCGTACACCTCGGTGAACCCGAGAGTCTCGAGCCGGCACGCGGCTCGTGGGCTGAGGTCTCAAGCAGTATCCCAGCAGTACACGATCACGGGCCGGCTGGGATCGAGCACCCGGCTCGCATCGGCCTCGATCTTCCGCAACGGCAGGTTGATCGCTCCGGGCAGATGGTCTTCGCTGTACTCCCGAGCCGGTAGCACCTCGACGATCTGGGCGCCCTCCTCCATCAGGCGACGAACCCCGTCCCGGTCGATCTCTCGCGCCACTGCTACCTCCTCGCCCTGGGCCGGAACTCATAGCCTATGGGCTTGACGTCCGGGACCCGGTGCTCAGAGGACGGCCAGCAGAGCTCTGGTCCAGTCGCGGTAGCCGTCCTGGCTGGGGTGGAAACAGTCGGACGCGAACTTTCCGGTCCAGGGCGGCAGGAAGTGGGTGGACACCTTAGCCACCGGCAGGTCCCGGGCGGCAGCCGCCTCGTGCAGGGTCCGGTTGATCCGCGTCAGGTAGGGCCTGCTGGCCCGGCCGAGCAGGCCCGCGTATCCGGCCGGCACCGGCAGGTCGAGCATGATCGTGTTATCGGGGACGGTCTCGAGCAGCGCGCGCAGGTCGGCGAACAGCTTCCCCGGCCCGGTGTACAGGACATCGTTGACGCCGATCCCGCAGGTCACCAGGTCCGCCGAGGCGGGCAGCCGGGGCAGCTGGTAGTTCAGCACGTCGCGGATGAGCGAACCGGACGCGGACAGGTTGAGCACCCGCCACGGCAACCCGGTCTGTTGCCGGAGCACGCCGAGGACCTGGCCCACGTACCCGTGCTCCGGACTCGGCGCACCGAGGCCCTGCGCGGTCGAGTCGCCGAGCACGACCCACAGCGGACCGGACTCCGGAGCCTGCAGGATCTGCTCGTTATGCACCTGCCAGTGGCCCGCGAAGGTCACGCAGTCCGCGCGCATCGCGGTGACGCCATCGGCCCACCGCCCGAAGGGCCCGGCGCGCAGGCCCGAGACTTCGGCGGCGTGGGTGCGGGTCAGGTATGTTCCCATGGTGGCCACGATCTCCACCGGCGAGCGCCGCCCGCCGTCCCCGGTCCCGCCGAGCGGGCTCCGCAAGGCCAGACGCGAGATCGTCGGCATCCGCAGCATACGCCGCCCCCCTCAAACGTTTCCGCGGGACAAACGAAACTAAACGAACGGATGGATATCTGTCAAAGCCCAGATGTCTTACCAGGCTCCGCCCGGTGGCCGGCGAGCCGCGCCGTAGCGGGTGATGTCCCTTCACCGACTGAACGGACCGTGGTTTCTCACCTACGCTGATGACACATGGAACCGGTACCCGAGCGCATCGGGGTCGCGGGCGACTGGCACGGGAACATGGCGTGGGCGACCCGGGCGGTGCGCAAGATCTCCGCGCTGCTGCCCGCGGACGGGCCCCGGATCATCGTGCACCTGGGCGACTTTGGCATCTGGCCCGGACCCGGTGGGCGGGAGTACCTGTCCCGGCTCGACGCCGCCCTCACGGCCGCCGGCGCGGTGTTGTCCTTCGTGGACGGGAACCATGAGGACTTCGCCCAGCTAGCCAAGCTCCAGTCGGGGCCGGACGGGCGGGCGCAGGTCAGCGAGCGGATCTGGCATCTGCCCCGGGGGTATCGGTGGCGCTGGCACGGACGGGACTGGCTCGCCCTGGGCGGAGCGGTCAGCCTGGACCGCGCCGGGCGTACGGCCGGCGCCGACTGGTGGCCGGAGGAGGAGATCACCTGGCCGCAGGCGGCATCGGTGATCGAGGCCGGGCCCGCCGACGTGATGGTGACGCACGAATGCCCGGCGGGCATCGACCACGCGTTCCCGCCCGCGCCGCCGTGGTGGTCGCCGGCCGACCTGCGGCGCAGCGATGCACACCGCGGCCTGCTCCGCGAGGTGGTGCTGGCGGTGCGGCCGCGCTGGCTGATGCACGGTCACCTGCACCTGAGTTACCAGCGCCAGGTCGATCTCGGCGGCGGCCCGATCGAGGTGACCGGCCTGGACTGCGATGGCGCGGGCAGCGGCAACTGGGCCATCCTCGACGTCGCCGGCATGCGCTGGCTGCGCTTCCAGGGCAAGCCGATCAGCAACGCCCTCCGCAGCCTGGCGCCCCGCTAGGAAGGGTCGATCGACCACGCCTGTTCGACCGGGCGGCCGCGCCGTTTCGGCCGCACCGGATCGGGCGCCGCGATCCGCTTGCGCTCGCGGGCGGGCGTCGGGTTGCTCACGGCCTCCGGTGCCGTCGGCGGGGCCAGGCTCGGCGAGGTCGGCGCAATGTGCGATTGCCGGGGCAGGCTGGCCGTCCAGCGTTCGGTACACTCCTTGGCGTCCTTGCAGTACCAGCGGATGTCGACGCAGGCCTGGCCGCCGTCGGGCACCATCAGGCCGGTCGGGAGCGCGACACCGCACAATGAGCACTGCGCGGACGGCAAATTACGGTTCTGGTCGTCACGCGGCGTAGCCATTGATGAATCCCCCCATGTGAACTGGCGGCTCACCGGACGACCGTCAGCTCGTCGGACCCCCTGGACAAAGGCACCGTCAAAGCTGGCGAGGCGGATGCGGCCATAGTTCCTCCTACACGGACACCGGTCACGGCGACCTTCGGCACCTGAGGTACCACGGAGTACTACAGAGCGAAGTCGACGCACAGGCTCCAAGACCAAGTTAGCCACTAAGGCCTGGACGACTCAGGCAAAGCCGCAAAGTTCTTGAAATGTCCACCGAAAGGCTACGCAAGCAAGCTATTGGTTCACGTAAGAACCAGAGTGACCTTGTTGTCTACGTGACGAATGTGGATACGGACAGTACGGGCGCAGGTGCTGCAGGAGATCGCCCGCGAGCCAAAGGCGCCCGGAGGCGAGCGGGATAATAGAGCGAGCGGGGACAATAACAGGGTGCCAGCCGACTACCAGAAGATCCGCGAGGAGAACATCGCCCGGTACGGCTGGGACACGGCCGTGCTGGACCTGCTGGGGCAGCTCTACAGCGAGCGCACGCACTTCATCTTCGAGCTGATCCAGAACGCTGAGGATGCGGGCGCGACCGAGCTGACCTTCGAGCTGTTCGATGACCGGCTCGAGCTGCGGCACGACGGCCGGCCCTTCACCGAGGCCGACGTGCGTGGCGTCTGCGGGGTCGGGCAGAGCGGCAAGTCCGGGGATCTCACCGCGATCGGCCAGTTTGGCATCGGCTTCAAGTCGGTGTATGCCTACACCAGGACCCCGCGCATCCACAGCGGGGTAGAGCACTTCAGGATCGAAAACTTCGTCCGGCCGGTGGCGGAACCGGACGCGGCAACCGGGTCACCGGCCGAGACGCGGTTCGTGTTCCCGTTCGACCATGACACGGTGCCCGCGGAGGTCGCGGCGCGGGAGATCGGGGCGGCGCTGGGCGCGCTCCAGCCCCGGATCTTGCTGTTCCTGCGGAACATCGAGCGGCTGCGGACCGGCGGGCTCGCCGCGGAGGGTTCGGTGGTAGAGCGCTCGACCGCCCAGCATCAGTCGGCCCACCATCAGTCGGCCCAGCATCATTTGGCCCAGCATCATTTGGCCCAGCATCATTCGGCCGGGCGGCCGGGGGCGTCCCGGCGCGTGACCGTGGCCAGAAACGGGCGGCGGGAGGAGTGGCTCAGCTGGCAGCGCCCGGTGGCGGGCCATCCGGGGCAGCGAATCGAGGTCGCGTTCCGGCTGGAAGGCGGTCAGATCGCGGCGGTGCCAGAGTCGCCGCTGACCGTGTTCTTCCCGACCGAGAAGGAGACCTTCCTCGGCTTCCTAATCCAGGGGCCTTACCGGACCACGCCGGCCCGGGACAACATCCCCGGCGATGACCCGTCGAACCAGGCGCTGGTGCGTCAGACCGCCGCGCTGCTGGCCGACGTGCTACCAGACCTGCGCGACGAGGGCCTGCTCACGGCCGACGCGTTGCAGACCCTGCCGCTGGACCCGGCGCGCTTCCCGGGCGACTCAATGTTCCGCCCGTTGTTCGACGCGGCGGGTGACGCGCTCACCGCCGAGGCGCTGATCCCGGTGGCAGGCGGCGGCTACGGCGTGGCCCTCGACCTGCTGCTGGCCGGCCGCCCGGAGGTGCTCAGCCTGCTCGACCCCGGTCAGCTCGGGGAGCTGTGCGGGGCAGGACGGCCGGTCTGGTTCGCGGACGCGGCGATCAGCGAGCGGGACACGCCGACGCTGTGGCGGTACCTGCGGGACGAGATCGGCCTGGACGAGATCACGCCTGAGGCCGTGGTGGCGCGAGTGACCGAGGAGTTCCTCACCGAGCAGGATGATCCGTGGATCGCGCGCTTCTACGGGTTCCTGGCCGGCTATCCGTCGCTGTGGCCGACGGCCGGGGCTAAGCCGGTCATCCGGCTCGAGGACGGCCGCCAAGTCGCGGCGCTCGACGGCGATGGCCGCCCGGCCGTATACCTGCCCGGTCCGGCGCCGAGCAGCCTGCCCACGGTCAAGCGGGCCATCGCGGACTCCCCCGCGGCCCGGCCCTTCCTGGCGGCGTTGCAACTCACCGTGCCGGACGTGGTGGCCGAAGTGCTCCAGATGGTCCTGCCCGGGTACGACGGGCTGGACCTCGGGGCGCTCGATCCGGCCCGGCACGACGCCGACCTCGAACGGATCGCACGGGCCCTGGACGAGGCGGCGGCCGGGCGGCGCGCGGAACTGCTCGAGAACGTCAAGGTCACGCCGTTTCTCATCGGCGAGAACGCGGCCACCGGCGAGCAGGCACTGTTGCCGCCGCCCCGGCTGTACCAGCGCACCAAGGACCTGGAGGCCTACTTCGATCAGAACCCCGACGCCTGGTTCGCCCGCGACGGATACGGGCCGTGGCTGGTCCAGCTGCGCGCGATGGGCGTCCGGCAGGCGGTGGAGGTCCGCGCTCGCGCCCCGAACGCGGCCGGGTACGTGACGATCACCGTGGACTTCGGGCGGAACGAGCGCGGGCTTGACGGGTTCGACCCCGCCGCCGCGGCCGACGGCCTGGACTTCGCGCTGGCCCATCCCGGCCACGCCCGCTCGGAGTACGTCTGGAACGTGCTGCTCGCGCCGAACCGCCGCCTGGTGGCCGGCGTGGTCGAGCGGTCGGTGCTGACCTCGTTCAGCGAGTCCAGCCTGGAGGAGGTCAGGTCACCAATGGGCGAGGCCGCGGCGCGCGAGGCCTGGCTGCCCGGCCGGGATGGGACGCTCCGCCGGCCCGCAGAGCTGTCGCTCGATGACCTGCCGCCGACCTACACGCGGGACGAGGGGCTGGCCCAGGCCCTGGGCATGCTCCGGCCGGTGGTGAGCGAGGCCGCGCGGCAGCTCGGCGTGCCGGCCGGGGTGCTGTGGGGCCTGAGTGAGCGGCCGGACCTGGTCGCGCTGATCGAGCGTGAACTCGGCGGTCGGGCCGGTAGCTAGCTCACAGGCGGACGAGCATCTTGCCGGTGTTGCCGCCGCGCAGCAGATCGATGAAGGCGGCCGGGGCGTTCTCCAGGCCGTCGACCACGGTCTCGGCGTGCTGGAGCCTGCCTTCGCGCAGCCAGGCGGTTACGTCGGCGGTCATCGCGGGCAGGCGGTCCCAGTGGTCGGAGACGATGAAGCCGCGCAGGGTGAGGCGCTTGGTGACGACCAGGGTCAGGCTGCTGGGGCCGGCCGGCGGTTCGGTGGCGTTGTAGTGCGCGATCGCGCCGCACATGGCCAGCCGGCCGTAGTTGTTGAGCGTGACCAGTGCCGCGTCCAGGTGGTCGGCGCCCACGTTGTCGAAGTAGACGTCGATGCCGTCGGGCGCGGCGTCGCGGAGCTGCGTCAGCACCGGGGCGGTGCGGTAATTGAACGCGGCGTCGAAGCCGATCTCGTGCAGCCAGCGGACCTTGTCGTCGCTTCCAGCGCTGCCGATCACCCGGGACGCGCCTTTGAGCTTGGCGAACTGGCCGGCCATGCTGCCCACCGCGCCGGCCGCGCCGGAGACGAAGACGACGTCGCCCTCCTTCATCGCGGCCATGTCGAACAGGCCGACGTAGGCGGTCAGCGCGGTCATGCCGAGTACGCCCAGGAAGGCGGACGGGGACAGGCCCTCGATCAGGGGGAGCTTCTGCGCGTGCCGGGCCGGCAGCACGGCCTCGTCGCGCCAGCCCAGCGCGTGCAGGACCAGGTCGCCTTCGGCCAGGTCAGGCGAGCGGGTCTCAGTGACCGTGCCGACCGCGCCGCCGTTCAGCGGCTCGCCCAGCTGGAACGGCGGCTGGTAGGACTTCACGTCGTTCATCCGGGGGCGCATGTACGGGTCCACCGACATGAACAGGTTGCGCACCCGCACCTGCCCGTCGGCCAGCTCCGGGCGGGCGGTCTCGGTCAGGGTGAAGTTGGCAGGCGTGGGCCAGCCGGAGGGCCGCGAGGCGAGAACGATCTGGCGTGGCACAAGGTCCTCCGCGGGCGGGAACAATCGACGTGAACCGTTACGCGGTCTTACCGTACCCGCCCAGTCCGGCGGCACGCGGATGTGGTGCCAGTGTGACGCCGGACACCTCCCGGTAGAGACGGGGCCCTGGGGCCGTAGCCTGGGGGGGACCCGAGGGTGGTGAACCTCCAGGTTCACCACCCTCCAACGCGGTGAAACCGCGGGTTCACCACGTTGCGTTTAGCTCATGGGCAGGGGGGAGCGGGCCGGAGGGGACGAGCCGAGGGGACGAGCCGAGGGGACGAGCCGAGGGGACGAGCCGAGGGGACGAGCCGGAGGAGGAGTGCCGTGGGGGCGGGTCGGAGGGCGTGACGCTCGGCTGGTCGTTACTGGGTGAAGCCGTCGGCGCCGACTTTGACTTCGGCGGGCTGGCGTTCGGGGTGCAGGGGGCGCGGATGGCCGTCCAGGTCCAGGA
>Ga0306923_10008487_pt1 | contig 10311 bp, 6 predicted proteins | sample sta12Can44000108_FD_203841 | JGI IMG/M metagenome (GOLD analysis project Ga0306923, IMG submission 203841) | Lab enrichment of tropical soil microbial communities from Luquillo Experimental Forest, Puerto Rico - statanox.12C.anox.44.000.108 (v2)... | ecosystem: Environmental > Terrestrial > Soil...
GAATGACCATAGTACAATACCGCGGCTCAACCCGCGGATTTCCCGGTTGAAATGCATATTTACAGGCCGGGGGCTGTACTTGGCCCCGTTGCACACTAACGAAGACGTAGTTTCGGATCACGGACAGCGGCGTAGCAGGAATTTCTCGTTCAATCGGCTGGCTCTGTCCCCTTACAAGCGACTACTGATTTCGTTTCCAAATCTGGTCGTAGTCATAGTTCTCAAAAGTTTTAACCACATGATAGTGGTGGCGGAGATATGCCCGGAGGGGGTCCAGGTGGTCGAAAGCTGGATTATGGTAATACCAGGAGTCCAGCCACAATGGCCAAACGACGTAGGGCACCCGACGGCTTTCCAAGCCTTCCACCACATCCTGAACCTGCTCAGGCCGGGTGTAATCCGTGGGAGTCAAGAAGGGCACTGGCGCTGGATTTCGGAGCCCGAACAGAAAGTAGAAACCGGATCCAGAGGCGTCGAAAAGAAACTCCGAAGGCCGCGTATGCTCGAGTACCCATTTGCACCTATCGTACCACGGGGGATCGGGAAAGGCTGTTCGGCCCGACGGTAGGTCAAGATAAGTGTACGACCGTCTTTGGGCCCTCCAGGGTCCAGCGACGGTCACGATCAAGCAAAAGGCCCAAAGCACCCGAGCCGAAGCCCAGTGAAGCTTTCCCGGAGATCCGATGAGCCAAACGAAGACGATCAGGGCCGGAAGAGCTACCGTACACAGCCTGAAGAAATTCGGCGCGGGCGCGACGCCCACAAACAAAAACAGCCCCACGATATTCAGCAGCATTAGCCGGTCCCAAGGTTCGAGGGGGCGGGTTCGCACTTGGTGGCGGTAGCGGATGAAGAATAGCACGTAGGTGAGCGGAAGCAGAGCGTGAATGAAGAAATAGACGGCCAATTTCGGCAGGTCGGCCCAGCCCCTGACATCCGGCAGGGTCACCATGTAAGCCTTCAAGGTGTTCACCTCACTGACCGCGGGGTAGTAACGAACACCAAAGATTACGGTGCACTCCAGGAATCGCTCAGGCCCTGCCTTCCAGACAAAGTATCCATTGAGAGCCACAACCGTGACCAGGAAACCTGCGAAGAGATAAGATGCGCGCCTGAGAAACGAAGGCCAACGGTACTTGTTATGTCGATTCTCCCAAAGGAGGAATAGCGCAAAGCCGAGAATGGCTGCCAATCCCCGGGCCTGGGTAAAGCATAAGGCGAGGCCGCACAACACGCCTCCTAAGGTTAGCCGCGCCAAGCCCCTTTTTTCAATGAGGACCGCAATGGCCGCCGTCACCGCCAGCGTGCTGTACCAGTGGTGCGTGGCGCTTAGCGCGCTTCGAAATGCGAAGGTGAGAAACAGAATGGGAGCAAGAAAGGCAGCCCACTGATCCAGTACCTTCTTCGAGATCGCAATCGCGAGCCACATCAAGACGATACCGAGCAGAACAAGCATTGCGCTGGGAATCCAGACACGAGGCCTGAGTAACTTAAAAAGCAGGACGTAAAGGAGCTCGGTGCCCGGAGTGGTGAATTGAAAGAAGTCGCGGTAGATGACCTGCCCCTCGAGCATCCGCCGGGCGTTCGAAAGATAAATGCACTCATCGCCCCAGGGGAGTACCGGTACAAACGGGAAGACAAACTCTACGAGATACAGGGAGAGGAAAACCGCCAGCAGCACGTAAGGGACGGGCCGCCTCCTAAACTCTTGCCCTAGCAGACTCAAGAGCGGAGAGAAGGCGGCCATTGCTGCATGAGCACGCTGTAATGGAGAAAGATGAGGACCGGAGGGTTCTTTATCGGAGTTCACTACCTATGTTCCCAGTCAACGTTTGGCTTGAGCCGTCCCAAGCCAAGAGGACCAGCACCGGATCGAAGAACTCTTCTCCCTGCTAATAGATGTCTACCATTTTCCGCGGCCTAGCCTACTCATTCCTTTCCCAGACTTGGTCGTAGTCGTAGGCCCAAAACGTTTTGACCACGTGATAGTGAGCGTGGATATACACGCGGAGTGGTCCCAAGTGGTCGTGGGAGGGATAAAGGGTGTCACCGTAGTCCAACCAAGAGGGCCAAAGGACGTAATGCACCCGGTGCCTTTCCAAGCCTACTACTATGTCATGAACCTGCTCGGGCCGGGTGTAATCTGTGGGCGTCAAGAAAGGTACCGGAGTCGGATTCCGAAGACCCAAGACGAAGTAGAACACTCCCCCGGAGCCGTCGAAGAAGAAGTCCAAGGGCTGGGTATGATCGAACACCCATTTGCACCTATCGTACCAGGCCGGGTCCAAAAAGGCAGTTCGGCCGGACGGCAGATCAAGGTAGGCCCGTCTGCTTTTCTGCGTCTTCAAGGCTGAAGCAACCGGAAGTATCAGGACGAAGGCCCAGAGGCAGCCCGTCAAAACCCTCTGAATCCTTCCAGGCGAGCCTATAAGCCAAACGAAGAGAATGAAGGCCGGAAGAGCTACCGCACACAGCCTGAAAGCAGACGGGGAAGGCGCGACGCCGATGAACAGAAAAAGTCCCACCAGATTTAGCAACATCAGCCGGTCCCAAGGCTCCTGAGGGCGGGCCTGCGCCTCCCGGCGGTAGCGCACGAGAAAAAGGACATAGACGAGCGGAACCAGGGCATGAATGAAGACATAGATGAATAGCCTGGGTAGGTCATACCACGCCCGAACTTGCGGCGCAGGAACCATGTAAATCTCCAGGGAGTTGACCTCTTTGATCGCGCGGTAATATCGGGCTCCGAATACAACGGTGCAGGCAAGGAACCGCCCAACTCCGGCCTTCCAGGCAAAATAGGCATTGAAGACCATAACCGTCGCCAGAAAACTCGCTACCAAACAGCCTTCAAGCTGGAGCAGCAAACGCCACGTCCAGTTCTTCTGGCGGCGCTCCCAGAGCAGGAAGACGCCCAGGCCGATAACGGCGAATCCCCGCACCTGGGTGAAGCAAAGGGCGAGACCGCAAAGCGCACCCGCCACCGCCATGCGCCCGGGACTCCTTTTCGTAATCACGGCGGCGACGCCGCCCACGGCCGCCAGCGTACTATACCAATGGTGCGTGGCGTTTAGCCCGCTTCGAAACGCCACGATGAGAAATAGCAGGGCTGATAGCAGAGCAGCCCAATGGCTCAGGACCTTTCTCGAGATCGCCAGACTCAGCCACGTCAAGCCAAGCCCGAGCAGAATGAGCACGGCGCTGGGAATCCAGCCTCGAGGCCCGAGCAACTTGAACAGCGCGAAGTAAACAAGCTCCGTCCCCGGTGGGGTGAACTGGAAGAAATCCCGGTAAATTACCTGTCCCTCCAACATGCGTCTCGCGTTCCCTGCGTAGACTGACTGATCATTCCAGGAGAGAATGGGAACGAACGGGAAGATGAAAAGATGCAGATAGAGCAAGACGAAAGTGCCAAGCAAGAGATAAGGAACCGTCCGATCCCTGAGCTCGCGCCTCAGAATGTTCAAGATCGACCGATGTGGAGATGGTAATGTGGATTCCTCTTGGCAAGCGTACAAGCTCATTCCCCCTGGGGAACAGCCAGATTGTGAATTTGCTCGATGGCTGCCAAAGCGCTCCATTTAAGAAGGATAGTTGAGATTAAGGGCGATCAAGAGGAATGTCAAATCGAAGGCTTCAACCGTCTCGTCTTGTTCCGTTCAGGTCAGTCTGGCGATTTGTGGTCCGAACAGGCGATCCGATCGGGCCCTCTTGGCGATAATTCCCTCCCGATGTACGCTTGATGTCTGCCTTTTGGGGACCGGTGACCACCGCCGAGGGAAACCAATTCATGGTTACTGGCAACGCTGATTCTGATCCCGGAATTAAGACGAGGGTAAATAAACCAGCAACTGACGAATAAGATGAAGAGCAGACGTTCTGATTGAGGTGAGCTAATCATGGAGAAAGAACAGGGGAGAAAAGATAAGGTAGTGCCCTTCCACAATTTCTTCGCCGTATTTGGATATGTCGTCTTCAGCCTGCTCACCATCGGGACCTTACTTGAGCTAGGCGCATTCGCCTGCTATTCGATCCACCAGTCTCTACAGGGAGACCCTGTGGCAAAAGCCATGGCCGCGAGCCCTTCCTATAACGGATACGCATGGGCTCCGGAGTTTTGGGAGGAGGAGCGGTCGAGATGGAAAGGCTGGCGTGATTACTATGTGCCCTTTCGGATTTGGGGCTTATCGATATGGCACGGGAAGTACGTGAACACCGATCGCACGGACATGGGGACTTGGCGCAGAACGGTCAATGCCATGAGCAAAGAGTGTGATAAGCAGGCGATCGTCAAGCTGTGGATGTTTGGCGGATCGACAGTCTATGGCACCGGAGTGCCCGACTCAGCGACCCTCCCATCGTACCTGTCCCAGAAGCTGAATGCCGGGCCTTCCCGTTGCGTGGAGGTGACAAATCTCGGCGTAGAAGGTTATGTTACGAATCAGGAGGTCATACTCCTAACCGAACTCTTGAAGGGGGGCTCGCGTCCAGATGTGGTGATTCTTTACGACGGGCTCAACGATGGGTACGTCGGCGGTTTTTCACCCGGGATCGCGTCTGCACACATGACTTTGGATCTTGTTAAGGCCAGGCTTGAGGGCGACTTCAAGAGCAAACTCAGTTTCCTCCAGGACTCCTACTCGCTGCGGCTAGTCAGGGCCGCAGTGAACCGGCTGCACCGAGCGGCGCCTGCGAGGCTCTCTGAGGAAGAGCTGCACACCAGAGCTGAGGCGACACTGGAAAACTATGAGGCGAACCTGACGATCGTGCGTGCGCTGGCAGACGCCTATAAGTTTAAGTCTTATTTCTTCTGGCAGCCCACATTGTTCTGTGGACAGAAGCCCACCGTTGCGTTCGAAAAGCAATTAATCGAACACCAACGCAAGGCTGGCGGAGGAGATTTGTGGCGTGCCATGAATGCTGTTTACCGCGAGGCCGAGCGCCGCTCCGCAGCCTCCGGAGGATTTACCTTTATGGGGGAAATATTCGATCGGGTTGCAGAGCCAATTTATATCGACGACTGGATGCACCTGGGGCCTCTTGGTAATGAGATCGCAGCTGGGGAGATCGCTCACAGAATCGAGCTTGGTCCTGTGGACGAATGGGCGAAACATGAAGATGCACGAGACGATTCGGGTTGCACCCAGGCAAAGCTCGGGCTCCGAAGCCGATCAGAGTGATCCGGAGAGTCGAAGAGCGGGCAAAGGCTGGCCCCACGGGTTCCGACTCTTCCGAGGCGCGATTCCTGAGTATCTTCTGCTCCTGGCCTTGGTGGCGGCTTTCCTCTGGCGGGGGTTCATTCCCGGCTGGCGTGCGCTGAACACTGACTTCCCAAACTACTACCTGGCGGCGCGCCTATATCGGCAGGGATATCCCCTGGACCGCCTGTACGATTGGGTCTGGTTCCAGCGCCAGGCAGACCATGCCGGGCTAAAGGAAGCCCTGGTAAGTTTTGTCCCCCTAACGCCTTTTTCTCTCTTGCCGCTCCTGCCTTTTTCCTCGCTCCCCGCGCTCTCCGCAAAGCACTACTGGATGTTACTCAATTTGCTTTTGCTCACGCTCACAGCCTGTCTGCTCCGGAACATGACCGCAATGGGCTTCCGGCGTGTTGCGATCCTTGTTTTCTTCGCTGTCCTGCCGCTGCGGACCAACTTTCTGTACGGGCAGGAGCACGTTTTGATGCTTTTCCTGCTGACGCTGGCGGCATGGTGTTATCTACGAGGAAGTCAGCTAACTTCAGGGGTGCTGCTGGCGGTCGGTGCTGCACTTAAGGTGTACCCCGCCCTATTCCTGTTCTACTTTGTGCTCAAGAAACGGTGGCGCGCGACGATTGGACTGCTAGCCGGTTCTCTTACCCTGGGGTTTCTCTCATTGTTGCTATTCCGGCTTGGGACCGTCAGAGCCTACGTGGTGGAAGTCCTGCCGCGACCCTTGAGGGGAGATAGCATGGACCCCTACAACGTGGGTTTAAATTCGTACACGGCCTTGTTGCACAGGCTCTTCATTGCTGAGCCTGAGTTGAATCCTCATCCACTCGTTCACTTCCCGGCGGCTTATGCTTTCTTGCAGCCAGTATGCCAGGCCCTGCTCCTCGTGTCACTTCTGTGGTTCATCGGCTTATGGCACGCGGAGCCTGCAAGAGAAAGGCTGGAGTGGGCGAGCTACGTTGTTCTCTTGCTCATTCTTTCTTCCAATCCTGCCTCCTACCATTACTGTGTGCTTATCCTCGCAGGTGTCCTTGGCACAAACTATTTGTTGGAAGCAGGGAGAATCAGGCAGGCGGCAGTTCTTGCCATTCTCTATGCGCTTGCGTGCTTACCACTCGATCGTTTCTCTCCTAAGTCGCCCTCGGGGTGGCACACATTACTGGCCTTCCCACGACTCTACGCCCTGACCGGCCTCTGGGCTCTTCTGCGGTGGGCACTCGCGGACTCAGCTCCCCGAACCTTGGCTGCTCGACTCAAATCGGCCGAGGCTGTCGTCTTTGGCGGAATCTTTATGGCTCTTGTAGCTGCGGGTACATGGTCCAATTTACTTTATTTAAAGGGTCAATTTGCCAATTATGCCTCTCGGATCGTTGTGACGCCGGACTCGATCATGGCTCTTGAACCTGCGACTGCCAATAACAGGGTCGCCTTCACTACTCTGGCGCTCGACGCTCATCGTTATGTTATCGGTAACCTCAGCCGCGAATCACTGTCCTTTCTTCAATTCGATCTGGACGCATTCCATCCATCGTTGGCTGCCTCAGCGCCAGACGGATGGGTTGAGTTGGCTTCCAGCAGTTCCCGTGTTGTTCGATTGTCGCTGGGCAGCTTAAGTACCCAAAGACACACAGCCGAGCAGTTTTCTGTTGAGGCCGAGGGCGCCGAAGCTCCGGCAGTGTCCGCTGACGGGCAATGGCTTGCATTCATCCGCGAGTCCGAGGGGCGGGGCAGTCTTTGGGTGAAGAACCTGCGAGGGCCGGGGGGCGAGGAGGCCGAGCGGAAACTCGTGAATGACACCTCGGACGTTCGCGACGTCGCCTTCTTTCCGGACGGGCGAGTTGCTTTCGCCGCGCAGCCTGGCAGCGTACCCCATATTTTCGTGGCGGACCCGGCTTCCCAGCGCATCTTGCGACTGACGGCCGACAACCGGCGGGCGCGCTTTCCCGCCGTTTCACCTGACGGCCAATGGCTCGCCTTTAGCCAGCAGGACGGCGGCAGCTGGCAAGTTTCGGTCATGAAACTATCCACGGGGGAAGAGCACCCTCTTACCAGCGCTGATTGCAATTCGACGACTCCCGCGTGGTTGCCTGACTCCCACACGCTGGTTTACGCGACGGACTGCGGCCGGGGCCTCGGTTTGTCTGCCCTCTGTAAGATCCGAGCTTTACCGTGAGCGTAGAGGAAGGTCAGCACCCTCGATACTTCCTCCGGGTTGAAAGCGCCCGACCAGCGCCATAGACGGTCGGGTTCAGGTACCCTTACATCTCGAAGAAACTGGCGGGCCACAAAATCAAGAGAGAAGTTGGACGTGCGAACTGGAATGATGCCTGATAGCCGGCCTAATGAAATAGCGATCCAGGGAGCCGGGGAACGGCGTGATTGATCATTGAGAGTCAAGTCCGCGCCGGAGTAGAAAGCGCGGTAGGTAGCGCTCAGACAGAGCGGTGGTGACCGTTCGCGATCCCGCACTTGATCGGCCGTAACCACCGGATAAACTAGAGGTCAGTGGGATTCGCCGAGCACCCCAGGTCGCCCTGGCGCTGCGGCGCGTCAGTGGGCGCGATGTTAGGATCTCGTTGAAGTGGCTAAGGCAGGCCAAAAGCTTCACGAAAAGACTACGTAGCTACCCGACTGTAAGAAAAACTGCTTTTGATCCTGTCACCTGACAGCATGAACAGCGATTGGGTGAAGGCTGAATTAAGAACTCGACATTGGGATGGCGCGCTCGTATGCCCTAACTAACGAGCAAGCGGTGCAGAACACCTCGCCGTTCTTCGTGGCGGGAGAGAGTGTATTGCTTGTTTGATCTCAGCATGGGCAGCACGCCACGCTGCGGGGCCTTAGCGATGTTTCCGGCAAGCACTCCGGGGAAATTCAATATCGCACGTCTTGCCTTCTTGGCGTGGGCTTTCACCTACCTATATCTGACCGAATTTTTCCTGCCGCATACGCCAATTCTGCGCGTGGGCGACCATTCAGTCTATCTGCTGAACGCAATGAGGATGCTGGAGGGACAGGTGATTTATCGGGATTTTTTCCAGTTTACCCTTCCAGGAACCGAACTCACGTATGTGACGCTCTTTAAGGTATTTGGTCGTTGGGTCGGGGTTCCAAACGCGGCATTGATTTCGCTGGGACTCGGCCTGACCTGGGTCACGACGTCGATTTCGGCTCGCGTGATGAAGGGTTGGAACGTCTTCCTTCCAGGTTTGTTGTTTCTGCCCGCTCTCGTGTACGAGTCGGATGCCACCCACCATTGGTTCAGCACGCTCGCTGTAATGCTCGCCGTTGCGGCAGTGATCGAGAAAAGGAGTCGAGCGCGCTTGGTTGTCGCTGGCGCATTGTGCGGGCTCGCTTTATTCTTCACCCAAGTCCGGGGAGTGGCGGGGCTGCTCGGCTTTGCAGTGTTCTTGCTCTGGGAACGCCAGGGGAAACGGGAGAGCTGGAATTCACTGCTGGGCAAAGAGGCCTGGTTGTTTACAAGCTTTGCAGCCACGGCTGTTGGGTGTAGTTGGTACTTTTTGTGGAAAGCTGGGCTGAGACGGTTCTTCTACTGCACAGTCGTCTTCGGTCTGAAGTATCACAGCTCTGCCTGGTACAACACCTGGCGATTCTATATGGTCGAATTACCTCGTCCACACTGGGGGCCAGATCTCGCTTGGCTCGGAAGTTTTCTGCTCATCTATGGCTCCATCCCTCTGGTTTTTGTGGTGTTCTTCGTGCGCGAAGGGCGGGAAGCAGCCGCAAACCCGCAAGAACCCTGGGATCGGTTGATGCTGTTGAGCATCATGGGATTTACTCTCTTTCTAGGGGTAGCTCCAGCACCTTCGCACTTGAGATTCTGTTCAGTCTTTCCGGCCGCTCTTATTATGCTGGTATGGCTTATAACCCGGCCGGGAATGATTGAGCGATTGGGCCTATGCCTGCTCTGGATCGCGGCTGCGTTGTGGATGTTGGCTAAGCCTGTGCGCATGCAAACACACTGGCGTGCTTATCTCGATCTCCCTTCCGGTCGTACGGCGTTTCTCGACCCGCCTTTCCGCGACAGGTACCAGTGGTTCGCCGCCCACACTAGACCCTCTGAATTCTTCTTCGACGCGGAGTGGCCAAACCTGTATTTTCCTTTGTATCTCCGCGACCCCGCCAGGGTGCCTTTTCTAACGCCGACGAATTACACGCGGCCGGAACAGGTTCAGGAGGTGATCGAGAGTCTGGAGGCGCACCCGGTCCGCTATGTTCTTTGGACGACTTCGCTAGACATCCCGGACGATTCTAATCCCGCGGCCGACCACTTAGCTCCTCTACGCGCCTACCTTCGAACATACTATCATCCAGTCAAGACTTTCGGAACGGAGGATGAGGTCTGGGAAAAACGGCGCCGCTGGGCGGGTATTTCGCCCGTCCTAGGCGGATGTGATGGCCGTCACTGACCCGGCGGCGTGTCATGGTGTTTGGCTGCCACTGCTAGAGCCGCTGCTGCAAAGGCCGGTGGACTATAACCGGGAGTTTGGCCGGTATGGCGTCGCGTTTTGAAAATCGGAGGCTTCAGCCGACGCGTCACAGCGACGTTCCAACGGGACGACCCCGGGCCCAGTGAAACTCGCACGGCCTTAGAGAGCCTAATTTGCCGAAGCCGATGCTCTCAAAGCAGATTTGCGGTTTGACTGGAAGGGGAAGAGGCCCAAGTGGCTTGCCGACGCCCCCTCTGAATTGGAAGAGAACTACTCCAACCGTCTCAAAAAGACAAAGCCCAAGAACCGGCAAGCTGTCATAAAAGTTCGGGAGTATGAGCGCCAGCAAATTCCCCCGTTCTCCACGCAGACCCTTTGCCAGGCCTCACCTCGCCACCGCGTCCTTCTGGTCTAACCTCTGAAAATCCAAATTCAGCCGGCTGATTGTCACTTGGTGTTTGCCCGTGCGCACCAATGGTATGGAATCCACGAATTCGACCGACATTTCCATTTCCGCCCCCACATACCTGCGCAGTCCCTCGAGAATTTCCGCAAAGAGCTGGTCATTGAAGCGGTCGGCCTTCACAATCTTGAGCGTCATGCGACGTAAGCTGTCCTGGACAATCTGAAATTGCCTGATGATATAGTCGAAA
>Ga0306923_10008489_pt1 | contig 10310 bp, 10 predicted proteins | sample sta12Can44000108_FD_203841 | JGI IMG/M metagenome (GOLD analysis project Ga0306923, IMG submission 203841) | Lab enrichment of tropical soil microbial communities from Luquillo Experimental Forest, Puerto Rico - statanox.12C.anox.44.000.108 (v2)... | ecosystem: Environmental > Terrestrial >...
CCACATCTCACACCCGACGCCGCAATAAGCGCAGGTCGTGCGGGTCCAGCCGGTAGGGACACCGAGCGCGCGCATGGTCTTGTCCTCGAGTGCACCGGAGGGGCAGGTGTCCACGCACGCGCCGCACGCGACGCATGAGCTCTCCCGGAGCGTCGTGCCCGAGTCGGGGACGATCCGCGTCCGCTTGCCACGGTTCAGGACCATCCAGACGAACTGCCCCTGCAGCTCCGCGCAGATCCGGACGCAGCGGAAGCAGGTGATGCACCGGGACATGTCCGCCTGGAGATACGGGTGCGAGTCGTCCAGGAGCGAACGATCGTGAGAGCCGCGCAGCTCGGAGTCGGCGCCGTAGGCACGGACCGCGCGAAGGAAAGGGGTCTCCGGGAGGAGCGTGACGTCCGCGGGATGGTTCCGGGCGAGCAGGGCGAGCGTGGCGCGCCGTCCGGCCTCGAGCGCGGGCGTCTGGGTCCGGATCACCATGCCGTCCGCGAGCGGCGTCGCGCACGCTGGGACGGGACGCGGGATTCCGTCGAGCTCCACGAGGCATAGCCGGCACACCGCCGCCGGCGAGACGCGATCGTCGTGGCAGAGGTGCGGGACGTCCACGCCCGAGCCCCTGAGCGCCTGGAGGATGGTGAGGCCTGGCGGGAACTCGAGCCGCCAGCCGTCGATGGTTACGCCGAGCATGGCTTCCCGTCAGTCACCCCAATCCGGCGGGCGGCGCGCGACGAGCACCGGGCACTGCGCCTCGCGAACGACCCGCTCCGCGACGGAGCCAAGGAGCATGCGGCCGAGGCCCTTGCGCGCCTTCGTCCCCGTGACCACGAGATCGAAGGTGCCGCTCTCCGCCGCCCGCACGATCTCGAGCGGCGGCGACCCCCTCGCCAGCACGGTCCGTACCGGTCGACTCGCGGTCTGCTCCGCCCGGATCCTCCACTCGTCGAGCTTGTTCTCGAGCTCACGCACCTCCTCCTGCAGGAGCTCCGGGGGCGATACGATCTCCGACCCCGCGACGCGCGGTGCCTCGCGGACGTGGATGAGCGTCAGCTCCGCGCCGAACCGCCGCGCGAGATCAGCCGCGTGCTCCAGCGCCTGCCGCGAGCTCTCGGAGAAATCCACAGCGCAAAGGATCTTGACCCAGTTCAGCATGATGACCTCCGCCCGATTCCGGGTTCGCCGCCGAGGCTCCTCAACCTGCGACGCGCGATCGCACCGTCAGCACCGGAATCGGGGACAGGCGAACGACCCGTTCGGCGACGCTTCCCATGAGTGCGTGCGCGACCCCGCGCCGTCCGTGGGTGCCCAAGATGATCAGATCCGACGTGGCCTCGCCGGCGACGGCGAGGATCTGCTCCCACGCCACGCCCACCTTGAGCACGCCCGTCGTGCGCGGGCAGACGTTCCGCACCGCGACCAGGAGCGCGTCGAGCTTCGTCTGTGCGACATCGGCGAGAGGAGTGACGAGGTCGACGAGCGTGATATCCGCGTACGGAGGCACCTCGCACGTGTGCACGACCGTGAGATCGGCGCCGGAATCGCGGGCGATGCTGACGGCCAGGTCGAGCGCTGGACGGGACGCCTCGCTGAAGTCGGTCGCCGCCAAGATGTGCTTGAAGGTACCCATGTCGTCCTCCCCGTTGTCGAAGCGTGGACCCCAGTCGGCTCGATCCTCCTCCCTCGCGCGCTCGCTGAATGCTCCGTTCGAGGAGGCAAAGAGGGGCGTCCGCAGCGAGCGGCTCTCGGCCGGCTTCTGAGCGCGCAGGAGACGCCTTGCTTCACGCAACGTCCCTTGAGCGCCAACCAGGCGGCGCGATGACCGGCATTGCCGTCACCCGCTGGCCGCTGATGTCTTGCACCTCGGCTGCAGGTGGCGAAGAACCGATGGTGGGGAATCACCATTGGCTCATATCGCGTCGCCCATTCGACCCGATTGCGCGCTGGAGCGCAGGTTCGGGTGGTCCGTCAATCGGTGCGGTAGCGTGGCGCCGCTGGCGCTGCAACCGCTCGGCCGCCTCTCCGGCACGCCGGCCTCGAGGAGACGCTGGCTCGAGGCATGAGGTCGCGCTCATGCGCGTTGCGCTGTCGAAGGGGAAGCTCGCCAGGCGGCGGCGGAACGACCGTCGCGAGAGGGGGCGACGCCACTCGGGCCCTGGTGATGTCCGCGGGGCGGCCCCGAACCACGCCGAGCGGGAGAGGGTCTCTGCCGAGGAGCGGCGCGCCTCCGCGGAAAGCCTGCGGAGCGTTGCGGAGAGGGCTCGAGCGAGCGCAGAGGAGGCGAGGCGCGCCGCGGACGAGACGCGCCGTGACCGGGATGTCGTGCTTCGGGGGCTCGAAGCGATGTGGCGAGACGCGGAGGCGCGACGTTCCGAGGCGGAGCGGCAGAGTGCCCTGCGCGAGAGCGAGCGGGTCTCCGCAGAGAAGGTACGAAAGCTCGCCGAGCAGGCGAGGGTGAGCGCGGAGCAGGCGCGCCGCGCGGCCGACGAAGTGCGACGCCATCGCAACACGGTCATCGCGGTGTCGGAGGCGTCGCGGCAGAAGGCCGAGGTCGGCCGGACAGCCGCGGAACGCGTCCGCCGGAAAGCAGCTGAACAGTTCGATAGCATCGTCCGGAGGGCGATCCGCGAGGAAGTGGAGATCGCGTCCGAGATGCAGCGGACGAAGCAGGAGCAGGCCGCACAGCGACAGGGGAACGCCAGCAAGGCGCGACGCCAGCGCAACGGCGCGCGCTGACGGATTCTTTCGAGTCACCATCGACCGCGTGGCCGGCGGCGCGTTGCCACATCACCAAAGCATCAGGTCGTGCGCGCCTGGCGCGCCTGCCTGCCCGGACGTCCCCATCTGACGCTGGGCCCGGTCTCGCGCGTCGGGCGTACGATTCAAACGTGCTCGTCAGCGACGCCATGACGCATCGGGCGGAGACGATTGGCCCGGACGAGACGCTCGAGTTGGCTGCGCGCAGGATGAAGCAGCTCGACGTCGGAGCGCTGGTCGTGTGCCAGGGCACGGACGTGGTTGGCATGATTACGGATCGTGACATCGTCGTCCGGGCTATCGCGGAGGGGCGGAACCCCGCCGACATCGAGGTGCGGAGCGCCATGACCCCGCAGGTGCTCGACTGCTGCGAGGACGACGAGCTCGAGGGAGCGGCGACGTCGATGGCACGGGGCGCGGTGCGCCGCCTCGTGGTGCTCGACGCCTCGAAGCGGCTGGTCGGGATGCTCAGCCTCGACGACGTCGCGCTCCACAGCCCCGAGCTCGCCGGCGAGATCGTCGAGCACGTCCGTGCGCCGGAGCGGCCGATTCGGCGCGGGCCGTGGCCGTGGTGGGAGACGCCGGAGAGCTGACACCACCTCGCTCCCGGAGGTCCGATGATGAGGCCGCTCGTCATTTCGGGCTCGGCGCACGGCGCGTTCGCCGAGGATCTCGCGCGCGAGCTCGAGTGCGAGCTCGGGACGACGTCGCTCGAGCGCTTCCCGGATGGTGAGCAGGACGTTGAGATCCAGGCCAGCTTGCGCGGGCAGCCGGTGTTCGTGGTGCAGCCGCTCGGGCCGCCCGTCGGGGAGAACCTGCTCGAGCTGCTGCTGATCGCGGATGCGTGTCGGCGCGCCGGATCCGCGACCGTCACGGCCGTGATTCCGTACATGGGCCTTGCTCGACAGGACCGTGTCGTGAAGGAGGGCCGGCCGCTCGGAGCGAAGGTGCTCGCGGATGCGCTCGGCACCGGGGGCTTCTCGCAGGTGCTCGCGGTCGACCTCCACAGCCCGGTGGTCGCGTCCTGCATCCAGGCGCCCGTGGCACACCTCACGGCGGTTCCGCTGCTCGTCGAGCGCCTGCGCTCTCTCGTTCGCGCCGAGTCCGTCGTCGTCGCTCCGGATCTCGGCGCCGTGAAGCTCGCCGAGACCTACGCGCGTCTCCTCGGTCTCCCCCTCGCGGTCGTTTCGAAGGTGCGCATCTCGCCCGTCGAGGTCGAGGCGCGGAGCGTGGTCGGGGACGTCAGCGGTCGGCGGCCGCTCATCGTCGACGACATGATCTCGACGGGCGCGACCGTGGACGTGGCAATCGCGGCCCTGCTCGCCCACGGATGCGAGCCCGACGTGCTGGTCACGGCGACGCACGGGCTCTTCGTCGAGAGCGCCGCGGATCGGTTGAGCCGGACGGAGGTGGTCCGGACGATCACCTCGGACAGCCTGCCCCTGCCGCCGCGGCGCCCCGCGCGCCTCGATGTCGTGCGGCTCGCGCCGCTCCTCGCCGAGGCGGTTCGCCGGATCATCGTAGGCCGCGGGCTCGATGAGCTCCTCGCGACGAGGTGAAGAGGTGCCACATGGTCGAATGGACGAAGATCTGCTGTGCGGTTGATTTCTCCGATGCGTCCTGCTTCGCGATGGCCGAGGCGGCCGACCTCGCGCGCCGGTTTGGAGCGGAGCTCACGCTCATCCACGTGCATGAGCTCCCGCCTGGCGCAGAGGTGCCCCTCGACGAGAGCGAGATCGAGATGATCTCGGTCGATCTCGAGCGAAGCCTCGCGGCGTGGAGGGCCGAGGCGGGGCGTCGCCTTGGCGGGCCGGCCCAGTCGAAGGTGCGCGTGGGCGATCCGGCGAAGGAGCTCGTGCGCTTCGCGCGTGATACGGGAGTCGATCTCATCGTCGTCGGCTCCCACGGAGACAAGGGCCTGCGCACGCTGGTCCTGGGCTCTGTCGCCGAGCGGGTGATCCGCGATGCGCCCTGCCCGGTGCTCGTCATCCGGCAGAAGGAGATCACGGATGCGACGTTCGCGCGCGAGTCAGCGCGCTCGGCGGCGGTCTAACGTGCCTGCGTCGCGCCATCGGTCGTCCGAGGATGACATGAAGCCGACCGCGAAGAAGCGGAGCTTCAACTTCGTGTTTGTGCTGATCGCGATGATCGGCATGCTGGCGGTGCAGTACTCCGTCCTTCACTCGCAGACCGCCACGATCCCGTACAGCACATTCCAGAGGCTCGTGCGCGAAGACAAGGTCGCTCGGGTGGTCGTCTCCGCGGACCAGATCGAGGGGGAGTACAAGGAGGCGATCGACGGCAAGACGCGCTTCGTCACGACGCGGATCGAGGAGGGCCTCGCGAAGGATCTCGACGCCCATCGCGTCGAGTACGCCGGCAAGCCTCAGGGCGGCATCATCTCACTCATCCTGTCGTGGGTCGTGCCGGCCGCCGTGTTCTTCGGGATCTGGCTCTTCCTCGGCCGGCGCATGGCGAGCCAGCTCGGTGGCGGCGGCGGCCTGATGGCCATCGGCAGGTCGAAGGCGAAGGTCTACGTGGAGTCCGACACGCACGTCACCTTCGCGGACGTCGCCGGCGTTGACGAGGCGAAGGCGGAGCTGAAGGAGGTCGTGCAATTTCTCAAGGACCCGAAGGCATACGGCCGCCTCGGCGCGCACATGCCGAAGGGCGTCCTCCTCGTCGGCCCGCCAGGCACCGGAAAGACGCTCCTCGCGCGGGCCGTCGCGGGCGAGGCGGGCGTGCCGTTCTTCTCCATTTCCGGCTCCGAGTTCGTGGAGATGTTCGTCGGGGTCGGCGCCGCGCGCGTCCGCGACCTGTTCGTGCAGGCCCGCGCCAAGGCGCCCGCCATCATCTTCATCGACGAGCTCGACGCGCTCGGCCGGGCCCGCTCCTCCATCGGCGGCCTCGGCGGGCTCGACGAGAAGGAGCAGACGCTGAATCAGCTCCTCAGCGAGCTCGACGGCTTCGATCCCTCCTCCGGAATCGTGCTCCTCGCGGCGACGAACCGTCCCGAGATCCTCGACCCGGCGCTGCTGCGCGCCGGCCGGTTCGACCGGCAGGTGCTCGTCGATCGCCCCGATCGCCCGGGGAGGGAGGCGATCCTGAAGGTCCACACGAAGAAGGTGAAGCTCGCGTCCGGCGTGGCGCTCGCGGACGTGGCGGGCCTGACGCCCGGCTTCACAGGCGCGGACCTCGCGAACCTCGTGAACGAGGCGGCGCTCGCTGCGACGCGCCGGGGCGCCGAGGAGATCACGATCGAGGATTTCAACGCGGCCATCGAGCGGATCGTCGCGGGGCTGGAAAAGAAGAGCCGGATCCTGAATCCGCGCGAGCGGGAGATCGTCGCCCACCACGAGCTCGGTCACGCGTTCGTTGCGGCGGCGATCCCGGGCTGCGACGCCGTCCACAAGGTCTCGATCGTTCCGCGCGGCATCGCGGCGCTCGGCTACACGCTGCAGCGCCCGACCGAGGATCGGTACCTCATGACGCGGGAGGAGCTCGAGAACAAGATGGCGGTGCTGCTCGGCGGGCGCGCCGCGGAGCACCTCGTGTTCGGGCACCTCTCGACGGGCGCAGCCGACGATCTCGAGAAGGCGACGCAGATCGCGCGGAGCATGGCGACGCGGTTCGGCATGGGCGCGCAGCTCGGGCCCGTGGCGTACGAGCTCGAGCCGGCCGGCTTCCTCGGGGAGATCGCCGGAACGCGCCGGCTGTACGCCGAGGAGACGGCGCGCGAGATAGACGTGGCGGTGCGCGATACGATCCAGGTGCAGTTCGGGAGAGCTCGACGACTCCTCGCGCGGAACCGTCCCCTCCTTGAGGAGGCTGCGAAGAACCTGCTCGCGTCCGAGACGCTCGGCGACGCGCAGCTCGCCCGGATCCTGGACAAGGTTTCGAGAGAGGAGCCGACCGTCGCCGCGGGTTCGGCGGTGACGGCGTAGCGTCGAGCCGGCGAGCCTGCCGACGGTTCAATGCGCCCGCCGAGCGCAGCCAAGGAACCTTGCGCTTCACTTTGCCGCGACCACCTCCGGGCGAACCCAAGCTCCGACATTGTCGGAAACCAGCTCGCGGCGGACGCTGGATGTGCACTCGCGCGCGGGAGGAGGTCGACATGCAGCTCACGCTCTCGGTGATCAAGGCGGACATCGGTTCCATTGGCGGTCACCTCGCGCCCTCGGGCGAGGTCGTCGCGCTCGTCGACGAGCGGGTTCGCGCGAGCGGTCGCGACCTCCTCCTCGATTCCCGCGTCTCGCATACCGGCGACGACATCGCCATCCTGATGACGCACCGGAACGGCGCCGGGGACGAGCGGATCCACCGGCTCGCGTGGGACGCGTTCGTGGCGGGGACCGACCTCGCGCGCTCGCAGGGCCTCTACGGTGCGGGCCAGGATCTATTGAAGGACTCGTTCTCGGGAAACGTCCGCGGGATGGGCCCCGCCGTCGCGGAGATGGAGATCGAGGAGCGTCCGGCGGAGCCGTTCCTCCTCCTCGCCGCAGACAAGACCGATCCCGGCGCCTTCGATCTGCCCCTGTACCTCGCGTTCGCCGACCCGATGAACACCCCGGGGCTGCTCCTTGCGCCGAAGATCTCGAAGGGCTTCCGCTTCGTGATCATGGACGTCCAGCACACTGCAGGCGACCGGGTGATCGAGCTGAACGCGCCAGAGGATCTCTACGACCTCGCGGTGCTGCTCCGCGACCCGGAGCGATTCGTCATCGAGTCGATCTGGTCCCGCGCGACGGGCGCGCAGGCAGCTTGCGTGGCGACCTCGCGCCTTCACAACATCGCCGGGAAGTACACGGGGAAGGACGATCCAGTGGCGATCGTTCGCTGCCAGATGGACTTCCCTGCGACGGGCGAGGTGCTCGCGCCTTATCACATCGGCCACTTCGTCGCGGGCGGGATGCGTGGGTCGCACCAGATGCCGCTCATGCCCGTCCCGCTCGGCTCCGGCGTGAGCTACTTCGACGGCCCCCCCGTCGTCAGCTGCGCCGCGTACTCCGTCCGCGCCGGAAAGCTCACCGGGCCCGTCGACGCGTTCGCGCATCCGTTCTGGGACGCCGTCCGCCAGAGCGTGGCCGAGAAGGCGATGCAGATGCGTCAGCAGGGCTTCTTCGGCGCGGCGATGCTGCCCATGTCGGAGCTCGAGTACACGGGCATCGTCGAGAAGCTCGGCGACCTCGAGCGGAGATTCCAGCTGCGAGGTGCGTGAAGCGTGGGTGCATGCGGGGCCCGGAGATCCGACCGCCCGCCATCTCGTGCTCCGTACTGGACCATCCCCGGCTGAGCCCTCGGAACCGATTCCGAGCCGATGGACGATGTTGGCCATGGCAAGGTTCAGGCACATCCTGGTTGCGACGGACTTCTCCGAGACCTCGGAGCAGGCGCTCGCGCTCGCCATCGACATGGCTCGCGAGAGCGGCTGCGAGATGACGGTCGTCCACACGTGCGAGATCCCCACCTTCATCTACACGGGTCAGGCATTCACAGCCGTGGACCTGATGCAGCCGACGATCGAGCTCGCGGAGAGGAAGCTCGAAACATTCATGACGTCCGTCCGCGACCGCTACGCGCGCGCGAAGGGGATGCTGCAGGTGGGCACCGCCTGGGAGCAGATCCTGGCGGCCGCCGCCGAGATCTGCGCAGATCTGGTGGTCATCGGGACTCACGGTCGAACAGGCATCGCTCACGCAGTAGTGGGGAGCGTCGCGGAAAAGGTCGTGCGGCTCTCCCCGATCCCGGTGCTCACGGTCAGGGGACGGCCACCCCCTCGCCACGCTGACCTTCACACCGGCTAGGTCGGCGGGGGGTGGTAGACGAGCACCGGCTTGCGGGTCGCCTCGAGGAGCTCGGACACCACCGATCCCATGACCCGCGCGAGCCCGTGGCGGCGCGAGGTCACGCAGATGACATCGACGCCGAGCCGCTCCGCGAGACTGCCGATCGTGGTCGTCACCTCCCCGTGCGCCACGTCGAGGCTCGACGCGATCCCGCGCTCCGCGAGTCCCGCCGGAAGAGCGCGCCGCAGCTGGTCCACGACGACGGCGTCGTACCGCTCGCGCTCCTCCGAGATCTCGCGAGGAGGCAGGACGTGGAGGACGTGGACCTCGCCCCCTCGGTCGACGAGCGAGAACGCGAACGGGATGCCGGCGTTGGACTCCGGCGTCAGGTCCGTGGCGACGAGCACGGTGCGGAACCGGCCGGGGATCTGCGGCGCGAGTCCGGCCGTCGTCGGGACGATGGAGACGGAGCAAGGCGCAGCGTGCAGCAAGGCGCTCGAGACGGACCAGAGGCGCGCGGGTCCGCGACGGTGGTGCGTCCCCACGACGACCAGCTCCGCGCGCTCCTCGCGCGCGATGTCGAGGAGCGCCTCGGCGTACTGCCCCGTGCCGGACCGGACGCGCACGGCGTGAGACCCCAGCCCGGGGAATGCGCCGACGTGGGCGGTGACGTCTCGCTCGACGAGCCGCTCGAGCTGGGTGGTCGCGTCGCGTCCACCCGGGAAGCCGTAGCGCTCGCGCGCCTCCGCCTCGTCGTAGACGTGCACGAAGAGGACGTCGCAGGGGCCGGCCGCGGCGAACGCCGTCGTCCAGCGCACGGCGGCCGCGGCGCTCGCGCTCGAGTCGACGCCGACCACGACTCGCAGCGCGCGGTCGCCCCGCGCCCACCGTTCGAATGGCTCCGCGTCACGCACGACGAGGAGCGGCAGCGGCGCGTCGAGCGCGATCCGCTCCGACGTCCCGCCGATGCCGTACCGACGCGAGTCGCCGTGACCCCTGGACGAAACCACGAGGAGCGTGGCCTCGCGTTCGCGCGCCAGCGAGAGCAGCGCATCGTGCGCGCTACCTTCGAGCATCGTGTGGTGCACCGCGACGCCGCCGGGGGCGGGCGCGACCTCGCGCCGGAGCCGATCCCGGACGGCGCTCGCCAGCTGCTCGCGTGCCGTGGGGTCGAGGAGCGCGAAGGACTCGCCGACGGCGTGCGCCACCCAGAGCGGCACGCCCGTCGCGGACGCGACGGCTGCGGCCGCGGCGATCGCCGGACGCGAGCGCTCGGAGAGATCGGTTCCGCATACGATGGTCATTGCGCACCTCCCGCCGTCGCGTCGGCGCGCGGCCGGACCGAGGCCTCCGAAATCCTACGACGGCCCGCGGTACTCGATCGGTGGCGATGCGGGTGGCTCCGATCGTGTCGAACGCCCGTTCGTGCGCCGAGCCGTCGGGGCGATGATCCGCTGCTGCGATGGCCCGCCAGCAACGAACCTCGGCGCGTGCGGAGCGAAGAGATCCCGCACCGCGTCTCGTCCCATCGTCGCTCCGCGAGGAGGTGCGTACGTCAGGGCGGAGACAGGAAGGCGGGACCGGTGTTCTCATCGAGACATTCCGGGAGACCAAGATGCAAGGGCAAGAAGTGCGCGCCCCGTTGCTCCAGCTCGTATTCTCGATCTCGGGCGTCTTCGACCCGATCTCTGCTGCAGGGCTTCGCGCACGGCTCGCCGAGCTGCCGCGGGGTGCGTCCGTGGTGCTCGACTTCAGCGGCGCCTCGGAGGTCTC
>Ga0306923_10008495_pt1 | contig 10308 bp, 7 predicted proteins | sample sta12Can44000108_FD_203841 | JGI IMG/M metagenome (GOLD analysis project Ga0306923, IMG submission 203841) | Lab enrichment of tropical soil microbial communities from Luquillo Experimental Forest, Puerto Rico - statanox.12C.anox.44.000.108 (v2)... | ecosystem: Environmental > Terrestrial > Soil...
AGAGTAGGCCAGAACTGCGCCAAGCCAACGAATCCCAAGTCCAGCGGGCGCTTCGTGAGATCGAACACCTGCCAGCCAACGGCAACCGACTGCATCTCCGTCGCCATGACGGTGAACAACCGCGCGGCTTGATACAGAGTGAAGTCCGGGTATGAGAACGCTACTCGTCCCTCACGTCGCCAACTGCGGCCATCAGCCATTCCCACTACTCTGCCACAAGATCAGGTCCAAACAATTGATGGCGCGAGTTTTTCTCGCCCGCGAAATTCTTCTTCAATTCGATTGCGCATTCCATATATAGTGGACTATGGGTTGTAGCAAGCTTTCTTCTGGTGGTCAGGGCCTCGTAAGCTCCCGCTTTGATCACGAATCCTGCGGGGTTGGATTCGTTGCCACCCTGCACGGCCGTTCCGAGCACGAAATCCTCAGGCTGGCACTTACAGCCCTGGGCCGCCTCGCGCATCGCGGCGCCATCGCTGCTGACGGCAAGAGCAGTGACGGCGTCGGCGTTCAGACTGCCGTTCCGCGCCATTATCTGCTCACCGAGACCAAGCATTTCCTGCGTCCGGGCCAGCCTCTGGCCGTGGGCATGCTGTTTTTCCCCCAGGACGAAGACCAGGCGCAGCGCGACGCCCAGCGTTTCAAGGCCTGCGTTTACGCGCAAGGCTTCGACTGGCTGGGCTGGCGCGACGTTCCCCTCGCGCGCCCAGTGTTGGGCGAAATCGCTGCGGCTTCCCTTCCCGTCATTCGTCAGGCGTTGATCACCACGGCTGACGATTTCAGCGGCAACCCTAACGAACTCGAGCGCCGGCTGTTCCTTGCCCGTAAGGCTTTTGAACGCGGCGGAACGCAGACGTACATCTGCTCGCTCTCCACCCGCACGCTCGTCTACAAGGCGCTTTGCACCGGGCGCACTCTCCGCGACTTCTATCTCGACTTTCAGAGCCCGCTGTACACCACGCACTTCGCGGTGTTTCATCAGCGGTATGCCACCAATGTTCTGCCTACCTGGGACCGCGCGCAGCCGCTCCGCATGGTGGCCCACAATGGCGAAATCAACACCGTCTGGAGTAACCGCGCGCACGTCGATGCCCGCAGCGCTCTCCTGCCGCGCGAGTGCGACCCGCTGTTCACGCGTGAAGCCTCGGACTCGATGAGTCTCGACGAAGTGGCGGAGTTGCTCTCGAACTACGACCGCAACATAGCGGAAGCGGTACGTATGATGCTGCCTCCTTCCATCGGCATCAAGGAATCTGCATTCCATCGCTATCACGCCGACATCATGGAGCCCTGGGACGGCCCTTCGGCACTGGTCTTCACCGACGGCCGTCTTGTCGGCGCGGCGCTTGATCGCAACGGTCTCCGCCCTTGCCGCTTTGTGGTTACCGATGCCGGGTTGGTGGTCGCCGGCTCCGAAGTCGGCCTGGCAGATATCGACACCGACACGATCATTCGCAGTGGACGCCTTGGTCCAGGACAGATGATCCTGCTCGATCTGGAACGCTGCCGCCTTATCGAAGGGGAAGAACTCGATCGCTACTTTGACGATCTGTCGCCGTACACCAAGTTGATCGACGACATTTCGCTTGAGCCTTCTGCCACTCCAGTGGCCGCGCTTGACAAGGACGAGCTGATGCGCCTGCAGCGCGGCTTCGGCTATACGCGTGAAGAAGTGAAGTTGGTCGTCACTCCTATGGCCCTCGAGAGCAAAGAGCCGGTGTGGTCCATGGGCGACGACACGCCTATTGCCGCGCTCGCACGCACGCCACGACCGCTCTATGGATTCTTCCGCCAGCGTTTCGCACAAGTCACCAATCCTCCCATCGATTCCCTGCGCGAAGCCTGTGTCGTCTCCCTGCGCACGCGTCTCGGCCCTTGGGCGCATTTGCTCGACAAGCACGCGCCGTTGCCGGGACTGGTGTTGCCGTCTCCGTTTCTTTCTCTCGGCCAGATGGCGGCGTTGCACGAAGGAACCTACTCGCTGCGCGATGAGCTTCCTCTGGCGCACCTGAATTGCGCTTTCGTTGATGATGCTTCGCTGCAGCAGGCGATCCTCGACCTCCAGCAGCGTGCAGTCGAGCTGGTCGAGGGCGGCGCGCGCATTCTGCTGATGACCGACCGCACCGCTTGTGAGCAGGTGTTGCCGATTCCCATGGCGATGGCTACTGGCGCAGTGCATCACGCGCTGGTGAAAGCCGGCCTGCGCACCAAGGTCGGACTGGCTCTCGAAGCCGGCGATTGCCGCGATGTACACCACGCAGCGCTATTGATCGGGTACGGCGCCGGCTGCGTCTGTCCCTGGCTCGCGTTACATACCGCGCGCTCGCTCGCGGAAGAAGGCGAAGCGCACTTGCTCAAAACCTTCGACAGTGGCCTCGCCAAAGTCATGTCGAAGATGGGGATCTCGGTGCTCGACAGCTATCGCGCAGCGCAGCTTTTCGATGTTCTCGGCCTTGCTAGCGAGATTACCGATCTCTGCTTTCCCGGAACCGCGTCGCCCATAGGCGGCCAGACCTTTTCCGACATCGAGGCATTCATTCGGAAATCATGGACTGCGGAACCCGAAGGGCCTGAGTTGCCCGACTACGGTTGGGTGCGCTTCCGACGTGCGGAACAAGCCGAGCCTCACACCTGGCAACCGCAGCGCACGCGAGACTTGCAAGTTGCCGTGGGTGCAGCTCGCGCGACCACGCAGGCCGCAGTTGCCCTCGCGCCCGCCGATGCGTGGTCTGCTTTTGCACGCGCAGTCGATGAGCGCGAGCCCGCGGTCCTGCGCGATCTTCTGCACATCAAGGCGGCAGGACCCGAACTGGATTTAGCCGAAGTCGAGGCGCCTTCAAGCCTGGTCAAGCGCTTCATCGCCAGTGCAATGTCGCTCGGTTCTCTAAGCCCGGAAGCGCACCAGACCATCACGATTGCCATGAACCAGCTCGGCGCCCGCTCCAACACCGGCGAAGGCGGTGAGGATCCGGCAGCGTATATTCCCGACGGCAACACTGTAGGCCTACTCTCGCTGACCAACAACAAGATCAAGCAAGTTGCGTCGGGCCGCTTTGGAGTCACCGCGGAATACCTGGCCCACGCCGAAGAGCTGGAGATCAAAATCGCACAAGGCTCCAAACCCGGCGAAGGCGGCCAGCTCCCCGGACACAAAGTCAGCGAGCTCATCGCACGCCTACGGCATGCTCAGCCGGGCATCTCGCTCATCAGTCCGCCGCCGCACCACGACATCTACAGCATCGAAGATCTGGCCCAACTGATTTACGATCTCAAGCGCATCAACCGGCGCGCCGCGATCGGTGTCAAGCTGGTCTCGCAAATGGGGGTGGGTACGGTTGCTGCCGGCGTCGCAAAGGCTTACGCCGACTACATCGTCATCGCCGGACACAACGGCGGAACCGGCGCCTCGCCGCTGAGCAGCATAAAGCACGCTGGGAATCCGTGGGAGCTCGGCCTGAGTGAAGCGCAGCAGGTCCTGCGCATGAACGGTCTTCGCGGACGCGTCCGCCTGCGTACGGATGGCGGACTCTCCACCGCGCGCGATGTGCTGTTTGCCGCGCTATTCGGCGCTGATGAGTTTTCCTTCGGCACGGGTGTGCTCGTCGCACTGGGCTGCGACATGGCACGCCAATGCCATCTCAACACCTGTCCCACCGGGATCGCGACACAGAAGCCCGAGTTGCGCGCCAAGTTCCGCGGCAAGCCGGAGCATCTGGTTCGCTTCTTCATGAACATCGCGGAGGACCTGCAACACCTGCTCGCCGAACTCGGCTTGCCCTCTCTCGAAGCAGCCATTGGGCGCACCGACTTGCTGGAACAAGTGCGCCACGACGGCAAACTCAATCTCGAGCCGGCGTTAGCGCAGGTTGGAGAAGGCCCGCTGAGCTGGCAAGGCGGCCGTAATATGCGTCCTGAAGAACGGCAGCCCGTTGACGACGCATGGGTCAACCCTGCACTGTCATCGGTTGCGGCAGGCAAGCCGTTTGAGTTCAGCGCGACCGTGCGCAACGAGGATCGCAGCCTAGGTGCCCGGCTGTCAGGTGAACTTGCACTGTTGCGCGCCCAACAGACTGACCTGAAGCCTGACGTCCACTTCCGTCTTCGCGGCACTGCCGGACAATCGTTCGGCTCCTTCGCCAGCCAGGGAATGAAGCTGGTACTCGAAGGTCAGGCCAACGACTTTGTCGGCAAGGGTCTCTCTGGCGGCGAACTCGTTATTCGCACTCGCGGCAAGCTGGCGCGTGCCGAGTCGGCGCAAGTGATCGTCGGCAACGTTGCGCTCTATGGAGCCACCGGAGGGTCTCTGTTCGCCGTTGGTAGCGCAGGGGAACGTTTCGCGATTCGCAACTCAGGCGCAACCGCGGTTGTCGAGGGTGTCGGCGATCACGCCTGCGAGTACATGACCGGAGGCGCGGTGGTCGTCCTCGGACCAACCGGAACCAACTTCGGCGCCGGCATGACTGGCGGACTCGCCTTCGTGTGGGATCCAACCGGCAAATTCGTGAAGGAAAAGAAATTCCATTCCGATTTCGTCAATGTCGAGATTTTGGGCGCATGCGAGGAGCGCGATCAGGAACTTGTCCGCAAGCTGCTCGAACAACACGCCATCAAGACCGGCAGCACCGTAGCCAAACGCCTGCATCAGGGGTGGCCAATTACCCTGCGGCAGATGATGCGGGTCGCACCGAGAAGCTAAACCCGCTCAGAACGAGAACCAGCTCCATCAACCTCTTGGGCATCGAACGGTGGCATGCTGGATATTGCATTGAGAATTCCCGACGCCCAGGATGCGCAGGTCGCTCTGCTCTCGGTTCCCTATTCCTAGACTCTAACTAAGGAATGTGATGAGGCATCTGCTTCTGGCTCTCTGTACTGTGTTTGCGTTTGGCCGTCTGACTGGGCAGCAAACTGTCTGGCAACCATCGCCGGGTCATATCCAACTGCCTATTGGGCCGGTGAGGGTGCCCGATCCGCAACCAGTCGCTGTGCCCGAGGTTGGTACTACGTCTAAAGAGCTCGGCGGCGGCCGGCCGGTAGTGAGCATGGGTTAAGTATCGCGGCCTACGATTGACGGTCTATTCGCCCGGCGGAAGAAACACCGGCGCGGCGGTCGTAGTATTTCCCGGCGGGGGCTATCAGATCTTGGCTATCGATCTGGAAGGCACGGAGCTTTGCGACTGGCTGACGTCCAAAATAATTCCAATTCCAAAACCCAACTAAGCCACAACGCGGCGGATTGTACATCCGCTGCGCCGGTATAAGCGGCGTGCAATTAATGGCTTGTAACCGGCTATGCTCGAACTATGCTCGAACAGCGAGCGTTTCTTCTCGTGTCGGATCGACGTAAGCACCGCGCCTGACCATCCCCGGCGAGCCAGAACCCGACCATCCCGCCAAACCAAATTTCGATCTTAATCACAATCCGGCGGGAAATTTCGAGGGTAGACCACGGGTGCGGGGCCACCTGATCTTCGGACTCCCACAATGTGGGATACCGGTGCAGCCTGTTTTCAGGGGCGGGGCTCTGCTAAGAAAAGTAGCTGTTGATTTCCTGTGGAAAAAAGGATGGGACTCAGCCCCGGGGCAACCGCCCCCGGAAGTGGAAACCGTTGGTGGTGCTGGCAGAGGCGAGGAATTCCTCCTTCAGCGCCCTTCGCTCTTGATCGCTCAGCCGAGCGAGCAACTCCGTGCCAGCGCCGGTAAAGCGGCGTATGATTTCGGAGCGGCTGAGGCGGCCCTTGTTGATTTCCTCCGGCCACAGGGCGGAGGCGGCCTGTTGGACGCGCTGCACTTCGCTGCTGGTAAGTGTGACGGTGACAAAAACCACGCCCGTCATTGTAGCGAATAACAAGGAGGCTCGAACATGGCAACCCTATACAAGAACGATCCCGAAGACTCCGAAAGCTGGGTGCGCTGGGCCATTGCCTTTATGCAACGTGGCCTCTTCCTGGATGACGAGGTTAACGTCCACGGGCCGCACGACGCCAGCGGGCATATGTGGGGCGATGCTTGGGCCAAATTGGACAGCACAGGCGAGCAAGCTCCGTTCGTCTTTTTTGCTAAGGCCCGCCGCAAGTATGACCCGGGTGACATACGCATTTATAAAGGCGAAGTAGGCGAAGAGATGGATGAATCGGAAGAGTTCACTCTGGTCGAAATCTCCGAGCTTACTCCCAAGGCCCGACGCCATTTGCTGACATTAGAACGTACAGCAGAAACTCTCCGCAGGGAACGGGAGCAGGCGGCGTGGTGATGCGTTGACCCTACCCCTTGCGCGTCTCGGGCGGCATCATCCTGACCGGCACGGCTTTGGCATTCTGCCGGGCGTGTTCAGCGGCGGAGAATCATCCGCACGCAGGCGAGTTCGGCCAAGCGCGGTCGGTATGCGCGATGGTCACGGGTGGGTGTACGTGGACGCGAGGAACGATTGATCGGGGCGGCCGCACGTGTTTCCCGATTGGAGCAGACACACCGCACAGGATTGGTTCTCACCCCTATCCTTTCGGATAGCGGCTCAACCACGATGATGACAAACACTAAGAACGTGGGTGGCGTTCGGGCAGTGACACGAATATCTGGGTTCAACTCGAACTTTTTCTCGGAAATCCAGAGGTGTACTGGATGGACGGCTATCGCAAAATCAGGGCACAGCTTTCTTTGTCAGCCGCGTCCACCCGCCGGTGCCGGGAGGGGGAGTTGAACCCCCACGACCAGTGAATGCGCAGAGGGACTTTGAGTCTGGTGCGTTTGCACGCCGCAGAGTGGCACGTTGATCCACATAAGATCGGAGTACTCGGTTTTTCTGGGGGTGGGCACCTGGTGGCAGACATCAGCACACATTACGACCAGCGCCTGTGCCCGGTGACGGTATGGCCCCAGTTGGCGGAGACATGGCTCGCAACGATCGGAATGATTTCGGAGCCGGCGGCGGCTACATAACCCCGACTACGTAGCCGTCTCCACCCCATAGCTCGCCCGCAACTCCGCAACGATCTCGTGCGCTGCCTGCCGCGCAACTTCAAACTTCCCCGGCGGAAACGAAATCGCACCCACGCGAGCGTGCCCGCCGCCGCCGTAGCGTTCGCAAATCTTGGCGAGATTTTCCGACGGCTCGACCGGAGCCCACGGATTCGATCCCACCGACACCTTCGTCCGAAAGGTGCTCTTGCTCAGCCCCACGCTGTAGGTGCAATCAGGATGCAGATAGTACGGGATGAACTTGTTGTACCCCTCGAGTTCGTAGTCGGTGATGTCGAAAAAGACGGTGCCGTCTTTGCATTCGGTGCGCTCGCGCAGGATTTCGATCGATCGGCGATGGCGCTCCACCAGCGCTGGAATTCGCTCTGCGACCTCTGCAGACCGAACGATCTCCCCCAACGGTTGATATGCCAGCTTGCTGATCAATTGCGGAATGAAGCCGGGCTCCTGGTTTGACTCAATCACCATAGTCAGCTTCATCGCCGGCTCGCGCATCTCGACCGCGGTTTCGGGATCCGGATACACAGCCCCATCGATAATGTCGGCCCACTCCACCAACTCCTCGACGGGCTCCGGATTGAACCCAAAGCGCTCCTTCGCGACCTTGGCGATGAACTTGGTGCACGAGCGATAGTCGGGATCGTAGAACTTGGTATTGCTGGTGTCCTGCTCGAAGTGCGAAGCGTCCTCGGGCTTCAGAAACGCGCTTTGGTGATGATCGAACCACCACGTAATGCGCGGCGACGGAGAATACTTGAAATCGACGATGGCATTCTCGTCGCCCGTGAAATCCGCCTCGTTGAACAGAGCGCCGGCGCGATGGACCAGACCGACATATTCGAAATCGGCATGCTCTCGAATGCGCTCGCGATAAAAACGGGAAAAAAGCGCAGCCGAAGAAGCTCCATCAAAGCACTTATCGTGGTAGAAGACTCTGACCCTCACAGACCCTTTCCATTGCTTCCGGCGTCACTTCGACCGGATCGCGTTGTGTTGAAACTGAATGAATCAGAATACGGCTTTTCGCGAAGAAAAAGTAAATAGAAATGCCATGTTGCAGAGCATCGTGTCAAGAGGATGCGCGTTCATCGGCACGCAATGCATTCGAGCGGATTACCGCTCCGCCCACTCTTCTGCCAGATCACCGAGGTAAGGCAGCTTGAACATCTCGTGGTAGTACGCCTTCACCACCAGCAGCAGCCACAGAAAGAACCAGGCCAGGCTGATTAGCCCCCCAAGAGGAAGAAACAACACGCGCATGAAGGGAATGAGCTGAAGTAGGGCTCCAACAAGTCCGGCTGCGATGCCCACTCCGACGCCCGCAGCCCACAGCAACAGATGCTGGAGAGAATGGAACCGCACAAAGCGATTGTGTTTGAACGGCTCGAGCAAGAGAAAAACGATGGCGGGAAAGATAGTGATGTAGGCAATTACCCCGGCGATATTTTCGGGAATCGGCAGGGGTCTGGCAGAAGAATCAGGGCGCTGCGGCTCCACTGCGACCGCAGCTTGGACAGCCGCAGGAGTGCTCGAATCCACGACTTGCGAGTTTGCTTGCGAAACCTCCACCCCGCAACTGGAACAATACTGTGCCTGCTCGACCAACGGCCAGCCGCATTGCGCACATCGTTCCACAGATTCTCCGCCATCTCCCTTCAAAAGAATATCCCGCCGCATCGCGACGGGATCGAAACTTCTGCGAGCTCTGAATCAAGCCCCGCAGCACTTCTTGTACTTCTTTCCGCTTCCGCATGGACAAGGATCATTTCTTCCGACCTTGTCGCCGCGCACAACCTGCTGCACCGGAGACGCCGCACCGCCTCCCGCCAAGCGCGCCTGATCCAGCTCGCGACGCTTCCGGCGCTGGAACTCGGCCTCCATGTCGTCCATGGACGTCACAGGACGCGATCGCCTCGACGCCTGCCCGTTCCCGCCTCCACCCGCAGGCACCGGCACGCCGGGCCCACCCGACGTTCCACCATCGATCGCACCACCGCTGCTGTAGGAGCCGCCATCATCCGCGCGCTCGAAGACTTGCATCAGGTACAGATAGCGCACCGTCTCTTCTTCGAAGCGCTCCATCATGGCTTCGAACATATCAAACGACTCGCGCTTATATTCCACCAGAGGATCGTGCTGACCGTAACCGCGCAGACCGATTCCCTCACGCAGATGGTCCATACTCAGCAAGTGGTCCTTCCACTGCTGATCGAGCACGCTCAGCATGATGATGCGCTCATGGTGCCGCATCGCATCCACGCCGATCAGTTGCTCCTTGGCGTCATACCGTCCCTTCAGCTTTTCAAAGATCGCGTCACCCAGTTCTTGACGATTAAGCTTGTCGGCCTCGATGCCTTCCTTATCTAGGTCCACGCCAAAGCGCGTGAAGACCTGCGCCTTCAGGTTCTTGATGTCCCAATCTTCCGGATGCGCCTCTTTATTGCAGTACTTGTCGAGCAGCCCACCCAGAATGTCACGCACATAATCCTCGACGATCAGCTCTTTTTGGTCGAGGCCCTCCAGCAACTGCCGGCGCAGTCCGTACACCGCCTGGCGCTGCTTGTTCATCACATCGTCGTATTCAAGGATGTGCTTGCGCGCCTCAAAGTTCTGGCCTTCTACCGCCTTCTGCGCCGCCTCAATCCGCCGCGTGATTAGCCCCGACTCGATCGGAACACCCTCTTCCATTCCCAGTCTCTGCAGCAGATTCGACACCCACTCTTTGGCAAAGATCCGCATCAGGTCGTCTTCCAGCGACAGATAAAAGCGCGACACGCCCGGATCTCCCTGCCGTCCTGCACGTCCCCGAAGCTGATTGTCGATGCGACGTGCTTCGTGTCGTTCGGTGCCAAGAATGAAAAGTCCACCGAAACCAACAACATCATCGTGCTCCGCGTCGGTATGCTGCTTGTGGCGCTCGTAAACTTCCTGCCACTGCGCCGTCGGCACCTGATATTCGTTTCCGCCGTAGTAGAAGTAAGACAGGTTCGGATCGTCGGGCTTGGCCAGCACCTCGCCGGCCGCCGCCTTCAACTGCTGGGCAATTCCCCGCTTCAGGCACTCCTGCTTAGCCATGAACTCTGGATTGCCACCCAGCAGAATGTCGGTTCCCCGGCCTGCCATGTTGGTCGCAATCGTGATCGCGCCCTTGCGACCGGCCTGCGCTACGATCTCCGCTTCTTTCTCGTGATACTTGGCGTTGAGCACCACGTGCTTCACGCCTTTCTTCTTTAGCAGGTCCGACAGCCTCTCCGATTTCTCCACCGACGTCGTACCCACCAGCACAGGCTGCCCGGTCTGCGCCAGCTGCATGATCCCGTCGGACACGGC
>Ga0306923_10008497_pt1 | contig 10307 bp, 9 predicted proteins | sample sta12Can44000108_FD_203841 | JGI IMG/M metagenome (GOLD analysis project Ga0306923, IMG submission 203841) | Lab enrichment of tropical soil microbial communities from Luquillo Experimental Forest, Puerto Rico - statanox.12C.anox.44.000.108 (v2)... | ecosystem: Environmental > Terrestrial > Soil...
CACAAGGAGCCGCAGGGCGAGAGGCCACAAGGTAGTCATCCCCGGCGGTTTTGCTAAGATCGCCCTATGGCACGGCAGCAAAACGGACCGCTGCGGCGGGGCTGGACGACCGGCGCCTGTGCCGCTGCCGCGGCGCGCGCGGCCTTCATCGCTTTGCTGTCAGGTCGGTTCCCCGACCCGGTCTCGATCCGCTTGCCGCGCGGCGCGACCGCGAGCTTCCCGCTGGCGCTTGCCGAGTTGGGCGAAGGCCGCGCCCGCGCCGGCATCCTCAAGGATGCCGGCGACGACCCTGACGTCACTCATGGTGCGCTGATAATCGCAGACGTCGCGTGGGCGGCTCCAGCCTCGGGTATCGGCTTCGCCGCCGGCGAGGGAGTCGGCACGGTGACCCGGGCCGGCCTGGCGCTTGCCCTCGGTGAGCCGGCGATCAACCCGGCGCCGCGCGCGATGATCTCGCAGGCGCTCCGCGAGGCGGCCGAGGAGAACGGCGCCCCGCTGCCCGACGTCACCGTCACGATCTCGATCCCCGGCGGCGAGCGCCTCGCCGAAAAGACCATGAACGCGCGGCTCGGGATCAAAGGCGGCCTGTCGATTCTGGGGACGACTGGGATTGTCGTACCGTATTCATGCGCATCATGGATCCATTCGATCCAGCGCGGGGTCGATGTCGCCCGCGCCGCCGGTCTAGAGCATATCGCGGCTTCGACCGGTGCCACCTCGGAGCGGGCCGTGCAGCGTCTCTATGATCTGCCCGAGCACGCGTTGATCGATATGGGCGACTTTGTTGGCGGCACGTTGAAATATCTGCGTGGTCATCCGGTCGCACGGGTGACGATTGCCGGCGGCTTTGCCAAGCTCGCCAAACTCGCGGCCGGCCATCTCGATCTGCATTCGGCGCGCAGCCGGGTCGATACCGCGGCGCTTGGCGAGATGCTGGCTGCGCTCGGCGCCGATAATGTGACCGTCGATACGGCGCGCGCCGCCACTGGCGCCGGCGAAATTCTCGCCCTCGCCGGGACTCGGAGAGAGGCTCTCGCGCGCCTCGTCGCGGGCGGGGCGCGCGAGGTGGCGCTTGCGACATTGTCGGGCAAGACTGCGGTTGAGGTGGCGATCGTCGACCGCCAGGGCTGCTTTCTCGCGCGGGTTGGCGGGTGACGGCGAAAGAGCTTCTGATCCTGGGCGGCACCGGCGAAGCGTCTGTGCTCGCCCGCGCTGCGCTCGCCCGCTTTGGCGCCGCGCTCAATGTCACAACCTCGCTCGCCGGACGAACCGAGCGGCCAAGCCTCCCGCCGGGCCGGGTACGCATCGGCGGCTTTGGCGGCGTCGCCGGTCTCGCCGGCTATCTCACCGAACACGGCGTGGATCGGCTGATCGACGCGACCCACCCGTTTGCGGCGCGGATCTCGACTACGGCGCGGCTCGCCTGCGATGAGGCTGGGGTGCCGCGATTGCTACTGCTGCGGCCGCCTTGGCGTCGTCACCCGCTCGATCGCTGGATCGAAGTCGACAATGTGGCGGCCGCTGCAGAAGTCGTCGGACAGGTCGGCCGGCGAGCCTTCCTGACGGTCGGCACTGGGGAGATTGCGTGTTTTGCAGCGGCGACCGGGGTCCAATTCCTCGTTCGGCTCATCGATCCGCCGCGTCAGCATCTGCCGCTGCGCTGTCATGAGGTCGTCATTGGACGCGGGCCCTTCACCTTGGCCGAGGAGCGCCATCGGCTCGAACGTCATGCAATCGATGTGCTAGTGTGCAAAGCGAGCGGCGGCGCCGCGACCGAGGCGAAGATTCTTGCCGCCCGCGAGCTCGGCCTTCCGGTCATTATGGTGCGCCGTCCCCCTCCGGAGCCAGGGGATGCAGTCGAGACCGCCGAGGGGGCGCTCGATTGGCTCGTCGGCGAGCAGCCATTCGCAAAAGCAGAGATGGTGTCATGAACGCTCGTCTCACTACCCTCCTTGGGGCGACAGGATTCGCCGCTGTCATCGTCAGCAGCGCTGCGTCGCACGCGCAGTTTCAGATCAACCCCTTTAGCCAGTACTACGAGAATGTGGCGCGCGCGGCGAAGCAGAATGACGCCGGTCTCGTCAGGCTGCTCCTCGCCAACGGCAGCCCGCCGGACCAGACCGACGAAACCCAGAGGTCCGGGATGCATTATGCCGCGATCAACGGCAACCTCCACATCGTAGCGATCCTGATCAAAGGGGGTGCCAAGCTCGATCCCAGAGAAAAGCTTGGCAATACGCCGCTGCACCTCGCCGCCGACGCAAATCAGACGGAGGTCGCGAGCCTGTTGCTTGACGCCGGCGCCGCTGTCGATCCCGAGAACAAAAACGGGATGACACCGCTGATGATTGCCGCGAGCCGCGGCAACGTCGAAATCGTGCAAGCCCTTCTTGCCAAGGGGGCCAGCGTCACCAAGACCGATTACACCGGGCGCGACGCTGCGGGCTGGGCGGCCGACAGCCACCGCCCGGCGGTCGTCCAGGCGATCAAGCGGGCGCAAAGCGCAAAAAAGTCGTAAACACCGGGTCCCGAGCCGCGGTCGAGACGGCTCCGATGGCGCGAGCCGTGACCATAGGTTTTCGGCCGGTTTTCTTGTTATTCAGGTTCTTTAAACCTAACGCCGCATACAATTACCAATGCATCGAAGCCGCTTTTTCTCAAACTGACGTCAGTTTGAAGCAACGGACCAGCGGGGTAGGATCATGGCGAGGATCGTTTGTTACTGTGGCCGGATCGTAGCCGTCATCGTGTTGATGATAAGCGTGCTGCAAACGCATGGCGTCGCGGCAATGGATGCCGAAAAGCGGGCCAACATCGAAGCACTGCTCAAAGACATGGGCATGCTCGCGAATATGACCCAGATAATTGATCTCTTGACCCCCCAAATAATTGGCAACCTAAAAAAGATAAACTCAGAAATTCCCGACACCATCTGGGACGAATTCACCAGGGTATGCAACGAGGAAATGAAACGGTCGCTTCCCGAGCTCGAGGAACCTGTTATCGCGATTTACGATAATAATTTCTCGGGCGATGAAATCAAACAACTGGTCGCCTTCTACCAGAGCCCGGTCGGACGCAAGATAGTGGTCCAATTGCCGCAGCTCGCGCAACAAATCGTGGCCATGGGACAAAGCTGGGGGCAGCAGGCGGGGGCGCGCGCAGTCGAGCGCATTCGCGCCGCCGCGAAGCAGAAGGGTTACGACCTCTAAGCACTGCCCGTCGGTCTCATCAGGCACGCCGCCGCGAACGCATCGAGTGATAATGATCGGCGGCGTAGAGCCGGCTCTCGGCCGTGCTCTCACCCGCGAGAGCGCGGCCGACCAGCACCAGCGCGGTACGGGTGATGCGCGCCTCCTTCACCTTGGCGCGGATGTCGCCCAGGGTCCCGCGAATCAGCAGTTCGTCGGGCCAGCTGACCCGATACGCGACGACCGCGGGGCAATCGGCGCCATAGGACGGAATGAGCACGCGGACGACGCGCGCGAGATTGGCCGCCGAAAGATGGATCGCCAGAGTTGCTCCGCTAGCCGCTAGCCGCTCGAGCGCTTCGCTTTCAGGCATCGGCGAGGAACGCGTCGCGGTGCGGGTTAGGATCACCGTTTGGACGACTTCCGGCAGGGTTAGCTCACAGCTAAGCGCCGCGGCGGCGGCGGCAAAGGAGGGCACCCCCGGGGTCACTTCGAACGGGATCCCGAGCGCCGTGAGGCGCCGCATCTGCTCGGCGATCGCACCGTAGATCGACGGGTCGCCGGAATGCAGGCGCGCGATGTCAAGCCCGGCCTCGTGCGCTTCGCGCATGTAGGCGACGATCTCGTCCAAAGTCAACGGCGCGGTGTCGATCAGTCGCGCCCCGGGCGGCGCGGCGGAGAGGATCGCGCGCGGCACCAGCGAGCCGGCATAGAGACAAACCGGGCAGCGCTCGATCAACCGCAGCCCGCGCACCGTGATCAGGTCGGGTGCGCCGGGCCCGGCGCCGATGAAGTGCACCGTCATTCACGGTCTTCGAGATAGCCGCGTGGTGTGTAAAGCCGGGGCGGATCGGTGTCGAGCCGGCGGGTGGTGCTGCTGCCAACGAGGACGAGGGTCAGCATGTCGACCTCGGCATTCGCCAGTTCTGATAGAGCAAGGTTACGCCCTTGTTCGCCAGGGCGCCCGAGATTGCGGCCGAGGAAGACCGGGGTCTGCGGCGAACGGTGGCGCAACAGGATCTCCGCCGCCTCGGCGAGCCGGGCCGGCCGACGCGCCGACCGCGGATTGTAGAGGGCCACGACGAAATTGGCTGCGGCGGCCGATTCCAGCCGGGTGCGGATCACATCCCATGGCGTCATCAGGTCGGAGAGCGAGATCGCGCAGAAATCGTGGCCGAGCGGAGCGCCCGCCCGTGCCGCGGCGGCCTGCAAGGCCGAGACGCCGGGACAAACTCGGATTTCGACCGTTCCCCATTCCGGCTTCGCGACGAGATCGAGCAGCTCGAAGACGAGCGCAGCCAAGCCGTAGATCCCCGGGTCGCCCGAGGAGACGAGCGCCACCGACCGCCCCTCGGCGCCGAGATCGAGCGCCAGGCGCACCCGCGCTTCCTCTTCGCCAATACTGCTCGTGTGGCACTTCTTGCCGGCGATCGCCCGGCCGAGCAGGTCGAGGTAGAGGCTGTAGCCGACAATGTCGGTCGCATGCGCCAATGCCGCGCTTACCTCGGGAGTGCGCCAGCCGGGGTCACCTGGGCCGATGCCGATCACGGCGAGCATCCCCCTTTGACGCCCGATCGCATCGGCATCGATCGGTGCCGGCGCGCGCGCCACTGCGCAGGTCGCCCGCCGCGATTTGCGCTTGGGCACGACGAGCACCCCGCCCGGTCCGGCGGCGGCAAGTGCGGCCCCTTCTGCCACTCCCCAGCAGCCGGTCGCCCGAAACGCCGCGGGCGACCGCTCGGAGAGGCGCTCCGTCTCGGCAAGCAGACGTGAGGGCGGAAAGAACCGCGCCGGCACGCCGAGCGACGCGGCGAGCGCATGAACTCCTGGTTCGGCGAGCTTCAGCTCGACGGACACCACCGCGGCGACCGCTGCTGCGGCAAGCCCCGCGTCCGCCATTGCCGAATGTGTAAGATCGGCAATCTCCGCTGACGAGCAGCCGCGCTCGCAGCCGATACCCAAGGCCAGGACCGGTGGGTGGAAGACCAGGTCATCGCTCGCGGGATCGACGTGGCGGTCGGTCACCAACACACGCCGTTCGGCTTGTTCTGCCCAGCCGATGGTCCCCGCGCGCACCCAATCCGCACCGCCCGCCTCTGCCACGAGGGCGACGGGGTCGCCCCGCAACAACGCCGCCGTTATCGGCCGGACCTTTTCGGGGTCGGCGATCCGCCAGCCTGGCGGTGGCTCGTCGAGCGCCAGGCCGAGCCGCTGGTCGCCTGCGGTGGTGATGGCCGCGATCCCGTCGGTAACTGCGGCCGCGGCGCGGGCGAGGGCGTTTGCGCCATGGTGCCCGCCGACGAGCGGCACTGCTACCGATCCGTCTTCGGCCACTGCGACCACCGGTGGCTCGACCCGTTTGGCGGCGAGCAGCGGTGCCACCGAGCGGATCAGGATACCGCTTGCGCAGAGCCCGAGGATCGGCCGGCCGGCTTCGAACAGCTCAGCGATGTGCGGCGATGCGCGTTCGAAGCTCTCGTCCCAACCGGCCGGGTAAGCGGCCGGTCCGTGCAGCCGGGAGCCCGGCAATGCCGCCTGCAGCCGGCGGCCGAGCGATGCGCCAGCTGTGCCGAGCACGATAATCGCGACATTGTTCGGCGGTCTCTTGGTCACCGTATGATACCTTCCCGCGGCGCTGTTGTATCGACCACGCCCGCCAAATCCGATCTTTAAATCCAAACGCGAGCCGCTCGGGCAAGAACTTCATCAAGAGCGCACAGGAGCAGTGCTGCCTCGCTTTCTCGATTGAAGCCGAGCTCGATCTTGTTAAAGATGCTCCGGATTTTGCACCGGGGGGTGACGCCGTGCGCTTTGTCTTAATCGCCGTTCTGGCTATGGCCGTTGCCCTGCCGGCACTGGCGCAAGAGGAGACGACGCGCGTCGCGCCAATTCAGACGGTCGACACGGCCGCCCCTGTGTCCGCGTCCGAGGCGCCACCCACCAGAGTAGGACGACTGAGCCTTGTTTCCGGAAACGTCAGCTTTCGCGCCTCGACGGAGTGGCTCGATGCCGAGTTAAACTTTCCGCTTGCGGCCGGCGCGTCGGTGCGCACCGGCGCACAGGGCCGCGCCGAGATCGAGATCGGCCCCCAGACGATCGAACTCGCCCCCGAAAGCGAGGTCGAATTTGTGAAGTTGGAAGATCGGGCCATCCAGATCGCCGCGGTCAGGGGGCGGATCGGCTTTGACTTCCGTCGATTCGGCGATGGCGACAGCATCGAGGTCGACGTCTCACGCGAATGCGTCCGGCTGCCGGAACCCGGCCGTTACGACATCGACGCCGGCACCGGCGCTGTTGCGGTCTCGACAGAAGGCGTGCCACCCGATTTCGACGACGCGGGTCAGGCGGTACCCTATTCCGTTTCTTCACACATGACCGGCATTGCCGCGCTCGATACCGCGGGAAATTGGGAAAGCACCAGCGAATTTGGAGCCGTCTGGGTTCCGACCGGGTTGCGCGCCGATTGGGCGCCCTATCGCGACGGTCATTGGCGCTGGATCGCGCCTTGGGGCTGGACCTGGATCGACAATCACCCCTGGGGGTTCGCCCCGTCCCATTATGGGCGCTGGGCCTTCGTCGGCGAGCATTGGGCATGGGTTCCGGGGAACTTCGCGTCTGATCCCGTCTATGTCCCGGCGGTGGTCGCCTTTCTCGGCACCGCCGGGGTGGGTTTAAGCGTCGCCGACAGCACCGGGCCGGCCATTGGCTGGTTCCCGCTCGCCCCGGGAGAGGTCTATTGGCCGAGCTATACCCGCGATCTCGATTACGTGCGCAAGCTGAACCGGAGCAACATCGCCGATGTCGGGGAAATCCAGCTGGACGCGAACGGAGACCCGCCGCTCGAGGTGTTTGATGAGCATTTCGCTAACCGGCGATTTGCCGGCGTGGTGCCACGGCCGATTTTCGTCAGCGGTGGAGCGGTGGCTCCGGCATTGCTCAGCCTGCCCGAGGCGCGATTGGAGAACGCTCCAGTATTGATGGGATCGCCGCAGATCGGTCCGGCGGCACACCGGGTCGCAGTAGCCGCAGCCGAGACTGCGCGACCCAGCCATAGCGCCTGGGTGAACCACATCGCTGCATTGGTGGCCCGCAACACGAGTCGCGCCAGAGCTCTTCAGGCGTCCTTCGGGCATCGGCACGCCCACGAGCCGGTCACGCGTCTTCGCGGCGCTCATCTGCGAGTGCCAGCCTACGCCCAGTCCGCTCGGCCGCGCCACACGGTCCTGCTGCGCGTGGCCCACGCCGCCCCTCCGCCGCCGCATGGTGGGGTCGTAAAAGGTTTCCGGCGTTGAGTGCACGGCAGTGGGGCTGAAATGATCGACTTCCGCAGCGACAACACTGGCCGAGCCACACCGGAGATCCTCGAGGCCCTGATCCAGGCGAACCGTGAAACTGCCTTGGGCTATGGCGGAGACGATTGGACGGCGGCATTGCAGCGGCGCTTTTCCGAGTTGTTCGAGACCACGGTGCGCGTCTTTCCAGTCGCTACCGGAACAGCGGCGAACGCCTTGGCATTGGCCTCGCTCGGCCCTTCGTGGGGGATCGTTTATTGCAGTGAGGTCGCACACATAAATACCGCTGAGGCCAATGCCACGGGGTTCTTCGGCGGGGGCTTGAAGCTCGCCACCATCGGCGGGGACCATGGCAAGATCAATGCCGACCGCCTTGCCGAAGCTCTTGCGGGGATTGCGCCGGGGCAGATCCACCGCGGCCAGCCGAGTGCGGTCAGTCTGACCCAGGCGACCGACCTCGGTGCGGTCTACACGGTCGAGCAGATCCGCGCTGTCGCCGAGGTGGCCAAAGGGCGGGGGCTCAAGCTGCATATGGACGGTGCGCGCTTTGCCAATGCGCTAGCGCGGCTCGGCTGCAGCCCGGCCGAGGCGACTTGGCGCTCGGGTATCGATATCATGTCGTTTGGTGCGACCAAGAATGGCGGCGCGCTGTGCGACGCGATCGTTGTCTTCGCGCCGGATCTTGCCGACGGGCTCGCCGTCCAGCTACGCCGCGCTGGCCAAGTCTGGTCCAAGATGCGCTTTGCCTCAGCTCAGCTGATTGCCTATGTCGAGAATGGGCGGTGGCTTGACATGGCCCGTGCCTCGAATGCGATCGCAGCGCGCATTGCAGCGGGGCTGAGCGATACCCCCGCCGCTCGCTTATTGGCGCCGGTCGAGGCCAATGAGATCTTTCTCGAACTGCCGAGCGTGACAATGGACCGGCTTGAAGCCGACGGCTTTCAGTTCTATCGACGCAGCCAGAGTATGGCGCGTTTTGTCTGCCGCTTTGACACAACTACTGCCGAGGGCGACGCTCTCCTCTCGGCGCTAACCCTCCACGTTGCGTCGGTGACGGCGGTGCGGGCTGCGGAATAGCGCGGTGGTTAGGCGCGTTCAGCAATCGCGATCGGTGTATTCCGGAACACGGTAATAGACCCACACCAGGTTTGCCATCAGCACCGCACCTGTCATCAGGAACACCCAGCGCAGCCCGAAAGCTGCGGCGACCGCGCCGCCGGAGAGCGGCCCCAGCGAATTGCCGAGGAACATCGCCGAGGCAGTAATTCCGTAGACCGTGCCGCGCTGCGCCGGTGGCACGAGTCGCCCGACCAGCGCGTTCGCGGTCGGCAGGATGCCCCCGATGAACAACCCCACGGCAAACCGTTGCGCCGTGAAGGTCCAGTAACTGTCGGTGAAAGCCTGCGGCAGGGTGGTCAGAGTCGCGCCCAATAGACAGATCAGCAAGACCCGGCGATAGCCTATCACGTCGCTCCGGTTGCCGAGAAAGGATGCCGCGATGACATTGGAAAGCCCGGTTACTGAGAAGGCGATGCCGCTCAAAGTAGCGAGATCGGGCCGCGCGCCGACCAGCTCCTGGACGAACAAAGTCACGACCGGTTGCACGGTCCGCACGCCGAACTGCGCCATCAGCAGCACAAAGAACAGAGCGAGGAGCCCCGGCGAGCGGGCCACCGCGATCAGACCGCCGAGGATTGATCGCCCGCCGCGGGTCTGCGACGGTGCCACGAAGCGCTCGCGCACGTTGAGCCAGACGAGCCCAGTCGACATTAGAATGGTCGCAGAAGTGCAGTAGAATGGGACCCTGTAACTGCCGGTCAAATCGGCCAGTGCCCCACCGATCAGCGGGCCCACCAGCGAGCCGACGAGCTGGCCGGTACTGAGCCAGCCGAGCGCGAAGCCCAACCGCCCTTCGGGGACTTGACTCGCTACCAGTGCGATCGCTGCGCTGGAGAAACCCGCAAACGCCCTCATCAAGGCACGAAAGCCAAAAAACTGCCAAATATTCGCCGCGATACCCATCAGCGCGGTGAATGCGTCAATGGCCAGCGTCGAACGCATCAGCATCATTTTGTGGACGCGGCGGTCGGCGACCCGTCCCCACAGCGGAGAGGCGAAGGCCGCAACAAACGGAGTGTCGCCGTTGAGGATGCCGGACCACAAATCAATAGCGCGAGCGGTCTTGACGCCGAGCACCGGCAAAAACAGCGGCATGATCGGGGTTAGCACGGAGAAGGCCATCGTATTGACGAACTGGATGCCGACCATCGCCCACAAGGTGCGCTGCCATGCGGTGACGGCGCCCCGATCTCGCTTCTCGATTACGCCGCTGCGCTCTTTTGCATCCGAGTGCCGCTCCGTTTAGCCCCGGCCGAAGCCCGTGACCGGATCAGCGCGTTCTAAAGCAGCGGTCGTCAGCATCTGTCGCGACCGGCTCGGTCGGGATCGAAGCGCGGACAAAGGTTAAAAAAGCTCAAGACATTCGCGCATCGCTGCCATACACTCTCTGCAAGGCTCTGCTACGGGAGCCGAGTCGATCGGGAGGGGCCATGGCGGCGGTCGAGATCATAAAGCCCATCCCATGGTGGAGGGAGCCGACCAAGGACCAGTGGACGGCCTGGGTGGCGGCGTGGCTGGGCTGGACCCTCGACGCCTTCGACTTCACGATCTTCCCGTTCCTGATGGTGCCGATCGCCAAAGAGTTCAACGTCTCGCTGACCGGTGTGGCGTTCGTCTTCACCCTGACCTTGTGGATGCGCCTGTTGGGCGCGACCGCGGCGGGCTGGCTCTCCGACCGGGTCGGCCGCAAGACGCCGCTGATGAT
>Ga0306923_10008498_pt1 | contig 10307 bp, 5 predicted proteins | sample sta12Can44000108_FD_203841 | JGI IMG/M metagenome (GOLD analysis project Ga0306923, IMG submission 203841) | Lab enrichment of tropical soil microbial communities from Luquillo Experimental Forest, Puerto Rico - statanox.12C.anox.44.000.108 (v2)... | ecosystem: Environmental > Terrestrial > Soil...
GGTACATGTAGGGCTGCGTCGTCGCGCGCGTCTTCTGCAGGCGTGACAAGCTGCCATTCCGCACCGATGGCCTGCACAGCCGGTAGGCCTAGCAGCATGGGGGCCAAGATGGCGATCGCAAGTCTTTTGTTCGTCCGCATCTATCGGAAGACCACCCGGCGACGATTACACATATCGGCCGAAATCGACCAGGACGCAACCATCACCGCCGACGATTTCACCTTGCGCAGCCGCCGCTGACCCTCGCCGGCTTTGTTTGTAGCTCGCTACCGCCGGAGCGGGACGGCGCGGTCGCTTCGGTGGGCCGCTCAGAAGACGCGAGCCACTGGCGAGCGCCCCGACCACCCATCGACGCCCGGCAGCATCCAAGCTCCGGCGACAAGCGGGGCGGCAGAACCGCCTTTCCGCCAGTGGCGCGCGGGTCGAAGTTGCCGCCACACCACTGGCACCGGGATGTGCCCCTTTCCATCGCGCAGTCTGTCGCGGGATTCAAGAGCTACCCCGCCACCGCCCGTCGCGGTCAAATCTTGCGGGGGCGCTGGGCGGCGCGTCCTCGTTTGGTAACCTATCCCGCAGGCCCTTCAGAAGAAGCTGGACCTTTTGCTTTCGCTCCGAATTCGCCTGCATCGCATCGTTGATTTTTAAATGTCTGTTCATTGTGGAATTGCAGTAGTGATTTGCATAGCCACGACTTTTACAAGCATTGCTGCAATTTTGCGATTTTACGGGTCTCGCAACCATTTGGGGTCGGCCAACTTTTCGTAGTCGATGCACGCCGCGAGGTAGTCTGCTAGATCGGCCAGCGCCCGTCTCCGGCGTCGGCGAAGGCGTCGGCCACACTGAGGGTCGACGGTACCTTTTCGTTCGACCCCCGGCACCCAGCGATCCCCTATCCGCGTACTCTGTCGAGCAATGCCGTCATTCGCCGGGTTTGGGGACGTCCTGGTCAGCGAGCCGAGGCTGGCGGATCCGCCACGGGTGTCCCACCCGCAGCCGGAGCTGGTCGAGGTAGAGATAGATGACGGGTGTCGTATAGAGGGTCAGCAGCTGGCTGACGAGCAGCCCGCCAACGATCGTGAGCCCGAGGGGGCGGCGCAATTCCGCACCCTTGCCGAAGCCGATTGCCAGCGGCACGGCCCCGAACATCGCCGCCATTGTCGTCATGATGATCGGCCGGAAGCGTTTTAGGCAGGCCTGATAGATCGCTTCGCGCGGGCTCAAACCCAGGCTCCGCTCTGTGTCGAGCGCGAAATCGATCATCATGATCGCGTTCTTCTTGACAATGCCGATCAGCAGAATCACGCCGAGCAGTGCCATCAGGTTGAACTCGGAGTTGGTCGCGATCAGCGCGAGCACCGCCCCGACTCCGGCCGAGGGCAGGGTCGACAGGATCGTGATCGGGTGGACATAGCTCTCATAGAGCACGCCGAGCACGATATAGACGGCCAGCAGAGCAGCACCAATCAGAAAAGGTTCGTTGGCGAGCGCCTGCTGAAACGCTCTGGCCGTTCCCTGGAAACTGCCGTGAATCGAGGCCGGCACCCCGATGCGGGCTACCCGGTCAGCGACCGCCGCCGTCGCTTCGCCGAGCGACACGCCCGGTGCGAGATTGAACGAGATCGTCGACGCGGCAAACAGATTGTCGTGATAGATTGTGATTGGCGTCTTTCCCACTCCAAAACTGGTGAAGGCGGAGAGCGGCACCATTGTTTCCTTGGCGGTGCTGACGGCGGAGCCGGTCGATGTGGTGCTGCGTCCGGTAGTGGCGAGCGCATTGTTGGCCGCGTTGCGGGCCACGTCGCCGGCGTTCTGCACCCCGCTCGCGGCCGCGCTGCCGCTCTTGGCGGGCGACGCCTTGGTCACCACGCTGCCCGACAAAGGTTGAGTTCGCTGCGTGCCGCTGACCGCCCCGCCCCCGATGCTGACATAGAACTGGTTCAATATCTCGGGCGATTGGCGGAACTCGGGCGCCACCTCCATCACGACATGGTATTGGTTCTGCGCCTTGTAGATCACCGAGACCTGCCGCTGCCCAAAGGCGTCGTAGAGAGTGTTGTCGATCTGGCCGATGGTCAGCCCGAGGCGCGCCGCGGAGGCTCGGTCGATAATCAGATTGGCCTCGGGTCCCCCTTGCCGCTGGTCGAAATTGACGTCGGTCAGCAGCGGCAGATGTTTGAGAGCGTCTGCGACCCTGGGCGCCCACTCGTAGAGCTCGCCGGTATCTTCGCCAAGCAATGTATATTGGTATCCGGAGTTGCCGCTCTGCCCGGTAACCTGGACATCCTGATCCGCCCCTAAATAGAGCGACGCGCCGGCGATCTGGTCGAGCTTGGGTTGTAGTCGGTTAATCACCTCCTCGGCCGCTTCGCGGCGTTCGGATAGCGGCTTCAGCACCACAAAGGTGGACCCGTAGCTGCCACCGCCGTACCAACCGGCGACCTTCGCTACAGCCGGGTCTTGCCGAACGATCTCGATAAACTGCGCCAGCTTCGTTCTCATCATTTGAAACGAGATGCCCTGATCGGCCTGGATGCTGCCCCAGATCAGGCCATCGTCCTGTTCCGGCAGATACCCTTTTGGAACGTTGAGGAAGAGTTGGATGGCAAAACACAATGTAGCCAGCAAGCTGAGCATGACGAGACCCGGCCATTGCAATGCCCAGCGCAATGAGCGGCCGTAGACGTCCAGTATCATGGCAAAAGTTTGCTCGCAGGCGCGGTATAGTCTGCTGTACCGATCTTCGCGCCGCTCAGCCAGAAAATGGGCGCACATCATCGGTGTCATTGTCAGCGAGACCAGAAGCGATATCGTAATCGCCACCGACAAGGTTACTGCGAACTCCCGGAACAGCCGCCCCTCGATACCGCTCATCAGCAGGATCGGCACGAAGACCGCGACGAGAGAGAGGCTCATCGACAGTACGGTAAAGGCGACCTCGCGCGCGCCTTGCAACGCCGCCTTTATCCGAGATGTGCCGGCTTCGATGTGCCGGGCGACGTTGTCCAGCACGACGATTGCATCGTCGACGACAAAGCCAGTCGAGATTGTCAGCGCCATAAGTGACAGGTTGTCGAGGCTGTAGCCCAACAGGTACATCACCCCAAAGGCGCCGATCAGCGAGACCGGTACGGCAACGCTTGCGATTACGGCAGCACGAAGACTGCGCAGGAAGACGAAGACGACGAGGACGACGAGGCATATCGAGATGACAAGGGTCAGCTCAACCTCGCGCAGCGAACTGCGGATCGTCGTCGTCCGATCGAATATCAGCTCGACATCGATCGCTCTCGGGATCGAGGCTTCGAGCCGGGGCAGCGCCGTCTTGATGCGCTCGAGGGTGTCGATAATGTTGGCGCCCGGTTGCCGATGAATGTCGATCCCGACCCCCGGCCTGCCGTTGGCGAGGCCAATGTTGCGCACGTTCTCGACTGAGTCCTCGACCTCGGCAACATCGCTCAGGCGTACCGGCGCGCCGTTGCGGTAAGCGATCACCAGCGGCCGATAATCCTCGGCATGGTTCGCCTTGTCGTTTGTGTAGATCTGCAGGTGGCGGTCGCCGTCTTCAATCGCACCCTTGGGGCTGTGCGCGTTGGCTGAGGCGAGCGCCGCGCGAACGTCATCGAGCCCGATACCGTATTTGAATAGGGCGAGCGGGTTGAGCTCGACCCGCACCGCCGGCAGCGAGCTGCCGCCGATCCACACCTGGCCCACACCTTCGATCTGGGACAATCCCTGCTGCATGACCCGAGAGGCGGCATCGTAGATTTGGCCGAGCGTCAAGGTCTCCGAGGTCATCGCCAGGATCGCGACCGGTGCGTTGGTCGGGTTGACCTTATAAGAGGAGGGGTTCTGACGCAGGCTGGTCGGAAGGTCGGCGCGCGCCGCGTTGATCGCCGCCTGCACATCGCGCGCGGCACCGTCGAGACTGCGGTTGAGACCGAATTGCAGGGTGATACGGGTGATGCCGACCGTGCTCTCCGAGGTCATCCCGGCAACATCAGCGATGATGCCGAGATGACGTTCGAGCGGGGTTGCCACGGTCGCCGCCATCGTGTTGGGGCTGGCGCCCGGCATCGATGCGGTAACCAAGATGGTCGGGTAGTCGACCTGCGGCATTGGTGCCACCGGCAGCTTCATGAAAGCAAAGAACCCGGTAAGCGCCACGGCGATCGTCAACAGCGTGGTCGTCACCGGCCGTGCGATGAACGGCGCCGACGGGTTCATCTTTATGGCGCCCCCCGGGTCATTTTCTCAGCGGCTCTCGCATGATCTCGAAGTTCGCCCGATTCGCCGGAGGGAGGGATCCGAGCCCTCGCTCTCTCTCCGAAGGAGCCTATTTTTAGGTTGCTTTGACGCGGGGGGGAATCCGTGCTTTGGCATCGACCGGATCCCGCCCCGAAGGGGATGCGTCTGGGGTGCCTAGGTACACGCGTGACGGCTCGATGATGCAAGTGGGCTTGAAAGCGCTGCGGCATCGGCGCAGCCCGATACGGGGAAAAAAGTGGGGGCGCGCGGGGAGGGCGGCCGCGAGCTTCGAGCTCTTTAAGCTCTGACAATTTAGATTGTCGGCGAACATAAACAGGGGCAGCAATGCGCATCACCATTGTTGCGGCCGTGGTTGGCCTCGCAGCCGCCTCAGTGACCTCCTGGTCGTCACGTGCGGAGGCCGCAGCAGCTGATTTGACTGAGGCGGATGCTGATCGGGTTGTCAGCGATCTGTTGAACCAGCAATCATACGAGACCCTTCTGCTCGGCAATCTCGTTGTATATGCGGGCACAGTCCCTATCCCCCAAGGAGACAATATTACGTCAGCTCAGTATTCCAGGTACAAGATATGGGAGCGCATCGGCTTGATTGACATTGTCTCCAAACCCGGATCAACGTCAGAACCATCGCAACCAACTTTTCCTTGGATCGATCGGAAACCTCAAGGAGGAAGAATTCTGGATCGGATTACGGTTACGCCTACCTCAAAAGCAACCGATTATGGGTATTATCTTGGCACTGCATTGAGGATCAGAATAGCTAGTTTCAATGTCGACTACCTTTCCAAAAATGAAGAGCACCTGATCGGAGTCAATACCTACCGCATTTTGGCGGGGGTTTATGTGTCACGATGGCTGCCCACATTTCTCAATTTCTGCCGAACGAATAATGCGTGCGTTTCTGCAGAGAAGGGCAAATTTATCGTGCTTGTGAAACTTAATGAATTTACCGAAAGGTGGAATGTCGTCGCTTGGGATGTTGCCGATATAAATCACGAGTTCGCGACCCATAACGTAGATCAGCAGATACTATCACTCCATTAGACTTCACCCCTGCACGACTGCGATCACCAGATCGGCCGCGGCCGAACATTTCATAAGCAAGCGTGCGCGATGCGAGGGCATCGTGTCGGAACGTGCCTATACGCCCTACACGCTTGGCAACCGCGGCCTGTGGCTCAAGGTCAGTGCCTGCACCGCGAGGAATTCGTGGTGATCGGCTGGACCGACCCCGAAGGCGCGCGGCCGTTTCTCGGCGCTTTGCTGCTTGGCTATTACGGTCCATATGGCCGTCTCATCTTTGCCGGCAGCGTCGGCTCCGGCATCAACCACGCGGAACTGCAGAGGCTATGACGAAGGCTGCAGCCGCTTGCGACCGACAAGATGCCGCTGGAGGTGCCGCCGCCCCGCGGCAGCCGCTTCGGATCGCCGCTCGTGCTCAACCGCGTGCATTGGGTGCGGCCCGAACTCGTCGCGTAAGTGAAGTATCTCACCTGACCGGTGACAATTTGCTGCGGTAGGTGGTCCATGAAGGATTGCGCGAAGATAAGCCTGCGGCCGAGGTGCGCCGCGAGGTGCCGCGTGCGAAGTGATCGATGCGTCGGGCGGAGTGACGCTAATATGTGCGGAAAATTTGAGTGTTTTAATTGCATCGGCCTGCGACTTCTTGCGGTACGCCGTCCGCATCGTTGCCAGTGAGAGCCTGACCAAAAGCCTGGGTGCCCCGGATACGCACCAGCGAAGGACCGCTTTCGAATTCTCACAGCGGCCGCTCAACCTTGGCGTCGGGAACTGGCGCTTCTGCCCCATTGCGGTCACTGCCTAACTAAAGCCAGTCGCGTCGTTTCGGTGCGGTGGGAAGCTGTCATTCGTTTCCCGCCCTTGGATGCCCCAGGTGTGCCGTAGCTGGCATCGGCGATGCCGCGGCTTCTCAATGAGTCCGGGAAGCAGACGCCTCTCAGGAGCCTGGACATGATGCTTCGCCGGCGTTGTAATAGTTCCTGAGGCCCCGCCGTTTCCGGACAGCTCCTATGGATGTGGCCGAATGGTTGCGCGGCCTCGGGCTCGAACAATATGCGCCCGGGTTCCGCGACAACGACATTGACGGGGAGGTTTTGCGTCGGCTGACGGGTGAGGATCTACGCGAGCTTGGCATTGCGTCGGTCGGGCACCGTCGCCGGTTGCTCGATGCCATCGCCGCGCTGAGTGATACTCAACCAGCACCCGAAGCATCGCTCGCGCCCGCCCCAGCCCTCGGCACTGCGCGCGAGGCCGAACGGCGACAGTTGACAGTGCTGTTCAGCGACCTTGTCGGTTCGACGTTGCTGGCCTCGCGCCTCGACCCCGAAGAGTACGGCGCGGTGATCGGCGCCTATCATCGATGTGTCGCTGAGACGGTTGGTCGGTTCGACGGGTTCCTCGCCAAATACTTGGGCGACGGCGTGCTGGCCTATTTCGGCTATCCCGCCGCTCATGAAGACGACGCCGAACGGGCCATACGCGCCGGTCTGGAAGTAACTCGGAGGGTGCCTGCGCTGAGCGGCGGAGGGGCGGCGCTGAGCGCTCGCGTGGGCATCGCCACGGGGTTGGTCGTGGTCGGCGAGATCGGCGGCGGCGAAGCCAACGCTGTGGTCGGCGAGACACCCAATCTCGCGGCGCGGCTGCAGGCCGAGGCGCCGCCAGGTGGTGTCGTCATCGCGCCGGCGACCCGGCGTCTCGCCGGCGACTGGTTCCGCTATCGCGATCTCGGGGCGCGGCCGCTCAAAGGCATCGCAGAGCCGATGCTGCTGACCCAGGTGCTGGACGAGCAGCCGGCGGAAAGCCGCTTCGCTGCCACCCGCGCCGCGCTGCTGACGCCGTTCGTCGGCCGCGAGCAGGAGATTGGCCTGCTGCTCGACCGCTGGCGCCTGGCAAGTGCGGGCGAGGGGCAAGTCGTGGTGCTGTCAGGCGAGGCTGGCATCGGCAAATCCCGGATCTCGGAGGTCTTGCGGGAACGAGTCGCGGAAGCCGGCACCCGCATCCGCTATCAGTGCTCGCCATATTACACGGATACCGCGCTTTACCCGGTCGCCGCCCACCTGCGCGCAGCGGCGCGAATAGAGCCGGACGATCCGTCGGCAACAAAGCTCGACAAACTGGAGCGTCTGATCGTGCCATCAGAGGCAGAGGCCGACGCGAACGTGCCGCTGCTCGCCGATCTGCTGGCGATCCCGACCACAGACCGCTACCCGGCTCTGACGATGGGACCGGAATTGCGCAAGGTGCGGACCTTGCGTGCCTTGGCGGATCAGCTCTTCGTTTTGGCGCGCCGCGAACCCGTGCTGGTTCTGCTGGAGGACGCGCACTGGATCGACCCGACCACGCGCGAGCTGATCGATGCGGTGATCGAGCCGATCGGCCAGCGGCGCGTGATGCTGCTGGTGACTTGTCGACCGGACTTCCAGAACCCATGGGGAAGCCACAGCCATGTGACGACTTTGACGCTGAACCGCTTGGGCCGTCAGCAATGCGCCGACTTGATCGGCCAAGTCGTCGGCGGCCGCCAGGTGCCTGAGACGATAACGCGGGCCATTATCGACCGCGCCGACGGCGTCCCGCTGTTCGTCGAAGAGCTGACCAAGGCGGTGCTCGAATCCGGACTGCTGTGCGAGACGCCTGGTGAGCTGGTCGCCGATGGCCCGCTGCCGCCCCTGGCGATCCCGACCACGTTGCAGGGTTCGCTGCTGGCGCGGCTCGACCGCCTCTCGACCACGCGAGAGGTCGCTCAGATCGGTGCTGCGATCGGCAGAGAGTTCGGTTACGAGCTGTTGGCCGCGGTTGCGGGCCTGCCGGAGGCGGGGTTGCAGGCCGCACTGTCGCAGCTCGAAGCTGCCGGCCTGGTCTTCCGGCGAGGCAACCCGCCCGAAGCCGTCTACAGCTTCAAGCATGCGCTGGTGCAGGACGCGGCTCACGGCAGCCTGCTGCGCAGTTCACGCCGGCAATTGCACGCGCAGATCGCCGAAGCGCTCGAAACGCATTTCCCCGAGATCCTGGAGCACCAGCCCGAGCTACTCGCCCAGCATTATGCCGAAGCCGGTCTGGTTGAAAAATCCGTCGCCTATTGGGGCAAGGCCGGTCATAGCTCCGCCGCCCGCTCGGCGATGGCGGAAGCGGCCGCGCAATTCCACAAGGGGCTGGAGCAGCTGGCGCTGTTGCCCGATACCCCCGAACGACAGCGACAGGAACTCGAATTTTGCAGCAGGTTGGGTGCGGCGTTGATTTCCGTCAAAGGGTGGGGCGCACCGGAATTGGGACATGTCTATGTCCGTGCGCAAGAGCTGTGGGAGAGGCTGGGTTCTCCCGCAGAGTTCTTTCACCTTCCCTTCGGGCAGTCATTCCATCATTTGGCGCGGGCAGAGTTCGATCTGGCGGAGCGTTTTGACGAAAATTTGCTGCGTCTGAGCCATCAACGAAACGATACCGCCGGATTAGTTCTGGGTTACCACTCCTACGGTCGAACCCTGTTTTGCCGTGGAAGGTTTGCGTCATCACGGTGGCATCAGGAAGAAGCGCTTAGGCTTTACGATCCAATCTCCCAGCACTCGCTCGTCGGTCAAGCCGGGTTCGGCCCTCGCGTGGGAATACAGGGGTTCTTGACCCTTGCCCTGTTGTGTCTTGGCTTTCCCGACCGAGCGTTGGCACAGAGCAATGCAGCGATTGCCGAAGCACGGAGGCTGGCTCATCTGCCATCTTTGGCCGTGGGCTTGTTACTCGGCACCATGCTGCTTTCGATCGTCGGAGAAGATGCAGCCTTAAATGAGGGGGTAGACCTGCTGGTTGCGGTGACGACCGAGCAGGGTTTCCCTTATTGGCGCGCGGCCGGCACCATTCTTCGGGGATGGCCAAGGTCAAGAATGGCGATGTGACCGAGGGGATATCGCTTCTGCGCAGCGGCTTGACCACTTACCGTGCCACCGGGGCAGAGGCGCGGGTTCCCTATTATGTCGCCCTCCTCGCCAGAGCGTGTGAGATCGCTGGGCAAATTGAAGAGGCCGTGACCCTGCTGGACGATGCTCTTCAGATCGTCGACAGGACCGGAGAGCGTTGGCTGGCGGCGGAACTAAACCGGCACAAAGGCCAGTTGCTGCTGCTGCGGCAGGGGCATTCCGAGGCCGCCGAGGAGTTATATCGCAAATCCCTGACGATCGCCCGGGAGCAGGAGGCCAAGCTCTGGGAATTGCGCGCCGCCGTGAGCCTCGCCCGGCTGCGCCGCGAGCAGGGCCGCCGCGCCCAAGCCTGCGACCTGCTCGCGCCGGTCTACGGCTGGTTCACCGAAGGCTTCGACACCCCCGACCTCAAAGAGGCAAAAGCGCTGCTCGACGAACTGAGATGAGCTGGTGATTAGCATGCGTAGAAGTCCGGTGCGAATGTCGGGGTGCATGAGCCGCCGCCGTGGAACATGGTCGAGATCAGGCACCGTCTGGATCGGCGGGGCCGCCCGCGTGAATGCTATCGATGCACCACGTCCTCACTGCTTCACAGGCGGCAGCCGCGAACTGAGATATGCCTCGAACAGCGGCGCCGCCTTGATGCCCGGCCCAACGCTGACACGAGAGCCGAATTCTTTAACGTACCGCGATTGTTCGTCATAGGCTGGCCATTCCGGTAGGTCTGGACCGTTCGGGTTTCCGGTTCCCGCGAAACGCACCCAGTAGGACGACATGACGTCAGAGAGTTGGCGGTCAATCGCCTCCCAGGGGCGGTCAACAGTATTCTGGGTTCCGAAAACGTAGACCAGCTCCGCGCTGTGGAAGGCTCCGACCTTAACCGGGTCTGAACCTGGTGCCGCCCGGTTGAAACTGTAGACCCACGCGGGATGTCCTTGCCGCGCGAACAGACCCGCCGCGACCCTGGCCATCGCGGCGGCGTAATCACTTAGGAGTTGGTCCTCCGCCACCGTGGCCGTATTCGGATCGGTTCCGGTGTAAAGCGCAGCGATGGGCTCCGACTGGGTTCCGAACCATTGCCCGATCATCGCGCGCAATGCCTCCGGCTTCGTCGGC
>Ga0306923_10008499_pt1 | contig 10307 bp, 11 predicted proteins | sample sta12Can44000108_FD_203841 | JGI IMG/M metagenome (GOLD analysis project Ga0306923, IMG submission 203841) | Lab enrichment of tropical soil microbial communities from Luquillo Experimental Forest, Puerto Rico - statanox.12C.anox.44.000.108 (v2)... | ecosystem: Environmental > Terrestrial >...
ATCCTGAAGGTGGCCTCCGAGCTGGTGCTCCAGCAGGACGCCTTCTTCCGCCATGGCGTGCAGCATCTGAAGCCCCTGGTGCTGCGCGACATCGCCAACGCCATCGGCATGCACGAAAGCACCGTCAGCCGGGTGACGTCGAACAAATACATCGCCACGCCGCGCGGCATCTACGAGCTGAAGTACTTCTTCACCCAGGCCATCGGTGCCAATGACGGCGGCGACGCCCATTCGGCCGAGGCGGTGCGCCACCGCATCAAGGCGCTGATCGATGCCGAGGGCAAGGCGGTACTGTCCGACGACCGCATCGTCGAGATTCTCAAGTCTGAAGGCATCGACATCGCCCGGCGCACGGTGGCAAAATATCGCGAGGGCATGAACATACCGTCCTCGGTGCAGCGTCGGCGCGAGAAGTCGCTGGGCGTGTAGCCGAAGGTCATGCGCCGGGGCGATACTTGACTCCGGCGAGGTGCGGAACTATGTTCCGGCCCTCCCTTGGACCGGTCCGACGGGATGGCTGTAGACACGACCACAAGTGACCGGATGCGGATGGGCAGGATCCGCTTGGAGCCCAACAGAGGGTTGCTTTTCATGGACATCGCCGACCTCATTACTCCGGCTGCCGTCATTCCCAATCTGCGCGCCACTTCGAAAAAGCAGGCGCTGCAGGATTTGGCCAAGAAGGCGGCCGAGCTTACCGGCCTGAACGAGCGCGCCGTGTTCGAGGTGCTGCTTGAGCGTGAGCGGCTGGGAACCACCGGCGTCGGCAACGGCATCGCCATTCCCCACGGCAAGCTGCCACAGCTGGACCGCCTGTACGGCCTGTTCGCCCGGCTGGAGCGGCCCATCGGCTTCGAATCCATCGACGAGCAGCCGGTGGACCTGATCTTCCTGCTGCTGGCCCCGGAATCGGCTGGTGCCGACCACCTGAAGGCGCTGGCGCGCGTTTCCCGCCTGCTGCGTGACAAGGGCGTGTGCGAGAAGCTGCGTGGCACCGACAATTCTGACGGCCTCTATGCCTTGCTGACCGAATCGCCGGCCAGCCGGGCCGCCTGAAGCTTTCCGCTTAAGTCGTTCGTCAACTGTGACATCAGGGGTTCGCCCCTGTTCTTGTCCGTTGAAAAGAGCTAGAAAGGGCGCATGAGGACGCTCTACCACCATCCGCTCTGCCCGTTCTCGCGCAAGGTCCGCGTGGTTCTGGCTGAAAAGAAGCTGGAATTCGAAGGGCACCTGGAACGCTACTGGGAGCAGCGGGACCAATTCGTCGCACTTAATCCAGCGTCCGAGGTCCCGGTGCTGGTGGAAGAGGGCGGCACCGTGCTGGCCGATTCCATTGCCATCTGCGAATACCTGGACGAGGTCCACCGCGAGCCGCCGCTGCTGCCGGCCGAGCCGGAGGCCCGTGCCGAGGTGCGCCGTCTGGTGGGCTGGTTCGACGTCAAGTTCCACCGCGACGTCACCGTTAATCTGGTGGGCGAGAAGGTGCATAAGCGTCTGACCAGCGCCCATTCCGCTCCCGATTCCCGCCTGATCCGCGCCGGCTTTGCCGCGATCCACCAGCATCTGGACTACATCGGCTGGCTGACCGAGCGGCGCACCTGGCTGGCCGGCTCGGTCTATTCCATGGCCGACATCGCCGCCGCGGCGCAGATTTCCTGTGTCGACTACATCGGCGACGTGCCGTGGGAGAACCACCCCGGCGCCAAGGACTGGTACGCCCGCGTCAAGTCCCGCCCCAGCTTCCGCGCGCTGCTGGCCGACCATCTGCCCGGCGTGCCGCCGCCGCGCCATTACGCGGATCTGGATTTTTAGGCCCTCAGGCGCCGGGCGGGGCGCCTCCGCGCTCCTTAGGCTTACGCGCGCATAAGCGCGCGGGGCCTCAATGGCCCAGTCCCTCGCTCTGCTCGCTCCGGGTGCCCGTGTCCAAGCTGCTCGCCATCGCCGCCGCCCTGTTGTTCACCGCCCCGGCCCATGCCGAGGTGATCGAGCGGCTGCCCACCCGTGACAAGGTGGTGGCGCTGACCTTCGACGCGTGCGAGGGCAAGGGGCATCCGGCTTTCTTCGACCGGGCCATTCTGGATTACCTGGAGGCCCAGCAACTGCCCTTCACCGTGTTCGCCACCGGCCTGTTCGCCAAGCGCAACGAGGCCGAGTTGGCCCGGCTGTCCAGGTCGCCGCTGGTGGAGGTCGAAAACCACTCCTTCGACCACCCGCAGCACATGGAAAGGCTTTCGCCAACCCAGGTGACGGCTGAGGTGGCCGGTGCAGACCAAGCCATCGAGGCGGCCACCGGGCGCAAGCCGGTGTTCTTCCGCTTCCCCGCCGGAAATTACGATGCCGCGGCCCTGGCGGCGGTAGAGGCGTCGGGGCACCGGGTGGTGCATTGGCGCTGGCCCTCGGGCGATCCGGCCAAGGAGCTGGCGCCGGATCATCTTCGCGACTGGGTGCTGGTCAAGACGCGGCCGGGCGACGTGTTGATCTTCCACATCAATGGCCGCGCCCCGGCCACCCACGTGGCCTTGCCGCAGGTGGTGGCGGAGCTGAAGCGGCGCGGCTATTCCTTTGTCCGCCTGGATCAGGTGCTGAAATGATCCGCCCGCTGGCCGCACCCCACGTCCCCGCTTTGGCCGAAATGTTGGCCGGCATGGACCCGTGGCACCGCCTGGGCTTCACCGCCGCCGGCTTGGCCGCCTATCTCGGCCGTGAGGACGCGGCGCTCACCCGCGTGGGCATTGAGCAGGACGGCGCCCCGGCGGCGGTGCTGTGTCTGCGCCGCCCCTGGCTGCGCGGGCCCTATATCGAGCTGTTGGCGGTGCTGCCCGCCGCCCAGGGCCTGGGGCTGGGGCGCCAGCTGGTGGAATGGGCGGCCGCGCAGGGCGGCGGCAATCTATGGGCTTGCGTTTCCTCCTTCAACGCCTCGGCCCGCGCCTTCTACGGCCGTGCCGGCTTCGTCGAGGTGGCCCCGCTGCCCGGCCTGGTGGCCGAGGGGATGGAGGAGATTCTGTTGCGCCGCCGCCTTTAGTTCAGTTCAGGCCGCCGCAGTCTGGTTTTGCGCCAGTCGAACAGCGACCGAGAACACCGAGCCCTTATCGGGCACCGAGCGAACCGACACGGTGTGGCCCAGCAGGCGGGCCATGCGCTCCACTACCGACAGGCCCAGCCCCAGCCCGCGCGAGCGGTCGCGGCCGGGATTGCCGACCTGGTAGAAATCCTCGAACACCTTGGCCTGCTCTTCCTCGGGAATGCCGATGCCGGTGTCCACCACCTGGAACAACAGGTGGTCACCGCGGCGGCGCGCGCCGATCAGGATGCCGCCGCGTTCCGTGTAGCGGACGGCGTTGTGCAGCAGGTTGCGCAGCATGCGTTCCAGCAGGACCGGGTCGGTCATCACCAAAGCGGGGCGGGCAAGGATTCTCATCCGTAAGCCGCGGGCCTCCACTTGGGGCTGGACCTCGCGGCCCAGCCGCTCGATCAGCTCGGCGGCCGAGACCGGGATGGGCTTGGGCGAAATGATGCCCGCCTCCAGGGTGGATACGTCAAGCAGGGCCTTCAGCAATTGCTCTCCGGCCGTCATGGCCTCGTCCAGCTTGCTCACCACCGCTTCGGCGCGCGGGTCGGTGAGGAAGGGTGCCAGCGCGGCGCGGAACAGACGCATGGCCTGGAAGGGCTGGCGCAGGTCATGGCTGGCGGCGGCCAGGAAACGGGACTTGGCCTCGTTGGCGCGCTCGGCTTCCTCGCGCGCTTTAATCAGTTCCTCGCGCAATTGGCGCTCGGCGGTTATGTCTACCGCGGCGCCAACCAGGCCGACGATCGCGCCGCTGTCGTCGCGCGCCGGTTCATACCACACGTCGGACACATAGGAACTGCCTCGGCACGTCAGGTGAAACACATCGCGGCAGCCGACGCCGGTGGCAAACACCTGGCGCTGCAGGGCCATGATACGGCCGACGTCCTCCCCGTCGTACAGGTCCGAAGCGCGCAGGCCGATGGCATTCTCGGTGCCTGGGAAACCATTGAAGAGGAAGGTGTAGCGCAGCTCGCGGTCATAGGCGAACACGGTGACTCGCGAATGCTTCAGCGCTACGCGGAAGCGTTCCTCGCTGAGCCGTAGCGCCTCACGGGCCATGATCTGGCCGGTGATGTCGGCCATGGTGCCGATGCGGCCCACCGGGTCGCCGCGCAGGTCGCGCTCGATCACCTCATGCACCAGCACCCAGACATCGTGGCCATCGGCGCGGTGAAGCCGCAGCTCGCGGGCGCCATCGCCCAGGTTGGGACGGGGATGGCCGGCGGGCAGGCAGTCGCGCCAGTCGCGGCCTTTCAGTGCATGTTTGGATTGCCCGAGGATTTGGGCCAAGCTGTCGTTGGCATAGGTGCAGGCGCCGGTGACGTCGGCGCGGAAGATGCCCACGGGTGCGATACGGGCCAGCTTGCGGAAGCGTTCCTCGCTCTCGCGCAGGGCCTCGGTGACCTCCTTCAGGGTGGTAACCTCCACCACCGAGCCGATACGGCCGGTGATCTGGCCGGTTTCGTCCCATTCGGGCAGGTCGCGCACCAGCACCCATACCACCGAGCCGTTCGGCCGCACCAGGCGGCACTCGCGCAGCTCCATCTCGACGCCGCGGCTCTGGGCGCGCTCGCAGATGTCGGCCACCCACGGGCGGTCGTCGGGGTGGACGCAGGGCAGCCACGAATTGCCCAGCATGTTCTCCTCGCGCCGGCCGGCCAGCGCCAGGAACCACGGATTGGCGTAGGTCAGCCGCATCTGGGCGTCCACCCGGAAGATGCCGGTGGGCGCGGCGCGGGCCATCTGGCGGAAGCGGTTTTCGCTTTCCCGCAGGGTCTTGCGGAAGCTTTCGACCCGCTGGTCCAGCGCCTTGGCCATGGAATCGAAGGTGCGGGCCAGCCGGCCGAACTCGCCGGGGTCGCCGGCCAAACCGCTGGTGACGCCCAACTCACCGGCGCGGATACGGGCGGCGGCGGATTCCAAGGCTTCCATCTTGCGCAGAACCATGCGGTGGATGCCGACCCAGGCAATGGCCAGCGACATCAGCGGCGCCACCGTCAGGCCGAGCGACAGCGAGCCCAGCGACGTGGACTCGTCATCGAACAGCGCAAACCCGACCAATGCCGACAGGGCGACCATGGGGGCGGAAGCGATGGCGGCCAGCGTCAACAGACGCGTGCGCAAGGAAAGCATTGTTACCGGCATGGCGGGGCCATAGGACCGCCGGACAGGGCCGTTCCGCAACCCTGCCTACCGCCCTATGACCTTTGCAGTGGTTGGCGCTATAGCGCCAGGCTGCCCACCGCGCCCAGCCCCATCAGCATCAGCAAGGTGCCCGATACATGGTTGAACAGGCGCATGCGCGCGGGCGTGAAGCGGGCGCGCACCAGGATGGTGAGTTCGGTGAGGGTGGCCCACCACAGGGCCGAGCCGCTGAACACGCCCAGCACCAGCAGCCAGGACTCGGTCAGGCTTGTCGGATGGGCTGCCGCGCCCATGGCGGCGAACACGCCGGCGACGCCCATGATGGTGCCCGGATTGGTAATGGTGATGGTGAAGGTGGAAACGAAATCGCGCCAGGCGCCAGGCCCGCCGTCTTCCGCCGGCTCCAGCGCCACCGTCGCCGCACGCCAGGTGTGCAGGCCGACCGCCACCATGAACAGCCCGCCAAGCAGCTTGAAGATGGTCGTGTGCCCGTCCAGGAACGCCGACACCGCGCCCAGACCCAGGCCGACCACGGCCCCGAACACGGTATCGGCCAGCGCCGCCCCCAATCCCGCCATCCATGCCGCCGGGCGTCCGTCGGCCAGCGCCTTGCGGATGCACATCAGCCCCACCGGCCCGATGGGCGCGGCGATGGCGAAGCCGATGGCGACAGCGCGCAGGTAAAGCGGGGTATCCACGGGGCAGGCCCTTGCGGTGGGAGGCGGGCGCAGCAAAGCAGAAAGCGGGCGAGGCGACAAGGTTTCACCCGCTCGCGCCGCAATGTCGTCGGCGGCAGACCTTACACCGGTAGCGGCGGGAACAGGCGGGACGGTGTGGCGATTTCGCCCTGGGCCTGGACCAGGGCCAGTTCGCGCCGGTGCAAGGCATAGGTCTTGTCCAGCACTCCGTACAGGCTGGACACCGCCAGCGATAACGCCTCGGGGGCGTCCTCGCCGCGCATCAGATGGGCCAGCAGCAGGGCGGCCAGGGTATCGCCGGCGCCGCTGACCGGCGGGTCGAAGGGCAGGCGGGGCGTGCGCACCGCCCAGGCGCCGTCCGCCGTTACCGCCAGGCAGGCGATGCCAGAACCGTCGGCGATGCTGGTGGCCACCACCACGCGGGGCCCGTGCGCCAACAGGGCGCGGGCAGCCTCGACGGCCTCGGCCAGGGTGGCGGCGGGCAAGCCGCTCAGGCGCTCCAGCTCGAACCGGTTGGGGGTGACGATGTCGGCCGCCGGCAGCAATTGTTCGGACAGGAATTCCGGGATGCCGGCGCGCACATAGAGGCCGCCCGTATCGTCGCCCATGACCGGATCGCACAGGAACAGGGCCTGGGGCCGGTGCGCCCGCACCCGCGCCACCGCCTCCAGCACCGCCGGTCCGGTGGCGGCGTCGCCCAGGTAGCCGCTCAGGACGGCATGGCACTCGGCCAGTGCGCCCACGTGCTCCAGGCCGTCCACCACCGCCCGGACATGCTCGGCCTCCAGCACCGTCCCACCCCAATGGCCATAACCGGGATGATTGGAGAACTGCACGGTGTTTACCGCGATGACCTCGAACCCTAAGCGCTGCAAGGGAAACATGGCGGCCGAATTGCCGACGTAGCCATAAGCGACTGAGGATTGGAGCGAAAGAATCTTCATGCCTTTAGGTGATTCTACGAAGGAATGTTGCGCTGCAACCTTGCCCTGACGGTGACAAATTGCTAGGGTCCGGTCAATTCTTTGTCGGAGGTAGCATTTCCATGGCGACTGTCACCCGTCCCCGCCGCAGCGTTCTGTACATGCCGGGCTCCAACGCCCGCGCCCTGGAAAAGGCGCGGACCTTGGCGGCCGACGGCCTGATTCTCGACCTCGAGGATGCGGTGTCCCCGGATGCCAAGGACGTGGCCCGCTCCCAGGTGGTCGAGGCGGTCAAGGCCGGCGGCTACGGCGGGCGCGAGCTGCTGGTGCGCGTCAACGGCCTCAACACCCCCTGGTTCCATGCCGACGTGGCCACTGCCGCCACCTCGGGCGCCCATGCCATCCTGATTCCCAAGGTGGAGAGCGCCGACGCCGTGCGCCAGGTGGAAGCCATCATGGCCGCCTGCGGCGCGCCCGACACCATGGCCATCTGGTGCATGATGGAGACCCCGCGCGGCATCCTGAAGGCCGAGGAAATCGCTGCCTCGACACCGCGCATGGGCGGCTTCGTCATGGGCACCTCGGACCTGGCCAAGGACCTGCACTGCGCCCACACCTCCATGCGCCTGCCCATGATCACCTCGCTCGGCCTGTGCCTGCTGGCGGCGCGCGCCTATGGCCTGGCGGTGCTGGACGGCGTCTATCTTGATCTCAACGACGATGCCGGCTTCGAGGCCTCGTGCGTCCAGGGCCTGGAATTGGGCTTCGACGGCAAGACCCTGATCCACCCCAAGACCATCGACGCTGCCAACCGCGTCTTCGCTCCTTCCGAAAAGGAGATCGAGTGGTCGAAGAAGATCATCGCCGCCCATGCCGCCGCCGCCGCCGAGGGCAAGGGCGTGGTGGTGGTCGACGGCAAGCTGGTGGAGAACCTGCACGTCGAGAACGCCAAGCGCATCGTCCGCCTGGCCGAGCAGATCGCCGCGCTGGAAGCGGACCTGAGCAAGTAACCGGAGCCGACAAAAATGACCAAGACCAATTCCGGCAATTTCTTCGAGGATTTCCGCCTCGGCCAGGAAATCCGCCACGCCACCCCGCGCACCGTGACCGAGGGTGATGTCGCCCTCTATACGGCGCTGTACGGTTCGCGCTTCGCCTTCAACTCCTCGGCCGAATTCGCCCGTGCCATGGGCCTCAAGGCGGCGCCGCTGGACGATCTGGCCGCCTTCCACGTGGTGTTCGGCAAGACGGTGCCCGATGTGTCGCTCAACGCCGTGGCCAATTTGGGCTATGCCGGCGGTCGTTTCGGCATGCCGGTCTATCCCGGTGACACCATCACCACAATGTCTACCGTGATCGGCCTGAAGGAGAATTCCAACAAGAAGACCGGCGTGGTCTACGTCCGCTCGGTGGGCTCCAACCAGCGCGGCGAGATGGTAGTGGATTACGTCCGCTGGGTGATGGTGAAGAAGCGCGACGAAAGCGCCGCCATCGCCGAGGAGAAGGTGCCCGAACTGCCCGGTTCGGTGGCAGCCGCCGATCTGGTGGTGCCCGAGGACCTGAAGGGTGCGGGCTATGATGTCGTGCTCGCCGGCAGCCGCTATCTGTGGGACGACTACGCGGCGGGCGAGAAGATCGACCATGTGGACGGCATGACCATCGAGGAAGCCGAGCACATGATGGCGACCCGCCTGTGGCAGAACACAGCCAAGGTGCACTTCAACCAGCACACCGAGGGCCAGGGCCGCTTCGGCCGCCGCCTGATCTATGGCGGCCACATCATCAGCCTGGCCCGCGCCTTGTCCTTCAACGGCCTGGGCAACGCCTTCAAGATCGCCGCCATCAATGGCGGCCGCCACGTCAATCCGACCTTCGCCGGCGACACCATCTACGCCTGGTCGGAAGTGCTGGAGAAGATCGAGCTGCCCGGCCGCACCGATATCGGTGCCCTGCGCCTGCGCCTGGTGGCCTTGAAGAACCAGTCCGGTGCCGGCTTCCCGTTCAAGAAGGAAGACGGCAAGGAGTACGAGGCCTCGGTGGTGCTCGACTTCGACTACACCGTGCTGATGCCCCGGCGGGGATAGAGCGGCGTGCGCTAAATCTGGCGCACGCTGCGATCGGCCGCCATTGCGGCGGCGGCCAAGCGGCCGGAGGGCCGCGCCCGGCGAGGGCCAAGCATAAAGCTAGATCATCGTGCGTCGTATCTGACGCACGATGATCTAGCTATTCCTTCAGGAACTCGCGGGCGTCCATGTCCTCCACCAGCACGTGGTGGAGCAGGATGTGGCGGATCAGGTTGGCCAGGGCTGCCTCGATTTCCGAGGCGGTCCGGGCCGGCAGGTCGGCTTCCAGGGCTGCTAGTTGGGCCAGGATGTCGGCGTGGGCCTCGTGATGGTGAGCCAGGCTGGGGCAGCGGTGGCGGGCCAGCACGTCTTCCTCGTTGGCGAAGTGGACGCGCAGGGTCTGGTCCAGTCGTGCGCACAGGCGGGTCACATCCAGCGGCAAGCGGTGGTCGCGGCTATGGGCATAAAGGGCATTGAGGATCGCCGCGATGGCGCGATGCTCGTTGTCCAGCAGGTTGTTACCCACTGACAGCGAGCCGTCCCAGTGGATCAACTCTTCCGCCATGGGGGGTGGCGTCTCGTGATGGAACAGGTGGCCGAGCAGGTTCATGGCCGCCTCCCTCCTCAATGCTCCACCCAACTGGTAGGTGGGGACTCGCCCACGGCCAGGGCCGCAGCCCCGGCTACGGCTGGGGTGGCCGGGTGGCCGCGTTGATCGATGAATTGGCTCCAACCGCAGGCCGGGCAGATGCAGAGGTCGCCGCTGGGCGCGGGGTGATGGTGCAGCGGGGCGCCGCAGGTCGGGCAAGAAGTGGGCGCCGTATGGCTGCCCAGCATCTGATCCATTTCCTTGGCGATGTCGGCGATCTTGTGTTCTATATTGCCTTCGTGCGCATCGATGTCTTTTGCCTGCGCACACAAGGCTGACAATAGCCGCAAGATGGCTACGTTCTGGTGGCGAACAACCTCCAGCTCGGCGCGCAGTCGAACTACTTCGCCATAAAGATCAAAAGCGTTGTTGTTGCGGACATTTGCGGCGGTCATGGCAGCCTCCTTGGCTGCACTTGGAGCTGGTTATCAATCTATCACAACTCTGCCTTTTGGTGGAAAAAATATAGAAACAAAATGTATAAAATTGTGTGTATCTAAGTATAGCTATGGCGTAGCGGCATTAAATTCAGAGTAAATCGTCTGGGTAGTTCTTTGTGCGTCGCGGGGTGCGGGGACAGCCTGGGCAAGCTGCGGCTTTCCGCTCAAGCGCCAGGAGGAGGGGGCCAAGCGATCGGCGCGGAGCGGCGCCCACCTCTCTCCAGCCGGACAAAGGGCTTCTGTTTCAACTGCAAGAAATTCTGCGTTTCTCGCGCCCTCCCCCACCCATTTGGGTTGGTTGGTGTTGGGCTACCCTGCCAGA
>Ga0306923_10008500_pt1 | contig 10306 bp, 10 predicted proteins | sample sta12Can44000108_FD_203841 | JGI IMG/M metagenome (GOLD analysis project Ga0306923, IMG submission 203841) | Lab enrichment of tropical soil microbial communities from Luquillo Experimental Forest, Puerto Rico - statanox.12C.anox.44.000.108 (v2)... | ecosystem: Environmental > Terrestrial >...
ACGCCGGTGATCTACCTTTATCTCGACCGCTTCCAGTCGTGGCTGCAGGGCGAAACCGACGAGCATCGCGAAGCGCCGGAAGGACTGCGCGTCGCGGCGGAATGAGCGGAACAGCAAGTCCGCGCTGGTTCGATTGCGTCATCCGCGGTTCCGCGACTTTCCAGGTTTTTGCCGAAAAAATTTCACGCGGAACCGGCGTCCAATAGGTCGCAATTGTGGAACGGCACTTTTCCTGATGCGTTTTTCTCTCTGAGGTAACGAGAGGAGAACCGTCATGAAAAAGATCGCGCTTGGCATCCTCGCCGCAGCGACCCTCTTCACCGCCGCGCCGGCCATGGCGCAGGTCGGGTTCTACGCGGGACCTGGCGGCGTCGGCATCGGCGTCGGCGCACCGGGACCGTACTATGGTGACTGCGGCTACTATGGTTGCCGCCGCTACTACGACGGCCCGGTCGTAACGTTCGGCACGGAGCCGCGTTATTGGCACCACTATCGCCACTGGGACTAACCGGTTCAAACATGCGGTCACGCAGGAGGGCCCCTAACGGGGCCCTTTCTGCTTTCGACAAGTCGAAGACTACCGACAGCCCGCATCGTTGCATCGCACAAATCGATTCACCACGTTGCGAACACACTGCATTGTGAAGTGAACGGCCACGGCGCGCTGGCATGATATCGCGTTGCCAAGAACGGCCGCGGTGCGGCCTTCGCCGCAGGCGCGGCCTGAGCGCAAAGTTCAGGAGGAGAGTGCCATGGCCGAATCCCATGTGCTAGTCGGCGCGGGCACGAGTCCCGATCGCCTCGCCATCCGCCGCATCACGCCGTCCGATCTGAAACACGCACTGGCCCGCGGCATCGACGACTTTGTCGCAATGCCGAGCCACGCTGTGTTCCTTTGCGTGGTCTATCCGCTGCTCGGTGTCGCGCTGATCGGGATGACCGCGGGCAGTGACATGCTGCCGCTGGCGTTTCCGATTGCCGCCGGCTTCGCGCTCGTCGGGCCGCTGGCCGCGATCGGCCTCTACGAATTGAGCCGGCGCCGCGAGGCCGGCCTCGACAGTTCGACGAGCCACGCCTTCGACGTGCTACACTCGCCGTCGCTGGGCGCCATCGTCGCGCTCGGGCTGCTGCTAATGGCGATCTTTCTGATTTGGCTCGCCGTCGCCGAAGGCGTCTACATCGCCAATTTCGGCTATCACGGACCGGCCTCGGTCGGCCAGTTCGTCAACGACGTATTCACGACCCGCCCTGGCTGGACCATGATCGTGGTCGGCACCGGCATCGGCTTCCTGTTCGCCGTCCTGGTGCTGACTATCAGCGCGATCTCGTTTCCTTTGCTGCTCGACCGCAACGTCGGCGCGGCGGTTGCGGTCTTGACGTCGATCCGCGTCGTCGCCAAAAACCCGCTGACCATGGCGCTGTGGGGTTTCATCGTCGCGGCACTGCTGGTGCTCGGCTCGATCCCGTTCTTCCTCGGGCTGACCGTGGTGATGCCGGTGCTTGGCCATGCCACCTGGCATCTCTATCGCCGCGCCGTCGAACCGGATCCCAATCCGCATCCAGACTATCAGCCGCGTGAGCGGCCGCGGCGCTCTGCCGCGGACTTTCCCGCAGCGCTGTTTCCGACGCGGCGCTGACTATCGCGACGCGATCGCGTCGGGCCAGTCAAATTTGTAGTTGACGCCAAGCTTCAACGTATCGATCGATTGCTTGACGGCGATGGTTTGCGTCCCAATCAAGGCGACCGTAGGAAACGGCACGGTGACGCTGCCGGCGCCGACGTGATCGTATTCGAACGACGTGGTCCAGCGATTGGTGACGGCATATTCGACGCCAGCGCCGACGAGCCAACCCGGCGACGTGAGCGTAGTGTTGCCGAGCCCGAGCGATCGGGCGTTTGTGTTGCCAAGCACCGTGTAGGTCGAATTGAACCAGACAGCCCGCCGCCGGCGAAGCCGCTGCGCTTCATGGTCTGGAGGCCCGCGGCATTGACGGCGGCAACGTCAAGCGGGTTGAACAAACAGGCGGGACTCACTTCGGTGGAGGTACGCGCGCCATACGATCCCCACACGGCGCCGGCATTCACCCCGAAATAGAATCCGGTCCAGTTGTGCGCAGCCGCCAGCAGGGCCGTCGTCGCAGTCTCGTCGCGACGCACAGGCCGGTCTTCGGCATGCGCGACGCAATCAAGGCCGATCGCAAAATTCAGCGCCGCAGCGGCAACCCCGCCCAGCAACACGCGCTTCATGACCGACCCCACACCCAAACGCTTCGGTCTCCCGACACGCTCATAGCGTCCCACGTCGCGCGGTGCCAGGAAGTGCGCTTGGGGCCGCAAAGCGCGCATTTCGGGCGCGTGTTACCGTGCGGGCACATGCCGCGGTCCTTGGTTTGTCAGGGTGGGGCAAGTGTCTATAACTTTGCCCGCATGCTCGACCTCGGCCTAAGCTTCCTCGCTAGTGTCGCCCGCGATCCCAACGCGCTTGCCATCGTCGACGGCAAGGTGCGCTTGAGCTACGCGCAATGGTACCGGCGCATCTCGGCGCTGGTGGCGGGCTTCGACGCCATCGGGCTCAAAACCGGCGATCACCTGGTCACGGCGCTGACCAACCGCTCCGAAGCCGCCAGCTTGCATTGGGCCTGCCAATTTGCCGGCATCGTCATCACGCCGGTGAACTGGCGCTCGACAGCGGATGAGCTTGAGTTTTATCTGGAGAATGCCGAGGCCAAAGCCGTGGTTTACGAAGAAGCTTCGGCCGCGGCCGTTGCCGGCTCGGCCTTGGCGCTAAAGCTGCCCCGCATCGCACTCGATGCGGCAGACGCGCCCGCCATCGCATTTACCGACCTCGCCTCCACCACCGCGTCGGATGCCACACCGCGCGCCGGCGCCGAAGCCTGGTCGGTGATGCTCTACACCTCCGGCACCACGGCGCGGCCCAAGGGCGTGCCGCGCCGCCAGCGCGCCGAGCGCGCCGCAGCCCTCGCTCACGTGGCGCAGAACCTTTACGGCCATGGCGAGCGCACGCTCGGCGTCATGCCGCTCTATCACACCATGGGCGTGCGTTCGCTCTTGGCCATGTCGCTGATCGGCGGCGCCTTTGTCTGCCTGCCGCGGTTCGACGTCGCAACCGCGCTCGAGCTGATCGAGGCCGAGCGCGTCACCAACCTTTATCTGGTGCCGACGCTTTACCACGACGTCATCCATCACCGGCTGTTCGCTGCGCACGACGTGAGCTCGGTGCGCAAGCTCGGCTTTGCCGGCGCACCGATGACCGACGGCCTGCTGCGGGCGTTGCAAGCCGCATTCAAGCCCGAGCTGTTCGTCAATCACTATGGATCGTCGGAGGTCTACACCTTCACCATCGATCAGGACGCGGTGAAGAAGCCGGGCTCCGCCGGCCGCGCCGGCATCAATCAGATGGTGCGCGTGGTCAAGCTTGGTGCCGCGTCGGTGGATGAGATGGCCGCGACCGGCGAGGAAGGCGAGATCATCGCGCTCTTGGCCGGTGATGAATCGTTCGAAGGCTATTGGCGGCGCCCCGAAGCCGACGCCAAGGCGCTGCGGCAGGGCTGGTATTTCACCGGCGACACCGGCTTCGTCGACAGCGACGGCGACCTATTCGTCACCGGCCGCGTCGACGACATGATCATTACCGGCGGCGAGAACGTCTCGCCGGTGGAGATCGAATCCTGCCTGTCGCTGCACGCCGCGGTGTCCGAGGTCGCCGTGGTCGGTTTGCCCGACGAACGCTGGGGCAAGGTCGTCGCCGCCTTCATCAAGTGCCGTGGCGCGGTCGCACCTGACGAGCTCGATACGTTCTGCCGCCAATCCGGCCTCGCCAACTTCAAGCGGCCGCGGCGCTATGTGTTCGTCACTGAAATCCCGAAATCGCCGGTCGGCAAATTGCTGCGCCGCAAGCTCCTTGCCGGCGAATACGAACCTGCTCCCACCCCCGCCCCCGCTCGCCCCGCTTCGTGAAGGAATAGCTGCATGTTGTCCGATCCGCGTTTGCAAACCCTTGACGGCTTCCGCGTCGAGATCGATCCGGCGCGTGAACGCGCCGACATCGTTCTCGATCGGCCGCCCCTCAACGTCATCGAGATGGCGCAGCGCGATCAGCTACGCCTCGTCTTCGAGGCGCTCGACGAGGACGCGCAGGTGCGTGTCATCGTGCTGCGCGCCGTCGGCCAGCACTTTTCATCCGGCGGCAATATCGCGGGCTTCCTGCAAGCCTTGCCCGAGCACGTGTCGAAGCTCGCGTGGAACATCGCGGCGCCGGCCCGCTGTTCGAAGCCGGTGATCGTTGCCAATCGCGGCTACTGCTTCGGCGTCGGCTTCGAGATTTCGCTGGCTTGCGATTTTCGTCTCGCCTCGGAGACGTGCTTCTATGCACTGCCGGAGCAGCGGCTCGGTCAAATTCCGGGCTCCGGCGGCTCGGCGCGCTTGCAAAGGATCATCGGCATTACCCGCACCAAGGACATCGTGATGCGAAGCAAACGCATCCCGGCGAAGCAGGCCTACGAGTGGGGCATCGCCACCGAGTGCGTCGCCGACGATAGGCTAGAAGCCGCGACCGACGCCATGGTCGAGGAGCTGCGCGGATTCTCGCCGCTCGCCCAACGCACCGCCAAGACGCTGCTCAACGAGACCGAGGACACCAATCTCGAAGCGGCCATCGAGCTCGAAGGCCACTGCTACTCAAGGCTACGGCAGTCCGACGATTTCCGCGAAGGCGTCGAGGCGTTCCACGCAAAGCGCAAGGCTGTGTTCCGCGGCACGTGACGCCGAGTTGCCGCCGATGAAGGCCGCGGTTCGGAAGCTCGCAATAGCGGCGCTCGCGCTTGCTGCCTTGCTCGCCGTCGCGGCTGGCACCGTGGTCGTGGTGATGGTCGTCTTCGACTCTCCGGGAGGCATGCCATCGAGTTATCGGGCGACCGATCACGATGCGCGGCTCACCCCGATTGCCCGCAGCGCGGCGCCGCTCATCGCAGCGATCGATCGTTTCTATGCCGCGAACGGAAAATGTCCACGGGTGACCGAGCACAATCTGGCGGAGCTGCGCGCCGACCTGCCGCAAGACTTCGCCGGCGAGATTGAGGCGGGCGAGATCGAATTCCGCCCGCGCGGCGCCGCAAACGGCTGGAGATATTATTCGCCCGACGCCAAACCGACCGCGTGCAACCTATCGCATAAGCTCAGCTGGGACCCCGCGCTGGTCTGGCTTCGCCACGGCGCGCAGACAAGGTGGGTTTTCCTGCCCGGCGACGGCAGCGCCGAAACTAAAATCAGGCTCGACAGCGCGCGGTAGGATGCAATGGTGGCGTTTTTGCCGCGCGACATACGCAACATGAATGCGTAGGATAACGGCGCCATAGGCGGACGAAACGCCGGCCGAAAAAATAGGCCCGCCAGAAAGGGCGGAGAGGGAGGAGTACAACCATGCGCATTGCAAGCTCTTGGAGCATTGCCCGCGCCGTGTCCGCGCTCTTGGTATTCAGCGCGCTGATCGTTCCGACCGTCGTCAAAGCCGCCGATCCGGTCCGGGTCGGATTCACCATGGCGCTGACCGGCGGCGTCGCACCTGCCGGCAAGCAGGTGCTGGCCGCACTGCAGATCTGGCGCGACGACGTCAACGCCAAGGGAGGCCTGTTGGGACGACCGGTCGAGCTCGTGTTCTATGACGACCAGAGCAACCCGCAGAACATCCCGGGGCTGTACACCAAGCTGATCGAGGTCGACAAAGTCGATCTCTTGATCGGGCCCTACGCGACCAACATGGTGGCGCCGACCATTCCAATCTTGATGCAGTACCACAAGACCACGGTCGGCATTCTGGCGAATGCCGCCAACAGCAAATTCCACTACAACCAGTACTTCTCGATGCTGCCGACCGGGCCGGAGCCGCAGAAATCGTTCTCCTACGGCTTCTTCCAGCTCGCCGCCGCAGCCAAGCCACGGCCGAAGACGGTCGCAATCGTCGCTGCCGACGCCGAATTTGCCCAGAATGCCGCCGACGGCGCACGGCAGGCGATCAAGGAGACCAGCGGGTTCGAGCTGGTGTTGGATCAGAAATATCCGCCGACGACCACCGACTACGCGCCGATCATGCAAGCGGTCAAGGCGCTCAATCCCGACATCGTCTACGTCGCCGCCTATCCGCCGGACTCCGTAGGCATCGTGCGCGCCGCCAACGAGATCGGGCTGACGCCGAAAATGTTCGGCGGCACCTTCATCGGGCTGCTGCTGACGCCCATCAAGGCGCAGCTTGGCCCGCTGATGAACGGCATCGTCAACAACGAGGTGTTTCTGCCGGGACCGGCCTTTACCTTCCCCGGGACGCTCGAGTTGCTGGAGAAATATCGGGCGGTTGCCAAGGCCCAGGGCCTCGACCCGATGGGCTGGTCCTATCCGCCGCTCGGCTATGCCGCCGCCCAGGTGCTGGCCCAGGCGGTCGAGGGTGCGAAGACGCTCGATCAGGTGAAGCTCGCCGCCTACATGCACGACCACACCTTTCATACCGTGGTCGGCGATGTCACCTTCGGCAAGGACGGCGAATGGACCAAATCGCGCGTGGTCTTCACCCAGTTCCAACACGTCAAGGACAATTCGGTGGACCAGTTTAAGGACACCACTAATGAAGTCATTGTGTGGCCCGATCAATACAAGGCCGGCACCATGGTCTATCCCTACGCCGAGGCGAAAAAGCCATGAATGGGACGCCCTTCAAGCTCGGCACTTTCGCGCGGCACACGGGCGGCGTCTTTGCCGCCATCGTGCTTGGCGACAGCGACGTGATCGATCTGCGAAACACGAGAACCGGCGCACTGACAACGACCGAAAGCATCGAAGGCCTGTTGGAAGACTGGGACGTGAACTTTGTCGCATTGCAGGAAAATGTCGCCCGCATCGAAAAGGAGGGACGGCCGGGGGGGCTGAAGCTGTCGAACCTGAAGGTGCTGCCGCCGGTGCGGCAGCCCGGCAAGATGTTCTACGCCGCGCAGAATTTCCAGGAGCATGTCGACGAGATGTTGCGCGCTGGCATGACGCCGAAGGAAGGCCCGAAGTTCACTGGCGAGAAATCGACGTCGGCGCCTTATCTGTTTCTGAAAGCGCCGAGTACGTTGGCCGGCGCTTATGACGATATTGCCATTCCGGCCGGACTGAAAAAGATCGATTGGGAGGCGGAGATCGCCTGCGTCATCGCCAAGCCGGGCAAGCACATCAAAGCGGAACGTGCGCTCGATCACGTCGCCGGCTGGATGACGACCAACGACGTTTCAGCCCGCGATTTGCAGGTTCGTGCCGACCGTCCGGGCCTGCGCTCGGACTGGCTCAACGGCAAGAGCCACGACAATTTCGCCCCGATGGGCCCGTTCCTAGTTCCTCGCGCCTTCATCGGCGATCACATGAAGCTGTTCATCCGGCTGATGGTGAACGGCGAGGTCAAACAGAACGGCAACACCTCGCAATTCATTTTCACGCCCGAGGAGCAGATCGAATACGCCTCCGGCATCCTGTCGCTGCAAAGCGGCGATATCTTCAGCTGCGGCACCTGCGGCGGCGTCGGCCAGGGCACCAACACGTTCCTGAAAGTCGGCGACGTGATGGAGACCGAGATCGAAGGTCTTGGCAAGATGCGCAACCGGTTCGTGGCGGAGGCCGTTTAGCCCAAATCCGCGACCGCGGCGTGGATGCTCAATAACTCCGGAATGGTGCGCGGGTCGCGCCGGCCGAAGCCGCATTCGGTGGCGATAGAGAAATTGCTGACGTATTTCTTCGCTGTGGCGAGGCGCCGCTTGGTGCCTTCGATGCCGTCGGTATGGTGCACCAAGCCGAGGCAAAGCTCGGTCTCAGGCCGGAGCTTGAGTGCGTTCAGCGGCGCGAAATAGGCGTCGTCGGCGCGGTTGCGCGGCACCGGCATGTGGATGAGCTCAATCGGCCGCTTGATGTTGCGCGATAGCCGATTCGCGAATTCGACCATGTCGGTCATATCGGTCGGCTCGACCACGTGGCGATGGTTCGAGTCGCCGTAGCACAGGTGATAGAGCAGATCGACGTCGCGCGGAACGCTGTTGCCGAGGTCGACCACAATATCGCTGAACGTCGCCTGCGTCTCCGCCTTGGTGCGGCCGTAGCTCGACGCCTCGTTGCGCTCGAGGCGTGCGAACACCGCCGAGGCGACATCGAACTGGATCGCCAGTTCCTGGTGCGGGATCGCGGCGCAGATCTTGTCGATCTCGCGCTTGACCGCGTCGTTGTAGAGCGGGTCGATCGGCGCATGCAGCGCATCGACCAGGAACAGCCAGATCACCGAATGGGCCGGCACCAGGTCGACCTGGAATTTGGTGCCGGCGGCGATCTTACCGGCGTCCTTCAGCCGCTTGAATTCGGCATAGGACGCCTTGGCGATGTCGGCATAGAACAGATTGTCGAAGCGCACATCGATCGGCGCAAAGCCGCGCTTCAGCGCATAGCGCTCGCGGCCGGTGCCGCTGGCGTGTACGCGGAAGAACTCGCCGGATTTCTGGAACGCCGAATTGTCGGCGAACACCGGCTCGAGCCAAGTGATCCAGTCGCCGCGCGGGCCGGTCTCGCCGTCCGGCAGCCGCTTGATGCGCGGACCGAGCGCGGCGCTGACCGTCTCAAAGACTGCGGCCGCGCTCCCCATCGGGACGCTGCCGACGAGATAAACGTTGCGCGCCATGGCTTCAGGGACCCGCGCAGATGTCGGCGTGGATTTTCAGAAGCGTCCGCACCGTCTGCTCTGAGCGGGCGCGCGCCATGCCGCATTCGGTGGCGATGCCGAACTCCGGCGCATAGCGGCGCGCCGCGGCGACACGGGCCTTGGTGCCCGCGACGCCGTCCTTGGCATGGACGAGACCGAGAAAGAGCTCGGTGTCGTTGCCGAGCGCAAGATCGGCGAGCGGCTTGTGGAATGCGTCGTCGCTGCGCTCGATCGGCACTGGCATGTGGATGTAAGCGAGCTTGTGCTGGCTCGCGCGCGTCAACGCATTGGCGAACTCGACCATCTTCGCCGCATCCTTCGGCTCGACGAAATGCCGGGCGCCGAAATCGCCGTAGCAAAGATGCAGACCTAGCTCGACGTCGACCGGCACGGTGGCGCAGAGCCGCTGCATGCGCGCGATCAATTCCTCGCGCGGCACGCCCGCCGGCACGGCGTCGCTCGCCTGGCCGTCCCACACCACCATCTCGTTGCAGACGTCCCACTGGATGCAGAGATCGCGATGCGGAATCTGCCGGGCGAGCGCTGCGACCTCGGCGATCATGGCGCGCTCATAGGCCGCCTCGACCGCTGGCAGCGCCGCCGGCACGACGACGGAGCTGACCACCGCAAACGGCGTCGGCAGGCAGACCTGGAAGCGGATGCCTTTGGGCAGCGTGCCGGCCTCGCGCGCCGCGACGAAATCGAGATAGGAGGCGCGCGCTTCGCGCGCATAGCCGAGCTCGCCGAACCGCACCTCCGATGGCGCAACGCCCTCGGCCAACGTCAACAATGGAAAACGATTGGTCGGGCGGATGGCGCCGGACGGATCGGGCCGCAGATAGACGCTCGCCCGCAGCAGCGGATATTGCCAGCTGATCCACAACTTGCGGCCGCCGACTTCGCCGTCGGGCACGCGACGCAGATAAGGTCCGAGCATTTCACCAACGGTGCGAAAGACCTCATCCACCGTGTCGAGGCCGATACTGCCGACCAGATGTGCGTGCACGTGGAAACCGTCGCTATTCTGCCGCCTGCAGCGACGCCGGGCGCATGGTTTCCACGCCGTCCGCCGCCGTCGCCGAAATCGTGGTGCGCACCATGTACCGCGGCTCGTTGCCGGGCCACGGCCGGCCGCGATGCATGGTGGCGCGGTTGTCCCACATGATGACGTCGCCGCTCCGCCACTTGTGTTCGTATGTGGCTCCGGGCGCCGTCGCGGCCGCCGTCAAGTCCTCGATCAATTTCGCGCCTGCCGCCGGCTCCATGCCTTCGATCGCATAAGTGTGCGAGGCGATATAGAGCGCGCCGCGGCCGTTGACCGGATTACGCCACACCAGCCGCCAGCAGCGCGGCGGCAGCGCATCGAGCTCTTCGGGCGTCGCGAGCCCGGGCGCGATCTTGGCGCGGGAATGGCCATAATGATGCCAGGCGAACGAGCTTTCGAGCTTCTTCCGCGTCTTCGGAGGAAGCCGCTCGAAGGCAAGCCGTGTCGAGACGAATTCGGTCTCGCCGCCATGATCCGGGATGGTGCGGGCCGACAGCACCGAGGTCAGCGCCGGCACCGCCTTGAACGATGAGTC
>Ga0306923_10008504_pt1 | contig 10302 bp, 6 predicted proteins | sample sta12Can44000108_FD_203841 | JGI IMG/M metagenome (GOLD analysis project Ga0306923, IMG submission 203841) | Lab enrichment of tropical soil microbial communities from Luquillo Experimental Forest, Puerto Rico - statanox.12C.anox.44.000.108 (v2)... | ecosystem: Environmental > Terrestrial > Soil...
TGCAGCGCTGCGCGCGCTGCGAGTGCGCTCGACGGAGCTTGGCCGGCAGATCGAGACGCGCGAGCACGAGGCAGCCGAACTCGCACAGCAGATCGATGAACTGCTCGAAGGCATTCCCAATATTTTGAGTGACGACGTCCCCGACGGTCCCGACGCGAGCGCCAACCGCGAGTTGCGCCACTCAAGTGATCCGCCAACCTTCGACTTCACGCCCAAGCCGCACTGGGATATCGGTGAGGCACTTGGGATCATCGACTTCGAGCGTGGAGTACGCATGGCACGAGCCCGCTTTGCCGTGCTCCTCGGCGACGGAGCGCGGCTCAGCCGCGCCTTGGTGGACTTCTTTTTGGACCGCGACATCGCCGCTGGTTTTTTGCCGGTCAACCCGCCGATTCTCGTCAATCGCGAGTCCGTGAAGGCGACGGGCCACTTGAGCAAATTCAGCGATGTGATGTTCTCAGTGGAAGACGGCAAGCTGTTTCTGTCGCCCACGGCGGAAGTGCAACTCGTCAACATGCACCGTGACGAAATCCTCGAGGCCGAGGCGCTACCCAAACTCTACGTCGCGTACACGCCGTGCTTCAGAGAAGAGGCGGGCGCCGCCGGCAAAGATACGCGCGGCTTGATCCGCCAGCACCAGTTCGAGAAAGTCGAGCTCGTCGGCATCTGCACGCCGGCCGACGGACCGCAGATCCACGACCGCATCACGGCCCAGGCGGAGAGCTTGCTGCAAGCGCTTGAACTGCCGTACCGGGTTGTCGTGCTGTCCTCCGGCGACACCGGCTTTGCTTCGCAGAAGACTTACGACCTCGAGGTGTGGCTGCCCGGGCAAAACGCGTATCGGGAAATCTCATCGTGCAGTTCCTGCGGCGACTTCCAAGCACGGCGGGCGGGTCTCCGCTACCGGCCGCAGCCGCGCTCTCGGCCAGAGTTCGCCTTCACGCTCAACGGATCAGGTCTTGCGGTCGGCCGCACGCTTGTAGCCATCCTGGAGAATTATCAGCAGCGCGACGGTTCCGTCGCCATCCCAAAAGCGCTCGTGCCGTACATGGGCGACACGCAACGCATTGGGTGACGGATTACATCCAGAACCGCAGGTCTTTCTTAGACGCCTTCTTCCATGCGTCGCGCCACGAGGATCGCGCCTCGGCAGCTGTTGTTGCTTGCATGCCGGCCAGCTCGCCGGCGACGAACACGTCGTCGCGGTCACCCGCGACCTGGCGCAGGCGGCTGTCGGCCACGACGGCGTCGTGCAGGTCGCCGAGGATCGTCTGCAACTTCGCCACGCGCCGCGCGAACCGTTTGGCGTCTTTACCGCACACTGGCGCGATGGCTTCCGCGGCGTACCGGCAGCGTTTTGCTTTGATACGTACGCACGGCACAGCTTGCGCCACGGCTCATCAACGAGAGCCGGGAGTACGTCGGCGGCCGGCGCGCCGGCCTGCGGACCCAGCTTCGGATCCGCGGCAGATCTGACCAACTCGTCGAGCAGCGTCACGTAGCGCTCTTCGCGCAGCACGCTTTTCAACCGCTCGCGAGCTGCTGTGGACTGCGCGGCGAACCGGTCGGTGACCGCTTCCGCAGCTTGGTTATCCGCTCGGGGTAGCTGCGACGCATCGCGCCGCAGTCGCGACAAGAGTACATCTGCGTCGCGGACCGATCCGAGCTCGTCGGCAAGCCACTTGATGCGTGAGCGAAGCGATCGCGCCCATGTTTCGTCGAGCAGCGGCATGAGGCTGCGCAGGTCGGAGCGCAGCCGGCGGGTTGCGACGCGCGCCTTGTGCACGATCTCCGGATCCGCGTGCAAGCGCAACAAGGCGTCATGACGGAGCAACTGCTCGACCGACGACATCAGGGCATTGCGAACGAGTGTTGCCGCATCGCTGTCCGGCTTGACCTCGACGGGATGCAGCTCGGTTGGCGCTTTCGCGGCGGGCCCGAGCGCGCGGACGGCCTTCGGCGTTTCGTCGAAACTCCCAGCACCTGCGTTTTGCAGCCATTGCGTGAGCTCCGTGAGAACCGACTCCGGTGCCCCATCCATGAGTTCGACCTCGACCTCACGGAAGCGATCAGCAACGTGCCCGTCGAGTAACACGCGCACGTCATCGTCGACTACCTCGGCGAGCTCTTCACCGGCTGCGCCGTGGAGACGGACGCTTTTCCGCAGCGTCCGCAGCTTGAGGACTGGCACGACGGGCTTACCGCGCACGAATGCGGTCACGAGTTCGAGCGCCTCATCGGGTGGTTTCGAGCCTCCCTCTGGGAAGACGTGCTCGAAACGGCGCACCGCTCCACCAGGACCATCGCCAGCCGGCAGTTTGAGCGTCCAGCCTTCGCCCTTGCGATGACGCAAGCTGCAGCCCCATCGGATCAGACGAAGGTCGTCGGTGTCATAATAGACTGTGGTGAGCGTGCGCGCTTGCAGCGGCGATGCCGTATACCCGTCGAGGCCTTGCTCGAGCAGCTGCAGGTCGAATCGTCGCGGTACCTGCAGTTTGACCTCTTGCTCCAAGTGCGTTTTCATGGAAGGACGAGACGGCTTCGCGACCCGTGCGGCGCAGCACTTCTCTCAGGCCTCTGCGCTTTATCCATCGCGCGGGCCCTGTCCCAAGTGCTCGGGCGTGACGAGCGTAACTCCCGTCTCGGTGCGATGGAAGCGTCGGGCGTCTTGCTCGACATCTTCTCCGACGACGAGGCCTTCCGGAAGCCGGCACCCCTTGTCGATCACCGCCCGGTGGACACGGCAGTGCCGTCCGATATCAACGTCAGGCAGCACGACAGAGTCATCAACCCAGCTGTACGAGTTGACGCGGACGCCTGTGGAGAGCAGGCACCGCTGGACATGCGCCCCCGAGATGATACAGCCGCCTGACACGAGAGAGTTGACCGCGCTACCTCGGCGTTGCTCTTCGTCGAACACGAATTTAGCCGGCGGGACTTGCTCTTGGTAGGTCCAGATTGGCCAGCTCGCGTCATACAGGTTAAGCTGTGGCACAACATGCGTCAAGTCGATGTTGGCCTCCCAATACGCGTCGACCGTGCCCACGTCGCGCCAGTAGGGGCGTCCACCCCTCCCGCCGAGGCTCTGCATCCCGAAACGATGAGCGACGACGTGTGCGTGCTCGACGATATGTGGGATGAGATCTTTCCCAAAATCGTGCGTCGAACTCTCGAGCCGAGCATCGCGAAGCAACTGTTCGTACAAGAACTCCGTATTGAAGCAATAGATGCCCATGCTGGCAAGCGCCTTATCCGGACGCCCAGGCGCCGGGATCGGACGCGGACTCTTCTCTGCGAAGCCGGTGATGCGATCGTCGGCGCCAACGCTCATCGTCCCGAGTCCCTCCGCCTCGTCCAGCGGTACCTCGTAGCAGCCCACCGTCGCATCGGCGTGCTGGCCCACGTGCTGAACGAGCATCGGGCCGTAGTCCATCTTATACACATGGTCACCCGCCAGCACCAAGATGAACTCTGGGCCGTGTGAGCGCAGGATGTCGAGATTCTGCAACACGGCGTTGGCTGTGCCGGAGTACCATGATTCTTCCATGCGCTGCGATGCCGGCATGAGCTCCACGAACTCGTTGAATTCACCGCGTAAGAATCCCCAGCCGCGCTGGATATGACGGATCAGGCTGTGCGCCTTGTACTGCGTGATGACGCCGATACGGCGGATACCTGAATTGAAGCAGTTCGAGAGCGGGAAGTCGATGATGCGGAACTTCCCGCCGAACGGCACGGCTGGTTTTGCCCGCCAGCGAGTGAGATCGTGCAGCCTCGAGCCGCGGCCGCCCGCAAGGATAAGCGCCAACGTGCTCTTGGTGAGCAGGCTGACAAAACGGGGCGTCTCAGGTGACTGCATACGCTATGGCCTTGAGTGCACCGGCAAAAGGGGACGCTCACATTCTCTCAAAGTGCGGCCATCACCGCTATGCACGCGCAGGATCTCGCCTTGTTCCACGCAGGCCGGCTGCTTGACGCCTACCTTAAACTCGGGGCGCACTGCGTCGAGGTTGACGGCCAGGCTGGCGTGCGTTTTTGCACGTGGGCGCCACGCGCGCAACGCGTCAGTGCGGTTGGAGATTTCAATGACTGGGACGGACGCCGCAATCCTATGCAGCGGCTCGATGACGCGGGGGTGTGGGAAACGACGGTCGCCGGCATCGGACCAGGCACCGAGTACAAGTTCGAGATCGAGAACGCGGACAACCAGAGGCTGGTCATCAAGACCGATCCCTATGCTCGAGCGTTCCCTGCACGCGCAAACCAGAACGCTGTTGTAACGGCACCCAGCTCCTATCGGTGGGGCGATGGCGATTGGTTGGAACGCCGCGCACGATGGCGTTGGCGAGATGCACCGATCTCGATCTACGAAGTGCATCTCTCATCATGGCGCCGGCCTGAACATGGCCCTGCGACATACGAATGGCTCGCCGAGAAGCTCATCGCGTACGCCGGAGATCTGCGCTTCACACACCTCGAGCTCTTGCCGATCTTCGAGCACCCGCTCGATGAATCGCTTGGGTATCAGGTGACGGGCTACTACGCACCGACCAGCCGCTTCGGCCTACCGGACTCATTTCGCGCGTTTGTCGACGCCTGCCATCGCGCGGGCATGGGTGTGATCTTAGACTGGGTCCCGCTGCATTTCCCAAAAGACCAGTGGGCACTGGCCGAGTTCGACGGCGCGCCGCTCTACGAGCGCGACGATCCCGCCATGGCCGAACACCCGCAATGGCATACGCTGATCTTCAACTACGGGCAACCCGAGGTACGCAACTTCCTACTCTCTAACGCGCTGTTTTGGCTACGGGAGTTCCATATCGATGGTCTTCGCGTGGATGCTGTCTCGTCGATGCTGTTCTTGGACGACGCGCGCAGCGGCAGCTTTCGTCCCAATCCGCTGGGCGGCCGCGAGAACTTGCCTGCAGTGCGCTTCCTCCGCGAGACCAACGCGCACATCGCTCGGACCATGCCAGACGTCTTCACTATCGCTGAAGAGTCGACGTCGTGGCCTCGCGTATCGCAGCCGGTGCCGCGCGGCGGCTTGGGCTTCTCGATGCGCTGGAACATGGGGTGGGTTCACGACACATTGCATTACTGCGGGGTGCCCTGCGCCGAGCGTGCGGGTGCGCACCGTGACCTTACCTTTGAGCGGCTCTATGCCAAAAGCGAGCATTTCGTTCTCGCACTGTCGCATGATGAAGTCGGCGCATCGTCGGGATCGCTTTTGTCGCAGATGGCGGGCGACGCAGCGCAACGGATCGCCGGTTTGCGTTTGCTCTTCACCTTTCACGCGACGTATCCGGGCAAGAAGTTGCTCTTCATGGGCGATGAGTTCGGGCAAACCGAGCCATGGGATCCCCGCGGGGAACTTGCCTGGCTCGCCCTCCGCGAGCCGGCGCATAGGGGCGTGCTCGACGTAGTACGTGATCTTAACGCGCTGTACCGCGACCTGCCGGCGTTGCATGCCGTTGACGCCGGTCACACTGGTTTTCGTTGGCTTGCTGCAGACGATGCGGCACACTCCGTTATAGCGTACTTGCGCTCGGATGTCGAAGCGCTGGCAGTGGTCGTGTTGAACTTCTCGTGCGCGGACTATGACGAGTATGTGGTAGGCGTGCCGCGGTATGGCGCGTTCAATATCGTGTTCGATAGCGACGCTATCCACTATGGGGGCGCCGGTCGCCAGGCCACAATGGAGATCCGCAGCGTCGACCGACCTGCTATGGGCTGTCCGCACTCGGTGACGCTCTCGCTTGCAGCCTTGAGCGGCCTCGTGCTCGTTCCCGCGTGAGCAGCGACCTTCGCGTCCTGTTCCCCGCTTCGGAGATCTTTCCGATGGCCAAGACCGGAGGACTGGGCGACGTCGCAGCCGCGCTGCCCGCTGCGCTCGCTCGCATGGGTGTCGACATTCGGCTTTTGATGCCCGCGTATCCGAGCGCGCTCGAGCACGTCCGTGGCCTAGCCGTAGAACGACATTTCGACGACCTCGCCGGATTTGGCGCTGTCGATCTCCTCGCCGGACGAACCCCCTCGGGCCTGCGAATCTGGCTCGTTTTCTGCCGGCGGCTCTACGAGCGGCCCGGGGGGCCGTATACGGACGAATTCGGCGCTGATTGGCCTGACAATCAGGAACGCTACGCGCTCTTGTGCCAAGCTGCGACCCAGCTAGCCGCCGCTGCGAGTGACTGGCAACCGCAGCTCGTTCACGCCAACGATTGGCACACCGCGCTCATCCCAAGCTTGCTCGCTGCGCGCGACGTGAACATCCCGACGCTGCTGACCATTCACAACGCGTGGTATCAGGGGGAGGCGACCTATGCGCAGCTGCGTGCGTTCGGCTTGCCGGTCGAGCGATTGCAGCGGATCGGCAGCGGCAAGCTTTCGTTCTTATCGCTTGGCGTGCAAGCCGCGACAACGCTCACGGCCGTCAGTCCAACCTATGCCAACGAGATTCAAACCCCGGATTTCGGCCATGGGTTAGAAGATCTCTTCGCCGCTCGCTCGCGGGACCTGACCGGCATCCTCAACGGCGTTGACTATGCGGTGTGGAATCCCGCCGTCGACACGCACCTCGTGCAAACGTATGACGAGCGACGTCTGGCGGGCAAATCGGCCTGCAAGGCCAGCTTACTGCAAGAGACGTCACTCGACCGAGACCAACACGCGCCGCTCGTGGGCATCGTCAGCCGCCTCACGTGGCAGAAAGGTCTTGATCTCGTGATTGAGCGAGCAGCAGACCTGTTGGATGCCGGAGCTCGCCTCGTCGTGCTGGGTGAGGGCGACCAGAAACTGGAACGGGGCTTTCGCGATCTGGCAGCACGTCACCCGAGCCGAGTCGCGGCGCGCATTCGTTACGATGAAGGATTAGCACACCGCATCATCGCCGGCGCCGACATTTTCGTCATGCCGTCGCGTTTCGAGCCGTGCGGCTTAAACCAGATGTATAGCTTACGCTACGGCACTGTGCCGGTCGTCGCTGCGGTCGGCGGCTTGGCTGATTCGGTCGTCGATTTTGGCGAACGGGGCGTCGCCGCGGGTATCACGACCGGCTTCCGGCATGAAGCGGATTCCGCGATCGCTTTCGCGGATGCCGCGCGCAAGGCGATCGCCGTCTACCGCGATCGCTCGCTGTGGCAAGCGCTGCAGCGCAACGGCATGCGTCAAGATTTCAGCTGGGACGTCTCCGCGCGCGCCTATCTTGCGCGCTATCGATCGCTCGTCGCGTAGGTCTCACCTGCGGCGGCGAGCTCGCGCACGTCTTGCGTGATGCGCATCGAACAGAATTGGGGGCCGCACATCGAGCAAAAATGAGCAGCCTTCGCGCCACGTGCCGGCAACGTCTCATCGTGGAACTCGCGAGCGGTCTGCGGATCGACTGAAAGCGCGAACTGATCTTCCCAACGGAACTCAAAGCGCGCTTTGGACAATGCGTCATCCCACGACCGTGCACGCGGATGCCCTTTAGCAAGATCTGCCGCGTGCGCCGCTATCTTGTACGCGATCACGCCGTCTTTGACGTCCTTCTTGTTCGGCAGGCCGAGGTGTTCTTTCGGCGTCACGTAGCAAAGCATGGCAGTGCCATACCAACCGATCATGGCTGCGCCGATGGCGCTCGTGAGGTGGTCGTAGGCCGGCGCCACGTCAGTCACGAGCGGACCCAACGTGTAAAACGGTGCCTCCATGCAGGTCGCAAGCTGACGGTCCATGTTCTCTTTGATGAGGTGCATCGGCACGTGACCGGGCCCTTCGATCATGACCTGGACATCATGCGCCCAGGCGATACGCGTAAGTTCTCCGAGCGTCTCCAATTCAGCGAACTGGGCCGCGTCGTTTGCATCGGCGGTGCAGCCTGGTCGCAAGCCATCACCAAGCGAGAACGAAACGTCGTAGGCTTTCATGATCTCGCAGATCTCTTCAAAATACGTGTATAAGAAATTCTCTTGATGATGAAGCAGACACCACTGGGCAAGAATGGAGCCGCCGCGCGACACAATGCCGGTGACACGGTTTGCGGTGAGCGGTACATAGCGCTTGAGCACGCCGGCGTGGATCGTGAAATAGTCCACACCTTGTTCGGCCTGCTCGATGAGCGTGTCACGGTAGACGTCCCAGTCGAGCTTGCCGACGTCGCCTTTGACCTTCTCTAGCGCCTGATAGATCGGCACGGTGCCTATCGGCACGGGCGCGTTACGTAAGATCCACTCGCGAGTCTCGTGGATGTTCTTGCCGGTGGATAGGTCCATCACGGTATCCGCTCCCCAGCGGATGGCCCAGGTCATCTTCTCGACCTCTTCCTCGATCGAAGAGCCGATCGCGGAGTTGCCGATGTTGGCGTTGATCTTGACGAGAAATTGACGGCCGATGATCATCGGTTCGGACTCGGGATGGTTGATGTTGGCTGGGATGATGGCCCGTCCACGCGCCACTTCTTCGCGCACGAACTCAGGTGCTACGCCCTCACGCACGGCGATGAACTCCATCTCCGGCGTGAGAATCCCGGCGCGTGCATAGTGCAGCTGTGTGACGGCGCGGCCAGGCAGAGCTCGGCGAGGCCGCGCCGGACGCGGAAAGCGCACGTCCGCGAGCGCTGGATCATCCTCGCGTGCGCGCCGATACGCTGAGGTCGCCGACCGCAGCCGCTCGCAATCGCCCCGCTCTGCGATCCACTCCTCGCGCAATAGCGGCAGGCCACGGCGAACATCGAGTTCTAGACCCGGATCCGAATACGCCCCGCTTGTGTCGTACAGGCGAAAATTCGTGCCGTCGGTGAGGTGGATTTGGCGCATGGGCACGCGCACGCCGCGTGGACCGTCGACGTATATCTTGTGCGAGGATCCATCCGACGTTTGTGCTGTTGCAGTGGTGCTCATTCGTGCTCCCTTCGCCGGCATCGCTCCGGATCAGGTTCAGACGGTCGGCGAGACGCTTGCCCGCCCTCTCAGTCCAACTGGACTCCCGTGCTGTGGGACTGTACTGGTTCGCGCCTATTGCGGGAGCCGCCCTTTCGACGTACCACGCATCCGTCTGAACCGCCGAAGCTCCCCCACACGTTATAGTATGTAGGAGGCGATTGCTCGAGCAAAAGCGCGACGGCGCTTGCCTGGTCTCAAGACATGAGCCCTTTGCGCCGATGCAAGAGACTGAAAAGGAGCACTTGCGCTCGCGCGCACTCGCCTGGAGCGCCGGTACATACCGGCGGAAAACAAACGCGTGTCTTCGATTGGATCTCTCTTCCTCAGGTGGGTCGCCATGATGGCGATCATCATCGCCACATCGCTTGCGGGCCCCGCACGAGCAGTCGTCGCTAGTCCCACGACTGCGCTTGCGCCGGCGTCGCCGGTGCCTGTGGTACGGCCAGTGCGTATCATGGAGCTTGGCGATTCAATCACTGCAGGCATCATGGCGGGCGGTGGACCTGATGCCCACGCAGGCTATCGGGCTGAGCTGGCGCAGCTCCTTGCGAGCCACGGTTACCGCTTTGCGATGGTCGGGAGCCGCACAGATTACTCAGGTCAACTCGCCTACCCGCAACACGAAGGCTGGCCGGGTTATGTGTTGCGTTCGTACCCATCGCGCCCGGCGGGCGAACTCTATGGACCCATCATCCACGATGCCATGCTCGGATATCACCCGGACATCATTTTGCTGATGGCAGGAACGAACGACCTCCTTCGTCATGAAGGCGGATATAGTGGCTACTCGCTGGCGAACATCAAGCACAGCATGGATCTCGTCCTCGATCAGATCTTCACGCTCGACCCGCGCGTCACGGTGATCGTCGCAGGCGTGGTCGATAGTCCTAAGATCGACGAGCGCTCGGTGTTCTCGTTCGATAACGACCCGAGTGACGGCATCATCGCACTCGTCAGCAAGTACCGCTCCTTCGGCCGCTCGATCTTCCTGGCGCCAGGCATGGACCGCGCCGTGCCGCGCAGCAGCGTGTACTTTCCGGACGGTATCCACCCAAGCGGCAGCGACGGCTATGACCGCATCGCGGCCGTCTGGTATCGTTCGCTCCAGCAGATCCTTCTCCAGGACGCGGGAACGGTCGCAAGCTCGGCCGAGCGAACGAGACCTTAACAGGGCTGCAGGCGTCCGAGGGACGGGCCGCTTGTCGTGAGTACCAAGCGGGCTGGGTACGTGCCTATGCATCATGGCGCGCTCGCACGAAGAGCGACCCGGCGTATCGCACGTGGCCGTGTTGGATGGTTTGCGTGGCATTGCTATCGCCGGCGTCGTCTGGTACCACGCGTGGCTGGTCTCGAAGATCCCTTCCAGCGTTAGCATCGGCCCTTATAC
>Ga0306923_10008506_pt1 | contig 10298 bp, 9 predicted proteins | sample sta12Can44000108_FD_203841 | JGI IMG/M metagenome (GOLD analysis project Ga0306923, IMG submission 203841) | Lab enrichment of tropical soil microbial communities from Luquillo Experimental Forest, Puerto Rico - statanox.12C.anox.44.000.108 (v2)... | ecosystem: Environmental > Terrestrial > Soil...
TCCGAATATGCTGTCCTTGCAATAGTGGATCGGCTCTTCCTTGCGCAGGCGGTCGAAATAGGGCCAGTGCGTGTCGGTGCTGAACAGTTCGGGATCGCCGGGATTGTACTCTTCCAGCGGCAGCGAATAGGCCCGCTCGCGCGCTTCCTCCATCCTGGTATCCTGAGCGAGATCGACAGTCCCATGCATGGGCGGCTCCCTGTATTGATCCCTCCCGCAATTTTAAGTCCGGAAGGCGGCTTTGGCTGCGAATTACATCCCGTTGTGCCTGCCCGCGCAAGGGAGAGTTTGCCGCATCACGCACCGTTGGCGGTCCGGTGCCGCGCTGGTATCCCACTGCGCGGCATTTTCTGGCCGTGACAACCTTATTGTCAGGGAATAAGGCTGTGGGCCGAGAGGAAACGAGCAAGGAAATGCCGGAGGCCGGTCGAGATGATTGCCAATACGTATCGGATGTTCAATTTCGATCTGGGCGAGACCGCCGACGCCCTTCGCGAGACCGTGTACGATTTCTCATCCCATGAGATCGCGCCGCGCGCCGCCGAGATCGACAAGAGCAACGTCTTTCCGCGCGACCTCTGGCCGAAAATCGGCGCGCTCGGCCTGCACGGGATCACGGTCGAGGAGGAGTATGGCGGCGCGGGCCTCGGCTATCTCGAGCACTGCGTGGCGGTGGAGGAGATTTCGCGGGCATCGGCTGCGGTCGGCCTCTCCTACGGCGCCCATTCCAATCTCTGCGTCAACCAGATCCGGCGCAACGGCAGCGACGTGCAAAAACGCAAATACCTGCCGAGGCTGATTTCCGGCGAGCATGTCGGGTCGCTTGCGATGTCGGAACCCAATGCGGGTTCCGACGTGGTGTCGATGGCCACGCGCGCGGAGAGAAAGGGCGACCGTTATGTGCTGAACGGCAGCAAGATGTGGATCACCAATGGACCGGTCGCAGACACGCTGGTGGTGTACGCCAAGACCGACGCGAACGCCGGCCCGCGCGGTATCACCGCCTTCATCATCGAGAAGGGCATGAAGGGATTTACCACCGCACAGAAGCTCGACAAGCTCGGCATGCGCGGCTCCGACACCTGCGAGCTGGTGTTCGACAATTGCGAGGTGCCGGAAGCGAACGTGCTGGGCGAGGTCGGTCGCGGCGTCAACGTGTTGATGTCGGGCCTCGACTACGAGCGCATTGTGCTTGCGGCCGGTCCGCTCGGCATCATGCAAGCCTGCATGGACGTGGTGCTGCCTTACACGCACGAGCGCAAGCAGTTCGGCCAGCCGATCGGCAGCTTCCAGCTGGTGCAGGGCAAGCTCGCCGACATGTACACGACGATGAATGCCTCGCGCGCCTATGTCTATGCGGTGGCAAAAGCCTGCGACCGTGGCGAGACCACGCGCGAGGATGCCGCCGGCGCCATCCTCTATGCCGCCGAGAAGGCAACGCAATGCGCGCTGGATGCGATCCAGCTGCTCGGCGGCAACGGTTATATCAACGACTATCCGACCGGGCGGCTGTTGCGCGACGCCAAGCTCTACGAGATCGGCGCCGGCACCAGCGAAATCCGCCGCATGCTGATCGGGCGCGAGCTGTTCGATAAGTCGGCGTGATGGTCGCTCGCCCTCGTGTCCCGGACCCGGTACAGCGCGGCTTCAACGATGCGCCGCAGAGCCGGGACCAATTCACGCATTGAACGGGATGATGGACCCCGGATCAGCAGCGCACCGTTTCCACGCTGCGCGGCATCCGGGGAGCGCGTCGCGTCAGTTCATCACGATCACGGTCGCGCCGATCGAGACGCGGCCATAGAGGTCGACCACATCCTCGTTGGTCATGCGGAAGCAGCCGGAGGACACCGCCTGTCCGATGGTCTCCGGCTCGTTGGAGCCATGGATGCGGTAGAGCGTCGAGCCGAGATAGATCGCCCGCGCGCCAAGCGGGTTCTCGATGCCGCCGGGCATGTAGCTCGGCAGGTCGGGCCTGCGACGGCGCATGTCAGCCGGTGGTGTCCAGCCCGGCCACTCCCTCTTGGCACTGACGCGATGCACGCCGCCCCAGCGAAAACCGTCGCGTCCGACGCCGATGCCGTAGCGAAGTGCCTGGCCGCCGGACAACACAAGATAGAGCCTGCGCTCCGGCGTGTTGATGATGATGGTGCCCGGCGCGTAATTGGCCGGATAGTAGACGGTTTCGCGCGGAATCGGCCCGGCGCCGCGACCAAAGAAATTCCGACCTCCGCCCATAAAGTCGCGGGAGTCGAAAAATTGCGCCTGTGCCTGGTTGGAACCCGTCACCAACGTGACCAGCACGGCCAGCGCAGCAAAAACCCGGATCATTTGATTCCTCGTGGATTTACCGATCGCTTTTCCAAGACTGGCTGCTTCGCGCGCCTTTCGCAAGCCGCTTTCGAATACCATGGTGAAGAAGCCCTGCGTCCTTGCCGGTCGAACAATGCATCCGCCCCCTTTGACGAAAGCAGCGAACAATGGTTGATCTTTCGGCCGATGCCGGTGCGAACGGGAGCGGAACAATGAACGGCGCGGAAAGTCTGGTACGGACCCTGGTCGCGGGCGGCGTTAACGTCTGCTTCACCAATCCCGGCACCTCGGAGATGCATTTCGTCGCCGCCCTTGACCGGGTCGATGGCATGCGCTGCGTGCTCGGCCTGTTCGAAGGCGTGGTGACGGGGGCGGCCGACGGCTATTTCCGCATGAAAGGCACGCCGGCCTCGACGCTGTTGCATCTCGGACCCGGGCTCGCCAACGGCCTGGCCAATCTGCACAACGCCAAGAAGGCGCATTCGGGCATCGTCAACATCGTCGGCCAGCACGCCACCTATCACATCGGCTACAACGCCCCGCTCACCTCCGACATCGAGGGGCTGGCGCGGCCGATGTCGGAATGGGTCCGCACCTCGCCCAATGCCAAATCGGTCTCGGCCGATGGCGCCGCCGCGATTGCCGCGGCGAGAAGCTCGCCGCCGCAGATCGCAACACTGATCCTGCCCGCCGACACCGCCTGGAACGAGGCCGACGGAATTGCAGAAATGCCGCAGCCTGGCCAAAGGCCGGGGTTTTCGACTGATGCCGTCGACACTGCGGCGAAGATGCTGCACGGCAACGGCGCCCAGACGCTGCTGCTGGTGACCGGAAGCGCGCTGACCGAGCAGGGCCTGGCGCTGGCGCAACAGATTTCGGGCAAGACCGGCTGCAAGGTGATGGGCCAGACCTATCATCCGCGCATGGCGCGCGGTCGCGGCCGCTTCTCGATCGACCGCATCCCTTATGTGATCGAACTGGCGCTGCCGATCCTGAAAGACTTCAAGCATATCGTTCTGGTCGAGGCCAACGATCCCGTGGCGTTCTTCGCCTATCCGAACAAGCCGAGCCAGCTGAAAGCTGAGGGCTGCGAGGTTCACCGCCTGACGGCCTGGGGTGAAAATTCGGTCGCAGCACTTGAGGCGCTCGCGGACGCGCTTGGCGCGAGATCCTCCGACGTGAAGCCGCAAAAGCTTGCCGAGCTCAACAAGCCGACCGGATCGCTGACTTTCGCCTCGATCGCGCAGGCAATCGCTTGCGCTATCCCTGAAAATGCGATCATCGTCGATGAATCCATCACCACCGGCCGCGGCTTCTTTCCGCCGACGGCGGCGGCGCCGCCGCATGACTGGCTGCAGAACATGGGCGGCTCGATCGGGTTCTCGACCCCCGTTGCAACAGGTGCCGCGGTTGCCTGTCCGGATCGCAAGGTGATCTGCATGGTCGGCGACGGCAGCGCAATGTACACCATCCAATCCCTGTGGACGCAGGCGCGCGAGGGCCTTGACGTCGTCACCGTCGTGTTTGCCAATCGCATCTATCAGATCCTGCGCGGCGAGTTCGACGGCGTCGGTGCCGGCGAGCCCGGCCAGCGTGCGCTCGACATGCTCAAGATCGATCGCCCGACCATCGATTTCGTCGCTCTGGCGAGGGGCATGGGCGTTGCCGCTCGCGCGGTCACCAGCGCCGACGAACTCAACAAGGCGCTCGCCGAGGCCATTGCCGAGCCGGGGCCGCGACTGATCGAAGTCCAGATGTAAGGGGGACCGTCCTTGCGGAGCGATCGCGCTTCGCAGTGACTAGTGCCCACTTTCCGAAGTTCGTGCTACATCTCAGCACCCACCTTTCACGAACTTCGGAAAGTTATGGGCACTAGCAAATTTAGAATTCTAGTGCCGCTTTTCTATTTGAAGTTTCTGAACAGAATTCGCCGCTTGTGGTGCAGGAACTTCAAATAGGCGGCACTAGACCAGCTTCTCGGAGGCGCCATGCATGCCGAGCTGAACAAGGTCGTTGCCGCGCTCGAGGCATTTTATTCGCGCGAGAAGTATCTGCTCGACAATGATTTTGGCGAGCGCGCGCTGACGCACCGCCTGGCCGTGCATGTCGAAGGGCAGTTCGACGGCTGGGACGTCGATTGCGACTATGACCGGCTCGGCGAACGGACGCTGCTGATGCCGCACGGCTCGATCGTCTCGACCGAAGACCGCCTGTCGAAATCGATCTTTCCCGACATCGTCGTGCATCGGCGAGACGTTCCGAAAAATCTGGTGGCAATCGAGGTCAGGAAGGCATCCAACCACCAGCCGATCGAGCACGACCAGCACAAGCTGAAGGGGTTGACCGATCCGCACATCTGGTTTGCCTATGCGATCGGCGTTCTGCTGGTGCTGGCGAGGAAGAATATCGTCCACACCGAGGTCTATGTCGCCGGCGCGATCGATCCTCACCTGACAGTCTGGCTCGCGGAGCGGCTGAAACAGACGGGGCTGGCGGGAGGGTGAGGTTCTGGCAGAGCTTCAGCAGTTAGCCGGCATTGCTATCACGTGCAGCACTGACGCTCCTAAAAACTACCGTGCCCGCCGTCTGTCTGGTCGAGATGGCGCCGGCTTCTGTGCGGAGGCATAGTAGGGATTGATAAGGCACACCGCGGGAAGGCCAAAGGCCGAAGCCGCGCACTGGGCGAGGGAAGTAAAGATGCAATCCATCCGATCGCCCAACTCCTCGCCGTATACGTGCATGCAAACGGGATGGGCGGGATCGTAGATCTGAGCCGGCGCGGGAGCCGACGCCAGCAGCATGCCGATCGCGACAATTGCAGATGTAACCAAGCGCATGACAGTCGAACCATGGTGCGAACGTCTCCATCACCCAAATACCCTATCAGAATTAGCCGGCAAACGTCGACTTGGCCGCTCCGACGGCATCCCGACGCGACGGCGAGCAGCGCCAGTTGCATATCTAGACCAGTCTATATAGACTTGGTCGATGCTCCCAGAGCTAAAGAGCGGGAGGCCGGGGAGCGTGATGTCGTCACCCCCAAGACATCGAGGCGCGATCGTGCGGGCCGCGGCGACGCTGTTTCGCCGCAATGGCTACGCTGCGACCGGGATCAACGAAATCGCCGAGCTAGCAGGCGCCCCGAAAGGGTCGCTCTACCACTACTTTCCCGACGGCAAGAGCCAGATCGGGGAAGCCGCGGTGCGGTTCGCCGGCAAGGGAGTAGTTGCGACGCTGGAAAAGCTCGAACATGAGCATAAATCGGCGGCGGCCATGATCCAGGCCTATTGCCGGCTTCTGGTGGGCTGGATGGCCAAGTCCGGCTTCCGGGACGGCTGTCCTATATCGACGACGCTGCTGGAATCCGCGCCGCAATCACAAGGCATTGCGCTTGCCGGGCGCGAAGCCTTTGCCGCCTGGCGCGCAGTCATTGCGCGGGCGCTTCTGCGCGACGGATTTTCGAAGCTTGAGGCGGGGCAGCTGTCAACGCTCGCGGTCTCCTCGATCGAGGGCGCGCTTATTCTCGCACGTGTTGCGAGCAGCGGCGAGCCGATCGAGGATGTCGCCAGGTCGCTTGCGGTCGTCTTGAGAAAGAATACGCCGCCCCGCAAGCGTGCGACATTGAAGGAGGCGATGCCATGATCCACGCGGAAGGCGGCATGACGCAGGCCGAAATTGATTCCTTTGTCACGGCGCTGGATTTCGTACGGGAGTATGCGATCCGTATCGTCTCCGTCGCGCCAGGCGAGGTGACCATCGAGCTACCGTTCGCAAAGCGGTTCTCAGGGCCACCCGGGCAATTCCCGGCGTCGATCGTTGGCACTGCTGGCGATGTAGCCGCGGTTACGTCCTGCCTCTCGCTCCTGCCGCGAGGCTGGGCTCTGGCGACGCTCGACTTCACCGTGAAGATGACTGGAGTAGCAAAAGGGGAAAAGTTGCGGGCCAGAGGACGCGTGCTGCAGGCCGGCCGCACCAACTCCGTCGGCGCCGCCGACGTCTATGTCGTCTCGGACGGCGGTGAGACGCTGTGCGGGACAGTGCTTGCCACCACGCGTAACTTCCAGATCAAGCCGCCCGAGAAGGCGGCGGCGTGAGTCATTTGGAGTCCCGCGAGAATCTGCCGGTGCGTAAATGGTGGGCGCTGTAGGGATTGAACCTACGACCTCTCCCGTGTGAAGGGAACGCTCTCCCGCTGAGCTAAGCGCCCGGGATTTTTTCGTGCAGCTCCGCCGAAAATCGATCGTCGGAGGGGGCGATTTACGAAAGCCTCACCACCAGTGTCAACACTAGATCATGATGCGATTAACCGGAATCGCATCATGATCTCATCTCTTTGTTTGAGCATGATCTTTTCGGAAAACCGGTTTCCACCCCGCATCAAGCGCGGGGCAGGCTTTTTCCGGATCATGCTCTAAAGACCGCCTCACGCTCGCTGCTGGCGGGCGCGCGAGGCATGCGACTGCAGCGCGCGGATGCGCTCGGCGAGCGTGCCGCCCTGCGGCGGGGTGGCCGCGGCTGCGGTGCCGATGGCCGGTCCGGCGGCGCCGTTGGCAGATTTCGAGGGGCTTGCGGCTTCCGAGGCCAGCATGGCCTCGATCGGCGAGTTCGGCCCTTCGAGCTGGATGGCGAGTTTTGCCACCTCCGCCGCGATGTCGTTGATGCGTTCCCGCAGCAGCGCATTCTCCATGCGCTCGGTGGCCCAGGAGCTTTCCGCCCGCTGCTGATTCACGTTGATGTCGCGCTGCAGCTTGGCGCGTTCGTCGCGCGCGACGCGCAGCTGCTCCTCCACCGCCGCCTTTTCCGTCTTCAGCTTTTCCAGCGCCGGCCACTTGCCGCTGTTGGTGAGATTGATCTCGTCGCGCAACTCCTTCATCGCGCGCTCGGCGACCTCGTTGACCTTGCGCAGCTGGCCGTTCTCGAAATCGCGCTCGGCAAGCATCTTGCCCTGCGTGGCAAGCCGCGCCTCCAGGTCGTTGACGCGGTTGGAAAGGATTTCGGCTTCCTTGACCTGGCTGACGAGCTGGCGATCGAGATCGGTCACGCGTTGGCTCAGATTCTCGACCCGGCCACGTGCCTCAGTGAGCTCCCGGCTCGCGGCCTCCGAGGCGCCGCGCTCCAGGGTCAAGCGGGATTGCGTCTCCGAGAATTCCTTCTCGGCGACGCCGACCCGGCCCTTCAGTTCCTCGATCTGGGCACGGACCGCGACGAGTTCGACCTGCCGGCTGTCGGCAACCAGCGAGCGGTCGCTCAGTTCGGTGTTGATCCTGACGAGTTCGCTGCGCTTTTCGGCCAGCGCAAACTCGGCGTCACGCAGCGAGCCGGTCTTGGTTGCGAACTCCTCTTCCGTGGCACGCAACTGATCCTTCATCGCCTTCTCGCGCGCTTCCAGCGCAAAGATCGTGGCGTTCTTTTCGCCGAGCTCGATCTTCATGCGATTGATCGCGTCGGTCTTCTTGCCGAGTTCGGCAAGCTGGCTGGTGGTCCGGTTCTTGAGCTGCTCGACGCTCATCTCGAGCCGCCGCGCCGACATGGCAAACTCGGCACGCAGCTGATCCTTGTCGGCCTGGATTTCGGCCATCGACAACGGCGTTGCCGCCTCAAGCCTTCGCGTGGTCAGCCGCACCGCGCGGTTATGTACCAGCGGCACCACCATCAGCGCACACAGCATCGCAACCAGAAAACCGATCGCCAGATACATGATCGGCTCGATCATGAAGCGCTACTCCCGGAAAATATTCGTGTTCACCATGCCATGAGGCGAGGGGAAAACGCTAGTGCCGCCTATTTGAAGTTCCTGCACCGCAAGCGGCGCACTCTGCTCAGGAACTTCAAATAGAAAAAGCGGCACTAGAATCATAGATTTGCTGATGCCCATGACTTTCCGAAGTTCGTGGAAGGCGGGTGCTGAGATGTAGCATGAACTTCGGAAAGTGGGCACCAGAGCGTTGGCGCGTGACGGCGGATCAGAACGGATTCCAGGTCGCGCGCGGGGTATATTTCAGATAGCCGATGTTGGCTCCGAGCCTGAGCCCGATGCCGGAGCGGATCGGTACCAGCACGATGTTGTTGGCGGTGAGCGCCGTCATGCCGAACCCGCCGACGATATAGGCCGAGCCGTCAATGCCGACAAAACGCTGGTAAATCGCGTTGGTCGACGGCAGGTTGTAGACGAGCGTCATTGTGCGGGCGCCATCACCGCCCCAATCGAAGCCCACCGACGGCCCCTGCCAGTAGACCCGCAAATCGCCGGCATTCTTGGTGTAGAGCGTGCCCTCGCCGTATCGCAAGCCGGCAACGAAGGCGCCCGAGCCCTCTTCCCCGAGGACGTAGCCGTTCGGAAGGCCCCACTCGCTGACGGCGCGTTCGATGACCGAGGCGAGTCCGCGCGAGACGTTGCCGAAAAACCGGTGTCCGGCGTTCACCAGTTCGTCCGGCCCATAATTATTTGGGCCTGGGGTGCGTTGCGGCGGTGGCAGGTCCGGAGCCGGCGCGGTCTGGGCCGAGGCGGGAAGCGACCAGCACATCAGTGCCGCGAGCGCCATCGCGGCAAGGCGGGAAGCGAAACTCATGAAAGAACCCCTGATATCGAGATCTGGCCGCCGCCTTAACCTGACGCCAACAAGCAAAGCCTAGCTTAAGGCCAGTTCATCCCCGAAACCGTATCTTATCGGGACCAACTATGACGGTTCAACGGCAAGAAAGTTATGGCAGGCGGTCCAATGCGGTATTTTGCGGGCGAATTGCCCTGATCGCCGCTTTGGCGGTGCTGGCCCCTCTGGCCGAAGCAACGACCAGTGAACGGGTGGTCGTCAACCGCTTCAGCGGGTTGGCGATCGAGGGGTTTGATCCTGTGGCCTATTTTGTGACCGGGCAACCGGTACGTGGCCTGCCGGAGTTCGAGGCCTCCCACGACGGTGCGGTCTGGCGTTTCCGCAATGAGGGCAACCGCGCCTCCTTTGTCGCCCATCCGGAAATCTATGGCCCACGGTTCGGCGGCTACGACCCGACCGACATCGCGCGCGGTGTCGCATTTGCAGGCAATCCGCTGTTCTGGGTGGTGTCGGGCGACCGGCTTTATCTATTCGGTCTTGAAGCCAACCGCGACGCGTTTGTCGCCAATCCTGAGCGGTTCCTGGCCCCGGCAAGGACTCGCTGGCCGGTTCTCGAGGAAACCCTCGCCCGATAGAATTATCGATCGGCCGCCGACGGATCGCCCCAGGCGATGAAGGCCGGCACGATAAATCCTTCTTGCCGCTCGCCAAATCTGACAGGCCGGCCATCGGCATCCGTGACCTTGCCGCCGCCGGCAGTGACAATGGCGTGGCCGGCGGCGATATCCCATTCCGAGGTCGGCGCCAGGCGCGGGTAAATGTCGACGGTTCCCTCGGCGACCCGGCCGAACTTGACCGCCGAGCCCAGTGGCTCGCGGACCGCGCCGGGTCGGCTGGCGATGAAGGCCTCGGTCCTGGTGTCCCCATGAGAGCGGCTGACCGCGGCAATCCATGGCTCGCCATGTCTCGGCAGCGCTCGGGTGTGGATCGGTTCGGCTACTCCGCGCCCGGCGGCCGCATTCAACCTCAGTCGTTCGGCGCCGCGGCCGACCAATCCCCGCCACAGCCACCCCAGTGCCGGCGCGCCAATGATGCCGAGCAGCGGCATCCCGTTCGTCACCAATGCAAGATTGATGGTGAACTCGCTCCGGCCAGCAACGAACTCCTTGGTGCCATCGAGCGGGTCGATCAGGAAGAAGCTGCCGCGAAAAGGCGGCTTTGCGCCTTGCGCTCGCTCCTCCGACAACGCCGGTATATCAGGAGCAAGTCGCGCCAGTCCCTCGCCGAGGATGCGGTCGGCCGCGAGATCGGCTTCCGTGACCGGCGAGCCGTCGCATTTGCCTTCGACCCTCATGGAGCCGCGGTCGACCGCAAGAACGGCTGTTCCCGCCTGCACCACCAGGTCGGTCAACGGTTCCATCAGCGCGGCGGCAA
>Ga0306923_10008508_pt1 | contig 10297 bp, 10 predicted proteins | sample sta12Can44000108_FD_203841 | JGI IMG/M metagenome (GOLD analysis project Ga0306923, IMG submission 203841) | Lab enrichment of tropical soil microbial communities from Luquillo Experimental Forest, Puerto Rico - statanox.12C.anox.44.000.108 (v2)... | ecosystem: Environmental > Terrestrial >...
CCGCCGGGTCGGCTCCGGCGAAGACCTCAGCGGGCTCGCGGCCGACGTCCGCAAGCTCACCGCCGAGGCCTTCGCGCTGCTAGAGCACGGCCTGGCCGGCTACGCCGTCAGAGCTTGACGCCGTAGGTCCGTTCCAGCTCCTCGATCCAGTCGTCCTGGATCGTGATGCCGTAGTCCTCCGCGAGCTGGTAGTACTCCGCCGCCGGGCGGCGCTCGGCCAGGATCGGCGCCAGCTTCTCGAAGTACTCCTCGAGCCCGGCCGGGCAGAGGATCTCGGCCACCGTGGCCGGGGTGCTGCCCGCGTTCCACATGGCGTGCGCCGTACCGCGCGGCTTGACCAGGTAGGCCCCCGGCCCCGCTTCCTGCACCCGGTCCCCGACCCGGACCCCGACCGTTCCCGACAGCACCATCGAGAACTCGTCCTCGCGGGCGTGGCTGTGCGGCTTGACCAAGGTCCCGGCCGGGATCTCCACCTCCAGGACGGCCAGCTTCCCGCCGGAGTCGCCGCTCACCACCTTGTAGCCGAACCGGACGCCGAACAGCATGACCGTCTTGCCCTCGCCGGCCGCCACCACCTTGGGCGGGAACGCCCCGGTCATGACGGCGGCCCCTGCAGCGGCCCGATGTGCGCATGCGCCAGCAGCCGGCGTTCCTCCATTCGCACCGCGACCAGCGTGATCCGGAATCGCCCGGAAGTGTCGTTGCCCCACCGCCGTATCAGGTCGAGCACCCCGTCTCGTGCCGTCATCGGACCTCCTCCGTAGTCAGTCATCAAATATAGTGCAGCTCCAAGTTTAGTGCTACTCCATAAATGAACCCGGCCGGACAGCGCTACGACCCCCTAAGCTAGACACCGGGCCCGTGACGGGCGAACGAGAACTGGAGCAGATCACGGTGGCTGAGCGCGGACGCCGCGTGCCGATCGGCGAGCGGGTAACCCAGGCCCACCTGGACCATTTCTGCCCCGGCGGGGCCGGCCTTCCGGTGACCGATTCCGGCCCGATCGGCCTGGCCCCGGTCGGCGACCCCCTGGCCGGCTCGGAGGGCAACGCGGCGCGCCCCGCCGGCCAGAGCTGCGCCCGCTGCGGCCATCCGATCACCCCGGCCCAGGACGCCCGCCGCCGCATCACCGGCAGTTGGGTCCACGAGACCTGCCCGACTGCACCCGGCTAGCCAGCCGCCCGGCCAGGTCGACGCCGGTGACCGCGCCGCTCTCGTCGCGGGTGAAGAAGCCGCGCTGGCCCGCGTACTCGCCGCCGGTGACGACGTACTCGTCGCGGGGCAGCAGGCCCAGGTCGAGCGGCGCGGGGTCCGGCGGCGGTTCCTTGTCCGCCGCCGCCCGGATCTCCGGCTTGATCCGGACTTCCATCCTCAGTGCCCTTCGCTGGCCGGTCCCGGCGATCCCGATGGTGAACGTCATGACCTCGTTCTCGTAGCCTCCGGCCACCTCACGGGCGCGCGCCTCGTCGAAGGGCAGCGGCTCGGGGTCCCGGTCGGTCAGCCCCAGGTAGTTCCGCAGCGCCCAGCGGACCACCTCCTGGTTGAACGGGATGCCGTCCGGGCCCTCATTGCACAGGGTAACGACCGCGAAGTCCCGCTCCGGCACCAGGAGCAGCTCGGCGAACTGGCCGTTCGCCGACCCGCCGTGCCCCGCGGCGCGCACGCCGTCGATCTCGCGTAGGAACCAGCCGATGCCGATGGCGTCCCCCAGGCTGCTGCCCCGCAGCACCGTCGTCGGCTCCCGCATCTGACGCAATACCCCGGCCGGGAGCACGCTGGGGTCGCCGTCACCCAGGTGGAACCGGGCCCAGCGCAGCACCTCGGCCGCCGAGGACGCGATGCCCCCGCCGGGGTTGTCGCCGCGCGACCGCCGCCACAGCCGCCCGATGGACAGCGTCCCGTCCTCGCCCCGGTTGTGTCCCACGGCGAACCGCCGGGTCATGATGTCGTCGCGGTCGAAGAAGCTGTGCGACAGGCCGGCCGGCGAGAGGACCAGCGAGGCGACGGCCCGCTCGTAGGTCAGCCCGGTGACCTTCTCCACGATCCGCCCGGCCAGGTTGAACCCCGCCTGGCTGTAGGAGGCCCGGGTGCCGGGCGGCGCGATCAGCCCGAGCTCGGCCAGCCGGGCCACGTAGCTCGCCAGCGCGTCGTCCCCTTCGCCGAAGTCGCCGATCACGCCCCAGTCCAGACCTGAGGTGTGGTTGAGCAGGTTGAGCACGGTGATCTCGTCCGCGGCCCGCTCGTCCGCGAGCACCAGTTCGGGCACGTACCGCCGCACCGGCGCGTCCAGCTCGACCTTCCCGTCCGCGACCAGCCGCATCACCGCGGTCGCGGTGAACGTCTTGGTCACCGAGGCCAGCAGGAACAGCGTGTCCTGGTCCACCGGCAGCGGGTTCTCAATGCTGGTCACCCCGTGACACGCGACGACCTCCCTCCCGTCCGCCCGCACCCCCACGGCCGCCCCGGTCACGCCGAACCCCTTCGCCGTCTCCGCCACGAACCCCGCCAGCGCCTCATCCGACATGACGATCCTCTCCCCGGATAACAAACTTGCACATTGTTCAAGTCCACACCCTAGACACGACTTGAACATTGTGCAAGTGCCTTCTATCGTGGGCGCATGCCACGCGACACGCTGACCAGCGAGCAGATCGTCAGCGCGGCCATCGACCTGCTGGACCGCGATGGCCTGGAGGGCCTGAACATGCGCGCCCTGGGCCAGCGGCTCGGCTCGGCGGCCACCGCGGTCTACTGGCACGTGGGCAGCAAGGACAACCTCATCGCGCTGGCCGCCGACCGGGTATGGAACGAGATCGGGCGGCCAGACCCGGCCGCGGTCGGCTGGCGGGCCGCCGCCGCCGAGATGGCCGTCGACCTGCACGCCATGCTCACCCGTCACCCCTGGCTGGTGCAGGCCTTCGGCTCCCAGGTGCTGTACGGCCCGGGCAAGGCCGGCCACGACGACCACGGCCTCGCCGTCTACGAGGCGGCCGGGTTCACTCCCGCGCAGGCCGACCGGGCCGCGGCCACCGTCTTCACCTTCGTGCTCGGCCACGCCCTCGGCACCGCCGCGACGATCTCGCTCACCAGGAGACTCGGCCGCGACGGCGCCGACGGCAGCGAACGCCTCCGCGCCCGCATGGCCGAAGTCCGCGAGATCGGCGCCCGGTTCCCCCGGCTGCGTGCCCGCCTCGGCACAGCCGCGGCCAGTTACGGGGCGGCCCCCGAGGCCAGCTTCGAGTTCGGCCTCCAGGCCATCCTCGACGGCCTGGAGGCCCAGCTCACGAGCCGCCGATGATCGTGGGCTGCCGCGTGCTTGGCCCCACCCCTGGTGTTCCTGCGCTCTTTGCATGCTGCCGTGACGCGTGATACCGTTCCGCCGCCCGCGGATAAGGCGTGGATGCCACATCCACGCTGTTCATGCGACGTGGATGCCACATTCACGTCGTTAGCCGGCGTGTCGCGCGTGGTGCGTCTTCCTCATGCGGCAGAATGCAACAAGGCCCCCTTCATGTATGAGATGAAGGGGGCCTTGTTCGGCTACGCCGCCCCGGCTCGGCCAGTTGCCCAGCTTCGCCGTTCCAGTTCAGCTGGTTGCCCAGCCGCACCGTTCCAGTTCAGCTGGTTGCCCAGCTTCGCCGTTCCAGTTCGGCTAGTTCCCAGCCGCACCGTACCGGGCCGTCCGGTTGCCCGTCCGTCCCAGCGCCACGCGCCGCCCGCCTGTGCCGGGCCCCGCGGCAAATACCGGTTTCCCGGCCTTTTCCGCGCCCCGGGGGAGCCCCCGGGATGGTGCCCGTTTCCTGCGGTGAAAACATTTCTACGCCCTTCGTGCCCCATCCCGCAAGAGCTGGCGGGAATTCGTTTTGAGTTTTTCTCTCGTCCACACGTTGTCCACAGAATTCCGTCGGTTATCCGCGCGTCGCGGCGGGTTATCCACCGCCTCATTCACAGCTTGTCAACAAGTTACCTGGCGTAACTCAGAGAATACCAATGCGCGGTCGCCCTATCCCTGCATACCGCCCCGCCTCGCTCCGCTCTTACGACGTGGATGTGGCATCCACGTCGTAAGAGCAACATGGCTGGGACATCCACGCCTTATAAGCGGGAGGCGGCAACGTATCATGCGTCACGGCAGTGTGCCGGGAGCGCAGCAGCACCAGAGGCCAGCGCCTCGGGCACACGCTCCCACGACAGGCCGGTTGCCCCGGCCTTCCAGGGCCCCGGCCCGGCGGGGAATGTGCCGGAAAATACAATTGCCGCTTCCGGGCGGAGACTTACCCTGGATACATGACCATACGACAGGCGCCGAAGCGACCGGGTTACATGAACCCGACGTCGCGGCTTCTGGCTGCCCTGAACGGCCGGGTGGTCGCCGGGTAAGCGCGTACAGGCACTTGCCGGCAGCCGCCCCAGGGAAAGCCCCGCGGGGGCGGTTTTCATTTACCCCGGACCGAATTAGCCGTCCGGTAGAGCCTCTCGTACAGGCTGGATAATTGACACGTCCATGGTGTGAGCACCATGAAAACGGCAGGCTCGAGGCAAATGGGGCCGGCCCACTCCGCTAACCTCCGGGGAAGGGTACATGCGGTTGTAGCTCAGCAGGTCAGAGCGTCACCTTGCCAAGGTGAAGGTCGCCGGTTCGAGGCCGGCCAGCCGCTCGTGGATGAGGGAACAGAGCAGCGCCCGACCAAGCAGGTCATCGTCATCCGGCGCGACCTGAGGATGCGGCGCGGCAAGGAGATCGCCCAGGGCGCGCACGCCTCGATGGCGTGGCTGAGGCAGCGGGTCACGCCGGCCCTCAGCCCGGCCGGCGCCTCGGACCAGGTTCGGTTTTCCGAGGCCGAACGGGAGTGGCTGGAAGGCAGCCTGCGTAAGGTCACCGTCAAGGTGGGGTCGGAAGCCGAGCTCCTGGCGGTCTACGGCAAGGCGGTCAGCGCCGGCGTGCTGGTCAACCTCATCACCGACCGCGGCCTCACCGAGTTCGGCGGCACCCCCACCCGAACCTGCCTGGCCGTCGGCCCCGACTACGACGACCGCGTCGACCCGGTAACCGGCGACCTCGAGCTGTACTGAAGTCCCCGGCCCGCAGCGAGATAGCTCAGCTGGCCAGAGCGGCGGGCTCAGCGCCCGCAGGGCGCCGCGGATGAATCGTGCGCGGGGGCGGTGCGACGCGACCTGCGCAGGCCGGTCCCTCCGGCCACCGCCAGCAGCACCCCGCCCGCCAGCGTGGCCAGCCACGGCGCCAGACCCGGCCCGCCGCCGGCGCCCGGCACCGTGCCGCCGAAGCCGGTCGCGGCACCGCCGTTCGGCATGTCCATGCTCCCGGCCGCGTCGGTCAGGTTGTCGATCTTCAGGCCGGAAACCCCGTCCAGGACCACGATCGTATGGACCGAACCCGCCCCCAGCTTGACGCCCATGGCGGCGCGCCCGCCGGAAGCGCTGAAGGTGACGGTCGGCGTCCCCGGCTGGACTTCCCGGTACGCCGTGGCCGAGCCGAAGCCCAGCTCCCGTGCCAGCACGTCCGACCCGACGCTGACCGTGACCTGGGGCTGCTTCACCGACGCCTGGATGACCCTGACCAGCACCTTCGACCCGGCCGCGGTGGCCATCTCGTCGGTCAGCACCTTCAGCCGCCGTGACGACTCGGAGCCGATGCTGGCCACGGTATAGTTCGACCCGGCGCTCACCATGAAGCTGGTCGAGACCGTCGGCGGACTCGAGGCCGAGGCGCCGGGCGGGCGCATCGCCAGCGTGTACTGGCCGGCGCCGACCGGCATGTACTCGGTCACGCTGCCGTAACCCTGGTGCATGAGCATCATCGGATGCGAGGGGTTGCCGAACGGGTACAGGTACACGACCTCCGGCGTCCCCGGCGACAGGTCGGCGCAGCGCACAAAGCCCTGGGCCGCCCCGGTGGCGGAAGCCAGCGGCGCCGTGGCCAGCGCGGGGCCGCCGAGCAGGGCCGTAACCGCGGTAAGCAGGACGAGACGTCTACCGAGCCTCATCGTTGATTCCCTTCACCCGGAAGCACCGCCCGACAGCAGCCCCGGCGGGCTCGGTGCGGCGAAGTCGATGCGCAGTGCCACCTGGCCCTGGGCCACCTGGCCGCCGGGCAGGCGGACGATGGCGACCTGAGCAGGCTGGTACGGGGCGCGCTGCGCGCGCACCAGGGCGAGTGAGGCGGTCAGGTCCCCGGCGTCCGGGCTGGACATGGTGACCTGCCGGAACGGCGCCTCCGCGAGCGGCACCCCCGGGGAGGCGGCGCCGAACGCGACCACGTGCCAGGGATGCTGCGAGGCCAGCATCGCCAGCATGATCAGCAGGCGGGTATCCACCTCGCCCGCCCGGAGCTGCCCGGCGGCCTGGGCGCCGAGGAGGATGCGCCCGCTGCGCAGCAGTTGCGCGCCCGCGGACCGGCGCGCGGCCAGGTCGGTCTGGACCGCCCGCCGGTAGGCCGCGGACCCGCCCGGGGGAGCGGTGCGGACCTCGACCACGCTGGTCCCGGACCCGAAGCCGGCCAGCAGCACCGGCGCATTCCCGGCGGCCGAAGGGGACGCGACGACCACGCCGGCGCCAGCCGCGCCCGATGCCACCGGCAGCAGGCGGCTCGCGTCGACCCCGTACGCGCGCAGCGCCGCGCACATGAGTGGATCGCAGCCGACCGTCTCGGCGCTGCTCAGCTGGCCGGCCACCCAGGCCGCGGCCTGCGCTCGCACGGCTCCGGCGGCCCCCAGCGACCAGGCGGGCCGCGCCGGATGCGGACGTCCCGGCGAAGCCACCCGAGCCGGCGTCCCGGTGAACCGGACGACGCTCACCACCGCCGCGGCCGCGACCACCATGCAGATCGTCAGGAACAACGCCAGCCGCGGATGGCGCAGGCGAGCCACCCGCCGGCCCAACCACAGGCTGACGGTCGTCGCCAGCACACGGCCCCACGACGGGGCTCCGGACAGCGTCCTAGGGGCGGCCGACCTCACCGCCGCCTTGGCCTGGGAACCGGCCAACTGCATCCCAATCCCGCTCGTCCCCCCTGGGGCGTCTGAGACAGCAGAGCACACACCCCGGTCTTTATCTACCGGAATGCCGGATTGCATCCCTTGCGTTACGGTACGCGGCGGGCTCATCCGGCAAGCCGGGCGAAGACCACGACGTTGCTGAGGTAGCTGCCCCGCGACCGGTCGAAGATCCCGCCGCAGGTGATCAGGCGCAACTCCGCGTCCGGCACCGGGCCGTACACCGCGTCGGTCGGGAACCGGTTCTTCGCGAACTTCCTGACCTTGGTCACGGTGAAGACCGCTATCGTCCCGTCGGCACGCCCCACGTACACGCGGTCGCCGGGGCGCAGGGTCCGCAGCCAGAAGAAGATGCCCGGCCCGGTGCGGGAGTCCACGTGCCCGGCGATGATGGCGGAGCCGACCGTGCCGGGCCGCGGGCTGCCGGTGTACCAGCCGGCCACCGCGGTGCTGGACGGCACCTGGAGCGTGCCGTCCTTGTTGACGCCGAGATGGATCAGCCTGGTCCGGATCCCGATCGACGGGATGCTGAGCCAGACCGGCCGGGCCGCCTGCTGGCCATTCGCCAGCGAGACCGGCAGCGCGGTCCGCCCGGACGGAGCGGGGATCGGCGCGGGCCGGGCGGGCAGCGGCGCGGCGTGCGCGGGGGAGAGGGTGGACACGGCCAGCCCGGCGGTTCCGACCGCCACGGCGACCAGCCCGGCACCGAGCGCCGCCACCGCCACCAGCCGCCGCGAGGACCGGCGCAGCCACGGCAGGTGCCGCGACGTCCACAAGCTGAAGGTGGCCCCGAGGACCTGGCGCCACGTCGGCGGAGGCTCGGCCGCAGGCGTCTCCGGCTCGGCGATCGCCGCCGTCGGCGCCTTCCAGATGCCCCGCTCGGGCACGGTGACGCCCGGGGATTGCGCCGCCTGCCAGGCCGGATCCCACCAGTCCTCCGGCGGGCAGGTGAGCACGGGCATGGGTCCCGTCGGCCCGCTGTACCCCATCGTGCTCCCCATCCCCAAACGGCCATCCCCACGCCATTTCTGGGATAGCAGAGTACACCCGTAAGGCATTTATACAAGGAAATGAAATATTACGTCCTTCCCCACCGATCCGTCCGCCCCATGCCCATCATGGTCCCGAACGGGTCTGGTTCTCGCCCCGGCGCAATCCCCGAGCTCAGCCCGCGCGACTAAAAGCGTTCCTCGATTGCCGCCAGGCCGCCGTAGCATGACGCTCATGTCATTCCGTTAGCGCTAGTTCCCTGCGCGCGGGCGCCTCCCCGGCCCCGCCCGTGGTCCTCCTTGACCGCTCGGTCCATACCCATCGGTCCGAGCCCAAGGAGAACTCCGCCGTGCCCAGGCGCGTCCCAACCGTCCCGCTCCTCACCCTGCTCAACCGCCGCTTTCCCGACCTGGACGATCTCGCCTTGCTGATCAAGGACGGTGCGGTTCTGGTCGACGGCGTGCCCGCGGCCAGCCCCCGAACCCGCGTGCGGGCCGACGCCGCCGTCCGGATACGCCATCCCCGCCTGCTGCGAGGCACCATCAAGCTTGCCCACGCCCTGACCGCGTTCGGCGTCGACGCGGCCGGCGCCGTCGCACTCGACCTGGGCGCGGCGGCCGGCGGCTTCACCCAGGCCCTGCTCGATGCCGGGGCGGCCCGCGTCTACGCCGTCGACGTCGGCGCCGGCCAGCTCCGCGGCTGGCTGCGCGCGGACCCCCGGGTGATCAGCCTGGAGCGCACCAACCTGGCCCGCCTCGGCCCGCACCTGATCGCCGAGCCGGCCGACCTGCTCACCATCGACCTGTCCTATCTCTCCGTCGCCGAAGCCATCGGCCAGGTCGACCACCGCCTCCTGACCCCGAGCGCCCAGCTCATCGCCCTGGTCAAGCCCACCTTCGAGCTTCACGCTCCAACCCTCGCCAACCAGCCCCGCCAGGTCACGGCGGCCGTCGAGGCTGCCACCCGCGCCCTCGAAGCCCACGGCTGGCAGGTCCGGGCCGAGCAACCGTCCCCCATCCTGGGCGCGAAGGGCGCCGTCGAAGTCCTCCTCTATGCCAAATCCTCACCGTTCCCCGCCTGAGGAACAGCTTCCGTCGCTCAAAAAGGAGCCTAACGACGTGGATGCCACAGCCACGTCGTGTGAACAGCATGGATGGGACATTCAAGCCCAATGAGCCGCACGTGGGAACGTATCAACGGTCACAGTAGTGTGTTAGGAGCGCAGAAGCACCATAAGACGCAGGCTGAGCGGCGCGGCCTCGGAGCCGGATCCGTCCGCCCAAGGCGCGCTCACCTGGCTTGATGCGCGTGTATTGGCCGTTCGGCCGGTGCCGCGGAAGCGGGCAGGGTAGTCTTCCCTGCCGGTGATCAAATTGGTGCGGGGTTCACTCAGTGATTAGCGGCCGGTACCGTCGAATCACCCCGGATCGAAGATGGAGCTCCCAAAACATGCGCGTTCTGGTACTTGGCGGAGACGGGTTCTGCGGCTGGCCTACGTCGCTGTACCTGTCGGACAACGGTCATGAGGTCACGATCCTCGACAACCTGAGCCGTCGGAAGATCGACATCGAGCTCGAGGTGGAGTCACTGACCCCCATCCGGCCGATCGGCGAGCGGCTGCGGGCCTGGAAGGAAGTGTCCGGCCGCGAGATCGGCTTCGTGAACGTGGACATCGCCACCGAGTATGACAGGCTGGTGGACGTCCTGCTGGAGAAGCGGCCGGACGCGATCGTGCACTTCGCCGAGCAGCGCGCCGCGCCGTACTCGATGCGCACCACGAAGAGCAAGCGGTACACGGTCGACAACAACATCCGCGCCACGCACAACCTGCTGGTCGCCCTGGTCGAGACCGGTATCGACGCGGCCCTGGCCCACCTCGGCACGATGGGCGTCTACGGCTACGGCTGGTCCGGCAGCGCGCCGATCCCCGAGGGCTACCTGACCGTGAAGCTGACCACCCCGGACGGCGAACTCGAGCGGGAGATCCTGCACCCGGCCAACCCCGGGTCGGTCTACCACATGACCAAGACCCTGGACCAGCTGCTGTTCTCCTTCTACGCCAAGAACGACGGGCTGCGGATCACCGACCTGCACCAGGGCATCGTCTGGGGCACCCAGACCGACCAGACCGCCCGTGACGTCCGGCTGGTCAACCGGTTCGACTACGACGGCGACTACGGCACGGTGCTGAACCGGTTCCTCATGCAGGCCGCCATCGGCCACCCGCTGACCGTGCATGGCACCGGCGGGCAGACCCGCGCCTTCATCCACATCCGCGACACCGTCCGGTGCAT